>Ga0182736_1001140_pt1 | contig 28901 bp, 29 predicted proteins | sample eDN5th30CKraftBY_FD_128882 | JGI IMG/M metagenome (GOLD analysis project Ga0182736, IMG submission 128882) | Enriched backyard soil microbial communities from Emeryville, California, USA - eDNA 5th pass 30_C Kraft BY (version 2) (version 2) | ecosystem: Environmental > Terrestrial > Soil >...
CGGTCGAGCCAGCAGCGGGCGCGTCGGCCGTCCGTCGGGCCGAGCTCGACGACGTGCACGGTCGCGGGCAGGCGTTCCTGCCGCTCGAGCACCTCCCACCTGTCGAGGTGCACAGCCGGCCCCTGCGGGCCGCAGGGGCAGCTCGGTGCGGGAACGGCACGCCCCGCCGGCCTGGCCGTCGCGAAGCCGCTGACGCAGCTGTCCACGACCCGACACCACGGCTCGAGGTAGAGCCTCGAGCCGGTCGGCGCGATCGCGGGGTCGTCGACGATCAGCGCGTTCTCGTCATCGGCCGTGATCAGCAACGCGGAACTCCCTCGTTCTCGCCGCGACCATTGTGCGGAGCGCCGCGCCCACACCCGACAATTTCCGCGGAATTGGCACGGCGTCGCCGCCGGGGCCCGATCCTATCAGTGATTCCGCCATTCGGCGGACCTGGGAACCGTCGAAAAACGGCAGTCCCCTCCCCGCGGAGCGCTCGCTCCGAATTCACACGTCCACGGTGAGTCGTCCTCGACGACGGTCCACCGCGAAATGCCCGTCCCGGACGGCCCGGGCCCACGCGGCGGTCGCACGCACGGCACCGAAGGGGAAGAAGTGGATGCCCGCGAGCAGGGCGTCCGGGTCCGCCGCACGGGCGGCGGCCAGCGCGTGCAGCGTCTCGTCCGGGTGGTAGACCGGCGTCGTCGCGAGCTTGAGCACGCCACCGGTCTGCTTGCGCAGCACGGCGAGCGAGGGCCCGACCCCGCAGGCCAGTCCGAACTTGAGCAACCGGGCCGGCGAGGTCAGGCCCGGGAGGCCCACGTGGATCGGCAGCGCGTTGCCCTGGTCGCGCATCCGGCGCTCCCAGGCGACCACGGGTTCGGAGGCGAAGCAGAACTGCGTCACGACGTGCAGGGGCAGGCCGTGCTCCGCGGCGATCTTGTTCTTCGTGGACAGGGCGGCTTCGACCCGGCCGTCGTCGACCCCAGGGTTGCCCTCGGGATGTCCGGCGACGCCGACGCTCGACCACTCCCGGTTGAGGAACGCCGGGGACTCCAGCACCTGGATCGTGTCCTCGAGCGCCCCCACCGGCTCGGCGGCGGAACCGGCGATGAGCAGCAGGTCCTCCACACCGACGTCGACCAGGGTGCCGAGCATCCGGTCGAGCGCCGCGAGGTCGGTGACCGCGCGCGCGGCCAGGTGGACCACGGGTCGCAGTCCCGTGTCCCGCAGGCGGGCCGCCGCCGCGACGACGTCGGCGAAGTCGACCTTGGGGAGGTAGGTGAGATAGACCCGGGTGCCGCCGCCGAGATGGTCTGGCAGATCGGGCAGCTTCGCCAGTTCGGGGGGAGTCACCTCGACGCTGAACGAGCCGACCAGTGCCCTGGTCGCAGCCCGCGTCGCGGCATCGTCCGCCGCCGATCGGTCCGCCATCGAGTTCTCCCACCTGTGAGCGCCACGTCGGCGCCGCGCGACTCCCGCGCGGCGCGTCGACTTTATCTCACGTAAGCGTCAGAAATCTACGCCGAGATGGGCACACATGCGCGGACAGGAGGGACGGTCGAATCCGGACGGCGCGGCACGCGGCAACGCGCCGACGGACCGCGTCCGGGATGGCGGCTCAGGGCCTGGTGCGCGAGCCGCTGCGGGCGCCGCGGCGGGGCGAGCGGCCCGCAGGCTGCGGGTCGACCCTGGTCCGGCGTCCGGCGTCGGGCTCCACGGCGTCGAGCCCACCGTCCGCCGCGCTGTCGTCGTCGGCCGGGTCCGGCGATGCCGCCTCGTCTCCCGGGCCGGCGGGCGACGCCTCGGCGGCCGGCTCCGTGGCGACCGGATCCGTGGCGACCGGATCCGTGGCGACCGGCATGGCGGCCGCCGGCTCCGAGCTGAGCGCTCCGGACAGCGGCCCCGGCAGGTCCTCGGACTCCGGGCGGTCCGGGTCCCAGGTGAGGTTGACGATGAACGCCGAGTTCAGCTCGACCTCGCAGGGGCAGTCCGGACAGTCCTGCCGGGTCGGCTTGTTGGGACAGTTCCAGCACGTGCGGACGAGCCGCTCCGTCTTCTCCAGGTCGCCGAGCATGTACCGCAGACCGGCCAGTCGCTTGCGGAACGTCGAGCGGATCTCGGAGAAGACCTCGACCAGCTCGTGGCTCGACTCCTCACCGGTCGCCGCGTTCGGCCGGATCTGCGCCAGCCGGGCGATCGTCCGGATCGGGACCCCCAGCTCGGCGAGCCGTACGCACACCTCGAGCCGGCGGACGTCGAAGTCGGAGTAGAACCGCGTGCCCTTGTCGGTACGTTTGGGCGTGACGAGGCCCTGCTCCTCGTAGTAGTGCACCGTCCTGGGAGTCACACCCAGGAGTTCGGCCACCTCTCCGGACGACTGGTATCCCCGTCGCCGTGCCTCACGAACGTCCACGTCGGGACCGCACCCTCCTCCGAACGGACCTGCCGATCGGACGGGCGATCAGCGGCCAGGACCCACAGAGCATACGCACGCCGCGTCGCGCCCGACCGTCGCTCGCGAGCCCGGTTCACACGCGACGATAGCTATATCGTACGTCAAGATGAGTTTTCCCGGGGACTTGCCGCGGGTCGGTCCGGGTCCCACGCCAGGTGCATGAAGAACGACGAGGCCAGCTGCGTCTCGCACGGGCAGCCGGGACAGCTCCGGCGCGTCGGCGGATTGGGGCACGACCAGCACGACCGCGCCAGCCGCTCGGCCCGTTCCAGGTCGGCCAGGAGGTTGCGCAGGGCCGCGAGATTCGCCCGGAAGTCCTCCCGCATCCGGGCGATGAGCTCCACGACCGCGCGGCCGAAGTCGTCGCCGGAGCCGGCGTCGAGCCGGGTGAGCGCCACGTCGCGGATCGTCCGCAGCGGGACGCCGACGCACGCGAGCCGAACGCACACCTCCATCCTGCGGACGTCGAACTCGGAGAAGTAGCGCGTGCCCCGCGACGTGCGCCGCGGCGTGACGAGCCCTTCCTCCTCGTAGTAGTGCACCGTGCGGACCGTGATGCCGAGCAGCTCGGCGACCTCCCCGGCGCGGCGGTAGCCGAGCCTGCGGGCGTCCTCGCTGCGCAGCGGCTCGTCCGCCGGCCGTGGTGCCGGCTCCCGTCCGGCCGCGCTCACCGCGCGCAGGCGACGGCGGCGGCCCAGCTCGTGGCGTCCGGCCGCAGGCCGGCGACCGGTCCCACCACCACGACCGCGGGTGGCCGGACCTCGCGGTCGCGGATCCGGGTCCCGATGTCGGCGAGCGTTCCCGCGACCGCGCGCTGGATCCGGGTCGTGGCGTCCTGCACGACCGCGACCGGCGTGTCGGCCGGCCGGCCGTGCCGGATCAGCGCGGCCGCGATCGCGGTCAGGTTCTCGACGGCCATCATCAGCACGATCGTGCCGCGGAGCCGGCCGAGCGCGCTCCAGTCGACCAGGGACCGCGGGTCGTCGGGAGCCACGTGGCCCGACACGACGACGATCTCGTGGGCGACCGAGCGGTGGCTGACCGGGACGCCCGCCGCGGCCGGCGCCGCGAACGCGCTCGTCACACCCGGGACGACGGTGACCGGCACGCCGGCCTCGGCGCACGCGATCAGCTCCTCGTAGCCGCGGCCGAAGACGAACGGGTCCCCGCCCTTGAGCCGCACCACGAACCGGCCGGCCCGCGCGTGCTCGACGAGCAGCTCGTTGATCCGTTCCTGGGCCATCGCCCGGCCGTAGGGAATCTTCGCGGCGTCGACGACCTCGACGTGCGGGCCCAGCTCGTCGAGCAGGTCGCGGGGGGCGAGCCGGTCCGTGACGACGACGTCGGCCCTCGCCAGCAACCGGCGCCCGCGCACCGTGATCAGGTCGGGGTCGCCGGGGCCACCACCGACGAGTGCGACCCCCGGCGCCGGTGGGAGTACGTCGTCGACCACCGTCCCGACGCGCAGCGCGTCGACGACGGCGGTGCGCAACGCTCCCGCGTCGCCGCCCGGCGCGAGGACCCCGACCGTGGCCGCGCCGTGCCGACCGACCGCGGGGAGCCGGGCCGACGTCGGCCCGGCACCCGCGTCGCACGCGCAGAAGACGCGATCCCGCTCGGCGGCGCGGGCGACGGAGCCGTCGGTCGCCGCGTCGCCGGTGCAGGCGACGACGAGCCAGGCGTCGGTGAGGTCGTCGCGCCGGAACGCCCGCTGCGTCCAGCGCAGCTCCCCGCCGGCGGCCATGGCCTCCACCGCGGGTGTCACGACCGGGGCGACGACGGTGACGTCCGCGTGCGCCGCCAGCAACGGAGGCAGGCGGCGCTGGGCCCGCGTGCCCCCGCCCACGACGAGCACCCGTCGCCCGCGGAGATCGAGACCGAGCAGGAACGGTTCGGCGTCGACGTCCATCGGCGACACACACTCCTTCGGCTGCGCGGTTGCGCCGTGCAGCGATGTCGGGATCGGGCCCGGGCAGCGGCGCGGGGGAATCGCCGCGCGGTGATCCTAACGCAATACCTTTCGTAAAGGTGAGATTTTTCGCTACGGTGCCACGGTGTCCCGAACCCGCCTGCAGCCGGATGCGTGTCCCGGCGTCCACAGCCCCACCCGGGCCGCCGACGGTGACCTGATCCGGGTCCGGCTGCCCGGCGGCGTCATCGGCCCGGGGGCACTGCGCGCGCTGGCCGGGTGCGCCGCCCGCGTCGCGACCGGGCGGATCGAGCTGACCTCGCGCGGTAACGTCCAGCTGCGCGGGCTCCGGCCCGGAGACCGCGCACCGGTGCGCGAGCTGCAGGCGGCCGGCCTGCTCCCCTCGACGACCCACGAGCGTGTCCGCAACGTCGTCGCCTCGCCGCTGTCGGGACTCCGCGGTGGCGTCACCGACGTCCGGGGCCGGGCCCGCGCGCTCGACGAGTTGCTCTGCGCGACGCCCGAGCTGGCGGAACTGCCCGGACGCATCCTGTTCGCGATCGACGACGGCCGCGGCGACACCGCCGCCCAGCGCCCCGACCTGTGCTGGCTGGCGCAGGGCCCCGACGCCGGCATACTGCTCGTCGCGGGCTCCCCCACCCGGACGGGTTCGGACCGCGCCGGCATCCCCGCGCTGCTCGTCGCGGCAGCGCGCGCGTTCCTCGAGGTGCGGGCCGCGGCCGGCGGCACGGCGTGGCGGGCCGCCGAGATCGCCGGCGCGGCCGACGCGATCGCCGCCCGCGTCCGGCAGCTGGGTGGCGCGGCGGCCGGGACCGTCGCCCCGGTCCCGCCTGTCGCGCTGCCGGCCGGCTCGCCCCTCGACGACCTGGTCGGCGCCATCGAACGTGCCGACGGCGGAGCGGCCGCGGGCGCCGCGGCCCCGCTCGGCGAGCTCACGGTGGCGCAGCTGCGGACACTCGCCGACCTCGGCGAGGAGCTCGTGGTGACGCCGTGGCGGACCGTCGTGGTCCCCGTGGCCACCGGGTCGACCCTCGACGTGCTCGCCGCCGCGGGACTCGTGGTCGATCCACGCGATCCGGCCGTGCGGGTCAGCGCGTGCGCCGGCCGCCCCGGCTGCGCGAGGTCCCTCGCCGACGTCCGGTCGGACCTGCGTGCGGCGCTCGGCGCCCGGACCGTGCCCGACGGCGAGCGCGTCCACGTCGTCGGGTGCGGCCGGGCGTGCGGGTCGCCGCACGAGGCGCACCTGTCCGTCGTCGCGACCCCGGACGGGTACCGCGCGGGAGCCGGGCCCGCACGGCGCACCCTCGGCGCAGCACTCGCGGTGTCCCGGTGAACGGGCCGGCCATGGCGCGCGTCGTCGCCGACCGGGGCCTCTGTACCGGGCACGCGGTGTGCGTCGCGATGGCCGACGACGTCTTCGACGTCGACGACCACGGGATCGTCGTGCTGCTGCGCGAGGTGGTCGGCGAGGCCGACGGCCAGCGGGTCGCCGCAGCGGTGCGCGGCTGCCCGCGCACCGCCCTGCGGCTCGAGGAGGCGGAGCCGGGCGCGACTCAGCCGGCCGAGTAGAACTCGGCGTTGATCGCGGCGAACCGGGACTGCTCGGGTGCGAGGACCTCGAGGTCGACGCACGCACCCATCGGGCAGACGTCGGCACAGGCGTCGCAGTCGACGCACTCGTCCGGGTTGATGTAGAGCTGCTTCGCCTCGGCGAAGCCCGGCTCGTCGGGACCGGGGTGGATGCAGTCGACCGGGCAGACCCCGACGCACGACGCGTCCTTGACGTCCCAGCACGCATCGGTGATGACGTAGGCCATGGTGACTCCTCTCTGTCGATCAGGTGGACCTGTCGGAAACCGCGTGGAGCCGCGGGAGCGCGCCCGTCAGCTCGGCCTCCGGCAGCCGCAGGACGTCGTCGCGCACGGCGGCGAGCATCCGCGCGACCGCGGGTTCGTCGGGCGGGGCCGCCCGCACCCGCGCCCAGTCCTCGGGCCAGAGCGTGTGGACGAACGCCGCCGCCCGGGACGCCGCGGCGAGGTCCGCCGCGGTGCCGATGCTGTCGACGGGTGCCGCGATCGCGGGCGCCGACACCGCGAGCTCGCGGGTGAGCACGCCGATCGACCACTCCGCGCCGTCGAGCAGGGCGTGGCCCAGCGCGACGAGGTCGGTGAAGCCGTGCAGGATCGTCCGGCGCCCCACCGCCGACCGGACGTCGTCCACGAGCATGCCCTTGGCGTCGTACTGCAGGTTGAGCAGTTCGGGCCCGAGATCGGTGAGATCGCCCAGGATCGGTGCGACGGCTCCGCAGCAGTGGAAGCAGAGTGCGGCGGGGGTGAGCCGCCGGATGCGCGAGAACAACGTGCGCAACCGCGGCCGGACGAACCTGCGGAAGTCCTGCTCCGACAGGAACATCGACTCCTGGTAGCCGTAGTCGTCGCCGTAGAGGACGAGGTCGGGCGGCTCGGGCAGCGCCCGCAGCATCGTCTCGTAGGCTCCCGCGACGGTCTCGAGCGACCAGTCGAGCAGGGCGTTGGCGATGCGCCAGTTGTCCGTGAGGTCGGCCAGGAACTGCCAGTTCCCGCGGAGCCCGAAGCACATCTCGAGCAGCCCGGGGACCGGCGCGTCGGCGACGACGACGGGCGGGTCCTGCCCCGGCAACGGATCGGGGATCTGGACGGTGCCGGGCAGCCGGGGCCGGGGATGGTGGGCCACCCCGCCCAGGTCGGTGTCGGCGAGCGGATGGTCCATCGGGCCGGGCTCGCCCTCCGCCCAGACGTAGCGGATCCCCAGCGCGTCGGTGAACGTGTCGGCATCGTCGAGCTCCGGCGGCGGCTCGACCAGTCCCGCCCGCGCGAAGTCCGAGCCCAGCCGCCTGCAGTCGCCCGCCGACAGCGCCAGGGTCTGCAACGAGCGGTGCCCGACCCAGCGGACAGCGCCCGACAGTGCGGGGGCGCCCGGCGCCCGCACGCTGCTCACGGTCGAGGTCCCGAGATCGACGAGGCCGCGCGCGGGCGAGGTGCCCGCGAGCAGCGACGTCCAGGCCGCGCGGCGGCTCATTTGTCCGCGAACTCCCCGAGCTTGAACATCTTGAGCAGGGCGTGGTCGGCCGGGAGCCGGTTCCCGTCGATCTCCTGAGCGGCGAACCCGTAGAACACCTCCGCGCTGCCCGCGACGTGCGCGGCGAGGCGGGCCTTCTCGATGAGGCCGTAGTGCAGGAAGTCGCCGCCCGCGGCCCGACACGCGACGAGTGCCGTCCCGAGGGTGTAATTCACCCACTCGCGGCCGAGCTCCCGCAGTCCGGTCCACTGGCTCATGCAGTTGGAGAAGGCGCAGCCGGCGGGATAGCCGAAGTGCTCGCGCACCGCCGTGATGCCGCGCATGCACATCCCGACCGACGGTGGATCCATCGTGCCGAGGTCGACGATGGGCGCCGTCACGCCGATCTCGGCGAGCATCGGTTGGAAGAAGTCCTCGATGAACTGGATGCACCCCTCGGGCGTGGGGTCCGCCCCGTCGTTGGCCATGATCATGACCGCTGCCGGGGGCAGCTTCTTGAGCGCCTCGAGCTCCTGGTCCTCGGTGTCCATGTTGAGCGAGGCGAAGATGCAGCGATCGAGGATTCCCCGCTCCGCGGCCACCTCGAGCCCCGCGATCCGCACCTCGGCCTCGGAGGCGTTGATCATCATGGGCAGGGGGCTGCGCTCCGCGACGAAGGGCAGGAAGCGCTGGATCGCCTCCGGCGAGGCCGCGATGACGTCGATCGCCATCTGCACACCGCAGCGCTGCGCCCACGTCGTGGCCCGCTGCAGCAGCGTCTCGGCCCGCGCCTCGTCGAACTCCCCGGCGAAGGCATCGGTCACCACCGAGTGCTTGTCGTAGAAGATGCTGCCGACCAGCAGCCCGGTGCGCGAGCCCAGCGGTCCGCCGATCGTGGCGTTGCCGATCGTCAACTCGTGAAGGTCCGTCATGTCGCCTCTCTTGCGTCCGACGGTGAGGCAGGTCACCTGAGCCGGTATTCTCGAATCCTCACGTACACGTTCGATTTTTGCAAGCAGGTGCGTGAGCCGATCCCCACCGAACCGGGAGACCCCATGACCCGATCCCGACTGCTCCACAAGGCCGCGGGCCCTGTCCCGCAATGGCTGCCGGCTCCACCGGACCCCGACGACGCACCCGCCGCGACCCCGGGCGCGCTGCCGGGGTACTCCGGTCCGCCCGCGGACCCGGGGCTCCGGGTGCGGCGCGACCACCGCGAGCTGACGGCCGCCGACTGGGAGGTCTTCCTCGGCGCGATCGACGTGCTCGCCGCCGACCCGGCGCCTGCCGCCGACGCGCCCGCCTGCTACGAGGACTTCGTCCTGTCCCACCATCGCGCGCTCGCCACGCCACCGGGCCTGAACTGGGGCGTGCACGCCGCCCGCCGCGGCGACGGCCGCAACTTCCTGCCGTGGCACCGGCGCCTGCTGGCCACCTTCGAGCAACGGCTCGCCGAGGTCGGCGGGGACGCGACGTTCGCACTGCCGTACTGGAACTGGGCCGAGGACCCGGAGCTGCCCAAGGCGCTGACGGAGCCGTCGGACCTCGCGGACTGGGGGATCGAGCGGCTGTGCGGCAGTGCGGGCGGGGAGCTGCCCGGGCCCGGACCCGTCGTGGCGGCATTGGAGGTCACGACCGGGTTCCTCGACTTCTCGCAGGCCCTGGAGAAGGGTCCGTACAACGCGGTCCACCAGTGGGTGGGCGGCACGTTCGCGACGCCGTTCGCGCCGGCCGATCCGCTGTTCTGGCTGCACCACGCGTTCGTCGACCGGCTCTGGGCGCAGTGGTCGGCCGGGCCGGGCGCGGGGATCGCGCCGGCCCGGCCGGAGGAGGAGTTCCACCCGCACACCGGCGACCTGCCGCGGACGAACCTGCGGTGCGCGGTGCTCAGCGGGACCGTCGGTGACGTCCTCGACACCGCGGCCCTGGGCTACACGTACGCCTGAGCCGGGGCGCGACGCGGCGGCTGCCGGCCCGCTCGGCGGGTCAGCAGCCGCCGCAGGACGCGTTGCCGCACTTCGGACAGCTCACGGGTCACCTCCCTCCAGGCACCGCCACTCGCCGGACCTGTCCGGTGCGCACCGCACGGTCGCCTCGCGGCCGCGCACGACGACGGCGGGCGCGGCCTCGCCGTGGGCCTCGACGTACACCGCGCCCAGGGCGAGGCGGCCGAAGAAGCTGTGGGCCAGGTCGTACGCGCCGAAGGGCCCGCACTCGAACACGTCCGGGATGGCCACCACGAACGCCGGCTGCACCGCGTGCCAGTGCTCCCGGGACAGCCAGTCGAACACGTCGGCGAGCTCGCGGAGCCGCTCGTCGATGCCGTCGAGATCGAGGTGGCACAGGTCCAGCCAGACCAGCGTCGTGGCCATGTACATCGGCGTGGGCCGCAGCCCGTGCGGCACACCGGCGGCGGGTCGCAGGACCTCGATCCCGCCGCGCCGCGTCGGCTGCCGCCCGAGGAACGGCGCGCGGGCGCCGACGCACCGGCGGCCGTGCTCCCACACCGCCTCGGCCGTCGGGACGTGGTCGGTCACCGCGAGCGTCATGATCCCCGACGGGATCAGTCCCTCGATGACGTCGGGGACCTGCTTGAGGGCCAGCCGCTCCACGACCACGTCCCCCTCCGCTCAGTCCTCCGGGTCGGAGCCGATCGCGCGGACGCCGAGCATGTCGTCGACGATCTGCGCCTTGGTCGGGACCTGCTCCCGGAACGGGTTGGGCTTGGTCAGCTTCACCGAGCACCTGCACGCCGACGTGCCACAGCACGCGATCAGCTTGCGGCGCTTGGCCTGGAACTCCCGCTCCTCGCGCTCCAGCCGCTCGCTGTTGAGGACCAGGTGCACGTCCGCGGTGTAGGCCCGGCGCATCCCGCCCCCGCACGCGCGGCAGATCAGCTCGTCGACGTCGTCGAGCTGGGCCCGGTTGACCAGTGTCACGTCGGTCGAGGCGCCGCAGCCGCGGCACCGGAACTCGAAGACCGGCACGGTTCTCCCCTCGTCGGGCGAACGGCCCCGGCGGTCCCGGTCCCGTGCGGCGGCGCACGGGACCGGGACCGGCCGAGGAGCGGTTCAGCGGCGGGCCAGCAGGCCGTCCTTGATGATCGACACGGCCGCGTTGGCGTCCGAGCCGTACTTGATGCCGTTGCGCTCGGCGATCGCCTTGTTCGACGAGGCCCCGCCGGTCATGATGATGTACTTGTCGAAGATCCCCTTCTCCTTGAGCAGCTCGCAGGTCTTGTCGACGTAGACCGACGACGAGTTCGTCATGACCGACATGCCGATGCCGACGGCGTCGTTCTCCTCGGCGACCCGCACGAAGTCCTCGGGCTTGACGTTCTTGCCCATGTCGATGACCTTGTAGCCGTTGGCCTTGAGCATCAGGCAGCAGAGGTTCTTGCCGATGTCCTGGGTGTTGCCGCGCACCAGACCCATCACGACGGTGCCCGTGGGACCGTCGCCGGAGCCGGACGCCTCCAGGTGCGGGGTCAGGATCGGCATGGCCTTGTCCATCGTCTTGGCGGCCTTGAGCATGTCGGTCACGAAGCGCTCGTTGCGCTCGTACATGTCGCCGACGACCTTCATCCCCTCCGACAGGCCCTCGAAGACGATGTCCTGCGCGGACATGCCGCGGTCCAGGCCGATGGTGGTCCACTCCACGACGGCCTCGTGGTCGTAGTCCATGATCGCCTGGATGAGCTTGTCGTTGACCTCCTCCTGCGGGGTCTTCGGCTCGAGGCGGCCGTCGTGGGCGGCGTCGACGGTGGCGTCGCCCTCGGTGGTGCGTGCACGGGTGGCGCGGTGCTGTGGGTGGCCGGGCAGGAAGACGTCCGACAGGTCGCCCAGCGAGGGCACGTCGATGCCGGCGGGTCCGTACTTGATCGACGCGCAGGTGTCGATCATCGCGCGGAGGTTCTCCTCCGGGATCGTCCAGTCGATGTCACAACCCGGCATCATCACGTAGCCGCCGTTGTAGCCGACCTCGGCAGCGTGCTTCTTGACCTCGAGCTCGACCTCTTTCGGGCTCTCGTGGAGCAGCGTCGTGAACGGTGCCAGCGCCCCCATCAGCGAGATCTCGCCGCCGATCGCGCGCTTGGCCTTGTCCATGCCGGGGTAGAAGTCGCCGTTGATGTTGATGTTGCCGTCGATGCTGGCCATGTCGCGCCACACCGGCTGGATGTAGGTGCAGGTGTGGAAGAACGCAGGTCCGCCCAGGTCCTCCTTGATGTAGCGGTAGAGCTCGACCTCCTGGGGACGGGCGAACTCGAGGTACATCTCGCGCGGGAGGATGTCCGAGGACATGAACGGATCCAGGATGTTGACCGCGTCGACACCGGCCTCGAAGTGCTGCTTGACGATCTGCTTGCAGACCTCGAGCGCGAAGTCGCAGACCTCCTTGGCGTAGTCCGGGTCCTCCTGCATCGCGTCGAGGTAGACGCTCGACCCTGTCATGAGCTGCGCCGTCGTGATCGGTCCACCGACCGGGGTGACGACGGCGTGGGTGTCCTTCCATCCGTTCGCGACGTAGCGGCGGATCTCCTCGTTGATGCGCGCGACGCGTCCTCCGTTGTTGTTCTCGCTGTAGGTGAAGGTGTCGCGCAGCCGGTAGAAGTCTTCCTTCGTCGGAGTGGGGTGCTCCACCAGCGACGGCTGGGCCTTGGGCAGGTAGTCCATCCCGGCGCCGATGTTCTCGACGGGTGTGAACAGGTCGGTGCCGGCGATGATGACGTCGCCACCGAACTTGCGGACCGCCTTCTCCTTGGCGGCGACCATGGCATCGACGTTGTTGAGCGCCTCGTCCGCGGTGAGGCCGTCGACCTCACGGATCGCCCGGATCATCAGCAGCGGTACGACCGGGACCTGGTCGGGCATCTGGGACATCGTGAGGGCCGAGAAGATCCGCTCACGGCTGGTCATCTGGTCGGGCACGGCTCCCCCTTCCGGGGATTCGAGGATTCGTACTGTGGTGCGGGAACTACGAGGGCCACCGGGTCGGCCGGGGCCTCACCCCGGGCCGACGACCGCCACGTCGAGGCGTGCCGGCACGGTGACGTCACTGGTGTCGATCTCGGTGTCGCGCACGGCGTCGAGACATCGGACGACGATCGACCGCACGGGTCCCGCCCGTCGCACGAGCGCCAGGTCGTCGGCGCCGAGCGCGGCGAGGAACCGGCCGCCGACGATCGCGTCGGGCAGCTCGGCGAGATCGAGGCTCCCGACCGGCGCGGCGACGGCGGGAGTGGTCCGGGCGAACTGGTACACGGTGTTCGCGACCGTGGCCATGTCGCCGACCCCTACGGCGCGGCCGAGCTCGACCAGGTCCGTCACCCCGTGCAGGACGGTGGTGGCCGGCAGCGAGCGACGGACCTCGGCGGGATCGAGACCGCGGGCGTCGTGCTGCACGTGGAGCACGTGCACGCCCAGGTCGAGCAGGTCGGGCAGGATGCCGCCGACCGCGCCGGTCACGCTCAGCCCCAGCGGCGCATCGGTGCGCGCCCGGATCGCGGCCACCAGCTCGCGCATCCGCGGGGCAACCAGGTCGCGGTGGTCGGACGCGGCGAGGAACATCGAGTCGGCGTACCCGAGGTCGTCGGCGAGCAGGACGAGATCGGGCGGGACCGGCAGGGCCTGCAGCAGCGTGTCGTAACAGCCGATCGCGTACTCCAGGGCCCGGTCGAGCAGGGCGGCGGCCGTGGCCCGGTCGTCGGCGACGTCCTCGAGGAAGCTCCACGGCCCGCGCACGGCCGCGCAGAACTCGACGGGCCCGGGGGCGGCGACGTCGGCGACGACCAGCAGGTCGTCGTCGAGGACCGACGGCGCGACGAGCCGCGTCGGGACCGGCGGCGCCCGGAAGGAGCCGACGTCGCCGGCATCGGTGAGCGGGTGCTCGAGCGGGGCGGGTTCGCCGTCGCACCACAGCCAGCGCACGCCGAGGGCGTCGTGGAAGGAGTCGTCGGCGTCCGGCCGGGGGAACGGATGGGCGAACCCCGCGCGGACGAAGTCGGAGTGCACCGCCCGCGCCGCGGCCGTTCCGAGCAGGCGGGTGCACTGCACGGGATCGGCCACGAGCTCGTCCGCCGGGCGGGCCGTGGCCACCCGGCGGTCCCGCACGCCGGTGCGGACCGACGAGCCGATGTCGACCAGCACACCGCCCGGGTCGTCGCCGGAGCCGCGCAGCAGCGCCGCCCAGCGTTGCCGAACCGTCACGGGCGCCACCTCCGGCACCCTCCGACGCAGAGCCTCATCGCATCCCTTTCCCGACCGTCCGGTCCCAGCGGGCCCGGCGGTGCCGGCGGCGTCGTGACCGCCGTCACCATGTGCATGGGTGCGATCCTTACGTGAACGTATGGTTTGTGCAACCCCCGACCGGGCGCGATACCCTCCCCGTGTGTCGGCGCGCGCGAGCACGGCCTGGGCTTCGGGGGCGCTGGAGACCCTCCGTCGCACGGGTCACCGGCGCGGTGCGGCCCTGGTCGCCGTGGTGCACGCGCTCGACCGCGCCCGGAGCGCCCGCACCGCCGACGACCTCGTCGCCGAGCTGCGCGCGGCCGGCAGGCCCGGGGGCCGGGCGAGCGTCTACCGGGTGCTGGAGGCGCTCGTCCGCCACGAGCTCGTCGAACGCGTCGAGGTCACCGACGGGGCCGTGCGGTTCGAGGCCGCCCGGGGCCCGCGCCGTCACCACATGGTGTGCCGCGCCTGCGGCGGCCTCCTGCGGTTCGACGACGACCGCTGGTCAGCGGCCATCGCGGAGCTGTCGGCCCGGCTCGGCGCCGAGATCGACCCGCACGACACCCTGCTCCGCGGACGCTGCCTGCGCTGCTCGAGCGTCACCGCGGCCGCGGCCTGCGAACGCTGCGGCTGACCTCCGGATCCGACACCGGCGCGCCGCCCCGGCGAGCACGAACGCCGTCGTCGCGCACAGCACCACCGCGGCGCTCGCGGGCACCCCGTCGACGTGCCGGCTCACCGCGATCCCCGCCCACGTCGCCACCAGGCCGATCGCCGCGGCCACCAGCGGGCCGAGGTAGGGCCGGGCCGTCAGCCGCCGCGCCGCCGCGGCGGGCGCGACGAGCAGGCCGAGCGCGAGCAGCGCGCCGACCGCCTGGCTCGCCTGCCCGGCCGCCACTCCCACCAGGACGAGGAAGAGCGTCCCGACGAGCCGCTCGCGCACGCCGCGGGCACGGGCCCGCTCCGGGTCCAGCCCCGAGAACAGCAGCGGCCGCGCCAGCGCGACCAGCCCCGCGGACACCACGAGCCCGACGGCGGCGAGCACGAGCGCGTCGCGCGTCGTCAGGCCCAGGATCGAGCCGAACAGCGACCGCGCCGCCGCGGCGGCGCGCTCGGCCTGCAGTCCCGCATCGCCGCCGCGCCCGCTCGCGCGCGACAGCCGGGCGAGGAAGAACACCCCCAGCCCCAGCACCAGCGCGAACGTCGCACCGATGACGATGTCGTCGGCGCGGGCGCGACGACCCAGCACGGCCAGTACGCACGCCAGCCCGACCGTCCCGACGAACAGGCCCACCCGCACGTCGACGCCGAACGCGGCGGCCGCCAGCGCCCCGGTGAACGCGACGTGCCCGAGCGCGTCCCCGGCGAACACCTGCCTGCGCATCAGCACGAACCAGCCGAGCAGCCCGCTCGGGACGGCGACGGCCGAACCCGCCACCAGCGCGTTGGTCAGGAAGCTCATCGTGCGCCCGGCCCCCGCCGGCACGCCGTGCGTGCCGAGCGCCGACGCCGGCTCACCGGGCCGCCGCCACGCTGCGCACGCGGTCGGCCAGCACGGCGGACCCGAACGCGCCGAACGCCAGCGCCGCCAGGTAGAAGCCGGGCGGGACGTCGCTCACGAACGCCAGCACGAGCGACGCCCACGTCACCACCACGGCGACCAGCACGGCCACGGGAATCCCGACGGCCGCGCGGGCGGTGAGCCGGTGCGCGGCCGCCGCCGGGGTGACCAGCAACGTCCCGATGAGCAGGGCGCCGGCGATCCCACTGGTCACGGCCACCACCACGGCCACCAGGAGCAGCACGGCCACGTCCAGGACCGCGACCCGCAGCCCCCGCGAGCGCGCCAGCTCCGGGTCCAGCGTGGCGAGGACGAGCGGACGCCAGATCGCCGCGAGCACGGCCAGCACGACGACGGCCGTCACGAGCGTCACGCGGACCTGGCCCGCACTGATCCCGAGGAACGAGCCGAACAGCAGCGCGGTGGTCTGCGGGAGCATGCCGTCGTAGAGCCGGCTCAGCACGAACCCGCCCGCCAGCGCCGCCACGTGCACGATCCCGACGGCGGTGGGCTCGTCGGTGCCGGCGCGGCGGCCGCCGCGGAACCGGGACAGCGCGACGGCCCCGGTGACCGTCGAGGCGTAGTAGCCCGCCACCGCGGGCAGCCCGGCGAACACGGCCGCGGCCGCGCCGGGGAAGGCGACGACGCCCAGGGTGTGCGCCGCGAACGTCTGCCCGCGCAGCACGACGAACCAGCCCAGCACGGGCGCCAGCACGGCGACGACGGTGCCCGCCTGCAGGGCGTGCACCATGAACCCGAACGCGAAGAGGTCAGCCACCCGCGCCGACCACGACGAGCCGCCCGGACGCGCTGCGCAGCACCTCCACCGGCGAGCCGTACAGCCGGCTCAACCGCGCACCGGTGAGGACCTCCTCCGGAGGGCCGGTGGCGGCGTGCCCGGCCGCGACGTAGACCACCCGATCGGGTGCTCCTCCCGGACCGTCGCCGAGGAAGGGATTGACGTCGTGGGACACCAGGACGACGGCGATCCCGTCCGTGCGGCACAGCCGGCGCAGCAGAGCGGCGACCGCGCCCTGGGCCGTGAGGTCGAGGCCGGCCAGCGGCTCGTCGAGCAGGAGCAGCCGGGGGCGCCTGGTCATGGCCTGCGCGATCAGCACCCGCTGCAGCTCGCCGCCGGACAGCTCCGCCACCGGCCGGTCGAGCAGGTCCGTGACGCCGGTGCGCGCCGCGGCGTCGACGACGCGGTCGACGCGGTCGCGGTGTCCGCGGCCGAACGGAAGCGGCATCCCCCACCGGTGCCCGTCGACGCCGAGCGCGATGACGTCCCGCGCCCGGATCCGCGTCTCGGCCGCAGCGGGTCGCCGCTGCGGCAGGTAGTCGACCGAGCACCCGGCCGCGCCCGGCGGCCGCCCCAGTACCGACACCGTCCCCCCGTGCGGCGCGACCATGCCGAGCAGTACCCGCAGCAGCGTCGTCTTCCCGGCACCGTTCGGACCGAGCACGACGACCAGCTCACCCGGCTCGACGTCGAGGTCGACGTCCGACCACACGGTCCGCCCACCGAGCCGCACCGCCACGCCCGACAGCCGCACGCACCCGCCCGCCGGGACCATCGGCGCGGCCACCGCGGTCACGAGGTCCCCTGGGCCAGCGCCGTCGCGAGCGCCGTGAGCTGCCCGGTCTGCCAGTCCTGGAACGTGCCGTCACCCGCGGGGATCGCCTCGGTGAACGAGACGACGGGCACCCCTGCCGCCCTCGCGAGGTCGTTGAGCCGCAACACCTGCGGCTCGGTGGAGCGGGCGTCGTACATCCAGACCGCGACCTGGCGGCCGGTGAGCTGGGCCTCGGTCGCGGCGACGTCCGCGGCGGAGGGCTCGGCCTCGTCGTGCTCTGCGTCGAGGTAGCCCGCGGGGGTGAGCATCCGCAGGTGCAGGCCGGTGCTCAGCGGCACGAGCAGGCTCTCGGAGGCCCCGACGGGCGTGCCGGCGAAGCGGGTCCTGATGTCGGTCACGGCGGCGTCGTATGCGCTCAGCCCGGCATGCACGAACCGGTCGTGCTGCGCGGTGAAGTAGCCCGCGTCCGCGGGGCGCAGCCGGATGTACCGGGCGGTGATCGCGTCGACGACCCGGTGCACGGAGTCCGGGTCGTTCCACTGGTGCGGGTTCCCGTCGGCAGGGAGGCCCAGCTCGCTGCCGACGTCGAGGACCGCCCGCCCCTCGACCGGGTTCGCGTCGAGCAGCCTGCCCGCCCACTCGTCATAGCCGATGCCGTTGCGCAGCACCAGGTCCGCGGCGGCGATGGCCCGCGCGTCCTGCGCCGTCGGCTCGTAGTCGTGGGGATCGGCGCCGGTGTCGACGACGGTGACCCGGACCCGGTCGCCGCCGAGCTGGTCGGCAAGGCTCCCCCACACGTTGAGAGTAGATACGACCTTGAGCGTGTCCTTGCCCGCCACGGGCGTTGCCCCGGTCGCGCAGGCGGCGAGCCCGAACAGGGCGACAATCAGCAGTCCGAACTGGCGAAACACCATCGACTCCCCTCGCTCCGACGCCGAGGACGGTATTAGACGGGACGAGGTCTCATCAATGATGAGAGCCGAGAATCTTCCGTTTGCGTAAGAATTTCAGCAGCTCGACGACAGAATCTTCCGTGAACGTCAGATTTTGGCCTACGCTCTCCGCATGCCGACACCGGCCACCGCCCGAGCCGACGACCGCCTCCGGGAGACCCCACCGCCCGCCACCACGGGGGGAGCACCTCCCGACCGACCGGAGCGGGACGGCTACGTCCGCGACGGCGCCGAGATCTACCGACGCTCCTTCGCGACGATCCGCGCGGAGGCAGACCTGTCGCGGCTGCCCGCGGACGTCGCACCCGTCGCCGTCCGCATGATCCACGCCTGCGGCCAGGTCGACCTGGCCGGCGACGTCGCGGCCACCCCCGGTCTCGTCGCGGCCGCCCGCGCCGCCCTGCGTGGCGGCGCGCCGATCCTCTGCGACGCCGCCATGGTCGCCGCGGGGGTGACGGCCGCGCGGCTCCCCGCGCGCAACGAGGTCGTCTGCACCCTGCGCGACGACCGCGTGCCCGCACTCGCCGCGCGGCTGGGCACCACCCGCAGCGCCGCGGCACTCGAACTCTGGCGCGACCACCTCGACGGGGCGGTCGTCGCCATCGGCAACGCCCCCACCGCGCTGTTCCACCTGCTCGACATGATCGACGGTGGCGCACCCCGCCCCGCGGCGGTCCTCGGCATCCCCGTCGGCTTCATCGGCGCCGCGGAGTCGAAGCAGGCACTCGCGGCGCGCGCCGACCTCGAGCACCTCGTCGTGCACGGACGCCGGGGCGGCTCCGCGATCACCGCCGCGGCGGTCAACGCACTCGCCACCGAACAGGAGATCCTCGGATGACCGGGACCCTCTACGGGGTCGGCGTCGGACCCGGCGACCCCGACCTGGTGACGATGAAGGCCGCCCGCCTGATCGGCGCGGCCGCGGTCGTCGCCTACCACGCGGCCCGGCACGGCCGCTCCCGTGCCCGCCGGACCGCCGAGCCCTACCTGCACGGCCACCAGATCGAGGAACCGTTGGTCTACCCGGTCACGACCGAGGGAACCGACCATCCCGGCGGCTACCAGGGGGCGATCGACGACTTCTACACCGAGGCCGCCACCCGGCTCGCCGCGCACCTCGACGCGGGTCGCGACGTCGTGCTCCTCGCCGAGGGCGACCCGCTCTTCTACAGCTCCTACATGCACATGCACAAGCGGCTCGCCCCGCGGTACCGGACGGTCGTCATCCCGGGCGTCACGTCGGTCAGCGCCGCTGCGGCCGCCCTGGGTGAACCGCTCGTCGAACGCGACGAGGTGCTCACGATCCTGCCCGGCACGCTGCCGGCCGAGGAGCTGACCCGCCGGCTCGCCGACACCGACGCCGCGGTCGTCCTCAAGCTCGGGCGGCGCACGTTCCCGAACGTCCGCGGCGCCGTGGCCGGCGCGGGCAGATTGGCCGACGCGCGCTACGTCGAGCACGCGTCGGGCGACGGGCAGCGCACCGCCCCGCTCGCCGACGTCGACCCGGCCGGGGTGCCCTACTTCGCCGTCGCGGTCCTGCCCGGGCCCGTCGCCGCCGCACTGCCCCGTCAGGCCCCGACACCGCGTCCGCACGTGCCGGGACACGGCGCACGTCCCGCGCCTGCCGCCGACGGCGAACGGCCCACGGCACGCGGCGAGGTCGTGGTCGTCGGGACCGGCCCCGCGGGACCCGACTGGCTGACGCCGCAGACCGCACAGGCGCTCAGCGGCGCCGACGACCTCGTCGGGTACGGGCCCTACCTCGACCGGGTCCCGGTCCGCCCCGGCCAGGCCCGGCACCCGTCCGACAACCGCGTCGAGGCCCAGCGGGCCGCGCACGCGCTCGACCTCGCCGCCGCGGGCCGCCGCGTCGCCGTCGTCTCCGGTGGCGACCCGGGCATCTTCGCCATGGCCGCGGCGGTGCTGGAGGTGGCGTCGGAACCCGGGTACGCGGACGTGCCCGTGCGGGTGCTGCCCGGCGTCACGGCCGCCCACGCCGTGGCCGCGGCGGTCGGCGCGCCGCTGGGCCACGACCATGCCGTCATCTCGCTGTCCGACCGGCTCAAGCCGTGGGAGGTGATCGTCGACCGGCTCGTCGCCGCTGCCCGGGCCGACCTCGTGATCGCGATCTACAACCCGCGGTCGCACGCACGCCCCGGCCGGCTCGCCGAGGCACGCGACCTGCTGCTGCGACACCGCCCGCCGGACACCCCGGTCGTGCTGGGCCGCGACGTCGGCGGCGACGGCCAGCGGCTCGTCGTCACCACCCTCGCCGGGCTCGACCCGGAGCAGGTCGACATGCGCACGCTCGTCGTCATCGGGTCGACGACGACGCGCGTGGTCGACCGGGCGGGCGGACGGACGGTGTTCACCCCCCGGACCTACGCCGGATGAGCGAGCCCGGGCGCGGGTTGCGCCGTGGCTGGACCACCGGGGCCTGCGCCACCGCCGCGACGACCGCCGCCTGGACGGCGCTGCTCTCCGGCCGCTTCCCCGACCCCGTCACGATCACGCTCCCGAAGGGGCACCGGCCGGCGTTCCCGCTGGCCCACACCGGCCGCGACGACGACGCCGCCACCGCCGGGATCGTCAAGGACGCGGGCGACGACCCGGACGTCACCCACGGCGCGCTCGTGCTCGCGACGGTGCGGCGCGGGCCCGCCGGCAGCGGCGTGACGTTCCGCGCCGGGGCGGGCGTCGGCACCGTGACCAGACCGGGACTGCCGGTCGCGGTGGGCGAACCGGCGATCAACCCGGTGCCCCGGCGGTTGATGACCGAGGCCGTCACCGGGATCGCGCTGGCGCACGGCGTGCCGGGCGACGCGGTCGTCGAGGTCTCGATCCGCGACGGTGCCGAGCTCGCGCGGCGGACGTGGAACCCGCGACTGGGGATCGTCGGCGGCCTCTCGGTGCTGGGTACGACGGGCGTCGTCGTCCCCTACTCCTGCTCGGCGTGGATCGACAGCATCCGCCGCGGCGTCGACGTCGCCCGCGCGACCGGGTGCACGCACGTCGGTGCCGCCACCGGCAGCACGTCGGAGGCCGTCGTCCGCGCGCTCCACGGCCTGCCCGAGGAGGCCATGCTCGACATGGGGGACTTCGCAGGGGCCGTGCTCAGGTACCTCCGCCGCCACCCCGTGCCGCGGCTGACGATCGGCGGCGGGATCGGCAAGATGGTCAAGCTCGGTGACGGGCACCTCGACCTGCACTCCAAGCGCTCCCAGGTCGATCTCCCGGCCCTCGCGGCCGTGGTCGCCGACGCCGGCGGCGGCGGCGCGCTCGCGCGCGCGATCGCCGGCGCGAACACCGCGCTGGACGCGCTGCGGCTCAGCGACGAGCGTGCCTTCGACCTCGGCTCGCTGGTCGCCGCCCGCGCGTTGCGCACGGCGACCGGCGTGCTGTCGACGCGCGAGGTCACCGTCGACACCGTCGTGATCGACCGGGCGGGCCGGATCGTGGGCCGGGCGGGGCCGGCCCCGGACCGTGCTCAGGCTCGGCAGCGCGTGTCGGAGTAGAGGTGGCTGTCGGGGAAGTGCGCCGCCGCGAGCGCCCGGCCGACGATCACCACCGCGGTCCGCTCGATGCCCGCCGCACGGACCTGCCCGGCGATCCCGTCGAGGTGTCCGCGCAGGACGACCTGGTACTCCCGGCTCGCGTGCGCGACGACCGCGGCCGGGCAGTCGGGGCCGTGCACGTCGACCAGCTCCTTGACCAGCTCCTCGATCCGGTGCACGGCCAGGTGCAGCACGACGGTGCCGCCCGCGGTGCCCAGCGCGGCCAGGCTCTCCCCGTCCGGCATCGGGGTCGCCCGCGCCGCGATCCGGGTCAGCGTGACGGTCTGCGCGACCGTCGGCACCGTCAGCTCCCGGCGCAGCGCCGCGGCGGCGGCCGCGTACGCCGGGACACCCGGGCACACGTCGTAGGGCACGCCGACGCCGTCGAGCCGGCGCATCTGCTCGGCCATCGCCGAGAACACCGACGGGTCCCCCGACGCCAGGCGCGCCACGTCGAGGCCGTGGCGGTGCGCCCGCACCATCTCCTCGACGATCTCGGTCAGCGTCATCAGCGCCGTGTCGACCAGCCGCGCGTCCGGCGGGCAGAACTCCAGCATGTCGGGCGGGACGAGGCTGCCCGCGTACAGGCACACCGGCGACGCGGCGATCAGGTCGCGCCCGCGCAGCGTCAGCAGGTCGGGGGCGCCGGGTCCGGCGCCGATGAAGTGCACGGTCATCGCGTCACGCTCCAGATCGTCACCGGCATCGCCGGCCGCCACCCCGTGAACCCGCCGACGGGTGCGGCCCGGGACACGGCCACCCGGACGAGCGTCCCGCCCAGCTTGCGACGGGCTGCCGCAAGCGCCTCCTCGCCCTCGACCGTGACCGCGTTCGCGACCAGCCGGGACCCGTCGCGCAGCGCGGTCCAGCAGGTGGGCAGTACGCCGTCCACCGTCACCCCGCCGCCGACGAACACGGCGTCCGGCGCCGGCAGCGACTCCAGCGCGGCGGGCGCGCGGCCGGTGACGACGCTCAGCTCCGGCACCCCGAGCGCGGCGGCGTTGCGGCCGATCCGGGCCGCGCGCGCCGGGTCGGACTCCACGGCCACCGCCCGGCACGCCGGGTGCGCCCGGGACCACTCGATCCCGACGCTGCCCGCGCCCGCGCCGACGTCCCACAGCAGTTCGCCGGGCCGGGGCGCGAGCAGACCCAGCGTCACCGCGCGGATCTCGCGCTTGGTGAGCTGGCCGTCGTGGTCGTAGGCGTCGTCGGGCAACCCGGCGGTGCGGCCCCACGACCGGGCCCCGGGCGCGGCCCGGCAGGTCACCGCGACCACGTTGAGCGCGTCGCAGTCGGCACACGCCCAGTCGGCGGCCGTGCCGGAGCGCAGCCGCTCCCGCTGACCCCCGAGCTGCTCGCAGACCGTCAGCTCGCTCGGACCCCAGCCGTCGGCGGCCAGCAGCCCGGCCACCGCGGCGGGTGAGTCCGCGCCCGCCGAGAGCACGAGCAGGCGCCGTCCGGGCGCGAGCGCACGGCGGAGCGCGGCGAGCGGCCTGCCGACGACGCTGACCACCTCCACGTCCTCGCTCGCCCAGCCGAGCCGCGCACACGCCAGCGCCACCGAGGAGACGGCGGGCGCGACCCGCAGCCGGTCCTGGCCGACCACCCGCGCCAGCGTCGCGCCGATGCCGAAGAACATCGGGTCACCGCTGGCCAGCACGCACACCGTCTGATCGACGAGCTCGTCGAGCAGGCCCGGCAGGGCCGGCAGCAGCGGCGAGGGCCACTCCCGCAGCTCGGCGAGGACATGCCGGTCGATCAGGTCCAGCTGGCGCGGTCCGCCGAGGACGACGTCGGCCTCCGCCAGCGCCGCCCGGCCCCGGGCAGACAGGCCGCCCCAGCCGTCGGCACCGATGCCGACGACGGTCACCACGGACGACACGGGCTCAGCCGTTCTTGTCGGTGACGCCCGCGGCGTCGAACGTCGCGACGTCGTGCATCGCGCGCGCCGCCGCCTGCAGGGTCGGCAGGGCGAGCAACGCGCCGGTCCCCTCGCCGAGGCGCATCGCCAGGTCGAGCACCGGCGGCAGCCCGAGGTAGGCCAGCGTCAGGCCGTGCCCCGGTTCGGTCGACCGGTGCCCGGCCAGGCAGTAGCCCAGTACGTCCGGCGCCAGCGCGGCGGCGGCCAGCGCCGCGGCGCCGCCGTTCACGCCGTCGAGCAGCACCGGCACGCCCGCGGCCGCGCCACCGAGCACCAGCCCCGCGATGCCCGCGTGCTCCAGGCCGCCGAACGCCGCGAGGACGCCCAGCGCGTCGGTCCGGTCCGGCCCGTGCAGCTCGAGCGCGCGGCGGACCGCCGCCGTCTTGCGATCCAGCGTCTCGTCGTCGACGCCCGTGCCCCGACCCGTGGCCGAGACGGGATCGGCTCCGGTGAACCCGCAGACCAGCGCGGCGGCCGCCGTCGTGTTCGCGATGCCCATGTCGCCGCTGACCAGGCACCGGTGGCCCTCCGCCACGAGGTCGGCGGCCACCTCGATCCCGACCTCGACGGCCTCGACGACCTGCTCGCGGGTCAGCGCCGGGCCGACGGTCATGTCCGCCGTCCCCGGCGCGACCTTCCGCGAGACCAGTCCCGGCCGCGGGGCGAGCGTGGCCGCGACCCCGACGTCCACGACCCGGACGGTCACCTCCAGCTGGCGGGCGAAGGCGTTGACGACCGCACCGCCGTCGAGGATGTTCGCGACCATCTGGGCCGTGACCTCACGCGGCCAGGGGGTCACCCCGCGCGCGTGGACGCCGTGGTCGCCCGCGAAGACGGCGACGGCCGCGGGCGCGGGAACCGGTGGCGGACAGTGTCCGGCGATGCCACACAGCCGGGCCGCGATGCCCTCCACCGCACCGAGTGCGCCGCGCGGCTTGGTCATCGTGTCGAGCCTCTCGCGCCCGGCGTCGGTCGCCGCGGCCGAGGCCGGGACGATCTGCGCGAGCGTGCGGACGAGCAGGTCCATCGTCACGGTCCTTCCTGGGTCGCCGACGGGCCCGCGGCCGCGAGGGCCGCGGTGACGGTGTGCTCGAGCAGCAACGCCGTCGTCACCGGGCCGACGCCGCCCGGAACCGGGGTCAGCGCGCCCGCGACCCCGGGGACGGTGCGCGCGTCGACGTCGCCGACGAGGCGGCCGTCGAGCGTCGAGTTGGTGCCGACGTCGACGACGATCGCGCCCGGCCGGACGTGGTCGGCCGTGATCAGCCCGATCCGCCCGGCCGCGGCGACGAGCACGTCGGCGGTGCGGGTGTGCTCGGCGAGCGACTTCGTCCTGCTGTGGCAGACCGTGACGGTCGCGTCACGGTCGAGCAGCAGGTGCGCCAGCGGCTTGCCGACGACCGTGGACCGGCCGACCACCACGACGTGGCGGCCCGCGAGATCGTGGCCGGCGTGGTCGAGCAGCTCGACGACGGCCCGTGCGGTCGCCGGGGCGAACCCCGGCCAGCCGCACACGAGCCGGCCCAGGCTCTGCGGCCCCGCGCCGTCCACGTCCTTGCCCGGGGGGATGGACCCGACGAGATCGGCCACCTCGACGCCGGGCGGCAGCGGCGTCTGCAGGATGATCCCGTGGACCGCGTCGTCGACGGCGAGCCGGTCGAGCACCGCCCGGATCTCCTCGGTCGTCGCGGCGGCACCGACGTCGACGACGGTGCAGTCGATGCCGACGCGGCCGGCCGCGCGGGCGATCGACCGCACGTACCACGCGGTCGACTCCTCCCCCGTCGCCAGCACGACCACCAGCCGGGGTGGGTGCCCGCGCTCGGCCGACCCGGCCGCGCGCCGCGCCGTTCGTGCGTGCAGCGCGGCGGCAAGTTCGGTCCCGGACAGGACGTCGGCGGTCATCCGGCGATCTCCTCGTGGTCGGTCCTGAGCCCCGCCGGCGACGACGGGCGGGCGGGCGGGGGTACGACGGCGGCGCACGCCGCGAGGACGCGGGCGACCACCTCGGCGTCGGGGGCCGCGACCGCGGTCGGGAGCAGCGGCGGCCACGCCGCCACCCCCCGTACGGCGGTGACGTGCCGGGCGCCGCGCAGCGCGTCGGTGAGCAGCACCGTCGTCATCCGCGGCAGCAGGGCCAGCGGCAGCGGGCCGAGGACGTAGGAGACCCCGCCGTCGTCGAGGGCGTCGAGCACGGCCTGCCGGACCGTGCCGGGGACGACGCGCCCGTCGAGCGGCGGGGTGTGGACGACGCCGTCGCGGACGGCCAGCACGTTGGACCGGGTGGTGCCCAGTACGTCGCCGCGGCGGTCGACCAACAGCGGCTCGACCCCGCGGGGCTGCACCGCCTCGAGCGCGTCGAGGGCGCTCCGGTCGGCCGGGCTGTGCCCGCCGGCCGCCGGGGCCGCGCACGGCGCCAGCACCACCGGGCCACCCGCCGGCGGCAGGGGGCGCGTGCTCGTACGGACCCGGCCGGGCGTCGCCGGCACGGCGTCGACGGCCACCGACCAGCCCCGCGGCGGCAGGTGCGCGGCGGCGCGCTGCACGTGCGCGACGACGTCCGCGGTGAGCGGGGTGCCGTACAGCTGGCGGAACGAGCGCCGCAGCCGGTCGACGTGCTCGACGAGCAGCAGCGGCCGCCCGTCGACGACGGCGATCACCTCGCGCAGTCCGGCGGGCGCGGGGGGAACCCGGCCCTCGACGCCCGGCCGGGTCGCGGCGAGGACCTGCAGGATCGGCTCCGCCTTGTCGAGGCATTCCGACCATTCGGCCGCGGGAGCCGAGTCCGCGGTGATGCCACCGCCCGCCCACAGCCGCGCGGTCCCGCCGGGCTCGACCTCGATCGTCCTGATCGCGACGGCGAGCTCCAGCCCGGCGAGCGGACCCGCATAGCCCAGCGCACCGGTGAACAGGCCGCGCGGGTGCGCCTCGACCTCCTCGATGACCTCGGTCGCGCGCCGCTTCGGCGCGCCGGTGACCGACCCCGGCGGAAACGTCGCCGCGAGCAGGTCCGCGTCATCGAGGCCGTCGGCGAGGGTGCCGCGCACGGACGAGACGAGGTGCCACACGCCGGGGTGGGGCTGGACGTCGAGCAGGGCCGGCACCCGGACCGACCCGGTCGAGCAGACCCGGCCGAGGTCGTTGCGCATCAGGTCGACGATCATCACGTTCTCGGCGGCGTCCTTGTCCGAGGCCGCCAGCACGGCCCGTTCGCGCGCGTCACCGGGCCCGCCGCGTCGGGGCCGCGTCCCCTTGATGGGGTCGCTGCGCACCTCGCGGCCCACGCGGCGCAGGAACAGCTCGGGGCTCGCGCTCACCGCCGTCCCGTCCGGGTCGGCGACGAGGCAGGCCCGCGCCGGGTCCAGCCGCTCGACGAGCCGCGCCCACGCCTCGTGCGGCGAGCCGTGCAGGGTCAGCTCGAACCGGGTCGCGACGTTGGCCTGGTAGATGTCGCCGCGCCGGATCGCCTGCCGGCAGCGTTCGACGGCCGCCACGTGGGCGGCCCGGACCCTGGTGTCCGGCCGCACCCGCGCGCTCAGTCGTGCCGACGCGGGTGCGGCCGGGGTCCGGAGGGCGGCGAGGAGCAGGTCGCACCGGGTGTGCGCCGCGTCCTCGTCGAAGAGGTGGTCCGGGGACGGGTCGAGCAGCGCCTCGTACCACCAGCGCGCGCCGTCGTGGCGCAGCACGTCGCGGTACCAGCCCAGCGACGCCCGCGGCCAGGTCGTCGGCCGCGTGGCGGGGAACGACAGGTAGCCGAACCAGCCGCCGCCGACGGCGTCCGGGTGCGCCGGGTCGGGCCGGACCTGCGGCTGGGTCGCGAGCACCCGCATGGCCTCGGTCGTCCCGGGCCGGACGACGGTGACCGGGTCGCACGTCACGAGCCCGCCGCGTGACCAGCTGCCCGACCACGCCGTGACGCGCGCGCGGTGGGCGAGGCGGCGGACGGCGTCCGCGACCCCCAGGTCGACCGGGAGCGCCCGGACGAACAGGTGCGCGGTGGCGGAGAACGGCATCGTCGCCGCGGCGGAGTCCATGGGTGGTCAGCCCGCCAGACCGGCCGGTCGGGACCGCCGGAGCGCGTCCTCGACGGTCCGGATCTCGCCGTTGCCCGGCAGCAGCCGCGACATCCGCTCCACCGGGCGGTCCGCCAGCGCGGCGACCAGCGCGCGCAGCGTCTCGCCGTGCGTGACGACGACGACGTCGCCACCGGGGGGCCATGCGATGCGGTCGAGCACCGCGACGAACGCGGAGACCCGGCGCAGCAGCGCTCGCGCGGACTCGCCGCCCGGAGGCGCCCAGTCCGGGTCCGCGGCGGCGAGCACCGGCGCGTACCGGGCACTCGGCCGGCCCTGCCAGACGCCGTGACACTGCTCCCGCAGCGCGGTCTCCCGGCGCACCGGCAACCCGTGCCACGCCGCGATCAGCTCTGCGGTCTGCATGCAGCGCAGCTGGTCGCTGGAGTACACCGCGACGACGGGTTCCCGGCGCAGCCGCAGCGCCGCGTCCCTGGCCTGTGCCAGCCCGCGCTCGGTCAGCGGCACGGCGGGGTTGCGGCCCTGCAGCAGGCCGACCGCGTTCCACACGCTCTCGCCGTGGCGCACCAGGTGCAGCCGGGGGCCGCGGGCGCGGCCGAGGACCGCCGCGGTCACGGCAGCAGCTCCACGGCCGAGACCGCCAACGGGTCGAGCCCGTCGGCATCCGCCGCCGCGGCGGCGCGTAGCTGCTCGATCATCCGCGGCTCCCAGAACGACCGGATGTGCTCGGCCACGGCGGCGGCACCCGCGGCGGCGTCACGATGGTGGAACTGTGCGGCGACGTCGTTGGCGAGCCTGACGTGCGGCGCCACCGCCGTCCCCGCGGCGCTCCCACGGGCCCGTCCGCTCGTCCGCCCCCGCACCGGCTCGCTCACCCGCCCGCCACGGGGACACGGGACCCGGCCGACGGCGCGTCGGCGACGGCCGACGGTGGCCGGCGCAGCCGGACCTGCACCGCGGTGACCTTGTACTCCGGGCAGTTCGTCGCCCAGTCGGAGTGCTCCGTCGTCACGACGTTCGCGCCGGTCACGGGGTGATGGAACGTGGTGTAGACGACGCCGGTCGGCATCCGGTCGGACACCAGGGCGCGCAGCGTCGTCTCGCCCACCCGGCTGGTGAGGGTGACGTCGTCGCCGTCGGTGATGCCGCGTTCCTCGGCGTCGTGCGGGTGGATCTCCAGCAGGTCCTCGGGATGCCACGCGACGTTGGCGGTGCGCCGGGTCTGGGCGCCGACGTTGTACTGCGACAGGATGCGGCCGGTGGTGAGGACCAGGGGGAACCGTCGGGTGCTGCGCTCGCGCGTCGGGACGTAGGCGGTCTCGACGAACCGGCCCTTGCCGCGGACGAACCCGTCCCGATGCATGATCGGCGTGCCGTGCGGGGCGGCGTCGGTACAGGGCCACTGCACGCTGCCCTCGGTGTCGAGCTTCTCGAACGACACCCCCGCGAACGTCGGGGTGGTGGCCGCGATCTCGGCCATGATCTCCCGCGGATGGTCGTAGTGCATCGGGTAGCCCATGCGGGTCGCGAGCTCGCACACGATCTGCCACTCGTGCTTGCCGGTGCGCGGCGCCATCACCGGCCGCACCCGGTTGATCCGCCGCTCGGCGTTGGTGAACGTGCCGTCCTTCTCCAGGAACGACGTGCCGGGCAGCAGCACGTGGGCGAACC
>Ga0182736_1001142_pt1 | contig 28885 bp, 22 predicted proteins | sample eDN5th30CKraftBY_FD_128882 | JGI IMG/M metagenome (GOLD analysis project Ga0182736, IMG submission 128882) | Enriched backyard soil microbial communities from Emeryville, California, USA - eDNA 5th pass 30_C Kraft BY (version 2) (version 2) | ecosystem: Environmental > Terrestrial > Soil >...
AACCCATTCCGAACTCGGCCGTTAAGTCCCCCAGGGCCGATGGTACTGTGTCTCAAGGCACGGGAGAGTAGGTCGCCGCCAGGTCCGCTAGATGGATGATACTCAGGTCAATCAACCCCTCGTACACAAGTAACCGGACAGTATAGTCTCGGTCATCAAAGCCCCGCACGCGGTTAGCCTCGTTTGCGGGGTTTTTGCTGTTTACCGGGCCGCCGCGTCAGAAGCTGGCCGTCAGACTGAGCTGCAGGAACCGCGCAGCTCCCGTATGCGGTGCGTTGGGCGCCTCGCGCAGGAAGCGGCCTTTGATCAGCACGACGCCGTCGGCCTCCAGCCGCAGCCGCTCCGGCGCCAGCCAGTAGCGCAGCCGCGCTTCCAACTGCTGGCCGGCGAAGGTTCCGGCATGTTCGGTCGAATCCCGCACGCCGGTCGTGGAAAAGGCGTCCTGCGCCGAGGCCAGCCACAGGGCGCGGTAGCTGGCGAGCAACTCCGTACGCTGGCCGGGCGCCGCTTCGACGCGCAGGCCGGGGGAGCTGATGTTGCTGCGCCCCAGGGCGCTGTAGAGCCCCCCCGGGGCGAAATCCCCGCGTCGCATGCCGTAGAGGCTGTCGAACCGGCCGAACCGACCCTTGCCGTCATCGCCGCTGGCGAGGTCGTACTGGGCCGACAGCCTCACTCGCGCCGGCCCCTCGACCTGATAGCCGGCGTCGAAGTGAAGGAAATAGGCGGCGACGCCGATCCGCGCCGCGCCGGGCTGGAGCGATGCGGCGATGGAGCCGAACTGGTATCCGGCCTCCGCCTCGTAGAAGGCCTGCCCCGGCGCGGGGGGACGGATCAGCCGGGCGCTGGCCGTGCGCAGTCGTCGGTCGCGGGTGGGCCGGCCGGGGGAGTCCCTTTCATCCAGGCCCACGAAGGCGAGATCGACGCCGGTCCGCCCGAACAGCTTGGCCTGGCCCACGAAGCCGCCCCAGAGCAGCAGGTCGAAGCTCTCGCGGTCGAAGGCGACCCGGTTGTGCAGCACCCCGCTCTGGTCCTCAGGCAGGCGGATATCGGGAGAGACCAGGATCAAGGTGGTGGTCCACCCGCCCGCGGTCTTGGTGTCGAGCTTGAGCCCGGTGTAGCCCGTCGCCGCATTGCGGTCGTCGCCCCCGGACACCAGCCGCCGCGACCCGGGCGCCATCACCAGCCGCCCCGCCTGCACGGTTCCGCGCCCCAGCGGCGTCGTCACCGGAACGCTGACATAGGCCTGCAGCAACTCGAAGGTGTCGACCTCGTTCGAGCTCAACCCCGTGCGCGGCGTGGCGCCATAGGCGCGAGCGTCCTGCAGTTCGGCGCCGAGGCGGACCCCGCCGCCGGCGTCATACTCGGCCTCGATATTGGTGCGCAGCAGATAGAGGTGGGTGCTGGGGGAGGGGCCGGCCCGGGGCTGGCCGTCCAGCCCCTCGTACCGGAGACGAAAGCTGCCGGAGAGGGTCAGCCGCGAGGGCGACCCTGCCAGGGCCTTCAGGGTCAGGGGCGCAGCGGGCGCCTCCGCCCACCCAGCCCGCGGGGCGAGCACCAGCCCCGCCGCCATGCCGAGCACGGCCAGCGGCGCACGGCCCCACGGTCGCGCCCTACACCCCATCTCCCTGATGAAGCAGAGAATCCGCCCGACGACGAGGGGCGCATCGTCACGGGGCGCCTTGCGCCGCGAGGGTCCTCCGGGCGATGGTCAGCGACCACAACGAAATGGAGTTCGGGGTATGATACGGCGGATCGGTCTTGGCGGCGCGGCGCTCGCCCTGGTGCTGGCGGGCGGCGCGATGGCGCAGATTCCGGCCGACATCCAGCCCAAGCTGCGCGAGATCGGCCGGGTGATCGCCGCGGGCGAGACCGCCAAGCTGTATCGCCCCCTGTTCGGCAAGGAATTGCCCCCGGGCGTGTCGGTGGCGACCGACATCTCCTTCGGCGCCGATCTGAAGCTAAAGCTGAACGTCTATACCCCCCAGATCGCCGGCGCCGATCCGCGCCCGGTGCTGATCTTCGCCCCCGGCGGCCAGGGGGTGAAGCAGATGAGCGGTCCCGAGGGCGAGCCCTTCTACGACAATGTGGGCATATGGGGGGTGCGCAACGGCCTGCTGGTGGTGACGACCCAATACCGCACCGGCGGCGGCGCCCCCTGGGATGCGGGGGCGCGGGACCTCGCCGCCACCATCGCCTGGGTTAAGGACAACATCGCCATGCATGGCGGCGATCCGGAGCACATCGTGGTGATGGGCCAGTCCAACGGCGCCACCCAACTCGCCAACCTGCTCGGCCATGCCGACCTGCAGGGGCCGGAGGGGCTGGGGATCAAGGGCGCGGTGCTGATGGGCGGCAATTTCAATATCCTGCCGGTCAAGCTGACCTCGCCGCCGGCGCGGCTGGTGGCGCCGGGGCCGGCGGGCGGCGCGCCGACGGCGGCGCCCATTCCTCAGGGCCCGCCGGTCGATCCCGCGGTGATGCTCCAACGCTCCAACCTGCCGGGGCTGAAGGCGGCCAAGACCCCCATCATGCTGATCGCCGCCGAACTCGACCCGGAAGAGCGGGTGGAGATGGTGGAGGTGCTGGGCAAGGAGCTGCGCGCCGCGGGGCATAATCCCACCACGGTGATCGTGCCGGGCCACAGCCACATCTCCGAGATCCTGTCCTTCGGCACCCCCGACGTGACCATGTCCGGCCCGGTGCTGACCTTCATCCGCGGGGTGCTGCCGCCCGCTGGCTGACCACCGCGGCGAGGCAACCGCCCAGGGATTGAGCTGTCCCCCGCCAAATGTCGGCGGCGGCGGCGGTCGCCCTGGCCCGCGGAGGTGCGCGGGCCAAAGCTCTCCTTGTCACAGGGAGCTTGGCCCGGCGGGATGCATCTCCATCGGCGGCGGTTGTTTACAGCGTTCGGCGCGGCGGCGGCCCTTAGCCTTCCGGCGGCGGCCCGGGCGGAGATGCTGCGCGCGGAATCGGTCCCGGACCTGCACAGCGGCGCCGGGCGCAGCGTGACGGTGATCGGGGCGGGCATCGCCGGCCTCGTCGCCGCCTACGAGCTGCAGCGCGCCGGGTTCAAGGTCGCCGTGCTCGACGCCCGTGACCGGGTGGGCGGTCGGGCCTGGACCATCCGCGACGGCTCCCGCGTCGAGCTGGTCGGCGAGGCCTGCCAGACCGCGCGCCTGTCCGGCGGCCTTTATTTCGACGCCGGGCCCGCGGGGGTGCCGGCGGACCACGCGTATCTCCTGTCCTATTGCCGCGAGCTTGGGCTGCCCCTGCGCGCCGTGGCGGCCACGTCGCCGGCCGGCGACGCTGGCGAGGCGAAGGCTGGCATGCTGGCCCCCGCGGGCGGCATGGACCGCATCCCGCTGGCCTTCGCCAAGGCCCTGCGCAATCGTCCCATCCTGGGGGTGGAGGTGGTGGAGCTGCGCCAGGACTTCGGCCGGGCCGAGGTGGTCTATCGCGAGCGCAAGACCGGCGCGCTGAAGGCCCTCTACAGCGACTTCGCCGTGGTCGCTATTCCCATGCCGGTGCTGGCCGGTGTCCGCGCCGACTTCACCCCCGATGTCCGCCGGGCCATCGCCGCCGCCTCGGCCACCCACGCCAACAAGGTGGCCTTCGAGGCGCCGCGGTTCTGGGAGGAGGATCGCCGCACCGCCGCCAAGCGGGGGCTCCTGGTGGCGGCCTACAATGTCGGGGCGCCGGCGGTGGCGTTCGAGCGGCTGCCCCTCGAGGAACAGATCGAGCTGGCCCGGGCGGCGGTGGGCCGCGCCCACCCGGGGCGGGAGGGCGACCTCGCCAACCCGATGGTGGTGAACTGGAGCAAGGAGCCCTTCAGCCTGGGCGCTTCGGTGGAGTGGGCGGATCCCGCCGCGCGGGAAGCCCTGGGCGAGGCGGAGGGCAGATTCCTCTTCGCCGGCGCGGACCTGAGCCCGCTGCCGGGTTGGCTGGAAGGGGGCGTGCTGTCGGCCCGCCGGGCGGTCGGCCAGATCGCCCGGCGCAGCGGGGGGCGCACCCTGATCGACATCGACGACCTCGCCTACGGCTAAGCTGCGCCGGTTTGTCGCCGTCTTCGGCCCCTGAGTTCGCCTTATTCCGGAGGCTTATGGCCCGTCCGCAGGCGGCAGCGCCGTAGCTGCGACGGCTCCACCGACCCCAAGGCGGCATGCATTCACACGAGTCTGGCGCTCGCCCCGCGGCGAGACGCGCGCCCATCGTCATCCTCGCGATCCTGGTTCTGGCCCTGATCGGCCCCCTGGCCCTCGCTGCCGGGGTAGGCACGACGTTGCGTAAGGCGAGCCCTGTCGCGATGAAGACGGCGCTCCAGGCCAAGGACGTCATGCCGCCCGGCGCGGATGTGGATGGCGACGGGGCGCCCGACTTCGTCAATCCCACCGGCAAGCCCCTGCGGGCGGACGACGCCTTCGGCTCCGGCGTATTCCTCGCGTCCCGCGACGGGGGCGTGCGCCGTCACCTGGGGGCGGACTATGTCGCCGTGGCCGGTCAGGCGGTGGCCGCGCCCATCTCCGGCTATGTCACCAAGATCGGCTTCGCCTATGCGGGGGACCAGCAGCTTCGTTACGTGGAGCTGACCAACCGGGCCATAGGCTATGCCGTGCGGGTCTTCTATCTGCAGCCCGTGGTGATGCTCGGCGAGGCCGTGCGCCTCGGCCAGACGCTGGGGAGGGCGGAGAGCCTGCAGGGGCGCTACCCCGGCATCACCGACCACGTGCATGTGGAGGTGGCCGAGCTGGCCCGCGGCCACGTGGACCCGGCCAAGCTGATCCCGTCCCCCGAGAGCTATCTGTAAGCTGGGCCGTTGGCGGGGTAGAGGTGGCGCGCTCACGGGAGAGAGTGCGCCATGTCGCCGATCGAAGGTCCGTTGCTTATCAACATCCTGAGCTACGCCGGGGTGGCGGTGTTCGCCGCCGCCGGGGCTCTGGCGGGGGCGGAGAAGAAGCACGACGTCGTCACCTTCGCCTTCTTCGCGACCTTCGCAGGCGTAGGCGGCGGGACGGTGCGCGACCTGTTGCTGGACGCCCCCGTATTCTGGATCCAGACGCCGAGCTTCCTCGCCCTCTGCCTCGTCATGGGTGTCGCCGTGTGGCTGGTCGGCTATCGCAGCTGGCGGTTCCCGGCGCTGATGTGGCTGGACGCCATCGGCCTCGCCGCCTTTGCGGTCCTGGGGGCGGAGAAGGCGTTGCGCCTCGGGGCCGCGCCGCTGATCGCCGTGGCGATGGGGGTGGTGTCGGCGACCGCCGGGGGGATGATCCGCGACCTCCTGGCCCATGAGCCCTCGGTGCTGCTGCGGCGGGAGATCTACGTCACCGCCGCGGCGCTGGCGTCGGCCGTGTTCGTGGCGGTGTCGCAGGTGGCCGATCCGCAGATCGCTGGTCTGTTGGGGTTTGCGGCCGGGTTCGGCCTGCGGGCGGCGGCCATGGTGTTCGGCCTCTCCATGCCCGGCTTCTCCGGCGGCCTGTCGCGAAGACTGGGGCCGCCGGAGGTCTAGTCAGGTCGGGGTCAGCCCTTGGCGACGCCGCCGAGCTCTTCCTCGAGCTTGTCGATGCCGGAAACTGCGTGACCGGCCTTGGCGGGCGCCGTTTCAAGCAGGGTGAACGACAGCAGTAGGCCCACCAGCAACGCCCCGAAGGCGAAGGTCAGGGTGTGCTGCAGCCCGTAGTTCACGGCGATGAAGCCGGCGATCGAGGGGGCCACGCCGCCGCCGAAAATCTCGCCGACCCCGATGACCATGCCGGCCACGCTGGCGATCAGGCCCACCGGCGCAGCCTCTGCCGCGACGGGGCCGGCGATGACCGCAAGGGCTCCGAAGTTGAACAGGCAGGCGCAGAACAGCAGCCCGAACAGCAGTGTCGGGTTCGCTCCGGTCTGCTGGAACGCATAGAGGAAGACGGCTGCGAGGGCGAAGCAGAGCATCACCACCGTCTTGCGGCCGAGCTTGTCCGACAGCGCGGGCATGCCAAGCTGACCGAGGAAGCCGCCGAAGCCGACAGCCGAGAAGACGAGCCCCATCTGCTGCGGGTCCAGCTTGAGGTTGCCGATCAGGTAGAGCGGCATCATGGCGCTGATCACGAAAACACCGGCCATGGCGCAGAGCAGGGTCACCATCCCCAGCCCGACGTTGCGGTGCTTGAACAGCGACTTCAGCGGTGCACGGGTGGCCTTGACGCCGTCGGCGGGCGCGATGGTCACAGGCTCCCGGATCACCATCCACATCAGGGCGGCGACGATCAGGCCGGGGATGCCGACGATCATGAAGATGTGTCGCCAGTCGGTGAACCTAAGAAGCTGGGTCGCCACGATGGGGGCGATGGCGAGACCGAATAGCGCGAACGAGCATTGGAATATCCCGTTGGTCAGGCCACGCCGCTTGGGGTGAGACGCCTCCACCGCAACCGCGACGCCGGTCGAGGCGACCGGGCCTTCGGCGACGCCCATGACGATGCGAATGAGCACCAGGCCAATCAGGCTCGTCGCAAGCCCCGAGAGGGCGGAGAGGATCGAGAAGATCACCACCGCGGGCACCAGAACTTTGCGGCGCCCCAGACGGTCGGAGAGGTTGCCCACCACCATGGCGGAAATCCCCCAGGCGACGCCCAGCACGCCGGCCAGGTTCCCGAGATCCTGGTCGGTCAGGCCCAGGTCCGCCTTCATGAAGGGCCCAAGGGGAGCGAGAATCCACCTGTCCAGTCCGACCAGCCCAAAGGCCAGCGTCAGCAGGGTGATCGCCTTCCACTCGTAGGCGGTGTCCCACGTCTTTATATCCGCGGCGTGTGCGCCGACTTCGTCCTGTCCTGTCGCCCCGACCAATTTTGCCTCCCATTTTATCGCGTCTGCGCGCTTTAATTTGTGGCGCAATACGGGACTGAAATCGGTCGCTGGTCAAATGCATCCTGCGCAAACCTGTGGGCTGCGCGGGCCGTCGTCACGACAACAGGGTGAAGTGCACGATCGAGCGGTGCAGGTCGTGGGTATAGACGTCCGGTTCGCGCCGGATCGCCATCAGGGCGCTCGCCTCCATCGCGTTCCATGACAACATGCCGGTGACGAGGGCGTAGAGCAGTCGCTTGTCGAGTTCGTAGCTGAGGAAGGCCCGCTCGCTGCGCGCCGCGTCCGTCATCCCGCAGGCGTCCGAATCGAGGGCGAAGCGGAAGCCGAAGGCCTCCGTCCCGTCCGCATGCCGGGCCGAGAGATAGACGTCCATGGGGATCGACAGGTCCATCCCCCGCCGCCGCGCGCCATAGTTGGCGGCACATTTCTTCAGCGCCCGCGGCCAGTCGAAGGCGAGGTCGGCCGGGTGCGACAGGCGGGTGAAGCTCGGCGCCTCGTCCGACAGGCTCATGGCGTAGCCGGTGCGGGCGGCGTCGCCGAAGCCACGCCAGGCGGCCCGGGCGTCGCGGGCGATGCTGAGGTCGCCGGTGTCGAGTTCGTCGCCGGGGTGCAATTTGGCGAGGGCGTCGGCGCGGCCGATCCTGGCCAGGGCGTCCTCCAGTTCCGACTCCAGCGGCTGCGGCAGGAAGCGGGAGAGGGGGGCGGCGGGCCCCCCCAGCACATATTCGCCCCCCGCCGGGATCACCCGATCCGGCCCCAGGGCGCGGAACACCTCGCGGAAGTTGCCGGCGGTGCGTTTGCGCAAGGCGGCGGTGGCCTCCAGCTTCCGCGCGTCCGGATAGTCGGCCATGGCCATGGGAAAGAGGGAGGCCGAGGCGTAGGGCAGCATGGCCACCCTGGGCCGGCCGTACTCGGCAGCGATGCGGGCGGCGTCCGCCGGCAGGATGGTGTTGTCCACGGCGTTGAACAGCCGCGTGCCGTCCACGTCGTAGATGTAGATGGAGGTGTCGAGGTCGTAGGCGACCTGGGTCTCGTCCCCCTGGGTGTTGCCGTGGAAGTCCTTGAACAGGACGAGACCCGCCCCTTGCGTCCCCAGGGGGCGGTGAGTCTCGAAGGGAACCTCGGCGATGTCCGTGAAGCCGAGGGCTTTGACGGCGTTGTATAGGTTGGGGGTGTTCAGCTCGCCGATGACGATGGGCGTCGCCCGGTCGAAGGGCGCCAGGGTCTGCGGATGCAGGTGATCGTGGTGCAGGTGGCTGATGTAGATGACGTCCGGCCGGCTCCGCCAGATATCCCGCTTCAGGGTGTCCGGCACGGGGGGGAAGTTCCACCAGGTCTGTTGGCAGGGGCCGTCGAACCAGGGGTCGGTCAGCACCCGCTCGCCGGTCGCCAGGGTGATCAGGAAGCAGGCGTTGGCGATGTAGCGGACCTGCATCTCACCCCTCCTTCGGCGCGGCGACGACGGTGAGGCTGCGGCCCGCCCCGCAGGCGTAGAGCGCCTTGCCGAGATCGAGGAAGGGCCCGAGCCCCCGCTCGGCCAGCATCAGGTCGATGGCCATCCGCGCCCGGTGTGCGGGCTTTCCCGCGGTGGGGTCGGCCACATAGTTGGCCCCCGGGTGCATCAGATACCAGTCGATGGGGAAGCTGGCGTAGGCGAGGCGCACCTCGAACCCCAGCCGGTCCAGCAGGCGCGGCAGATTGTCGGCGTTGAAGTAGTTGAGGTGTTGGGGCGGGGCGACCCAGAAATCCCTGTCGATGGTCCCGCCCGCGCGGGCGGCGAGTTGCAGCGGGCTGAAGTCGTTGGGCACGGTGATGGCTACCACGCCGCCGGGCTTCAGCAGCCGCGGCAGGCGGGCGAGCAGGGCTTCCGGATCGGCCACATGCTCCAGCACATGCTCCATCACGCAGGCGTCCACCGCCGCGCCCGCCTCGATCAGCCGATCCAGCAGGGCGAAGGCGTCGCCGAACTCGGCGCAGCCGAGCAGGGCGGGGTGGTGACGGCGCAGGCCGTCGTCGGAGAAGTCGATCCCCCGCACCGCATAGCCCGCACCCTGCGCCGCCGAAAGCAGCCAGCCCTCCCCGCAGCCGATCTCCAGCAGGTCGCCGCCGCCGGTCCCGCGCGCCTGGGCCACCGCGCGCAGCATCACCTGCCCGAGGAGGTCGCGGTGCGCCCGCTCCTGGTCCGAATAGGCCGGGGCGTAGGTGCCGTGCGACTGCTGGAAATAGGCCCCGGCGTAGAAGGCCTGTAGCGCCTCCGGGGTGGGCTTGGGCTCCACCGTGCGCCAGCCGTCGGGATGGGTTGTCAGGCTGTAGCCAGTCACGTGCGCAGGTCCGTCCGATATTGCCGCGAGGCTGGCCAAACATGGTGAAGGGGCTGTTAACCTCCGCCCCGGCGCTTCATCGTTGCGCCCTCAAGGCTAGCGCCGCTAGGGTCGCGCCAAGGATTGGGAGGATGCGCATGACCAAGGTTTCGGTTGAGGACCGGCTCGACATCCACGACATGATCGCCCGCTATGCCTGGGCCCTCGATACCGGCGATGTGGACGGCTATGTGAACTGCTTCACCGAGGACGCCTGGATCTTCCACGGTCCCGACGGGCGGCTTGAGGGGCGGGCGGGGCTGAAGCAGCTGACCGAGCAGCTCTGGTACGCGCGACCCGACCACTATCTCGGCCGGCAGCACCGGATGAGCCAGGTGCTGCTGTCCCACGAAGGCCCCGACATCCGCATCAAGGCCTTCTGGTCGATCCTGCAGCAGAGGGTGGCGACGGGGGAAAGCTTCGTCTTCGCCCTGGGGACGTGGGACGGACTCGCCACCAAGATCGGCGACGACTGGCAGCTCAAGAGCCTCTACGTCGACATTTGGCGCGGCCGCAACGTGCCCTGGGTCGGCGACGCCCGCGCCGGGGAGACGACCACGGAGCCGACGTTGCCGTTCTAGTCAGAAAATCCCTTCCCCCATCAAAAGGGGGAAGGGAGCGGGGATCAAAGCCCCAACGCCTTCTTCACCTCGCGCCAGTCGACCAGCTTGAAGTTCTGGCGGGCGCGGGTGGTGGAGGGACCTTCCCCGTCGCTGTCGATGTCGTCCTGCACCACGATCAGGCCCTCCGGATAGGGGCCGACCCGCCCGCCCAGGGCCGCGACCCCGTCCGTCCCGGTCACTGCGTCCACCCCGTTGGCGGCGACCACCGAGAAGCGTCCGGCATAGGCCGGGGCCGCCCCGTCGACCCGCCACACAGCGAAGGCGCTGTCGCCCTGGCTGGAGGCGATCAGGAAGCGCCGATCCCCGTCGCGCATCAGGGTCAGACCCTCCACGTCCGGCTTGAGCATTTCGGAGGGGGCGGGGGCGAGGAGGGTGCGGGCGATCCCAGCCGCTGGGTCGGCGGGGTAGCGCCAGACGCCCTTGGCCTCTTCACCCACATAGAGGGCGCCTCCGGTCTCATCGACCACGCAGCCTTCGGCCTGGGAGCCGATGTTGAAACGGCGCACTTCGGTCCCGCGGGGCTTGCCGCCGGCGTCCTCCACCCGCACCTCGATCACGTCGCCCTTGATGCCGACGACGATGACGTTGAAGGTGTCGCCGCGACGAGACATGCACAGGCCGTAGGGCTCGCTCACCGGCACGGGGACGAGGCCCCAGGACTTTACCGACAGATCTGCCGGGTCCAGCAGGAACAGCGCCGCGCCGCCGCGGGCCCGGTCGCTGGCGGCCACCAGCACCTGGGGCCTGCCCCCCACCTGGAAGCCGTCGCGCAGATCGACGTTGTTGAGCGGCCCCTCGGGCAGGAAGGCCCGCACCTTGCCGTCGAAATCGTAGACATAGAGGCCGGCCTTCTTGTCCGACCCGAAGATCACCCCGCGCGAGGGATCGTTGGGATCGGCCCAGATCTCCGGGTCGTCGGCGGCGTCGGCGGCCTCAGTGGCGACCGCCTGGGTCTCGGCGGCGGCTGGAACCGGCGTTCCCGCGCCGACGGTCATAAGCTTGGCGTCGGATTGAGCTTCAGGATCGACTGCGGCGCAGGCGGCGATTACTGCGCTTGTCGCCAGGACTGTCATAAAAGTGTAATATATCGACGATCGCCGCATGAATCATGGTCCCGAATAGCAAGTCTATACTTGCCGGGGTCAAGACCACGTCGTGGCGTGCAGGTCAACGGCGCAGGCGCTGGGGCGCCCGCGGTTGGCTATTGAGGAAGGGAGCGCTTGTAGGCGTCGCGGTCGGTGGTCCGGGCGACATAGGCGTCGAACACCGGGTCGCCCTTCAGGTCGGGAGCGCCGAACATCATCGCCCAGGAGATTTCCGCCCCGATATAGATGTCCGCCGCGGTGAAGCGCTCCCCCAGCAGATAGGGGCCGGGGGTGAGGGCGGTCTTCAACGTCCTGACCACGTCGTCGTAGTCGCCCCAGCCGGCGGTCATCTTGGACACTTCGGGCCGCTTCATCATCTTGTCGAGCAGGGCCGGCTCGAAGCTGCTGGCCCCGAACACCAGCCAGCGGAAGTAGGTCCCGCGCGCCGGGTCGTCGAGGGCGGGGGCGAGGTTCGCCGCCGGGAAGGCGTCGGCGAGGTAGGCGATGATGGCGGCGGCCTCTGTCACCACCACGCCTTTGTGGACGATGGTGGGGATCTTGCCCATCGGGTTGACGGCCAGGAAGTCCGGCGACCGCTGCTCATTCTTCTCGAAGTCGATGGGCACGATGCGATAGGGGGCGCCTACCTCCTCCAGCATCCAGCGCACGATCTGCGCCCGCGAGCGCGGGTTGTAATAGAAGACGATCTCGTCGCTCATCGGCCGCTCTCCCTGGGGTGAGGGGGATCATAGACGGGGTTCGACGAGGCGTCATGACAGGCTGATCGGACTTTTGATCTCCGCTCATCCCGGCATTCGCGGGGATGAGCGGCTATTTCTAAGCCACCCGGTCGCGCAGCTCCGTCCCCGCGAAGAAGGCGTCAAGGTTGTCGAGCATGCGCATGCCCATGGCCACGCGGGTCTCCACCATGGCGCTGCCGAGGTGGGGCAGCAGGACGACATTCTCCATGCCGAGCAGGCCGGGGTGCACCTTCGGCTCCTGCTCGTAGACGTCGAGGCCCGCGCCGGCGATGCGGCCGGCGGCCAGCGCCTCCACCAGGGCGGCCTCGTCCACCACCGGGCCGCGGGCGGTGTTGATCAGCACCGCGCCGGGCTTCATCTGGGACAGGCGCGCAGCGTCGATCATGTGACGGGTCTCCGCGCCGCCTGTGGTGTGCAGCGACACCACGTCGGCCTCGGCCAGCAGGGCTTCCAGGCTCTCGCAGTATTTCGCGTCATAGGCCGCCTCCACCTCCGGGGCGGCGCGGCGGCGGCTGTAATAGCTGATCGGCATGTTCCAGCCGGCCTTGGCCAGCCGCGCGGTCGCCTGGCCGATGCGGCCGAAGCCGATCAGGCCGAGGCGCTTGGCCGACAGCTCCGAGCCCATCATGTGGGTGGGCCGCCAGCCGCGCCATTCCCCCGCGCGGAGCTGCCGCTCGCCCTCCCCGGCACGGCGGGCCAGCATCAGCATCAACAGGACGGCGATCTCCGCGGTGGCCTCGGTCAGCACGTCGGGGGTGTTGCTCACCACCACGCCGGCGGCCTTGGCGGCGGCAAGGTCGATATGCTCGATGCCGGCGCCGTAGTTGGCCATCACCTTGACCCGGCGGCCGTCGAGGTTCAGGGCGTCCGCGCCGATCTTGTCGAGGATGCTCGGGCAGAGGGCGTCATAGGTGCGCATCGCCTCGGCGATCTCGGCCGCAGACAGCCCCTCGTCATGGGTCGCCAGGGTCGCGTCGTAGCTTTCGCTGACCCGCTGCTCCACCGCCGCCGGCAGTCGTCGCGTCACCAGAACCTTCGGCTTCATCCCTGCCCTATCCTTTGTTGAAGTTGCCCGAACAGTGGTTACGTTGGCTAAGCAGCGTAATAAAGCCCCAACCCGACAAGGGGCGGCTGGGGAGACGACAGCATGCATTGGGTCGCGGCCGGCCGGTCCGTGCAAGCCGGCGCTTGTCGATGAGCGCGCCTGCGCCTGCGCGCCGGGACTGGACCGTGGCGTCCGCCTATGCGCTGGGCGTCCTCACGGTCATCAACACCTTCAACTTCTTCGACCGGGGCCTGCTGGCCCTGCTGCTGCCGCTGATCAAGGCGGAGTTCCAGGTCAGCGACACCACCCTTGGAGTGGTCAACAGCCTGTTCCTGGTGTCGGCCATCCTGGGGGTGCCGGTGGCGGCCCTCGGCGACCGCTGGAACCGCCGCAACCTGATCGCCATCAGCCTCGTGATCTGGAGCCTCGCCACCTCCCTGACCGGCTTCGCCAGCAGCATCATGATGCTGGCGGTGTTCCGCCTCTTGATGAGCGCGGGGGAGGCGGGGGGCGTGCCCCCTTCCAACTCCATGCTGGCCGACATCTTCCCCAGGACCTCGCGGCCGCTGGCCCTGTCCATCTTCACCAGCGGGGCGTCGATCTCGCTGATCCTCTACGCCCCCATCATCGGCTGGATCGCCGACCACCACGGTTGGCGCGCGGGCTTCATCACCGCTGGGCTGCCGGGGCTGGTGCTGGCGGTGGTGTTCATGCTGACGGTGAAGGAGCCGGCCCGGGGGGCGGCCGATGCCGGGGCCGGCGAGGGCAGGCCCGTCCCGCCCGTGCCCTTCTGGCCGGCGATCGGCTTCCTGCTGAAGTCGCGCACCTACCTGCTGCTGGTGATCGGCAGTTCGGGGATGAGCTGCATCAACTATGGGGGAGGGGCCTGGACGGCGACCTTCTTCGTGCGGGTGCACGACTTCAGCCTGACCCAGGTGGGAGCCTTCATTCAGCCGCTGCGGGGAATCATCTCCCTGACAGGCATCGTGCTGGCGGGGCTGCTGGTCAGCAAGATCGCCCAGAAGGAGGAGCGCTGGCGGGTATGGGTGCCGGCGCTGACCTGCCTCACCTTCGTGCCGTTCGAGGTGCTGTTCCTGTTCGCCGACCCTTTGCCCCTTTGGTTGACCGGCTTCATGATCGCGAGCGTCTTCTCGCTGATGTACCAGGGGGCGGTCTATTCGGCGATGATGGAGGTCTCCGCCCCCGGCACCCGCGGGGTGGCCATGGCCGCCCTGCTGCTGGTCAGCACCATCGTGGGTCAGGTGGTGGGCTCCATCGGCATCGGCGTGCTGAACGACCTCCTGACCCCTGCCTTTGGAGAGCTGGCGATCCGCTACTCCATGGGCCTGGTGCTGATCTCCGCGGCGCTGACAGGGAGCGTCTGCTACGGCCTCTCGTCCCGCTTCCTGGTGGCGGACGCGCGCCGGGCCCAGGCCCTGGCACAAGGCGCTTGAACCGCGGCGCTCAGGTTGACAGCGCAGGCAAGGCGTCGTCAGGGTCGCATACAACTGGCCCGGAAGAGGCCGGATGTGCATCGGACGCCTCGGAGAGAGGAAACCATGAGCGATATCCGCCGCGTGGATCATCCCAGCGCCTGGAAGGCCGCCGACATCGGCGGCAAGGAAGGCCTCGTGCATCGGCTCGGCCAGGAGCATGTCGATGCTCTCGCCGAGTTCCTGGACGCCACCCGCCACCTGCCGATCTTCGAGATCACCCCCGCGGCCTTCCATAACCAGGCCATCTCCGACCTGATGGCGGCGACCCGCGACACCATCGCCAACGGCCGCGGCGGGGTGGTGCTGTCCGGCCTCGACATCTCGGGCATGCCCATCGAGGACTACGAGCGGATCTACTGGTTCCTGGGCGCGCACCTCGGCCGGCCGGTGATCCAGAGCGGCAAGGGCGACCTGATCGGCTACGTCCGCCACGTCACCGAGAGCAAGGCCCGCGGCTACCTCAGCGACATGGAGCTGGGGCCGCACACCGACTACCACGAGTATCTGTCCCTGGCCGGCGTGCGCCCCGCGAGCCGCGGGGGCCTGTCGGGCATGACCAGCGCACTGGCCGTCCACAACGAGATGCTGGCCACCCGGCCGGACCTGCTCGAGGTCCTCTACGAGGGCTATTACAACGGCATCCCCTACCGCTACGGGGTCAACGACAGCGAATATTCGCGCCGCAAGGTCCCGGTCTTCTCCGAGACCGACGGCAAGGTAAGCGTCTTCACTCTCAGCTTCTTCTTCGACGCCGCCCACCAGCGGGGCGAGCCGGTTCCGGAGAGGTTCCTGGAGGCGATGAACTACATGCGCGAGATCGCCTCCAGCGAGGCTTTCCAGGCGCGGTTCATGTTGCAGGCCGGCGAGATGATGTTCTGGAACAACCGGGTGGTGTTCCACTCCCGCACCCAGTTCTTCAACGATCCGGGGGTGGAGCGTCTGCTGCTGCGGCTGTGGATGGACCCCTACGACGCCGGCCGCCCCGTGCATCCAGACGTCGCCGCCTCCACTGAAATGGTGGGGAAATTTCACGCAATGAAACTGGATCAGCGAGAGCTGGTCACACAGTAGGCCAAGCCGCCGTTGGGGGACGGAACCAGGAATGCAGAGGTTTTCGGGGGCGTGGCTTTATGCGGCTTTGGCTCTGGTCGTGGTCGGGTGCGGTAAGAAGGCGCCGCCGCCCGAGACGCTGCCTTCGGTGGTGATCGCCAACCCGCTGAAGCAGCAGGTCACGGACTGGGACGACTATGCCGGCCGGTTCGAGGCGGTGGACATGGTGGAGGTGCGCCCCCGCGTCTCCGGCCAACTCGCGAGCGTCAACTTCACCGACGGCCAGAGCGTCGCCAAGGGGCAGCTCCTCTTCACCATCGACCCGCGGCCCTTCGCGGCGGCCCTGGCCCAGGCGCGGGCCCAGGTGGCCAAGGCCGAGGCCTCCCTGACCAACGCCGAGACCGAGGCCAAGCGCGCCGAGACCCTGCTCGCCGCACGCGCCATCAGCCAGGCCGAGGCGGAGGCCCGCACCGCCAGCCGGCTGACCGCGGCAGCCGACCTCGCCGCCGCCCGCGCGGCGGTCGACACCGCGGCCCTGAACCTGTCCTTCACCCGGGTCGTGGCGCCTTTGTCGGGGCGGGTGTCGGACCGGCGCCTCGCCGCCGGCAACCTCGTCACCGCCGACCAGTCGCTGCTGACCACCATCGTCACCCAGAGCCCGATCCGCTTCGTGTTCGACGCCCCGGAATCGGCCCTGCTGAAGTACCAGCGCGAGGCTGGCCAGCGCACCGGCAACCCGGTGGAGATCCGCCTGCAGGACGAGACCGCCTACCGCTGGAAAGGCCGGATCGACTTCGTCGACAACGCTGTGGACCGGGGCTCCGGCACCATCCGCGGCCGGGCGGTGGTGCAGAACCCGGACGGCTTCCTGGCGCCGGGCATGTTCGGCCACATGCGCCGCCTCGCCAGCACCCCCGTCGAGCAACTCATGATCCCCGATCAGGCGGTGGTGAACGACCAGACCCGCCAGGTCGCCTATGTGGTCGGGACCGATGGGGTGGTGGGCCAGCGCACCATCGAGGTGGGTCGGCTGATCGACGGCATGCGGGTGATCCGCGCCGGTCTCGCCCCCACCGACCGGGTGATCATCAGCGGCGTCCAACGCGCCCGTCCGGGCAAGAAGGTCGACGCCAAGCTGGGGCCCATCAGCGCCTTCCCCTCCGGCGTCTCCCGCGGCGAAGACGGCAAGATCGAACTGCCGCCCGGGGGGCCGAGGTGAGGCGGCGCTCTCTCCCGTTTCCCTCGGGCTTGACCCGAGGACCCAGAAACGCTGACGGCGAAGGGCTGGTATTGAGCTCTCAGCGCGTCTGGATGCTCGGGTCGGGGCCCGAGCAAGGCGGAGTGTTGAGGCGCGCGGCGGGGGTTAGCCCCCTATGAAAATCTCCCACTTCTTCATCGAGCGGCCCGTCTTCGCGGCGGCGATCTCGATCATCATCACCATCCTGGGGCTGATCGCCTATCCGCGGCTGGCCATCGACCAGTATCCGCAGATCGCGCCGCCGACTGTCACCGTGGCGGCCACCTATCCTGGCGCCTCGGCCGAGGTGATGGCCGACAACGTCGCCGCGCCGCTTGAGCAGCAGATCAACGGCGTCGACGACATGCTCTACATGTCGTCCCAGTCGATCGGGGAGGGGCGGATCGGCATCACCGTCACCTTCAAGCTCGGCACCGACGTCGATCTCGCCCAGGTCAAGGTGCAGAACCGGGTGCAGAGCGCCCTGCCGCAACTGCCGCAGGAGGTGCAGAACCTCGGCGTGACGGTGCGCAAGGGCCAGACCGACACCCTGCTGATCGTCCACATGTACGCCACCGATCCGCAGATGGACCGGAAGTTCCTGGCCAACTACGCCAGCCTGCAGGTGCGCGAACGGCTGCTGCGGCTTCCCGGCATCAGCGACGTGCAGGCTTTCGCCTCCCGCGACTACGCCATGCGCATCTGGATCGATCCCGACAAGGCGGCCGCCCGCAACCTGACGGCGGGGGAGATCGTCACGGCGCTCCGCAACAACAACCTGCAGGTCGCCTCCGGCGCGATCGGCGGGCCGCCGTTTACCGACAATCCGGCGGCCTACCAGCTCAACATCGACACCAAGGGCAAGCTCTCCACGCCGGAAGAGTTCGCCAACGTCATCATCAAGCGGGACGACCAGGGCCGCGTCACCCGCGTCTCCGACATCGCCCGGGTCGAACTCGGCGCACAGAACTACGGCATTAACGCCTTCAAGAGCACCGACCGCGCCGTGGCGCTGGGCGTCCAGCAGGCGCCCGGCGGCAACGCCCTGGAGACCGCCAAGGCGGTCCAGGACACGATGAAGGAGCTGCAGAAGGACTTCCCGCCGGGCATCGCCTATCAGGTCATCTTCAACCCCAGCCAGTACATCAAGGCCTCGGTCGACGAGGTGAAGCGCACCCTGCTCGAGGCCCTGGCCCTGGTGGTGGTGGTGGTCCTCGTGTTCCTGCAGCGGTGGCGCACGGCGCTTATCCCGCTGGTGGCCATTCCCGTCTCGCTGATCGGCACCTGCGCGGTGATGGGCGCTTTCGGATTCTCGATCAACAACCTGTCGATGTTCGGGCTGGTGCTCTCCATCGGCATCGTGGTCGACGACGCCATCGTGGTGGTGGAGAACGTCGAGCGGCATCTTCGCGACGGGATGACGCCGCGCCAGGCGGCGCATGTGACGATGGACGAGGTCGGCGGGGCCTTGATCGGCATCGCCCTCGTTCTGGTGGCGGTGTTCGTGCCCACCGCGTTCATGGGGGGCGTGGTCGGCAAGTTCTACCAGCAGTTCGCCCTCACCATCTCCAGCGCGACCCTCATCTCGCTGATCGTGTCGCTCAGCCTGACGCCGGCCATGGCCGCCTTGATCCTCAAGCCGCACGAGGAGGCCCGAGAAGCGCGCGGGTGGCGCCGGCCCCTGATGGCCTTCGGCGACGCCTTCAATCGCGGCTTCGACCGCTTTGGCGCGGGGTATGGCCGCTTCGCCCGCGGCGCCATCCGGCGCGGCGGGGTGGTGCTGGTCATCTACGCCGGCCTTCTCGCGCTGACCGCCTGGCGGGTGACGGACACCCCCCGCGGCTTCATCCCGGTCCAGGACCAGGGCTATGTCTCTGTGTCGATCCAGTTGCCGCCTGGCGCCACGCTCGCCCGCACCGACGCCATCGTGCAGCAGGTGATCCGCATCGCCCTGGACACCCCGGGCGTCGCCGCCGCCTCGGTCTACGCCGGCATCGACGTCAACGGCTTCACCAACCAGTCCAGTTCGGGTCAGGTCTTCGCCATCTTCAAGCCCTTCGAGGATCGGCTGAAGACGGGCCTGACCGCGGACAAGATCGTCGCCAACCTGCGCAAGCGGTTCGGCGTCATCACCGCCGCGGACATCCGCATCACCAGCCCGGCGCCAGTGCGGGGCCTCGGCTCGACGGGCGGCTTCCGCATGGTGATCGAGGATCGGGGCGGCTACGGCTATCCGGCGCTGGAGCAGGCGGTCCGCGCGGTCGCCGACGCGGCGGCCAAGGATCCGGCCATCACCAACACCTTCGTCAGCTTCAACACCAAGAGCCCGCGCCTGGGCGTCGAGGTGGATCGCGACAAGGCCGAGATGCTGGGCGTGCCGGCGGCCGACGTGTTCGGGACCTTGCAGACCTATATGGCCGGCTCCTACGTCAACAACATCAACCTCCTTGGCCACACCTTCCAGGTGATCGCCCAGGCCGACGGCCCCTATCGCCAGGACGAGGCCTGGGTCGGCGGCCTGAAGACCCGCTCCGCCTCCGGGGCCATGGTGCCGCTGAGTTCGGTGGTCAACTTCAGCCCGACCACCGGCCCCTACAAGGTGATGCGCTACAACCTTTATCCGGCGGCGGACCTGCAGGCGGACACGCCGGCGGGCTATTCCACCGGGCAGGCCATGGACGCCCTGGAGCGGGTGGCCCGCAACACCCTGCCGGCGGGCTATGTCTTCGAGTGGACAGACCTCGCCTACCAGCAGCAGATCGCCGGCGACGCCGGGGGGCTCAGCTTCGTGCTGGCGGTGGTGTTCGTGTTCATCTTCCTGGCCGCCCTCTACGAGAGCGTGACCCTGCCGCTGGCGGTGATCCTGATCGTGCCCATGTGCCTGCTGGCGGCCATGCTGGGGGTGAACTTCCGGGGCGGGGACAACAACATCCTGACCCAGATCGGCATGGTGGTGCTGATCGGCCTGTCGGCCAAGAACGCCATCCTGATCGTCGAATTCGCCCGTCAGGCGGAGGAGGAGATGGGCATGACGCCGTCCGAGGCCGCCGCCCACGCGGCCCGTACCCGCCTGCGCCCGATCCTGATGACCTCCATCGCCTTCATCGCCGGGGTGGCGCCGCTGGCCTTCGGCAGGGGGGCTGGGGCGGAGATGCGCCACGCCCTCGGCACGGCGGTGTTTTTCGGCATGATCGGGGTGACGGTGTTCGGCCTGATCTTCACCCCGGTCTTCTATGTGGTCTGCCGCTGGATCGGCGCCCGCCTGCCCAAGCCCCCGCCGCTGACCCCGTGGCGCAAGGCGGCCCTGGACTCGGCCCGCCCGCCCGCCGAGCCGGCCCTGCAGGAGGCCGACCGATGAGCGCGCGCATCGTCGTCGCCCTCGCGGCGGGCCTCGCCCTTGCCGGATGCGCCGTCGGGCCGAACCACGCCCCGCCGGCGACGCCCCCCTCCGCCGCCGGGCCCTTCGCCTCGGCCAGCGCCGCCATCGCGGCGGTCGCCCCGCCCCCCGGCGACTGGTGGCGGCTCTATTCGGACCCCACCCTCGACGCCCTGGTGCGGGGCGCCCTCGCCAACAACACCGACCTGCGTGTGGCGCTGGCCAACCTCGCCGAGGCGCGGGCGGTGCTCAGCGAGTCGCGGGCGGGCCGCTACCCGTCCACCACCATCAGCGGCAACGCCGTCTACGCCCGAAACCGCGCCTTCAATCCCAATCTCGACGCCAACCGGGCGCTGCAGGGCGGTGTCGCGGCCTCCTATGAGGTGGACCTGTTCGGCCGCGTCAGCCGCGCCATCGAGGCGGCCCGCGCCAATGCGGAAGCGACCGCCGCCGCCGCCGACCTCGTGCGGGTCGCGGTCGCCGCCGACACCGCCAGGGCCTATGCCGAGGCCTGCGCCACCGGCCGCTCCCTCGCCGTCGCCCGCCGGTCGGTGGGACTGGTCAGCGACACCTACGACATCACCGTGCGACGCCGCGACGCCGGGGGCCTGTCGGACTTCGACGTCGCCCGCGCTCGCGCCCTGCTGGACCAGACCCGGGCCGCCGTGCCGACCCTGGAGGGGCGACGCCGCTCGGCCCTCTATCAACTCTCCGTGCTCACGGGGCGCCCGCCCGCCGAGATCCCCGCCGGGGCCGAAGCCTGTGTCGCGCCGCCGCGCACCGAGGCCGCCCTGCCCGTGGGCGACGGGGCCTCGCTGCTGGCCCGCCGGCCCGATGTGCGCGAGGCCGAACGGCGGCTGGCCGCGGCCACCGCGGGGATCGGCGTCGCCACCGCCAGCCTCTATCCCACCATCACCCTCGGCGGCTCGCTCACGGGCAACAACGCCCAGCCCATCGGCGGCGGTGGCCCGGTCACCACCTTGTCCTACAGCGTCGGCCCGCTGATCACCTGGAACTTCCCCAACATCGCGGTGGCGCGGGCGCGGATCGCCCAGGCCAAGGCCCGGTCCGCCGGGGCGCTGGCGCGGTTCGACGGGGTGGTGCTGACCGCCCTGCGCGAGACCGAGCAGTCCCTGGCCGCCTATGGGGCGGAACTCGACCGCCGCGCCGCCCTTGCCTCGGCCCGCGATCAGAGCGCCGAGGCCGCCCGCATCGCCCGCGTGCGCTACGAAGCCGGCGCGGCCAGCTTCCTCGACCTGCTCGACGCCGACCGCAACCTCGTCGCCGACGAGGCGGCGCTGGCGGCTTCGGACGAGGCCCTCGTCGCCAACCAGATCGCGGTGTTCAAGGCCCTGGGCGGCGGCTGGCAGGCGGCGGGGTAGGGGCCGCCCCCTATTTCGCGACGGCTTTGTCCAGCTTCTCGCCGGCCGCGCCCATGTCCACCGCGTCGCGGTTGTTCTCGCAGACGTATTCCATCATGCGGAAATCAGGCGGCATCTTCTTGTAATGGCGGCTGGTGGTCCAGGGCTGGGCGAGGGCCTTGGGATCGACGATGGTGATCTCGTCGGTCAGCACCCCGTCCTTGAAGCTCCAGCGTTCGGTCACGCGCATGGCGTCGCTGTGGGGCAGGCCGCTGTCGTTGAGGTTGGTGTCGGCGCGCAGACCGATGGTGTCGACCACCAGGGTCTTGCCCTCCCAGCGTCCCACCGAACTGCCGAAGTAGGTGGGCTCCATCTCCTCTGGATGCTTGCCCCCGATGTAGATGCGGCGAACCTGGCTCATCCATTCGGCGATGATGGTCAGCTTGGTGGGCGTCTGATGGATCTCCATCGGATAGGGCATGTTCATCATCCACGGGAAGCCCGCGGGCAGGCAGTTGGCGGTAGGGTCGTTCAGCCGCTCCCCTCGCTTCAGCCCCTCGACGATGGCGGCGTATTTGGCGCGGTATTCCGGCGTCAGCGGCGGCCAGGTGGATTCCGGCGGCGCGCCCTGGCCGCCGGTCAGGGCGGTCATGGGAGTGTCGGGGTCGGTCGCCCCGCCGATGCGCACCCACACCCCTTCCCAGTTGGTGGCGGTGGCCCCGTAGGCCGGCGGCGGCGGGCTGGCCGCCCGGGTCGCGGCGCAGGCCGGCAGGCTGGCGAACGCCAGGGCCGCCACGACGGCGGCGCCGATCCGCAGGTGGGAGGGGGTATGCATCGAACGCTCCGACTTGGTCACTGCAGGTGGGGTGAGGCGGGGGCGCCGCCTCACTTCTTCGGGTCGTGCGCCTTGAACCAGGCGATGATGTTGTCGACCTTGGCGTTGTGGGTGGACGGCCGGGCCGACAGGTTGTGGCCGACCGTGGGGATACGAACCAGCGCCGTATCCACCCCCCGCAGCTTGAGGGCGGAATAGAATTGCTCGGCCTCGAACGGCGGGGTGCGCCAGTCTTCGTCGCCCACCATCAGCAGGGTCGGGGTCTTCACCTTGCCCACCGTGGAGAGGGGCGAGGCCCGCCAGAACTCGTCGCGCTTCTCCCAGGCGTAGCCGCGCAGCACCTGGTCCACCACATTGGCGGCGGTGTCGCCGGCCAGCGCGATGCTGGTCCAGTTGATCACCGGGTTGGCGGCGGCGGCGGCGACGAAACGGTCGGTCTTGCCCACCATGTGCGCCGTCATCAGCCCGCCGTAGGAGCCGCCGGTGACGAAGGTGCGCTTCGGATCGGCGTAGCCCTTGGCCAGCACGGCGTCGACCGCGGCCAGCAGGTCGTCCGCGTCCTTGTTGGGGAAGTCCTGGTCGATCGCGTTGGCGAAGGCCTCGCCATAGCCGGTGGAGCCGCGCGGATTGGCGAACACCACCACGAAGCCTTCCGCCGCGAAGCGCTGGATCTCGCTGGCGAAGGTCGGCGTGTACATGGTGCTGGGGCCGCCGTGGATCTCCAGGATCAGCGGGAAGGTCCCGTCCGGCTTGAAGTTCGGCGGCTTGGCCACCCAGGCGTCGAACTCGCGGCCGTCGGCGGGGTTCTTGACCTTCAGCGGTTCAAGGGTGGCGAGGTTGATCTGGCCGAGCAGGTCGCTGTTCAGGTCGGTCAGGGTGCGGGTCTTGCCGTCAACGGTGAGCACAGCAAGGTCGGCCGGATGGCTCCAGCTATCGTGGCCGAAGGCGACCACCGGGCTCTTGGCCGGGCCGCCGATGTTGAACTCGCCCTGGCCGTAGGGCCGGCCGTTGGAGCCTGAGCCGACCTCTCGGGTGACGATCTCGGACTTGCCGTCCGCCAGGGCGACCTTGACCACCCGCACCTGACCTTCGGCCTGCACCAGGGTGTAGATGGACCGGCCGTCCGGCGCCCATTGGGGCGAGCCCACGGCCATGTCCTGGCCCTTGGTCAACTCGCGCACGTTCGAGCCATCGGCGTTCATCACGTAGAGCCGGGGCGAGGTGTAGAGCTGGGCCTTGGCGTCGGCGCCCGTGTAGGCGATCAGCCTGCCGTCGGGGGAGGGGGCGGGATTGCTGTCCTCCCCCTTGCGGTGGGTCAGGGCGGTGCGCTTGCCGGCCGCCACGTCGATGGCGAAGATCTCGGACTCGTTGGGCTGCAACTCGGCCTGTTCGCTCTCGTTGCCCACCGCCAGCACCACGCCGTCGTTGAGCCATTGGGCGTCGGCGAAGTCGATCTTGCCGGGGGTCAGGTCGCGGGGTGTGCCCCCGTCGGCGGGAACCACGAAGACGTGGGTGGCGCCGGGCTTGAGGAAGCCCTGGCCGTCGGCATGGATCTGCAGCCGGTCGAACACCCGGGCGGGGCCGGCCCACTCCGCGCCCTCGGGCTTCTTCGGCGCCGTGGCCAGGGTGCGGGCGTCGGTGGCCGCCAGCATGGCGAAGGCGATCCACTTGCCGTTGGGCGACCATACCGGGCCGCGGGCGGCCTCGGGCAGGGCGGCGACGGTGGCTTGGGCCCGGTCAGCGAGGCGCATGACCTTCAGCTCGGCCTTGCGCTGGGGCTCGGTCGCCATGAACAGCAGGCGGTCGCCGTTCGGGGACCAGCGAGGCGCGGTGTAGGCGCCCGCCCCCGTGACCAGCGGCCGGTGCTCTCCGCTGGCGAGGTCGACCGCCCAGATCGCCGACCTGGCCCGGTCGGTCATGATGTCGTTGGAACGGCGGACATAGGCCACGGTCTTGCCGTCGGGGGAGACCTGCGGGTCGGCCATGAACTCGAGGTTGAAGACGTCCAGCGCCGTGAAGGTGCGCGGCGCCGGCGGCGTCTGGGCCTGGACGGCGGGGGCCGTGATCAGCGCGGCGCCGATCAGGAGGGCGAGGCGGAGGGCGCGCATCTTCAGGTCTCCGGTCAGACGGGGGGATCGAGTTGAGGTTGGCCCGGGGGGATCACCTCGACGCCATGGGCGAGCTTGGAGTGCTTTAGCCCGTAGACGAGGTAGATGACCGCGCCGAGGATGGCGTAGCCGCTGAGCAGCATGGCGGGGATGGGATCGCCGTTCAGGGCCTTCTGCACGATGTCCAGGATCACCGGCACGCCCATGACGAGGGAGCCGAGGATGCCCAGCATCGGCACCACGCCGAGCCAGACCTTGCCGACCCAGACGCCGCCCAGGGGCACGCGGAACGGCCGTTCCAGGTCCGGATGCACCGACCGCAGCCAGATCACGCTGATGCAGACGATGGCGAAGGCGGCGGCGGTGCCAAGGCTGACGAGATCACCGAGGATGGTGATGGGCAGGAGGCCCGCGGCCAGGGCGATCAGGGCGGCGAGCACGATGGTGCCGGCCCAGGGGGTGCGGAACTTGGGGTGCAGCTTGGCGAACAGGGGGGGCAGCAGGCCGTCCCGCGCCATGGCGAAGAAGATGCGGCTCTGGCCATAGGTCAGGATCAGCATCACCGAGAACAGGCCGGTGACCGAGCCCACCTTGATGGCGAACCCGAGCGCGGGGGCGTTCATGGCGTCCACCGCCACGGCGATGGGGCTGGCGACGCCGAGCTGCCGGAAGGGCACCACGCCGGTCATCACCGCGGCCACGGCCATGTAGATGATGGTGCAGACCACCAGCGAGCCGATGATGCCGATGGGCATGTCCTTCTGCGGGTTCTTGGCCTCCGACGCGGCGGTGGAGACGGCCTCGAAGCCCAGGTAGGCGAAGAAGATGGTGGAGGCGGCGCGGAAGACCCCCTGCGGCCCGAAGGTGAAACCGCCCTCGTTCGGCGGAATGAAGGGCTGCCAGTTTTCCGGCATGATGTGGAAGGCGCCGAAGGCGATGAAGGCCAGCAGCACCGTCACCTTGATGAAGACGATGACGTTGTTGACCTTGGCCGACTCCGAGATCCCCAGCAGCAGCAGGCCGCACACCCCGGCGATGCCGAGGGCGGCGATGAGGTTGAACCCGCCGGTGGCGACGAACTGAAGGCCGTTCGGTCCAGGGATCGACTGGATGAAAGGCTGCGACAGGGCCGCGGGCACAATGATCCCGAAGTCCTTCAGGAAGCTCGTCGCATAGCTGGAAAAGCCCACCGCCACGGTGGAGGCGGCCGTGCCGTACTCCAGCACCAGCAGCCAGCCCATGATCCAGGCGAACAGCTCGCCCAGGGTGGCGTAGGCGTAGGTGTAGGACGAGCCCGACACAGGCATGGTGGAGGACAGCTCCGCATAGCAGAGGCCGGCGAAGGCGCAGGCGATGCCCGCGATGATGAAGGACAGGATGACCGCCGGGCCGGCGAAGTTGGCCGCCGCATTGCCGATCATCACATAGATGCCGGCGCCGATGATGCAGCCGATGCCGAGGAAGACGAGGTTGAGCGGCCCCAGGGTCCGCTTCATGCCGTGGCTCGCGGCCTCGGCGTGGATGTGGTCCACCGACTTGCGGATGAAGAGCCGGTGCGGCTTGGGGCTGCCTGTCATGAGCGCCTTATTCTCGAGTTTTTCCAGGCCGTTGGAGGTCGAAGCCGGGCGCTTTGAGGCCCTGCCGTCTCCGGCGGTCGGCGGGATTCTATGAAGACCAAAAGCAAAGAGGGGGCGGCGCTGATGCGCCGCCCCCCAAAGCCGATCAGTACCGGAGCGTCGCCGTCAGGCCGACGGTGCGCGGCCGGAAGGTGATGTTCTGGAACGGATAGACGTACTGCCGATAGGTGGTGCAGGCCGCCCCGGTCGAGACCGTGCAGCCGCCGCGGCCGCCGCTCGCAACGAGGGAGTCCGTGCTGTTGAACAGGTTGTCGACATAGGCGGACAGCTCGACGTTGGAGACCGTCACCCCCGCGCGCGCGGTGACGAAGTGGGTCGCCTCGGCCATGTAGGTGTCCGGCGCATAGGTGCCGGTGCCGGGGCCGAAGCTGCGCTGATACGAGCTGCCGTACTGGTAGTTGGCCTGGATGAAGGTCGGGTACTTGCCCAGGACGTCGAAGTTGTACTCGAGGCCCAGGTTCACCGACCACTTGGGCGTGGGCAGGCGGTCGCCCTTGGCGATGAACAGGGTGTTGCTGGGGGCCGGGCCCACCACCGCCTGGGTGTACTTGGAGTCGGTGTAGGCGGCGGAGACGTTGGCGGTCAGGCCGTCGAACACCTTCACCGAGGCCTGCAGGTCGACACCCTTGGACGTCGCGCTGCCTGCGTTCACCGTGTAGCCGAAGCCGCAGGTCGGCAGGGCGAAGTTCGACTGGACGTTCTTCCAGTCGATGTAGAAGGCGGCGGTGTTGATCTGGGCGCGGCCGCCCAGCACCCGCAGCTTGGCGCCGGCTTCATAGGACCAGAGGTTGTCGGACTCGTAGGTCGAGGGCGTCGAGGTGATGCCCAGGGCCGTCAGGTCGGCGGCGCAGCGGGCGGCCGGCGGGGGCTGGTTGACCCCGCCCACGCGGAAGCCCTTGGCGGCCGTGGCGTAGACCATGTTGCGCTGGTCGATCTGGTACTGCAGGCCGAACTTGGGGGTGACCGGGGATTCGGTCTGGTCGCCCATGGTCAGGCCGCCGTTGGCGATGGTCGGCACGAGGAAGCCGGCGAGGGCGCCCGCGGTGTTCTGCTCGTAGCGGAACTGGGCCCGGGTGATACGCACGCCGGCGATCACCTTCAGCTTCTCGGTCACGAGGTAGCTGGCCTCGCCGAAGCCGGCGAGCTCGGTTTCCCACATGCGCTGGTCGCGGTGATAGGAGACGCCGCCCGGCTCCAGGGCCATTGGCAGCGGCGAGCCGGTGATGCGCGCCTGCAGGTCGTTGAAGCCCGGGGCCACGATGTAATAGGGCGAGTGGGTGCGGAAGTTGGAGAAGTAGACGCCGCCCACCCAGTTCAGCTTCGAGCCGTTCGGCTTGGAGGAGAAGCGCAGCTCCTGCACCAGGCCGTAGCGGGTGTTCTTGTAGTAGGGATTGGACTTGTAGAGCGGGAAGTTGGCCACGAACGGCCCGCCGCCCTGGGGCGTGCCCGGCTCCAGGTAGGAGTAGTCGGCGATCCCCTTGGTACGGTCGTTGATGTAGGACGTGATGGCCTTAACGGCCATGTTGTCGAAGTCGTAGTCGAAGGTCAGCGACGGCACGAACAGGCTCTGGCCGCGGGGCTGCTTGCCCGAGCACTGCGCCACCGTGCCGGCGAACTGGTCGCCGACATTGCAGTTCAGGCCGGTCTTGCCCGGGCCGTACATGTTGTAGGGGCCATAGTTGAAGGTCGGCTGCACGAAGCCGTTCGCGCCGGTGCGGCCCGGCACGCTGAACGCGGGGATGTTCTCCCAGTAGAAGTCGCTGTCCCGGGAGTTGTCCTTGGAGCCGTAGACCGCCGGGGTGATGCGCAGGCGCTCGGTCACCTGGAAGGCGATGGCGACGCGGAAGGCCTGTTGCAGGCGGGAGTTGGTGTCTTCCTCGATGGTCTTGCCGGTGAACCGATCCACGTGGTCGATCCAGCCGCCGCTGCGCCGGGACACGATGCTGGCGCGGAAGCCGATCTTGTCCTGGATGATGGGGCCGCCGACGGCCACGCCGCCTTCATAGGTGAGGGCGCCGCCTTGGGTGGTGGCGATCTCGCCGCGGGCCATGGCCGAATAGCGGGTCAGGCTCGGCGCCGGGGTGATGAAGCGGATGGTGCCGCCCTGGGAGGAGCCGCCGTACAGGGTGCCCTGCGGGCCCTTCAGCACTTCCACGCGCTCCAGATCGAACAGCTGCGGGATCGGCGTGCCGCCGCCCGACAGGCCGATGGCGTTGCGCTTCTGCAGCGGGGTGTCGTCGATGTAGACGCCGGTGGTGGCCGCGCCGATCGGGGAGGAGATGCCGCGCACGGCGATATTGGGCACCCGGTCGCCGACGCCGTTGGCGGTCTGGATGGTCATGGCCGGAACGGTCCGGGCGAGGTCGGCGACGCTGCGCACGCTCTGGCGGTCCAGGCCCTGCTGGGTCACGGCGGTGACGCTCAGCGGAACGCGGTTGATGGTCTCGGCCTGACGGGTGGCGGTCACGACCAGTTCGCCCAGCACTTCACCGCTGTCGGCGGGGGCGGCGTCCTGGGCCATGGCGGCGGTGGCCATCAGGCCGGTGGCCAATATGGTTGAAACGAGAAGCTGTCGACGCATACTTAAATCCCCTTATGTAACGTTCGGAACTAACTGTGGATTCTGTTCCGAGACGTCTCCTGCCCGATCCGGTTCTTATTGTCGGTATCGATATGTGCGACCGATCGTCCGCCTGGGACGGCGATCAAGATGTTGGCCATTTCAAAGGCGCCCAGGGGCGCCTTTGCAGGCAGGACGGCGGCGCTGGCGGGCCGTTCCATCATGCGCGCTTGCCGGCGATGTAGTCGTCGATGACCCGGCCCAGCACCGTCAGGGGCATGGCGCCCGACAGCAGGCCGGCGTCGTGGAATTCGCCCAGGTCGAACTTTGCGCCCAGCGCCTTGCGGGCCTTTTCGCGCTGGTCGTCCCAGACGATGCGCCCGAGCATATAGCTGCAGGCTTGGCCCGGGCTGGCGCAATAGCGCTCCACCTCGGTGGTGGTCATGGTCTCGGCGTAGCCGCTGGTGTCGGCCATCCAGCGGATGGCTTGGTCGCGGGTCCATTTCTT
>Ga0182736_1001143_pt1 | contig 28870 bp, 23 predicted proteins | sample eDN5th30CKraftBY_FD_128882 | JGI IMG/M metagenome (GOLD analysis project Ga0182736, IMG submission 128882) | Enriched backyard soil microbial communities from Emeryville, California, USA - eDNA 5th pass 30_C Kraft BY (version 2) (version 2) | ecosystem: Environmental > Terrestrial > Soil >...
CCTTGGCCGTGCCACTGGACCATCGGCGGCCGGACAGCGTAGGGCGGGCGCGGCGGGTTGGCGCCCCTGACTCGCGCGGAGCGCGGCCCGCGACGGCCGTGAGCGGGGCGGCCGGCTCTGCAGCCGGCGGGCGGGCGCTCGCCAGCGCATGCCGACGAACCCCGACGCGCGTAGCCTCCCCGTCTCATGACGGCAGAGGACCTGCGACCCGCGAAACAGCGTCACGGGGTGTTCCGGACCAAGAGCGTCGAACAGTCCATGAAGGACACCGACGACCCGGACAGCAAGCTGCGCAAGGACCTCGGCACCTGGGACCTGATCGTGTTCGGGGTCGCCGTCGTGGTCGGGGCCGGCATCTTCACGATCACCGCGAGCACCGCGGGCAACGTCGCGGGGCCGTCGGTGTCGGTCGCGTTCGTGATCGCCGCGATCGCCTGCGGGCTCGCCGCCCTCTGCTACGCGGAGTTCGCCTCCACGGTGCCCGTCGCCGGGAGCGCCTACACGTTCTCCTACGCGACGTTCGGGGAGCTCATCGCCTGGATCATCGGATGGGACCTGATCCTGGAGCTCGCGGTCGGCAGCGCCGTCGTCGCCAAGAGCTGGTCGAAGTACCTGAACCAGGTCCTCGGCCAGATCGGCGTCGACCTCCCGACGCAGCTGCCGATGGGGCCGCTCGCGTTCGACTGGGGCGCCCTGCTGCTGGTCGCGGTCCTGACGACGCTGCTCGCACTCGGCACCAAGCTCTCCAGCCGGGTCAGCCTCGTCTTCACCACGATCAAGGTCGCGATCGTGCTGCTGGTGATCGTCGTCGGCATCGGGTACGTCAAGGCCGCGAACTACTCGCCGTTCGTGCCGCCCGCGGCGCCGGCGACCGAGGGGGAGACCGGCCTGACCCAGTCGCTCCTGTCGGTGTTCGGCGGCGCCGGGAGCAGCAACTTCGGCATCTACGGGCTGCTCGCCGCCGCGTCCGTCGTGTTCTTCGCGTTCATCGGTTTCGACGTCGTCGCCACGGCGGCCGAGGAGACCAGGGACCCGCAGAGGTCGTTGCCGCGGGGCATCCTCGGTTCGCTGGCCATCGTCACCGTGTTGTACGTGGCGGTCTCGCTCGTGCTGACCGGCATGGTCAAGTACACCCAGCTCGCCGACCAGCCCGACGGGACCCAGGCCACGCTCGCGACGGCCTTCGCCGATCTCGGCGTCAACTGGGCCGCGACGGTCATCTCGATCGGCGCACTCGCCGGCCTCACGACCGTCGTCATGGTCCTGATGCTCGGCCAGATCCGCGTCATCTACGCGATGGGCCGCGACAACCTGCTGCCCCGGCCGCTGTCGCGCACGGGATCGCGCGGGACGCCGCTGCGGGCCACGCTCATCGTCGGGGCGCTGGTCGCGCTCGGTGCGACGTTCTTCCCGGCGGGCGACCTCGAGCAGATGGTCAACATCGGGACGCTGTTCGCGTTCGTGCTGGTCTCGATCGGCGTCGTCATCCTGCGCCGGACGCGCCCGGACCTGAAGCGCTCGTTCCGCACCCCGCTGGTCCCGCTGGTGCCGATCCTGTCGGTCCTCGCCTGCGTGTGGCTGATGCTCAACCTGTCGGTGGAGACGTGGCTGCGGTTCATCGTCTGGATGATCGTCGGTGGGGCGATCTACGCGTTCTACGGCCGCACGCACTCACGGGTGCGCAACGAGCGGCAGCAGGAGACGTCGGGGCGCTGACGCGGCGCGTCAGAGCGTCCCGGTGAGCGCCTGCAGGCCGAGGCTCGACGCCGCCACCATGATCCACAGGATTCCGCCGAGCAGCAGGGGCCGCGTCCCGGCGCCGCGGATCTCCGACGGGCGCAGCGACAGCCCGACACCGGCGAGCGCGACGGTGATCAGGAACGTCCCGAGCAGCGACAGGGTCGGGTGCCACGCCGGGGGGATGACGCCGAGGGTGTCGAGCGTCGCGGCGGCGAGGAAGCCGAGCAGGAACAGCGGCAGCACCCGGTGCCAGGGGATGCCGCGCAGCCCGCGGTCGGCACCCGCCTGCCGGTGCGCGGTCCACAGCGCCAGCGCGATCACGACGGGGACCAGCAGCAACGTCCGCGTCAGCTTGACGACGATCGCGTACGACGACGCGTCGCCGCCGTACGAGACGGCTGCCGCGACGACCGACGACGTGTCGTTGACCGCGGTGCCCGCCCAGAGGCCGAAGGCGTGGTCGGAGAGGCCGAACAGGTGCCCGAGCGCCGGGAAGGCCAGTACGGCGGCGACGTTGAAGACGAAGATCGTGCCGACGGCGTAGGCGATCTCGTGCTTGCGCGCGTCGATGACGGCGGTCGTCGCCGCGATCGCCGAGGCCCCGCAGATGCCGGTGCCGACGGAGACGAGAATCCGGGTCGCACCACCGACCCCGAGCATCCGCCCGATCAGCCAGCCGCCGCCGAGCGCCACCGCGAGCGTGCCGAGCATGACCGGCAGCGACCCCGCGCCGACCGTGATCACCTGCTGCAGGGACAGCCCCGTCCCGAGCACGACGATCGAGGCCTGGAGCACGGGTTTCGCGGCCACCGCGATACCGGGCGACATCCGCTCGCCGGGCGCGAACAGGGCGGCGACGACCCCGCCGAGCACGATCGCGAACACCGGTCCTCCGACGACCGGCACCCATCGCCCCAGCACCGTCGCGACGGCCGCGCCGGCGACCGCCAGCACCAGTCCGGGAGCGGTCCGCCGCAGCCGCGCTGCCCCACCTGCGAGCCGGTGGGGCATCGACCACGACCAGCCATGTCCCGGACCGTGTGCCCAGCTGCTCATCGGCGTCCCCTCTGTGCTCGACGTCGACGTCCGAAATGTAGGACGCGGCACGGCTAATGTCTGGACATTAGCCGATGAGCGGCGGGGGGTCGAGACGGAGCGGCAGACGCAGGCCCCCGTCGGGCGGCCGGGCGGCCCCGAACCGGAGGGCTACGCCGGGCAGGTATCCGGCGCGGATCGGCCTGCTCGCAGCCCGAGGAGCTCGTCGGCCGCGTCGGCGAACCGTGCGGCCGCGGCCTCGCCGGGCGGGATGGTGGCGGCGACCGCACGAGCCCGGTCCCGTAGCGCGATCGCGCTCCGAACCGCACGGCGCAACCGGGCCGCGTCGAGCCGGCGGGCCGGTAGCACGACTCCCGTTCCGGCCTGCGCGACGCGGCGGGCGACCTCCGGCTGGTCGCGGCCGAACGGCACCGCGACCACCGGTACCCCCGCCCCGACGGCCTTGGTGACGATCCCCATCCCGGACGGGCACACGACGGCCGCGGCCCGGGCCAGCACCGCCGCGTGCGGGACGAACCGCTCGACGCGCACCCTGGGTGCCTGCGGCAGCGTCGCGGAGTCGTAGGCACCGGCGAGGGTGACGACGACGCGCACGGGCTCGTCGCGCAGTGCCTCGATCGCGGTGGCGGCCAGCGCCTCGTCGCCCTGGTAGTGCGTCGAGCAGGTGACCAGCACCCACGGCTCACCGGGCTCGGCGAGCCACGCGGGCTCGTCGGCGGGCGGGTCCCACGGCTGCCCGCCGACGATGCGGACGTGCGCGGGCAGGTCGGTCCGGGGGTACTCCAGGGGTTCGCCGGTGAGAACGAGGACGCGGTCGGCGCCGGTGAGGTACTCCAGCGGACTGCGCAGCGCGGGCAGGCCCTCGGCGCGGCGGACGTCGTTGAGCCCCGGCAGCAGCGCCTTGCCGAACGCCTTCTCGACGACCTTCCACAGCACCGCGTCGCGCAGCGCCCCCCACGGCCCGGTGCGGGGGCGCAGCCCCATGCCGTACGGCGGGATCCCGGCCCCCGGGTAGGGCAGCACCGAGGGCACCAGGGTGGCCCACGGCAGCCCGGTGGACTGTGCGGCCGTGGCCGCGCCGTAGGTGTTGGCGTCGACGAGCAGCGCGTCGGGCCGCACCGTCGCCGCGGCGGCGTGCAGGTCCTGCGCTTCCCATGCGGAGCGGGCGAGCAGATCGGACAGCTCGTCGACGTGCCGGCCGCCCGGGCCGTGGGAGGCCGCGACGTGCGCGCTGATCCGCGGGTCGACGGCGCTCGCCTCGAGCCTGCCCCCGATGATCCCGGCGGCGGTGAGCTGGGCGGCGAGCTCGGGGGAGGTCCGCAGGTGCACCCGGTGGCCGCGCGCCGCGAGCGCGCGCAGGCCCGGGACCAGCGGGAACACGTGGCCCGCCGCGGGCGGGGTGTAGACGAGGAACGTGCTCATGGCTCCTGCTTCCGGTCGGCGTCCGGAGCGGCGAGCGCGGCCCGGACGAGCATGGCGATGGTGTCCTCGGCCTGACCGGCGGTCAGGCCCTCGTGTGCGGTGAGTACGAGCCAGAGCTCGACGCCGGTGACGGCGACGAGCCGGGCGCGCAGCGTCGACCGGACGGGCTCGGCCAGCGCCGCGAGTGGCTCCGCGAACGCCTCCTCGATCCACTCCCGGTGGGCCCGACGGCCGCCCTCGGCGTTGGCCGCCAGCGCGGGCGAGCTGTCCTGCTGGGTGAGGTTGCGGTCGAGCACGGCGGCCCACCGCTGGTAGTGGCGACGGAAGGCGGCGGCCACCCGGGCGGGATCGGGGCCGGGCGGGGTGCCGAGGTCCTCGGCCACCTGCGGCGCGATCCACGCGCCGACGGCCTCGGCGAGCCCGTCTTTGGTGCCGACCCGGCGGATCAACGTCTGCAGTCCGACGCCGGCGCGCTGGGCCACCGCCGCGAGCGTGATCTGGTCGTACGGGCGCTCGATGAACAGTTCGAGGGCCGCGCCCAGGATCCGCTCGGTGTTGCGGCTCGCCGCGTCCGCGCGGGCGGCCTGCCGGTACTGCCGCGTCTCTTTCACGGTAATGAGGTTACCGCGAAATTTGGGCCGAAGAAAGCCCGGCCGGAGACCGACCTCGTCGGGAGACGGGCGGCCGGTCCGGCCGGGCCTGCGGTGGAAGGAGCGCGAGGCGCGCCGGAGGCTCAGCCGCCGGTGACGTCCGGGGCGTCGATCCGGTAGCCGGAGAACTTGTCGCGCAACGTCTTCTTCGAGAACTTGCCCACCGACGTCTTGGGCACCTCGTCGATGAACTCCACCGCGTCGGGCAGCCACCACTTCGCGACGCGCGGCGTCAGGAACTCGAGCAGCTCCTCCTGGGTCACCGACTCGCCGGGCTTGACGACGACGCACGCCAGCGGCCGCTCCACCCACTTCTCGTGGGGGATGCCGATGACCGCGGCCTCGGCGACGGCCGGGTGGGCCATGATCTCGTTCTCGAGCTCGACCGAGGAGATCCACTCACCACCCGACTTCACCAGGTCCTTCGTCCGGTCGACGAGCCGCACGTAGCCGGAGGGGTCGACGGTCGCGACGTCGCCCGTGCGCAGCCACCCGTCCTCGGTGAACTGCGCGCCGCCACCCTCGCCGCGGTAGTACTCCGAGGCGATCCACGGCCCGGCGGCCTGGACCTCGCCGGTCGCCCGGTCGTCCCACGGCTGCTCCTCGCCCGACTCCGGGTCGACGATCCGCAGCTCCACCAGCGGGACCGGCACCCCCTGGCGGGCGCGGATGTCGGCCTTCGCGTCGTCGTCGAGCGCGTCGTGCTCGCTGTGGAGCACGCCCATCGTCGCGATCGGGCTCGTCTCGGTCATGCCCCAGGCCTGCAGCATCGGGACGCCGATGGCCTTGCGGTAGGCCTCCGACAGCGACCGCGGCACGGCCGACCCACCGCAGAGGATCGTCCGCAGCGACGACAGGTCGTGCTCGGCCAGCTTCGGGAGTGCGCCCATCCAGATGGTCGGGACGCCGCCGGTCACCGTCACCTTCTCCGACGAGAGCAGGTCGAGGATGGCGTCCGGCGTCATGTTGGGGCCGGGGAACACGAGGTTCGAGCCCGCCATCAGCGCGCCGTAGGGCAGGCCCCAGGCGTTGGCGTGGAACATCGGCACGACCGGCAGGATCGTGTCGCGCTCGGACAGCGCCGGCCCGTCGGCGGCCATCGTGAAGTACGAGTGCAGCACCGACGAACGGTGCGAGTACACGACGCCCTTCGGGTTGCCGGTGGTGCCGGACGTGTAGCACATGGCCGCGGCGGAGTTCTCGTCGTCGACCCGGAAACGCCCGCTGAACGGCTCCGACGCCGCGAGCAGCTCCTCGTAGTCGCCGAACCGGTCGTCGTCGGGGACCGGCACGTCGGCACCGTCGTCGATCACGATGTAGCGCCGCACGGTCGGCATCTTGTCGATCAGCGGGACGAGCAGCGGCAGCAGCGACCGGTCGACGAAGACGATCTCGTCCTCGGCGTGCTCGACGATGTACACCAGCTGCTCGGGGAACAGCCGGATGTTGAGCGTGTGCAGCACCCGGCCGGTGCACGGGGCGGCCATGTAGAGCTCGAGATGGCGGTCGGTGTTCCAGCAGAACGTGCCGACGCGCCCGTCCGCGGTGAGCCCGAGGTCGTCGAGCGCGGTGGCCAGCCGGCGGACCCGCCCGGCCCAGTCCGCGATCGTCGTGCGGGTGCGGCCGTTGGCCGTCGCGGTGACGAGCGTCTTGTGGCCGAACAGCTGCTCGGCGCGGTGGAACACGTGGGGCAGGGTGAGCGGCCGATCCTGCATGAGCCCGCGCATGGAACCTCCTGGCGACGCATCCGGTGGCCTCGACGCCACCATCGTGACGCACGTTACCGGGCTCCGACGGATCGGACATGCGCCGCGTGACGCCCGGTCGGGACCGCGTCGTCGGCCGACCGGGGAGCGGGATCACCAGTAGGCTCGTCCGCCATGACCACGGACCGCCTCGCGGGCGCCACCGTGTGCCTCGACGTGGGCTCGGCCTGGACGAAGGCCGTCCTCGTGCGGTCGGACGGGACGATCCAGGGCTTCGCCGAACACCCGACGACGACCGCCGACGTCCTCGCCGGGGTCGACGCGGCGGTGGGGGCGGTGACCGCCGCGGCCCGCGCCCACGGGGAGCCGACGGTGCTGGCCTCGTCGTCGGCGGGTGGGGGGCTGCGCCTCGTCGTCATCGGGACCGACGCACTGGCCGCGACCGAGGCGGGGCACCGGGTGGCCCGCTCGGCCGGGGCGCGCGTCGTGCACGTGCACGCGGGCGCGCTCAGCGCGGAGGACGTCCGCGTCGTGCGCGGGCACCGGCCGGGGGCCCTGCTGCTGATCGGCGGCGCCGACGGCGACGACCCCGCGGTACTGCTGCACAACGCCGGACGGCTCGCCAGGGCCCGCGTGCGGTACCCGATCGTCCTGGCGGGCAACGTCGCCGCCCGCGACGACGCGCTCGCGCTGCTGCGCTCGACAGGCCGCACGGTCGTCGTGTGCGACAACGTCGTCCCCAAGGTCGGGACCGTGGTGGCCGAGCCGGCGCGGCAGGTCGTGGCCGAGATGTTCGCGGGCCACGTCGTCGGGGTGCAGGGACCGTCGGCGGCGCCGCGGTTCCGGCGGCTGGTGCGGCTCGCGACGCCCGACGCGGTGGCGCGCGGCGTCGCCGAGCTGGCCCGGGTCACCGGAGGCCGGGTGCTGCTCGTCGACGTCGGGTCCGCGACGACGTCGGTCCACCTCGCCGACCCCGACGGCGAGGCGAGCCGGACCGTCGAGGGCGACCTGGGCATGCGCAGCGCCGCGACGGGAGTCCTGACCGAGGGCCAGGCCGAGGGGCTCGTCGACCCGGTCGAGGCCGACCTGCTGGGGCCGGCCGTCGAACGGATGGCCGCCGAGCCGGGCTGGGTCCCGCGCGACGCCGGTGGGGCGGCCGAGGACCGGCGCATCGCGGCGCTCGCGGCGTCGGTCGCGGTGCGCAGGCACCTGGCCGCGGCCCCGCCCGACGCGGCGCGGCCGCCCGGTCTCGTCGTGCTCTCGGGCGGGGTGTTCCGCCAGCGCGACCACGGTGGGCTGCGCGCGGTCGTCGCCACACTGCGGGCCGACGCCGTGCTCGCGCCGGTGCTCGACGGCGCGCGGGTCGTCGTCGACAACGACATCGTGCTCGCGCCCGCGGGTCTGCTCGCGGCCGACGGCCGGGCCGACGTCGCCGAGGCGCTGCTGCAGGACCACGTGCTCGGCTGACCCCTGCCGTGAGCGGCGACCTCTCCGGTACCGCGTCGGCACGGCCCGGGACCGGGGTCGGCCGCCCCCCCGGTGCCGACGCGCGCCCACCGTGCGGACCTGCGGTTTCGTGACTGCGGTCACAACCGGAGGCGGCTGTCCGGACGTCCTGGTCCGCCTTCCGGGACGCGAGTTGACACCGGCCGCACCGGGCGACGAAGCTGGAAGGCGCGATCGCTGAGTCGGGGTCGAGGGGCGCTGCGACGGACGGATGTCCGCCACGCTCGACCACCGGGCCATTGCTGAACGAAGGGCGCCTCACTCGTCGGAGGAGGCCGCCTGCATGTCGTCCCCCTCCGTCGCGGCGTCACTGATCGCCGGCGTCGCTCCCGAAGCATCATGACGGAACACCGCCGCGTGCCGAGAGCGCGCGCGGCACACGAGGAGGACTGACCACCCGATGAGCGTGACCGACACGACGACGACCGACCCCGGAGCCCGGCGCCAGGAGCGCAACGGTCTGGAGTTCGCCGTCGCCGATCTGGGGCTTGCCGACTTCGGGCGCAAGGAGATCCGGCTCGCCGAGCACGAGATGCCCGGGCTGATGGCGTTGCGTCGCGAGTACGCCGAGGCCCGCCCGCTGCACGGCGCCCGCATCGCGGGCTCGCTGCACATGACCGTGCAGACCGCGGTGCTGATCGAGACCCTGACCGCGCTGGGCGCCGACGTCCGCTGGGTCAGCTGCAACATCTTCTCCACCCAGGACCACGCCGCGGCCGCGACGGTCGTCGGCCCGACGGGCACCCCCGAGGCGCCTGCCGGTGTCCCGGTGTTCGCCTGGAAGGGCGAGACGCTGGAGGAGTACTGGTGGTGCACCGAGCAGCTGTTCGCGTTCCGCGACGAGAACGGCGCCGTCGTGGGCCCGAACATGATCCTCGACGACGGCGGTGACGCCACGCTGCTCGTGCACAAGGGCGTGGAGTTCGAGAAGACCGGCGTGGTCCCGACCGTCGACGACGAGGACCTCACGGTCTCCGACGAGTACCGGATCATCCTCGACACGCTGCGCCGCAGCCTGGCCGCCGACGGGCAGTACTGGACGCGCGTCGCGTCGGACATCCGTGGTGTCACCGAGGAGACCACCACCGGCGTGCACCGGCTCTACCAGCTCGCCGAGCAGGAGCTGCTGCTCTTCCCGGCGATCAACGTCAACGACTCGGTCACCAAGAGCAAGTTCGACAACAAGTACGGCATCCGGCACTCGCTGATCGACGGCCTCAACCGCGGCACCGACGTGCTGATCGGCGGCAAGGTGGCGGTCGTGGCCGGCTACGGCGACGTCGGCAAGGGGTCCGCCGAGGCGCTCGCCGGGCAGGGCGCCCGGGTCATCGTCTCCGAGGTCGACCCGATCTGCGCCCTGCAGGCGCTGCTCGAGGGCTACCAGGTCGCGCGCCTGGAGGACGTGATCGGCCAGGCCGACATCGTCATCACCACGACGGGCAACAAGGACATCGTCACCGTCGACCTGATGAAGAAGATGAAGCACCAGGCGATCCTGGGCAACGTCGGGCACTTCGACAACGAGATCGACATGGCCGGCCTCGCGCGCATCCCGGGCATCAAGAAGATCAACATCAAGCCGCAGGTCGACGAGTGGATCTTCCCCGACGGCCGCACGATGATCGTGCTGTCCGAGGGCCGGCTGATGAACCTCGGCAACGCGACCGGGCACCCGTCGTTCGTCATGTCCAACTCGTTCGCGAACCAGACGATCGCCCAGATCGAGCTGTTCACCAAGCACGAGGAGTACGAGAAGGACGTGTACCGGCTGCCCAAGATCCTCGACGAGAAGGTCGCGCGCATCCACGTGCAGGCGCTGGGCGGTGAGCTGACCAAGCTCAGCAAGGACCAGGCCGAGTACATCGGCGTCGACGTCGAGGGCCCGTTCAAGCCCGAGCACTACCGCTACTGACGGGCCGCGCACGGTGACCGCCGGGGTCGCGCCCCGCACGTCGGGCGACGGCTGGACGTACTGCGCCCAGGGCCACAAGCACTGGGGGATCCACGGTGCGGCCGGCCTGCTCGCGCGCCATCGCGACCCCGCCGGGGCCGAGTGGGTGCTGCTGCAGCACCGTGCGTCGTGGAGCCACCACGGCGGTACGTGGGGCATCCCCGGCGGCGCCCGCGACCTCGGCGAGTCCGCCGAGGACGCGGCCCGCCGGGAGGTCTCCGAGGAGTCCGACCTCGAGGTCGTGGGCATCGACGCCGCCGGCGAGTTCGTCGACGACCACGGCGGCTGGACCTACACCACCGTCGCGCTCTGGCTGCCCGTGATGCCCCCCGTCGCCGTGCGCGGGGCGGAGAGCGTCGAGTTCGCCTGGACGCCCGTCGCAGGTCTCGGCGACGTACCCCTGCACCCCGGGTTCGCCGCGAGCTGGCCCGCGGTCCGCGGCGTGGGGCTCGCCGGATAGGTTCCGCGTCCGTGGGACGGCTGGTCGTGATCGAGGGGCTCGACGGGGCCGGCAAACGGACGTTGACCGACGGGCTGTGCGCCGCCCTGGACGCGGCCGGGGCTTCGACCGCCCGGCTCGCGTTCCCGCGCTACGACGACGACGTGCACGCCGAGCTCGCCCGCGATGCCCTCTACGGCCGGCTCGGCGACCTGTCCGACTCGGTGCACGGGATGGCCGTGCTCTTCGCACTCGACCGGCGGGCGGCCGTGCCCGTGCTCGCCGACCTGCTCGCCGCCCACGACGTGCTGATCGTCGACCGGTACGTCGCGTCCAACGCGGCCTACAACGCCGCACGCCTGCACCAGGACGCGTCCGGCGAGGTCGTCGCGTGGGTGCGCGAGCTGGAGATCGAGCGGTTCGGGCTGCCCGTGCCCGACCTGCAGCTGCTGCTGCAGGTGCCGCAGTCGGTCGCCGCGGCGCGGGCGGCCGGCCGCGCGCGCACCGAGGCCGGCCGCGACCGCGACGCCTACGAGTCCGACGACGCCCTGCAGGCGCGGACCGCGGCCGTCTACGCGCAGCTCGCCGCCGCGTCGTGGCTGTCGGAGTGGGAGGTCGTCGACGGCGCCGCGCCCGTCGACGCCGCCGCTCTCGCCACCCGCGTCGAGCGGGTGTGAGCCGAGGCCCCCGGCCGCTCGTGTCGCACGGTGGTGGGATGCTGCGCACATGAAGTCGCGCGTTCTGGTGGTCGACGACGACCCGGCACTGGCCGAGATGCTGACCATCGTTCTGCGCGGGGAGGGCTTCGACACCGCCGTCGTCGGCGACGGGACCAAGGCCCTGCCCGCCGTCCGGGAGCTGCGGCCCGACGTCGTCCTGCTCGACCTCATGCTGCCCGGCATGAACGGGATCGACGTGTGTCGGGCGATCCGCTCGGAGTCCGGTGTCCCGATCGTGATGCTGACGGCGAAGAGCGACACCGTCGACATCGTCCTCGGCCTGGAGTCGGGCGCCGACGACTACGTCGTGAAGCCGTTCAAGCCCAAGGAGCTGGTCGCGCGTATCCGCGCCCGGGTGCGGCGGGTGGAGAACGAGCCCGCCGAGCAGCTCTCGATCGGCGACGTCGACATCGACGTCCCCGCCCACCAGGTCACCCGCGGGGGCGTGCCGATCGCGCTGACCCCGCTGGAGTTCGACCTCCTGGTCGCGCTCGCGCGCAAACCGCGGCAGGTGTTCACCCGCGAGGTGCTCCTCGAGCAGGTGTGGGGCTACCGGCACGCCGCCGACACCCGGCTGGTCAACGTGCACGTGCAGCGGCTGCGCTCGAAGGTGGAGCGCGACCCCGAGCACCCCGAGGTCGTGCTGACCGTCCGCGGGGTCGGGTACAAGGCCGGCCCGCCGTGACCGGCGCCGCGCCCTCCGGGAACGCGCGGCGGGGGTACGCGCACCGCAGGAACGCGCCGCGCGGGAACGTGCTCCGCGGGAACGTGCTCCGTGGGCGCGCGATCTGCGGGTATGCGCGGCCTGGGAATGTGCTCCGCGGGTCCGCGCTGCCCGGGTCCGCGCTGCCCGGGTCCGCGCTGCCCGGGTCCGCGCTGCCCGGGTCCGCGCTGCCCGGGTCCGCGCTGGCCGGGTGCGGGCTGCGCGGGTACGCGCCCGGGTGTGCGCGGCCCGGTTGTGCGCGGCCGGGTGCCCGGACGCCGGGTGGCCCGGCGCCGGCGGGCGGGTGCGCGCCGTACGGGCGGTGCGTGCCGTCGGGCGGTTGGGGATGATCAGCGCCGGCCGCGGTGTCGGCCGGCTCCTCGGGCGGGTCGGTCGACGGCTGGCCCGCACCGGTGTCGCCCGGCGGCTCGCCACGGTCGGGCACCACACCGTCCTCGGCGTCACCGAGGTCCGCAACGCCTTCGCGGCCGCCTGGCGCAGGTCGTTGCAGCTGCGCGTCGCCGTGTCGACGCTCGCGCTCTCGACGGCAGTGGTCCTCGTGCTGGGCCTGGTGCTGCAGACCCAGATCGCCGACCGCCTCGTGCAGGGCAAGTTCGACGCCGCGGTCACCCAGACCGAGTCGGCCAGGGCAGTGCTCGAACGCGACCTCTCCGGCGTCGACCCCGACCGGGAGGGCGCCCAGGCGACGCTGACCAACGCGCTCGAGCAGCTCACCAACTCCAGCATCGCCGACCAGCCCGGATCGCCGACCGCGGGCGAGTTCCGCGCGGTCCTCACCACCGGCGACACCCCCGGCGGCTCCGGCAGGCCCGTCTCGGCGGGCACGGTCGGCGACATCCCGCCCGACATGGCCGCCGCCGTCGCCGCGGGAGGGCTGGCCCGCAAGTACGTCACCGTCGGCGACACCCCGACGCTGATCATCGGCCAGCCCGTCACCACCGCAGGCCGCGACCTGCAGTTCTACCTGCTGTTCCCGCTCGACGCCGAGCAGCGGACGCTCGGCCTCGTCCAGTCGACGCTGATCGTCTCGGGGCTGGTGCTGATCATCCTCCTCGCGGCGATCACGAGCCTGGTGACGCGGCAGGTCGTCCGGCCCGTGCGGCAGGCCGCGGAGGTGGCCGAGCGGTTCGCCGACGGGCACCTCGACGAGCGCATGCCGGTCCGCGGCGACGACGAGATGGCTCGGCTCGGCGAGTCGTACAACGAGATGGCCTCGAGCATCCAGACCCAGATCCGCCAGCTCGAGGAGTTCGGCGCACTGCAACGCCGCTTCACCTCCGACGTGTCCCACGAGCTCCGCACTCCTCTCACGACGGTCCGGATGGCCGCCGACGTCCTGTACGCCTCTCGCGAGGAACTGCTGCCCGCGCTGCGCCGCAGCTCGGAACTGCTCGTCACCGAGCTCGACCGGTTCGAGGCCCTGCTCGCCGACCTCCTGGAGATCAGCCGGCTCGACGCGGGTGTCGCCGAGCTCGGCGCCGAACGGCTCGACATGCACGGCGTCGTCTCCCGCGCGGTCGAGGCGGTCCGGGGCCTCGCCGAGGAGAGCGGCACGCCCCTCGTCCTCGACCTGCCGATCGACGTCGTCGCCGAGGTCGACTCCCGGCGCGTCGAGCGGATCATCCGGAACCTGGTGGCGAACGCGATCGACCACGGCGAGGGCCGCCCGGTCGAGGTCACCCTGGCCGGCGACGACGACGCCGTGGCCGTCGCCGTGCGGGACCACGGTGTCGGGCTCCGGCCCGGCGAGGCCGGGCTGGTGTTCAACCGGTTCTGGCGTGCCGAGGAGTCCCGTGCCCGGCGCAGCGGCGGGAGCGGGCTCGGCCTCTCGATCAGCCTGGAGGACGCCCGGTTGCACGGCGGCTGGCTGCAGGCGTGGGGTCGCCCCGGTGAGGGCTCGACCTTCCGGCTGACGCTGCCCCGCACCGTCAACGGCAAGATCACGACGAGCCCCCTCCCGCTCGGGCCGGACGGCACCCGCCCGGCCGAGACCAACTCCGTCCCGACGCCGCCCCTCGGCATCCCACGCGGGCTCCTCGACGGCGACGACGAGTCCGACGACCCGGCCACCGTGCAGGGGGCGCCACCGGTGAGCCGGCCTGGTGGTCGGCGATGACCGCCCGGGAGGAACGGCCGGTCCACCAGGAGCCGGGGCCGACGGCCGCTGCACAGCCCGCGACGCCGCTCGTCGGCGCATCGACCGAGCCTGCACGCGGCGCGCGCGGTCGACCGGCCGCCCCCGCGGACCGCTCGGCCGGTGGACCATCCGCGTCGGCGCGCCGGCGTTCCTCGTCGACCCGCGGCCGTTCCTCATCAGCGCACCTCCGTCCCCTGTCGACCCTCGGGCGTTCCTCGTCGGCCCGCCGTTCCTCGTCGGCCCCCCGTCCCGCGTCGGCTCGTCGTCCCGTGTCGGCCCGCCGCTGTCCCGGGGACGGCCGGCCGTCCGTGTCCCGGCGCCGTCGGGCTGTGCTGGCTGCACTCCTGGTCGTGCTGGGGCTCGTCGCAGCGGGTTGCGCGACCGTTCCCGGCGACTCGTCGGTGCAGGTGCTGCGCAAGGTCAGCGACGGTGCGGCACCGCCGGCCCCGCCCGGGCCCGCCGACGGCACCAACCCGCTCGACCTCGTCCGCGGTTTCGTCTACGCCTCGGGCAGCAGCGCCGACCGGCACGGCGCCGCCCGCCGGTTCCTCGCGCCAGAGGCGGCCGGCTGGGACGACGCCGCCTCCGTGACCGTCCTCGACGAGCAGTTCGGCACCGTCCCCGTCGCGACCGGCACCGACTCGACGACCGTCCGCATCCGCGGCACCCGCATCGGGATGCTGTCCTCGACCGGTGCGTTCGAGCCCGACGAGGCTCCCGTCGAGGCCGACGTGACCGTCGTGCGTCGCGATGGCCAGTGGCGCATCGCCTCCCTTCCCGAAGGCGTCTTCGTCCGGCTCTCGGACCTGCGGTCGAACTACCGCACGATCAGGGTGTACTTCGTCGACCCCGCTCGCGGGCGTGTAGTGCCCGACCTGCGCTACCTGCCCGCGGTGCCGGCGAAGGCACAGGCGGCTCAAGCCGTGGACATGCTGCTGGGCGGGCCGTCGCCTGCGCTGGCGGGCTCGGTCACCAGCCGGCTGCTCCCGACGACCGGGCTGCACGCGAACGTCGCCACCGCCGCGGACGGCGGGCTCGTCGTCGACCTCACCCGGCTCGGTGACCTCGACGACGCGAGCCGTCGCCAGCTGGCCGCACAGGTCGTGCTGACGCTGTCGGAGATCAACGTCGGCCGGGTCCGGTTGCTCGTCGACGGCGTGCCGCTCCTGCCCGCCACGCCCGACCTCACCCGCAGCGACGTCGCCGCCCTTGCCGCGGACGCCGCTGACGCCGCCGCCCCGCAGCAGCAACCGCTGGTCGTGAGCGGCGGCCGCGTCCGCAAGCTCGGTGGCGACGACTCCGGGACGCCGATCCCGGGGCAGACGGGAAACGGTGCGTTCGACGTCGCGGCGGCCGCGCTCACCCCCGACGGCTCCCATCAGGCCGTCGTCTCCCGTGAGGGCGGCCGCAACCGACTCATCGTGGGGGAGGGCGACAAGCCGCTCGAGGTCACCGACGTCACCGGCTCGACGCTGACCCGGCCGACCTGGACGCCGGGCGGTACCGAGGTCTGGACCGTCGTCGACGGCTCCACCGTCGCCCGCGTGATCACCGAGGCAGGTGCACCTCCGCGGCGCGGCACGGTCGACGCCTCGGCACTCACTGCACTCGGTGGTCCGATCACCTCCCTTCGGATGTCGCGCGACGGGGTGCGCGTCGCGGCGGTCGTGGGCAGTCGTCTGGTGACGGCGTCGGTCGCCCGGGCGGCCGACGGGTCGGTGACGCTGCGCGGTGCCCGGGTGCTGCGCCCCGGGGATCTCGGTGACGTGGTGGCGGTGGACTGGCGCTCGACCGACACGTTGGTCGTCGCGAGCGCGCGAAGCGACCGGGCGGTGTCGCTGGTGTCGGTGGACGGACTGGCACTGGACACCGTGTCGGGCTCGAACCTGACCCCGCCGCTGCGGGCCGTCGCGGCCTCGCCCAACCTGCCGCTGCTCGTGGCCGACCAGGGCGGGGTGTGGAGCTTCTCCGGTGGTGACCTCGACACCTGGCGGCTCGTCGCGGGCGGGATGCCCGACGCGGTTCCGTTCTATCCGGGCTGACCCTCTCGTCCCTCCCTCCGTCGCGGTGTCCTACGGGGTCGGGAACAGTTCTATCCCGGGCCCGTGCCGGCTGCAGGAGTTGTCCACAGGCAGCGCTGGTGAGCGCACGCTTGTGGACAACTCGGTGTCCGGGGCCCGGAGCGGGGGCGCGCCGTGGGTCGGCCCGGCCATGATCCGTGTCATGCGAACGACCGAGCTGCTCCCTGCCCTGCTCGACCTGCTGCTCCCCGGTGGCTGCGGCGGCTGCGACCTGCCGGGCCCGTCGTGGTGCGCGACGTGCGCGGCGCGGGCCGGGCCGCCGCACTGGACCCGGGGTCGCGGCGGACCCCCCGTGCTCGCCGCAGGTCGCTACGGCGGCCCGCTGCGCCGGGCGCTGATCGCCTACAAGGAGCGAGGCCGGCGCGATCTGGCGGCGGCGCTCGCCGGGCTGCTCGCGACCACGCTCGCCGCGGCGATGCCGCCGGCGACGTGGCCGGGTCCGGCGTGGGCCGGCGGGCACCGCGGGCCGGTGCGCTGGATCGTCCCGGTGCCGTCACGACCGGCCGCCGCCCGCGCCCGCGGCGGCGACCACGTCCTGGTGCTGTGCCACCGGCTCGCGGAACTGCTCGCGGTGTCGGGTGGGCACGTGGCCGTCGCGCCCGCGCTGGCGCTCTCGGGCGGGGCGCTCGACTCGGTCGGCCTCGACGCGGGGGAGCGCACCACGAACCTGACGGGCCGGGTCCGCGCCCGCCGGGCCGGGCTGCCGCCACCTGGCGCACGCGTGCTGCTGGTCGATGACGTGGTCACCACCGGAGCGACGCTCCGGGTCTGCCGACGGGTGCTCGAGAGCGCGGCGGTGACGCCGGTGGCCGCTCTCGTGCTGTGCGACGCGAGCGCCGGCCGGCCGGCGGTCGCCGCAGCCGTACAGGGGCGATGACCAGCGGAGAGCCATGAACGGGAGGGAGATCGGCCCGGCTCGACATCGCTCCCGGGGCTCCGTCGTGCGACATCCGATCGTGATCGCCCGACCACGTGACGTTACCGACGTGGGTGGCCGAAGGGAATGTCATTCGTCGATACCACACGCGTCAGCGACAGTGTTCGCCGCCCCCTGTTGCCGAATCGTGATCCGGGCTACGGTGCTCACCCAACAGTCCCCGTCCCGCTTCGGGAGGTAACCGGCACACCATCCGGTCGTCGGGGGACGAGCCTCCGACACCAGCTGCTGACTCGTCGAATCGACGTCGAAAGCGAGGGATGTCCTAGTGGAGATTGTCGTCACCGGCCGTAACGTCGAGGTGCCGGACCACTTCCGGGTCCATGTCACCGACAAGGTCGGTCGCCTCGAGCGCTACGACCACAAACTGATGGGCATGCACGTCGAGCTCTTCCACGAGCCGAACCGTCGCCAACTCAAGACCTGTCAACGCGTCGAGATCACCGGGCGAGGCGGATGCGGCTCCGTCGCCCGAGCGGAAGCCACCGCGAAGGACTTCTACGCCGCACTCGACCTGGCCATCTCCAAGCTCGAGGGGCGGCTGCGCCGCTCGCACGACCGCCGCCGGCTCGGCAACCGCCGGGTGCGCGCGATGGCCGGCCGCGTGCCAGCCGGTGCCGACGAACTCCCCGATGTCCCGGGCGTCGACGAGGCGCTCATCCCCACCCCGCGTGCGCACGACGAGCATCTCGACGACAACGACGGTGACGGCTTCGCCGAGATCGACGCCGAGACCATCGCGGCAGAGCACGGTGGTGACCGCCCGGGCGACCCGGACCCGTGTCCGGGCCGGATCGTGCGGCGCAAGGTGCACACGTCGCAACCGATGAGCGTCGACGACGCGCTGGCCCGGATGGAGCTCGTGGGCCACGACTTCTACCTGTTCTCCGACGCCGAGAGCGGCGAGCCGAGCGTGGTCTACCGGCGTCGCGGCTACGACTACGGACTGATCCGGCTGGGCGGCTGACGCCACCTGCGGCCACCGACGGGGGTGGTCCGGCCGCGCGCCCGCGCGAGCCGGATCGCCCCCGTCGGCGCTGCGGGGCCGAGACCCCGCGGGTGCCTCTACCATGGACGGCGCCGGACCTCCGGGTGCGGCGTCCGTAGTGCCGTGGGCCCGCAGTCAGCCCCGTGTCAGAGTGCCCGTGCCGCGATCGTGAATGAGGTCGACCAGTGTCGTTCCTGAACCGTCTGCTCCGCGCCGGCGAGACGAAGCTGGTGAAGCGGCTGGCCCGGATCGCCGACCACGTCGACGAGTTCGAGGCCGACATCCAGGCACTGACCGACGCCGAGCTGCGGGCGAAGACCGACGAGTTCAAGGAGCGCTACGAGGCCGGCGAGGAGCTCGACGACCTGCTGCCCGAGGCGTTCGCCGTCGTCCGCGAGGCGGCCAGCCGCACGCTGGGTCAGCGGCCCTACCCGGTGCAGGTCATGGGTGGGACGGCGTTGCACCTGGGCAACGTCGCCGAGATGCGCACCGGCGAGGGCAAGACCCTGACCTGTGTGCTGCCCTCCTACCTCAACGCGATCTCCGGGCAGGGCGTCCACGTCGTCACGGTCAACGACTACCTCGCCAAGCGCGACGCCGAGAAGATGGGCCGCATCCACCGCTTCCTGGGGCTGACCGTCGGGGTCATCCTCTCGGAGATGACGCCCGCCGAGCGCCGCGAGCAGTACGCCGCCGACGTCACCTACGGCACGAACAACGAGTTCGGCTTCGACTACCTGCGCGACAACATGGCGTGGAAGAAGGACGACCTCGTCCAGCGCGGGCACAACTTCGCGATCGTCGACGAGGCGGACTCGATCCTCATCGACGAGGCGCGCACCCCGCTGATCATCTCCGGCCCGGCCGAGCAGAGCGCCCGCTGGTACCAGGAGTTCGCGCGGATGGCGCCGATGCTCAAGCGCGACGTCCACTACGAGGTCGACGAGCGCAAGCGCACGATCGGCGTCACCGAGGAAGGCGTCGAGCTGGTCGAGGACCAGCTGGGCATCGACAACCTCTACGAGGCCGCGAACACGCCGCTCGTCGGCTACCTGAACAACGCCATCAAGGCCAAGGAGCTGTTCAAGAAGGACAAGGACTACATCGTCCGCGACGGTGCGGTCATGATCGTCGACGAGTTCACCGGTCGTGTGCTCGCCGGCCGGCGGTACAACGAGGGCATGCACCAGGCCCTGGAGGCCAAGGAGGGCGTCGAGGTCCAGGCCGAGAACCAGACGCTGGCCACCATCACCCTGCAGAACTACTTCCGGCTCTACGAGAAGCTCTCCGGCATGACCGGTACCGCCCAGACCGAGGCGGCGGAGCTGCACCAGATCTACAAGCTGGGCGTCGTCACGATCCCGACGAACCGGCCGATGATCCGGCAGGACCTCGGCGACGTCATCTTCAAGACCGAGGAGGCGAAGTTCGCGGCGGTCGCCGAGGACATCGCCGAGAAGTACGCCAAGCGTCAGCCGGTGCTGGTGGGTACGACCAGCGTCGAGAAGTCGGAGTACCTGTCGAAGCTGCTGCTGCAGCTCCAGGTCCCGCACGAGGTGCTCAACGCGAAGCACCACGAGCGCGAGGCCACGATCGTGGCGCAGGCGGGTGTCCCCGGTGCGGTCACGGTCGCGACGAACATGGCCGGTCGCGGTACCGACATCATGCTGGGCGGCAACCCCGAGTTCATCGCCGATCTCGAGCTCCGCGCCCGCGGGCTCGACCCGGTGTCCACGCCCGAGGAGTACGAGGCCGCGTGGGACACCGCGCTCGCCGAGGCCGAGGCGCAGGTCGTGGCCGAGGCCGAGGAGGTCCGCGAGGCCGGGGGCCTCTACGTCCTGGGTACCGAGCGGCACGAGTCGCGGCGCATCGACAACCAGCTCCGTGGTCGTTCCGGCCGCCAGGGCGACCCGGGCGAGTCGAGGTTCTACCTCTCGCTCGGCGACGAGCTCATGCGGCGCTTCAACGGCCAGCTCGTCGAGACGATCATGAACCGGCTCAACCTCCCGGACGACGTGCCGATCGAGGCGGGCATGGTCACCAAGGCCATCCGCTCCGCGCAGACCCAGGTCGAGCAGCAGAACTTCGAGATCCGCAAGAACGTCCTGAAGTACGACGAGGTGCTCAACCAGCAGCGCACCGTCATCTACGACGAGCGGCGCCGGGTGCTCAACGGTGAGGACGTCCGCGACGAGATCCGCAACATGCTCGACGACGTCGTGACGGCCTATGTCGAGGGCGAGACCGCGGAGGGCTACGCCGAGGACTGGAACTTCGAGCGGCTCTGGACCGCCCTGCGCACGATCTACCCGGTCTCGGTCGACTGGAGGAGCCTGGCCGACGAGGGCGACCTCGACGACCTCACCAAGGAGTCCCTGCTCGAGGTGCTGCTGCCCGACGCGGCGGCGGCGTACGACCGTCGCGAGGCCGAGATCGACGCGCTGATCGGCGAGCAGGGCGGCATGCGCGAGCTCGAGCGCCAGATTCTGCTGCAGGTCATGGACCGCAAGTGGCGCGAGCACCTCTACGAGATGGACTACCTCAAGGAGGGCATCGGCCTGCGCGCGATGGCGCAGCGCGACCCGCTGATCGAGTACCAGCGCGAGGGCTTCGACATGTTCTCCCGCATGCTCGAGGGCATCAAGGAGGAGACGGTCGGCCACCTGTTCCAGGTTCAGGTGCAGGTCGCCGAGCCGGAGCCGCAGCCCGTCGCCGCCGACGCGGCCGTCACCACCGAGGTGCCGGTGACGCCGCCGGTCACGAACGGCAACGGGCGCAACGGGAACGGGCAGCCGAGCCGGGTGCCGGCGGGTCGGGCGCAGCCCGACGAGGACGCGACCACGGTCCTGCCCGCCATCTTCGGCGGCCCGCGACAGCAGGAGAACCTGCGCTACAGCGGTCCCGACGAGGACGGCGGCGAGGCCGTGCGCGGAGGCGGCGGACGCCGGCCCAACCGGCAGCCCGCCGGCCAGGGACAGGGCAACCGCTCGGAGCGCCGCGCCGCGCAGCGCGAGGCCGAGAAGGCCCGCCGCCGGGGCCGGTGAGCTGAGCACGAGTCCGTAGCCGGGGCCGCCGTGCCCGGCTACGGACGGCTCGCCGTGGGGTGCGGTGTCGACGGGAACCCGGCGCCGCCGCGCGCCGGTGCCCCGGGGTTGCGTCGAGAGCACGCCCGCTGTCCGGGCGCGCTGTCGCCGCGCGGCAGTCCGGTGCGGGCGCCACAGGGGCGTGCACCCGGCGGACCGGGCAGGCAACCTTCGCCGGGTGGTCGTCGACGCGTTGCGACCCCACCCCGGAACCGGCGCACATGTGGCCCTCGCGCGGTCAGCCGAGGCGCACCGCGACGCAGCGCCATCGGGAGCCTGCGGCCCCGTCGGTGCCGCGGGTGTCCTGCCCGGCGCCGACCTGCGGGGTGAGGTGTGTCGGCTCGGTGCGGTGCGGTTCGGCCGCGTGCTCCTCGTCCGCGTCGTCCTCGATCCCGGTGCGCCGACAACGGTCCTGCTCGAAGCGAGCGGCGAGCGCGCGGAACCGGTCGCCGAAGCGGCAGACGGCGGCGACCTCGACGACTCCCGGAGCAGGCTGGTCGAACCTGACTGAGCAGATGCGGTCGCCGACCCGTTGCGGCGCAACAACAGCGGATCGCGTGGGCGCTCCCGCCGGGCGCTCCCGCGAACCCGCCCGTGACGCAGTGGGATGCGACCGGACCGGGACGGCACGTCGGAGATCGGGGCGCGCGACGGTGGCCGCCGCGTAGCGCACGACGGACGGCGTCGCGACGCGGCCGAGCCGGCTCGCCGGGAGCCGCCCGCCGATGACCTCGACGAACAACCGCAGCGCGTGGGCGACGGCGGCGCGCATCCCGGGGTCGCCGGCCGGCGCCGCGGCGGGTGTCTCCCGGTCGGGAGCAGGGCGGGGCGGTGCGGCGCGGACCGCCGGGGGAGGCCACGTCGGAACGGTGCTCTCCGGAACGGGGACCGCCGACCCGACCAGCACCCAGCCCCTCGGCGCGGGTGGTGGTAGCGGGATCGGCTCGGCGTCCGGCTCGTGGTGCAGCACGCGCAGCCGGACCCGCCGGACGGGCGCTGCGTCGGGTGTCGTGCGGTCGGAGTCGGCGCTCATGTGGGCAGGGTCGGTTCGCCGCGCGCGGGAGCGCGGGCGTTAGCACCCGTACGCATCCGCATCGTGAGGCGACGAACCGTCCGCCACCGGACGGTCGCGCGGGTACGGTCCGTTCGTGGCGCCGATCGAATCAGGTCTCGACGTGCTGCTCGTGCGGGCGGGGCGCGCGCTGGAGCGGCGTCGGCGCGAGGTGGTCGCGGCGCACGGCCTGACGACGACGGGGCTGGCGGTCCTGGAGGCGCTTGCGGGCGCGGACAGCACGTCGCACCGCGATCTCGCTGCCGCGGTGGGCGTCGCTCCCGCGACGCTGACGCCGGTCCTCGACGCTCTCGACGATCAGGATCTGGTCCGCCGGCACCGGGCGGTCGACGACCGTCGGACGGTCGGGATCACGCTCGGCCCACGTGGTCGCGACGTGCTCGGGGCGGCGACGGCCGATCTCGCCGGGCGGTCGCGGGCCTGGCTGCCGGTCGCGGGCGACGAGATCCGCGGCTACCTCACTGAGTTGCTCGCCCGAGCCGAGGCGGACGACACCCCCACGGGCGAGGAAGGACACACCCCCGCAGGCGAGGAGGCCACACGCCCGTGAGCGAGCGCGGACGCACGCCGTCGGCGACGGCGCGAGGCCGATGACGGCACCTGCCGCGGCGGCGCTGGTGATGGACTACGGCGGCGTCATGACCGACGGCCCGCCCGTCGCCACGCTCCCGGAACGGGCGCGCCGGGCGGGCGTGCCGACGGCACTGCTCACCGATGCCCGCGCCGTCCCGGCCGAGGTCGCGGCGCTGTTCGACGTGGTGGTGACCGGCGACGACGGCCCACGCAAGCCCGACCCCGCGGCCTTCCGGGCGGCGGCCCGGGCCGTGGGGGTGCCGGTGGAACGTTGCGTCGTCGTCGACGACGAGCCGGCCAACCTGCGCGGCGCGCGCGAGGCGGGCGCGATCGTCGTCGGCCACGTCGATGCCGCGACGACAGTGTTCGAGGTGGAGGTCCTGCTGGACCTCCACCTCGAGTGAGTCGTACGGGCGTCAGGCGGGCGGCGGCTGGTCGGCCGGGGGTTCGGCGGGTGCCGCCGTGGTGTCACCCTCGCCGGTCGCCTCCTTCGCCTTCCCTACGGCGCCGTCGATCTGGTCGTCGTGTCCTGCGAAGCGCTCCTTGGCCAGGTCGCCGGCCTTGTCGAGACCCTGGTCGACCTTGTCGTCGTGCTGACCGAGCATCTCCTTGGCCTTGTCCATGAATCCCATGGCGGCCACTGTGGTCCTGTCGGGCTGCGGGCGCCACCCGGGGCTCACCCGTACGGGCGAATGCGGACGTGCTCCGGACGGAGGTCGTCGACGCGCGTGACGCCCATCAGCGCCAGCGTGCGCTCGATCTCGCCGCGCAGGATCTGCACGACCTTCTCCACACCCCGCTTCCCGCCCGCCATGAGCCCGTACAGGTAGGCGCGGCCGACGAGTGCGGCGTTGGCGCCCAACGCGATCGCCGCGACGATGTCGGCGCCGTGGGTGATCCCGGTGTCGACGAGGACCTCGGCCTCGCCGCGCAGCTCGGCCACCGTCGGCTCGATGAGCTCCAGCGGGACGGGGGCGCGGTCGAGCTGGCGGCCGCCGTGGTTGGAGAGCAGGACGGCGTCGGCGCCGGCGTCGACGACGCGGCGGGCGTCGGCGACGCTCTGGATCCCCTTGACGACGAGCGTCCCGGGCCACGCGCCGCGCAGCCACTCGACGTCGGCCATGGTCAGGGCCGGGTCGAACACGCGGTTGATCATCTCGGCGATCGTGCCGTCGGTGCCCTCGAGGTTGCTGAAGGCCAGCGGTTCGGTGGTGAACATGTCGAACCACCAGTGCGGGTGCCGCGCGCCGTCGAGGAAGGTCCGCAGGCTCAGCGCGGGCGGGATCGTGAGGCCGTTGCGCACGTCGCGCAGCCGGGCCCCGCCGACGGGCGTGTCGACGGTCAGCATGAGCGTGTCGTAGCCGGCGTCGGCGGCCCGTTGCACGAGGTCCTTGGCGTAGGCGCGGTCGCGCCACAGGTAGAGCTGGAACCAGCGGCGCACGTCCGGCGCGATGTCGACGATCTGCTCGATCGTCGTGGTGCCCATCGTCGAGAGCGTGAACGGGATGCCGACCTCCTGCGCGACGGCCGCGACCGCGCTCTCGCCCTCGGTGTGCATCATGCGCGTGAAGCCGGTGGGCGCGAACGCGAACGGCAGCGTCGAACGCTTGCCGAGGATGGTGCGGCCGGTCTCGATCTCGGAGACGTCACGCAGGACGCTGGGGGTGAACTCGACGCGCGAGAAGGCCTGCCGGGCGCGGCGCAGGCTCAGCTCACCGTCGGCGGCGCCGTCGGTGTAGTCGAAGACGGCGCGCGGGGTGCGGCGGCGGGCGATCTCCCGCAGGTCGGCGATGTTCGCGGCGCGCGCGAGGCGGCGTTCCGTCGCGTCCCACCGGATCGGCGCCGGTCGGAGGAGCGGCAGGATCTCGGAGGGTTTCGGCATGCGGCGGTGCACCATTGCCTCACCCTAAGCAGCCGCAGGCCCCGGCTGAACCCCGTGTGAGCGGACCAGGTCGAGCGTCACCGCGACGGCCGTCGCCACGAGGAGTGCCGCCGTGGTGTCGACGAGGTAGGCCGCGAGCCAGACGTGCTTCGCGATCTCGAAATACCCGTCGCCGAGCACCGCGGTCACGGCCAGCGCGAGCGACGTGGCCGCGCTCAGCCCGCCGACCCGCCCGACGGTCGTCGCCGCCGGGAACCGTCTGCGCAGCGGGCCGACCAGCCCGGCGACGCCCGCGAGGACGCCCGCGAGCAGCACCGCCGACGGCCACCACGGCACGGCCATGTCGTCGAGCCAGGCGCGCATCGTCGCGGTGTCCGCGCCGACGGGGCCGCTGGTGCCGCCGAGGGCGGGCGCAGGCGTCGCGGGGGTCCAGGGCGCCGAGGGCAGGTAGTCGATCGCCCGCCCCTGCGTCGCCTGGACGGCCACCCCGACCGACCGCAGCAGTGCCCCGGGACTCGACGCCAGCTCGGTCCAGGCGGCGTCGCGGACCCCGTCGGGGTCGGCGGCGATGGCGGCGGTGCCGGGCAGGCTCTCGTCGGCGCGGGGGAAGTAGGCCTGGCCGGAACGCTGCGCGGCGTCGGCGGGGAGCCCGAGCGGGCCGAGTGCGGTGTGCCCGACCTCGGGCAGCACCGTGGTGAAGACGACGTCGACGGTGTTGACGGTCGCGTAGTGCCGCGCCTGCCAGTCCGCGGTGTCGACGATCGGGCCGACGGCGACGGCGACGAGCGCGACGGCCATGACGGCGCCCGGCACCCGCCCGCGCCGCCCGCGCGGCCCGACCGGGGTCACCAGGCAGACCAGCACCGCGGCCGCGAGGACGGGTACGTAGCCGGTCTTGGCGGTCGCCGCCAGCACGCCGCCGACCGCGACGAGGACGAGCCCGACGGTTCGCTCGGCGCGGTCGTCGCGCCGCGTGACGGCCACCGTCACCACCCCGACGAGCAGGACGAACACGCCGACGAGACCGGCGGGCTCGCTGAACGTCGAGATCAGGAACCGCCCGAACGCCGGCTCGGCCGCCGGCAGCAGGGGCGCGGCCAGCAGGGTGGCCCGCCATGGCCCGCGCGCCGACGCCGCCCATCCGGCGACGGCCGCCGCGACGACGGCGACGCCGAGGTAGGTCCAGCCGAGCGTGGTCAACGACCAGGTGCCCGGACCCGCCGGGGTGACGGCGCGCAGCACGTCGAGGGCCGACGACGGCAGCGGGTCGTCGCAGGCGGGAGCGCCGGTGGTGAAGTCGAGGACGACACCGCCCTTCCAGCTCGACGAACCGTCCGGCGTCCTGGGGACCAGCCCTGCGCCGCACCACAGGCGGGCGCCGTCGCCGTTGTCGCCCGCGCCGACCGGGCTCCCGAGCAGCAGGCCCGTCGACAGACCGAGGGCCAGCAGTGCCAGCAGGCCGGCCACCGCGGCAGGGACGACGCGCCCGGCCGGCAGCCGTCGCCGGCCGGCGGCCCCGGGAGCGGGGACCGCGGCGGCGGGCTCGGCGTCGCGCGTCACGGGCTCCATCGGCTCCATTGAACCCGGCCCGGCGCTGCCGGCCGGACTCCGTCACCCACGGGGTGTGTCACGGTGCGCGCCGTGCCGCCGATCAGCGCCGCCTGCGGAGCAGCTCGTACGCGGCGACGGCCCCGGCGCTCGCGACGTTGAGCGACTCCACGCCGCCGAACATGGGGATGGCCAACGTCCCGTCGAGCTCCTCGCGCACGTCGGCGGACAGGCCCTCGGACTCGTTGCCCAGCACCAGTGCCACGCGCTCGGGCAGCTCGGCCTCGAGCAGCGAGTCCCCGCCCGCGGCGAGCCCGTGCACGGCGAACCCGGCCGCCCTGAGCACGGCGCACCCCTGGGCCGCGGTCGCGGAGCGCAGCACCGGTGCCGAGAACGCCACGCCGGCCGACGCCTTGATCACCAGCGGGTCGATGGCCGGGACGCCGCGGCGCGGCAGCAGCACCCCGTCGAGCCCGGCGGCGGTGGCGCTGCGCAGGATCATGCCGACGTTGGCGGGGTTGGTGACCGCGTCGAGCACCAGCACCGAGGCGCCGCGGCGGGTGCCCAGGTCGGACACGAACTCCTCGACGGGCGCCATCCGCGGCGCGACGACGTCGGCGAGCACGCCCTGGTCGTGCCGGCCGTTGCCCGCCAACACCTTCACCCGGTGCGCCGACGCCGTCTCGACGCGCACGCCGCGGGCGCGGGCGGCGTCGCGGATCGCCCGGACGGGTTCGCCCCGGCTGCCCTCGGCGAGCAGGACCTTGTCGACGACCAGCGACTCGTCGGCCAGCGCCTCCAGTACCGGCTTGCGCCCGTACACCGTGATGAACGTGTCCTTGGGCGAACGGGTCGATGAACGCGGCTCGGGCACGCCGCCAGGGTCCCACGCGACCGTAGGATCATCGGCATGCCGCCCCGGCTCTCCGCGCTCGACGCGTCCTTCCTCTACCTGGAGGAGGCGACGACGCCCATGCACGTCGGCGGCGTCGCGATCTTCGAGCGCCCGCCCGCCGGCTTCGACTACGACGGGCTGGTCGACCTGGTCGAGCAGCGCATCGCGCTGGTGCCGCGGTACCGGCAGAAGGTGCGCCACGTCCCCGGGAACATCGCCCGGCCCGTGTGGGTCGACGACCAGGACTTCGACATCGCCTACCACGTGCGCCGCAGCGCGTTGCCCCGGCCGGGCAGCGACGAGGCGCTCGCCGAGCTGGTCGCGCGGCTGATGTCGCGCCCGCTCGACCACACGCGGCCGCTCTGGGAGATGTACCTCGTCGAGGGGCTGGCCGACAACCGGGCGGCGGTCGTCACCAAGACCCACCAGGCGATGGTCGACGGGATCAGCGCCATCGACATCGCGCAGGTGATCCTCGACGTCTCGCCCGAGCCGCGGGTCCTGCCCGAGGACCTGTGGATGCCCCACCCCGAGCCGGGCAGCGCCACCCTGATGCTGGAGGCGTTGGGGGACATGGTGTCGCGGCCGAGCGAGCTGGTCGACAACGTGCGCACCGCCGCGGGCGACGCGCTGGCGACGGCCGGCAAGGTCGCGGGGGTGGCGACGAAGCTGTTCACGGTGGCGCGCACCGCGTCGCGGCGCGCTCCGGGGACCCCGCTCAACGTCGACATCTCGACGCAGCGCCGGTTCGCGGTGGCGCGGACCGAGCTGCAGGCCTACCGGCGGATCCGGGCGGCGCACGGCTGCACGGTCAACGACGCGGTGCTGAGCGTGATCTCCGGTGCGCTGCGGAACTGGCTGCTCTCCCGCGGGGAGCCGGTCACGGCGTCGGCCACGGTGCGCGCCATGGTCCCGTTGTCGGTGCGCGGCGAGGCCGACGTGCCCAGCTCGGCGACGGCGGGCTCGCTGGGCAACCGCGTGTCGTCGTTCCTGGTCGACCTGCCGGTGGGGGAGGCGAGCCCGCTGGTGCGGCTGCGGCACGTGTCGCACGCGATGGCCGAGCACACCGCGGGCGGCCAGTCCGTCGGCGCGGACACCCTGGTGCGGATCGGCGGGTTCGCCCCGCCGACGTTGCACGCGCTGGGCGCCCGCGCGGCGAGCGGGTTCTCGAAGCGGATCTTCAACCTCGTCGTGACGAACGTCCCGGGCCCGCAGTTCCCCCTCTACGCCGCGGGTGCGCGCATGCTGGAGATGTTCCCGGTCGTTCCGCTGGCCAAGGGGCAGGCCCTCGCGATCGGCCTGACCAGCTACGACGGGGGCGTGTACTACGGCTTCAACGGCGACCGGGACGCGATGCACGACGTCGACGTCCTCGCCGGCCTCGTCGACGAGGCGCTCGATGAGCTGCTGGCCACGGCCGGCTGACGAACAGGTGCGGGAGAGGCGAACGTGCGGATCTACCTGCCAGGGACGTGGCCGATGCTGGCGCGGCTGGTCAAGACGGGGAACTTCGAGCCCATCGGCGGCACCGCGTTCGCGCTGACACCGCGGCTGCGCGAGTCCTACGTGTCCGGCGACGACGAGGAGCTGGAGTACGCCGCGATGCTGGAGGCGGCGCGCGCGTCGCTGCGGCTGCTCGGCGTCGAGCTCGGACTCGGTGAGGAGGGGACGCCCGCGCGACGGGTCGTCGTGGCCGCCGACGTCGACGACGTGACCCTGCGTCCCGACCTCGACGACGGTGCCGTGCGCATCTCGGGGCCG
>Ga0182736_1001144_pt1 | contig 28811 bp, 32 predicted proteins | sample eDN5th30CKraftBY_FD_128882 | JGI IMG/M metagenome (GOLD analysis project Ga0182736, IMG submission 128882) | Enriched backyard soil microbial communities from Emeryville, California, USA - eDNA 5th pass 30_C Kraft BY (version 2) (version 2) | ecosystem: Environmental > Terrestrial > Soil >...
CTGGCCGCGATGCGCGACGCGATGAACGCGCTGGGCGCCGACGCCGCCAAGATCAACCCGCAGGTGCCCGTCCACCTCGTCATCGATCACTCGGTGATGGTCGACGAGTTCGGCACGCCCAAGGCCTTCGGCGACAATGTCGAGCTGGAATATGAGCGCAATGCCGAGCGCTACGAGTTCCTGAAGTGGGGCAGCAAGGCGCTCGACAATTTCAAGGTGGTGCCCCCCGGCACCGGCATCTGCCACCAGGTCAATCTGGAGCATATCGCGCAGGCGGTGTGGACCAGCACGGCGCCTGACGGCACGACCATCGCCTATCCCGACACCTGCGTGGGCACGGACAGCCACACCACCATGGTCAATGGCCTGGGCGTACTCGGCTGGGGCGTGGGCGGCATCGAGGCGGAAGCGGCGATGCTCGGCCAGCCGGTCTCCATGCTGATCCCGCAGGTCGTCGGCTTCAAGCTCACCGGCAAGCTGGCCGAGGGCATCACCGCGACCGACCTCGTGCTCACCTGCACCCAGATGCTGCGCGCCAAGGGCGTGGTCGGCCGTTTCGTCGAATATTTCGGCCCCGGCCTTGCCTCGCTCAGCCTCGCGGACCGCGCCACCATCGCCAACATGGCGCCGGAATATGGCGCGACCTGCGGCTTCTTCGGCATTGACGACAAGACGCTCGACTATATGCGCCTGACCGGCCGCGACGAGGAGCAGATCGCGCTCGTCGAGGCTTATGCCAAGGCGCAGGGCATGTGGGCGGACCCGCATGCCGCCGACCCGATCTTCACCGATGTGATCGAGCTGGACATGGGCAGCGTGCAGACCTCGCTCGCCGGCCCGCGCCGCCCGCAGGACAAGATCGTCCTCTCGCAGGTCGACGAAGCCTTCGCCGACGATCTCGAGAAGGTCTATAACAAGACCGCCACGCGCGTGCCCGTCGCCGGCGCCGATCATGACATTGGCGACGGCGACGTCGTCATCGCCGCGATCACCAGCTGCACCAACACCTCCAACCCCAGCGTGCTGATCGCCGCCGGCCTGGTCGCCAAGAAGGCGGTCGAGCTGGGCCTGACGCCGCGCCCCTGGGTGAAGACCAGCCTTGCCCCCGGCTCGCAGGTGGTCACCGACTATCTCAACAAGGCCGGCCTCACCCACTATCTCGACGCGGTCGGCTTCAACCTCGTCGGCTATGGCTGCACGACCTGCATCGGCAACTCCGGCCCGCTCGCCGAACCGATCAGCGAGGCGATCAACGCCAATGACATCGTCGCGGCGGCCGTGCTCTCGGGCAACCGCAACTTCGAGGGCCGCATCTCGCCGGACGTGCGGGCGAACTTCCTCGCCTCGCCGCCGCTGGTCGTCGCCTATGCGCTCAAGGGCTCGGTCACGACCGACTTCATCAGCACCCCGATCGGCCAGGGCACCGGCGGAAAGGACGTCTATCTCAAGGACATCTGGCCGACCAATGACGAGGTCCGCGCGGTGATGGACGGCGCGATCAGCCGCGAGATGTTCCAGAGCCGCTACGCCAAGGTGTTCACCGGCGACGAGCGCTGGCAGGCGATCGACGTCACCGGCTCGGCCACCTACGCCTGGCGCACCGGCAGCACCTATGTCGCCAACCCGCCCTATTTCGAGGGCATGAGCATGACCCCGGCGCCGATCCAGGACATTGTCGGCGCGAAGACGCTGGCCGTGTTCGGCGACTCGATCACCACCGACCACATCTCGCCGGCCGGCTCGATCAAGGCCTCCAGCCCCGCCGGCGTGTGGCTGCAGGAGCGGCAGGTGCCGCCCGCCGAGTTCAACAGCTACGGCTCGCGGCGCGGCAATCACGAGGTGATGATGCGCGGCACCTTCGCCAATATCCGCATCCGCAACCAGATGCTCGACGATGTCGAGGGCGGCATGACGCGCTATGATGGCGAGGTCATGTCCATCTATGACGCCGCCATGAAATATGCCGCGCAGGGCACGCCGCTCGTCGTCATCGCCGGCAAGGAATATGGCACCGGCTCCTCGCGCGACTGGGCGGCCAAGGGCACCAACCTGCTCGGCGTGCGCACCGTGATCGCCGAGAGCTTCGAGCGCATCCACCGCTCCAACCTCGTCGGCATGGGCGTGCTGCCCCTGCAGTTCGCCGAGGGCAGCGGCCGCGAGGCGCTCGGCCTGACAGGCGACGAGAGCTTCACCATCCACAATGTCGGCAGCCTCAAGCCGCGCCAGAGCGTGACGGTGGAAGCCACGCGGGCCGATGGCTCCAGCTTCACCTTCGAGGCGCTGTGCCGCATCGATACCGCCAATGAGCTGGACTATTTCCTCAACGGCGGCATCCTCCACTATGTGCTGCGGAAACTCGCCGCCTGATCCGGCGCGCACGCCCTGAGGGGCTGCGGACACCAGCAATGAGCGGTCGGGAGCCCAGACGGGTTTCCGGCCGCTTTTTTTGCTGGGGGCCGGGGCGGACAGGAGCAGCGCTGACACCGAGCAGAGACGATCGGCTTGCTCGGCGCATCACCGCGCGCTGGTGCTGCGCAACCTTGAGGCAGGTGGGGACGCAAGCGAACACCATGCGTGCCATGGCGCGACGAGATCGCTCCGAACCAACGCCGGACCGTCAGATCCGGTGGCGGCGGGCGACGGATTAGAGCCACGGCGGCAGGCAGGCCTCTGCCGCGCGTGCTCATCGGTGGCGGCGCGCCTGTGCGTCAGACCGCCTGCCCGGCCGCCCAGCCGCTGGCCCAGGCCCACTGGAAATTATAGCCGCCGAGCCAGCCGGTCACGTCGACCGCCTCGCCGATGGCGTAGAGGCCGGGCACGCGCGTCGCCATCATGGTGCGCGATGACAGGCCGGCCGTGGCGATGCCGCCGGCCGCCACTTCCGCCTTGGCATAGCCCTCGGTGCCGCTGGGCATGAAGGGCCAGTCGGCAAGGCGAGCCTGCGCCGCGCGCAGGGCCTTGTCCGGCAGGTTCGCCAGTTCGCCATCAAGCGCGAGCCGTTCGGCGAGCGCCTCGGCCAGCCGGGCGGGGAGCTGGGCCGACAGGGCGCGGCGCAGCGTGGCGCGCGGCTGGGCCTGCTTGTGCGCGACCAGCCAGTCCGCCGCCGCATCGGGCAGGAAATTGACATGGATGGGCGTGCGGTGCTGCCAGTAGGAGGAGATCTGGAGCATCGCCGGGCCGGAAAGGCCGCGATGGGTGAACAGCGCCGCCTCGCGAAAACGCACCTTGCCCGCGCGCGCGACGACCTCGGCCGAGACACCGGAGAGGGACTGGAACAGCGCATCGTCCGGCCCGAGCGTGAGCGGCACCAGCGCCGGGCGCGGCTGGACGACCGACAGGCCGAAGCGCCGCGCGACGTCATAGGCAAAGCCCGTCGCGCCGAGCTTGGGGATCGGCGGGCCGCCCGTGGCCAGCACCAGCGACGGCGCGGTGTGGACCTGACCGTCGACCGTCACCCGATAGCGGCCGTCGCCATGCTCGATCGCGGTGACGGGGTGGCCGAGCCGCATCGTCACGCCGGCGCGGGCGCATTGATCGACCAGCATGGCGACGATCTGCCGGGCCGAGCCATCGCAGAAGAGCTGGCCGAGCGTCTTCTCGTGCCAGGCGATGCCATAGCCCTCGACCAGCGCCAGAAAATCCTGCGGCGTGTAGCGGCCGAGCGCCGATTTGGCGAAATGCGGATTGGTGGAGAGATAGCGATCCGGTGCGGTGTGAATATTGGTGAAATTGCACCGCCCGCCGCCGGAAATCAGGATCTTCTTGCCCGGTGCGTCGGCATGGTCGACGAGCAGCACGCGCTTGCCGCGCCCGCCGGCAATCGCCGCGCACATCAGCCCGGCGGCGCCGGCCCCCAGCATGATCGCATCGAACCCATGATCGCTCATGAGCGCGGCATGCCATCGGCGCGGGCGCGGTGGACGATCTGAAGCACGGCTCTTCCTCACAGGGCTGACGGAGGCCGAGGCGATAGGTGCCCGGCCATGCAGGCACAAGGGGCTTACGGTCCGCGCGGCGCAGCCGGGCAGAGCGCGCGGCCTGTCCCGGCCGCCGCCGGGCCGCCCCGGTGCCGGGTGGAACGGCCAGTCGCAGGGCCGGGACGAGGGCTCCGCCTGTTCCAAATGGCACCGCCGCGCAACAACGATGACACAGCCTCGCCATGCACGTTGGCCATGCGCGCGCGGGCGACGTGGCAGGCTCGCAGGCGCGTGACAGCATGGAGGAATGCGCAACGCCTCGATGGTGCCGGGCGGCGATGTTTCCACCCTCGCGTCGTCAGGCCCGGGCAGCGTGCAGGGCGGCGGATGGTGGGACAGCTGGGCGGTGGGACAGGGCGGCGGGGCGGCGGATGGTGGGGCAGCTGGGCGGTGGGACGGGGCAGCGGGGCAGCGGGGCAGCGGGGCAGCGGGGCAGCGGGGCAGCGGGGCAGGGATGCTGGTCGTCCCCAAGGCGGCTGCAATGCGGCACCGGCCGCGCACCAGCCAATCCATGATCCGGCGGCGCAGCGATTTTCAGACCTGCGGCTGGTGGCGCGATTGGCGCGGCGCGGCCGGGGACACGCCGGCGAGGACCGTCGCAAGAGTCGGGCGGGGCATCAGGGTGGCGGCGCCGTGCCGGCCAAGCCGCGGCGCCGCCACCGACATTCAGTGGACATTCAACCCGGCGTCTTTATCCCTGCCACCCATGACACTCGCCTTCCCCCCCATCGCCCGCGCGCTGACGATCGGCGCTGCCCTCGCCCTGCCGCTGGCCGCGCTCGCGCCGCTGGCCATCGCGCCGGCCCATGCCGCCGACACAAGCGACGCGGCCGATCTGGCCGCCGTCAACCGGACCATCCGCGCGATCACGACCCTGCGCGCCGACTTCACCCAGACCGACCGCAATGGCGGCCTCTCCAGCGGCAAGCTGCTGCTCAAGCAGCCGGGCCATATCCGCTTCGACTATGGCAATGGCAACGACCTGCTGATCGTCGCGGACGGCAAATCGCTCTACATGGTCGACTATCAGGTAAGCCAGGTGGAGCGCTGGCCGATCCGCAACTCGCCGCTCGGCGCGCTGCTCGACCCCGCGCGCGACCTGGCGCAATATGGCAAGATCGTGCCATCCGGCGATCCGCGCGTCGTCACGGTGGACGTGCGCGATCCGGGCCATCCCGAATATGGCGTGCTCAACCTCGTGTTCATGCGCAAGCCGGGCAGCGCCACCGGGCTCGACCTGTATGGCTGGGTCGCGCGCGATGCCCAGGGCAACCAGACCACCATCCGCCTCACCAACGCCGAGTATGGCGCGACGATCGCGGACTCCGCTTTCCGCTGGCGTGACCCGCGCCCCAACCGCGTGGGACCGCGATGAAGCGAGCCGGGCGGGCGACGACCGCCATGCTGTCATAATCCATTCATCAAGCGCTCATCTGGTCGACGATATTCAACGCATGTGGCGTCGGGGTGAAGCCGGGATTCCCCCCTGTTGCCCGGCTCGTCCGACGCTACAAGCGGCGCCGATATGCGCTCACGAAACCCCCGTTCCACGCCCCCCGGAGCGGGGGTTTTTGCCGCCCGGCGCACGGCCGGACGATGGCCGCGCATTTGACGGGCTGATTTGCGCTGGATGCTTTCCATCCGGCGCGGAAATGCTCTAGGGGACGGGGCCATGTCGACAGTCACTCCGCAAACCCTCAAGATCGCCTCCTGGAACATCAACAGCGTGCGCGCCCGGCTCGATATCGTCGAGCGGTTCCTCCTCGAATATGCGCCGGACGTCCTGTGCCTGCAGGAAACCAAGGCGATGAACGATGTCTTCCCCGAAGCGATGTTCCGGCGCCTCGGCTATAACCACCTCGCCCTGCACGGCCAGCGCATGCACCATGGCGTGGCGATCGTCAGCAAGGTGCCGATGCATGAAGACGACCGGCTCGACTGGCAGGCCAATGGCGAGGCGCGCCATGTCGGCGTGCGGCTCGACAACGGGCTGCGCATCGAAAATGTCTATGTGCCCGCCGGCGGCGACATTCCCGACCGCACGGTGAACCCGAAATTCGGCCAGAAGCTGGATTTTCTGGAGCGGATGATCGACTGGTCCGGCAAGCTCGACGTGCCGACCCTGCTGGTGGGCGATTTCAACATCGCCCCGCTGGAATGCGACGTGTGGAGCCACAAGCAGCTCATCAACGTGGTCAGCCACACCGCGATCGAATGCGAGACCCTCGCGCGGTTGCAGCAGGCGCATGACTGGGTGGATCTGGGCCGCCATTTCGTGCCGGCGCCCGCCCGGCTGTTCACCTGGTGGAGCTACCGGGCGCTGGACTGGGCGAAATCCGACCGCGGCCGGCGGCTCGACCATATGTGGGCGAGCCCGGCCGTGGCCGCCAAGGCGATCTCCCACAGCGTCGCCGAGCCGGTGCGCGGCTGGGAGCGCCCCTCCGACCATGCCGCGCTGATCACGGAATTCGCGTTCTGATGGCCGCGCGCGCCGCCGCCCGCGCGATCGACGCGCTGCGACGGGGCTGGCCGATCCGGCTGGTCGGCAGCGATGGCGCGCTGGCGCTGCTCCCGGTCGAGGGGGCGAGCGCACAGAGCCTCGCCGCCTTCGATCCGCAGGGGGAGGCGCCACTGCTGCTCTCGGCCGCGCGCGCGGTGACATTGAAGCTCGCCAACCAGCGCGCGGCGGCGGACCCGCATGCGCCGGTGCTGATCGCGCGCGAGCGGTGGATCGACAGCGCCGCCGCCGCGATGGCGATCGCGGACCCGGTCAGCGATCTGGCCACGCCGTTCAAGGGACCGTTCCGCGCGCTGCCCATCGAGCCGGCGGACGCGGCCGGGCAAGCGCTCATCCTCGCGCGGCTCGCCGGGCTGCTGCCGGCCTATTTCGTCGGCGCGGACCATGCCCCCATCGAGGCGGTCGTGCATGGCGATGACATCACCGCCTATGCCGACCCGACCCGCCTCGCCATCGCCGCGCGGGCCCGCCTGCCGGTGGCGGCGCGCGACGATGCGGAGATTGTCGCCTTCCGCTCCACCGAGGACCCGCGCGAGCATATCGCGCTCATCATCGGCACCCCGGACGGCACCGCGCCGGTGGTGCGGCTGCACAGCGAATGCCTGACCGGCGACGTGCTCGGCAGCCTCAAATGCGATTGCGGACCGCAGCTCCACAGCGCGCTGGACAGCATCGCGGGCGCGCGCTGGGGCGTGCTGCTCTATCTGCGGCAGGAGGGGCGCGGGATCGGCCTCATCAACAAGCTGCGCGCCTATGAATTGCAGGATCAGGGCTTTGACACGGTGGACGCCAATGTCCGCCTCGGCTTCGCCATCGATGCGCGCGATTTCGGCGTGGCGGCGCGGATGCTGGACCTGCTCGGCATCCACGCGGTGCGACTGCTCACCAACAATCCGGCCAAGGTCGCCGGGCTGGAGGCCGCCGGCATCGCCGTGACCGAGCGCCTGCCGCTCGCGCTGCCGGCCAACCCGCATAATGAGCATTACCTCGCCACCAAGCGCGACCGCACCGGCCACGACCTGTAGATGAGCGCAGCCGTCGCGATCGTCGATGTCGCCGCCGGCACTCTCACGCTGGGCGACTGGCATTGCCCCTGCGTGATCGGCAAGGGCGGTCTCGTCAATGCGGCGGACAAGCGCGAGGGCGACGGCGCCACCCCGCGCGGCGACTGGCCGATCCGCGCCGCGCTGCTGCGGCCGGGGCGGATCGACGCGGCGCCCGCGCCTGCCCTGCCATGGCGCTGGGTCCGCGCGAGCGACGGCTGGTGCGACGACCCGGCCGATCCCGCCTATAACCGCCCCGTCCGCCGGCCGCGCGCGACCAGCCATGAGATATTGGCGCGCGACGATCAGGCCTATGACGTCATCATCGTGCTCGGCCATAATGACGCGCCGCCCGTGCCCGGCAGGGGCAGCGCCATCTTCTTCCACCAATGGGTGATCGGGGAGACCGGCCTGCCGAAAGCGACCGAGGGCTGCGTCGCCATCGCGCCGGAGGATATGCGGATCATGGTGGCGATGCTGCGGCCGGGCATGGTGATGCGGATCGGCTAGAGGCTGGCCTGACCGGATGGCTCGGAGCAGCCCGCGCCATCCATGCCGCGTGCCTCAAAACCGCTGCCCCGTCCGACATGAACGGATGGGTGATCCAGCGAACCGGCGAACGCGGCGCGGCGCTGGTCAGATCGGTCCGTTCACCTCGCCCGGTCTTGCATGGCCCGGCCTTGCATGGCCCGGCTTTCAGTCCAGCGGCCTGGATGCCACGGAACAGGATCGAACCTGCGCTGCCGCGCTATTTCGCCGCCTCGCTCGCCACCAGCCGCTCCGCCGTCGCGCGGATCAGCGCGATCATGTTGGGCAGGCCCTGCGTGCGGTTGGACGAGAGCTGGCGCTTGAGATCGAACGGCGCGAGCGCACCCTCGATATCGAAGGCGACGACATCGGCCGGCATCCGGTCCTGCACCGTCAGCAGCACCAGCGCGATGATGCCCTTGGTGATCGCGGCATTGCTGTCCGCGAGGAAATGCAGCGCGCCATCCTCGCGCCGCGTGGGGTAGACCCAGACCGCGGCCGAGCAGCCGCGCACCAGCGTCGCATCGGTTTTCAGCGCATCGGGCATCGGCTCCAGCGTGCGCCCCAGATCGATGAGCAGGCGGTAGCGCTCATCGCCCTCGAGCAGTTCATAATCATCCTGGACCTGTTGGAGCGTCGTCATCATGCCGCTCATATAGGCCGCCGCGCGCGCCAGACCAGAAAAACCGCGCGGGCGGCGTTCCACCGGCCCGGCGCGCGCGCTCACAGGTCGATGCCGGCGGCGATCGCCTCCAGCTTGCGCACCCGCTCCTTGAGATCCGCCACGTCGATGCGGGTGGCGGCGGCATAGGGCGCGGGACGCTCGCTCGCGGGCGGGCGGCCGGTCATCAGCTCCAGCTCGGCGCGCTTGAGCGCCAGCCAGCCGTTCCAGCCCTTGAGCGCGGCCCAGACGCCGATGCCGAACCAGCTCGTGACGACCAGCGCCATGGCGCCATAGTGAATGATGCTCAAATCCGTCATCATGACTCAGCCCTTTCCCGCTCAGTCCTTCCGCTTGAGTTCCTCGAATTCGCGGTCGAGCGCGCTGCTGCTGTCGATCGCGAGCCGCTCGAGCACGGCGACGCGCTCCTTGAGCTGCTTCACTTCCGCCTGCAGGCGCTCGGCTTCCGGATCGGGCTGGCCGGGCTGCCGGCCGACAAACCGCTCGCCCTTATGGGTGCGCACGACGCCATATTTGGCCCGGATCACGCTGGCGATCGCCCCGATCGCGACAATGGCGACGACCATCTCAAATGGGTTCATGTCCGTCTCTCCCGATCAATGTTCGCTCGGCCGCATGGCCAGGTCGTCGCCCAGGCGATCAATATCCGCCGCGAGGGCGAAGCCCTGATCCGTCACGATCCGCTCCAGCACCCGCACGCGCTGCTCCAGCCGCTCGGTCTGCGCGGCATATTGCGCGGCCCGCTCCGCCGTCTGCGAGCCAAGCATCTCCAGCTCGCGCGCGCGCAGCTTCATCTGTTCCTTCTGCGTCGACGACCAGATGCCGCCGAACACGGGAATCCCGATCGAGAGCGCGATGATCGCCAGAACGAATACATATGTGCCCATGATCGGGGCTCCCTTCAGTTGCTCGGGCCGCGCAGGCTCTCGATTTCGTGCGTGAGGCCGAGCGCGCCGTCGGTGACGATCCGCTCGACATTGGCGAGCCGGTCCTTGATCGAGCCAAGCTCGGCGCGCAGCTGGGCATTTTCCTGACTGAGCAGGCGGACGCGCTCGACCGTCTCGTCGCTCCGCTGCGGATAGACCGACCGGCCCCAGCTGTTTTCCAGCGGATAGCCGTTGCGGACCCGCAGCCAGGTGGTGAACATCAAGCTGCTGATGCCCATGAAGCCAAGGAGCAGACCGCCCCCGATGATCCATGGCAGATTGGGAATGATGGTATTGGCGGCGAGTTGATGGTCCATATGTACGTCTCCCTGTTTCCGATCGCTGCGATGGTCAGCGCAGCGCCTCGATGGCGCGCGCGGTGCGTTCGGCCGGATCGGTCGCGATCCGCTCGAGCACGGCGATCCGCGCCTCCAGCCGCCCGACCTGATCCCTGAGCCGGCCGGCCTCGTCGGCCAGCAGCGCGATCCGGCGCGCGGTGTCCGGATCATCCCGGTGGGTGATGCCGCCCGCGCCATCCTCCAGCGGATAGCCATGGCGCGCGCGCACCCAGTTATTGGCGACGAAGGCCAGCGGACTGAGCGCCAGCGCCGTCAGCGGTATCATCAGTCCCATATCCATATCGTCGTCTCTCCCGATCGGCGCCGGCTCAGCGCAGCTTGTCGATTTCATCCGCCAGACGCGTGTTGCGACTGGTGTAGAAGGTCTCGATATCCGCCAGGCGGCGGTCGATATCGCGGAACTTGCTGCGCACTTCCCGCGTCGAGCGCGCCGGGTTGGTGCGCACGCCCTGCCAGAATTTGGCATCCTCCTCGGTATCGTAGAGGCCGTTCGGCTTCGGCTGCGCCATGAAGGCGACGAGGAAATAGGCGACCAGCGACCAGGGAAAGGCGCCCATGAGGGTGATCAGGATCGCCCCGATGCGGACCCACATGACGTCAAAGCCGGTATAATCGGCGAAGCCCGAGCAGACGCCCATCCATTTGCCGTTCTGCTTGTCGAGATAATATTTCGTGCGACGGGCGGCCATCTCAGTTCCTCCTCTCAAAATCATAATCCGCGCCCAGCGACCTGCGCGCCGGGCGAAAATCCGGGTTATCGACCGCGACGATCCGCTCGATGGTGGCGAGCCGCTCCTCCAGCCGCCGCGCCGTGTCGAACATCTGGTCGAGCAGCTTCTCATCCTCGTCGGTGATCCGGGGCGCCTGCTTCCACTTGGTGACATAGTGGAAGATCAGCCACGGCATGCCGATGAACAACATGCCGCAAATGATGATGGGGGCGAAAAAATGCTCCATCGCCTAGTCCTTCTTCGCCTGCGCCGCCTTCAATGCGGCAAGCTCCGCCTCGACCCTGTCATTGGTCTGGAGCGCCGCGATTTCCTGCTCCAGCGTGGGCGGCTGGGCCGCCAGCGCCATCGCATCGGCATGGCCTTCCGCCATGTCCACGCGGCGCTCCAGCAACTCGAAGCGGGCAAAGGCATCCTGCACCTTCTCGCCGGCATACATTTCACGGGCGCGCAGGCGATTTTGCGCGCTTTCCATGCGCGTGACCAGACTATTCTGGCGGGCGCGCGCCTCGCGCAGCTTGGCCTGCAGCTTGCCGATATCCTCTTCCGACGCGTGCAGCGCCTCATCGAGAACGGCCATCTGCTCCTTGAGCTGACGGGCCATGTCGGCGGCCTTCTGCTTCTCGACCAGCGCCGCCTTCGCCAGATCCTCCCGATCCCTGGAGAGCGCCAGCGCGGCCTTGTCCGTCCAGCTGGCCTGCAATCCGTCGAGCTTGATGATGTGGCGGCGGATCTCCTTCTGGTCCGCGATGGTGCGGGCCGCCGAGGCGCGCACCTCGACCAGCGTTTCCTCCATTTCGAGGATGATCATGCGGATCATCTTGGCCGGGTCCTCGGCGCGATCCAGCAGATCGGTCACGTTGGCGGCGATGATGTCGCGGGTGCGGGAGAAAATACCCATCGGTCGAATACTCCGGTCGGTGTTCAAAAGGCCGGGGCGGGTGAGGGAACCCCGCCCCGGCAACGAGGCAAGCCGTCAAGCAAGGGTGTTTGCCGACTCACCGGATGGATAGCCCATTGTCGCCATGGTCTGGCTGGACGCCGGACCGGTATAGCCGGGCCCGATCGCGCCCAGCACGGCGATGGTGCTGAACAGAAGGGTCAGCATGACCGCCGACAGGCGGCGGCTCATCTTGTGGGTGAAGTGCATCATTGCCGTCTTCCTGATCCCTGACCTGCAATCACAACCCGCCTGGCGGCGGATTGCCCCATGCCAAGCATCATGCGTGCCAATTCTGGAAAATGGCGGAATATCGGGCAGGCCGGGCCAGGGCACGAGCCAGCGGCCGGACAGATATTGCCAATCATTGGTGAAATTCGCTATTGTTGCGGATGTGGAGAAAGTGACTCATTTCGTCGGCCAGTCGCTCGCCTTCCTGGATGCCGTCGAGCAGGCCGGGCGCGCAGCGGAGCTGATCCGCCCGGTGCTGGTGGTGGGCGAGCGCGGCACCGGCAAGGAGCTGATCGCCGAGCGCATCCACCGCCTCTCGCCACGCTGGAGCGGGCCGCTCATCAGCATGAACTGCGCCGCCCTGCCCGAGACGCTGATCGAGGCCGAATTGTTCGGTCATGAGGCCGGCGCCTTCACCGGGGCCGTGCGCGCGCGGGCCGGCCGGTTCGAGGAGGCCGATGGCGGCACGCTGTTTCTCGATGAGCTGAGCACGCTGTCCCTCGCCGCGCAGGAGCGGCTTCTGCGCGCGGTCGAATATGGCGAGGTGACCCGCATCGGCAGCTCCCGCCCGATCAATATCGACGTGCGCATCGTCGCGGCGACCAACGAGCATCTGCCCGACGCGGTGACGGCCGGGCGGTTCCGGCCGGACCTGCTCGACCGGCTTTCCTTCGAGGTGATCACCCTGCCGCCGCTGCGCGGGCGCGAGGGCGATGTCGCCGTGCTGGCCGAGCATTTCGGCCGGCGGATGGCGAGCGAATGCGGCTGGCCAAGCTGGCCGGGCTTCGCCGCCCCGGCGCTGGCCGAGCTGGCCGCCCACCCCTGGCCGGGCAATGTCCGCGAACTGCGCAATGTGGTCGAGCGCGCCATTTATCGCTGGGCCGACGCCAGCCAGCCCGTGGGCGCCACCCAGCTCGATCCGTTCGCCTCGCCCTGGCAGCCGCGCGCCGCCCCGGCGCCGGGCGACAGCGCGGCCGCCGCCCCCGCGCCCGGACCGTCCAGCGCAGCCATGCCGCCGGTGGCGCTGGACGAGATTGGCGATTTTCGCGCCGCGGTGGATGCGCATGAGGCCGCGATCCTCCGCCGGGCGCTCACCCGGCACCGCTTCAACCAGCGCGCGACCGCCAAGGCACTGGGGCTGACCTATGACCAGTTGCGCCACTGCCTGCGCAAACATGGCTTGCCATGACGGCGCAAGTCGGGCGATCATGGACTGGCGACGGGATGGCCCTTTTGCAAATCAATCGCAATAACTGCAAAGCTCAGCCATAGATCAATTGCGGTCATTCCCAAATTTATCTCACTGCGGTCCGGGCGAGATGGCTGGCATATGCTATAGCGTCTTGTCATCGCCCACAGCGTCATTGAACGATTCGCGGCTTCGCCCGTTTCGTCCTCCGAACAACAGCCTCAACAGGAAGGAACCACTCCATGGCTTTCACTCTGCCCGATCTGCCCTATGCCAAGACCGCGTTTGGCGGGGACATGTCCGCCGAGACATTCGACTATCATCACGGCAAGCATCACAATGCCTATGTGGTGAAGGCCAATGAGCTGGTCGCCGCCGATACCGCGCTGCAGGGCAAGTCGCTGCTCGAACTGGTCCAGCTGAGCAAGGGCGGTGCCAACCCCGGCCTGTTCAATCAGGTTGGCCAGATCTGGAACCACAGCTTCTTCTGGCTCGGCCTCTCGCCCGAGACGCAGGAGCCGAGCGGCAAGCTGGCCGAGCTGATCAACGAGGGCTTCGGCTCCACCGCCGGGCTGATCGAGAAGCTGAAGGCCGCGGCCGTCGGCCATTTCGGCAGCGGCTGGGCGGCGCTCAACCTCAAGGACGGCAAGCTGGAAGTGACCAGCTACCATGACGCCGACACGCCGGTCGCCCATGGCGCGACGCCGCTGTTCATCTTCGATGTGTGGGAGCATGCCTATTATATCGATTATCGCAACGCGCGCCCCGGCTATGCCGACACCATCCTGAACAAGCATGTGAACTGGGCCTTCGTCGCCGAGAATCTCGACGGCAAGGGCGCCGCACGCGCCGACCAGAAGGGCTGACCGGCCCGCAACCGGATCTTGGCGAAGAAAAATGGAAAAGGGCCGGCGCACGCTGGCCCTTTTTTTCATGCCCGGTCAGGCGATGCGGCCCGCTGACGGCCGCCCGACGCCGGACGGCCCCCATTCTGCACCCGACCAATCCGGCCCTGCCTCTTCCCGATCACGTGCCCGGTGGCAACCGCCCCCGCCCGGCGTCGGCAGCCTGTGCGCGCGCTAGCCGATCCTCGTCGCCACGCTTGCCGACCGCGCGCGCCACCCTATCTTTGCGCCATGGCAGACACCGGCCCTCCCGTGACAGAACGGCCCCTGACCGCCGCGGAGCGGGCGCTGGCGCAGGGCATGTTCGGCACCGCGATCGACCTCGACCCGGTGCGCATCCGGCGGCGCAAATGGTGGCCGCTCCAGCCGCGCGGAACCGTGATGGCCCCGCGCGGGCACCTGTATTTCCACCCGGACAGCCCTTGCTACTGCCCCTGTTTCGGCGCCGATGGCGCGGCCGGGCAAGGCCTGTTCCTGCACGAACTGACCCATGTGTGGCAGCACCAGTCCGGCCTCAACCTGCTGCTGCGCCGCCACCCCTTCTGCCGCTATGATTATGCCTTCCGCCCGGGCCGGCCATTCGCCCGCTATGGCATCGAGCAGCAGGCGGAAATCGTCCGCCATGTGTTCCTGATGCGGCGGGGCTACGCGCTGCCGGGCAAGCCGCCGCTGGCCGCGCTGGAGGCGATCCTGCCCTTCCCGCCGCCGGCGACGCGCGCCTAGACCTCCTGCGGATCGTCGATCTGCGACAGGCTGTGATAGCCGCCCCGATAGAAGATCAGCGGCTGCCCCTCGCTGCGCCGCGCCATGGCGCGCACGGCCCCGACGACCAGCAGATGGTCGCCAATGTCGATCACCCGCTCGACATCGCAGTCGATCCACGCCAGCGCATCATCGAGCAGCGGCAGCCCGGCCGGGCTTTTGCCATGCGTCATGCCCTCGAACTTGTCGTCATGCCGCGAGGCGAAGCGGCGGCAGGCATCGAGCTGCTCGCTGCCGAGGATGTTGACGCAGAATTTCCCGATCCGGGCGATCTCCGCCCAGCTGCGCGAGCGCTTGTCCGGCAGAAACCCGACCAGCGGCGGGTCCAGCGAGATGGAGGTGAAAGACCCCACCGCCAGTCCCCAGCGCCGGCCATCTTCAGCTTGCGAGGTGACAACACATACACCAGTCGGATAAGCACCCAGAACATCTCGAAAATGCAGCGGATCGATCAAAATTCTGATGCCTTTCTCAATCTTGTTCCAGCGCCCTCGGCAGGACCGGGGCCCGGCCCTTGCGACACACCCGCCCGGCCGGATTCGCACGCCGCGCCATGGTTACGATGGCCGCCCACGACTGGGTAGCGCGAAATTGAGTAGCATACGAACAATATCGCGCAATATTGTGTTCAGAACTTGACTTTGTCCACTAATCGGTTTGAATCCGACATCATCTTCTTGCTGCCTCATTCGCAGGTTACCCCTTGCATCATCAAAATAGACGGAACCCCGACATGAGATTGATCGGCCCTGCTGCCTTGTTGACGGCCCTGTTTCTGGCGGGGTGCGGCGCGCAGAGCGACGGGGGCGGACGCGCGGCGGCCGGCGACGGCCCGACGCAGGTCGGCTATGTCGTCCTCCAGGCGCAGGACGTGCCGCTCGTCACCGAGCTGGCCGGGCGCACCAGCGCCTATCGCGCCTCGGATGTGCGGCCACAGATTTCCGGCGTGATCCGACGGCGGCTGTTCACCGAGGGCGCGATCGTCCGCGCCGGGCAGCCGCTCTATGAGATCGACCCGCTGCCCTATCGCGCGGCCGCGGCCGAGGCGGAGGCCAATCTCGCCAGCGCCATCGCCAGTGCGACCGCCGCGCGCGCGACCGCCGATCGCTACAAGCCGCTCGTCGCGATCGAGGCGATCAGCCAGCAGGACTACACCAATGCCGTGGGCGCCGCGCAGCAGGCCGAAGCCGCCGTGGCGCAGCGCCGCGCCGCGCGCGAAACGGCGCGGATCAACCTGGGCTACACCAATGTGCCGGCGCCGATCACCGGGCGCATCGGCCGCTCGGCGGTGACCGTGGGCGCGCTGGTGACGGCCAACCAGGCCGATGCCCTCGCGCAGATCAATCAGCTCGACCCGATCTATGTGGACATCCAGCAAAGCGCTTCCGAGCTGCTGGCGCTGCGCAAGCTGCTGGCCCGTGGCGGCGCCGCGCCGACCTCGGCCGATGTGCGCCTGCTGCTGGACGATAGCAGCGAATATGATTCGATCGGCCGGGTCCAGTTCGCCGAGACCATGGTGGACGAGGCGACCGGCACGGTGACGCTGCGCGCCGAGTTCGCCAACCCGCAAGGCTGGCTGCTGCCCGGCATGTTCGTGCGCGCCCGCTTCACGCAGGCGCTGGACCGCGGCGCCTATCTGGTGCCGCAGGCCGCCGTCACCCGCGACGAGACCGGCGAGGCCCTGCTCTATGTCGTCGGCAAGGACGACAAGGCGGACCAGCGCAAGATCGTCGCCCCGCGCACGCAGGGGGAATATTGGGTCGTGACCAGCGGCGTCCAGCCGGGCGACCGCATCATCACGCAGGGCACCGGCCGCCTGCGCCCCGGCGCCGCGATCAAGCCCGTGCCGGCCGACACCCCCCAGCCGGTCGTCCCTCCGGGGCGCGGCCCGGCCGGCACGGCGGCGCGCTGAGCCATGTTGTCCCGCATCTTCATCGACCGGCCGATCCTGGCCTGGGTGCTCGCCACCATCGTGATGCTGGGCGGCATCGGCGCCATCTTCGCGCTGCCGATCGCCCAATATCCCGACATCGCCCCGCCGCAGGTCAGCATCAACGCCAATTATCCCGGCGCATCGGCCGAGGCCGTGCAGAACAGCGTGACGCAGGTCATCGAGCAATCGCTCAACGGCATTGACGGGCTGCTCTATTTCTCCTCCTCGTCCAACTCGCGCGGCGGAGCGAACATCACCGTCACCTTCGACAAGGGCACCGACCCGGACGTGGCGCAGGTGCAGGTGCAGAACCAGCTCCAGCAGGTCGTCCCGCGCCTGCCGCAGCAAGTGCAGCAGCAGGGCCTGCGGGTGCGCAAGTCCAACCCGGACCAGCTGCTGCTCATCGGCGTCTATGACTCGTCGAACCGGATGACGCCGCAGCAGGTGTCGGACTATCTCTCCTCCACCATTCAGGACCCGCTCAGCCGCATCGAGGGCGTGGGCGACGTCAATGTGTTCGGCGCGCCCAATGCCATGCGCATCTGGCTCAACCCGGACCAGCTGGCGAGCTACCAGCTCATGCCGGGCGATGTGATCGCCGCCATCCAGGCGCAGAATACCGAGATTTCGGCCGGCCAGCTCGGCGCCGAACCGACCACGCCGGACCAGTATCTCAACGTCGCCGTGACCGCCCAGTCGCGCCTGCAGACGCCGGAACAGTTCCGCAGGATCGTGGTGAAAACGCTGCCCAGCGGCGCGACCGTGTCCCTCGCCGACGTGGCCCGCGTGGAACTGGGCGCCGACAGCTACAACGCCACCATCCACGTCAACGGCTATCCCGGCGCCGGCCTGTCCTTCATGCTCGCGCCCAATGCCGATGCGCTGACCACCGCGACGCTCATCAAGGAGCGGGTGGTGCAAATGGCCAAGGATTTCCCGCCCGGCTTCCAATATGGCTTCGCGCAGGACACCACGGCGTTCATCAAGCTCTCCATCTCCGAAGTGACCAAGACGCTGATCGAGGCGATCATCCTCGTCGTCCTCGTCATGTACCTGTTCCTGCAGAACTGGCGGGCGACGCTGATCCCGACCATCGCCGTGCCGGTGGTGCTGCTGGGCACATTCGGCGTGCTCTATATCTTCGGCTTCTCGATCAACACGCTGACCCTGTTCGGCCTTGTGCTGTCGATCGGCCTGCTGGTCGACGATGCCATTGTCGTCGTCGAGAATGTCGAGCGGCTGATGGCGGAAAACCCCGGCATGAGCGCGCGCGAAGCCACCCTCGAATCGATGCGCGAGATCACCATGGCGCTGATCGCCATCGCGCTGGTGCTTTCCGCCGTGTTCCTGCCGATGGCGTTTTTCGGCGGCTCCACCGGCGTCATCTACCGCCAGTTCGCCATCACCATCGTCTCGGCCATGGTGCTCTCGGTGTTCGTCGCCATCGTGCTCTCACCGGCGCTGACCACCAATCTGCTCAAGCCGCACCTCACGGCCGAAGAGCGCGAAAGCCGCCGGGCGAGCTGGGTCGAGCGGCGCTTCCCCGGCTTCCATGGCTGGGCGAGCCGCACGCGCGCGAGCCTCAATCGCCGCTCCGCCAACGGCACCGCCCATTATCTCCTGGCGGTCCGCAAAATGGTCGATCATCGCGGCCGCGCGCTGCTTGGCTATGGCCTGATCGTCATCCTGCTCGTCGTGATGTTCCAGCGCCTGCCGACCGGATTCCTGCCCAATGAGGACCAGGGCACCGGCTCGGTCCAGTTCCAGCTTCCGACCGGCGCCTCGATCAACCGCACACGGGAGGTGCAGAAGGCGGTCGAGGATTATTTCAATACCTATGAAGGCCACAATATCCAGACGCTCTTCACCATCGCCGGCGGCGGCGGCGGGGGCGGCGGAACGGGCCAGAATCAGGGCCGCGGCTTCATGCTGCTGGTGCCGTGGGACGAACGGCCGGGCAAGGACAATACCGCCGAGGCGATCACCCGCCGCGCGAGCGGTGCGCTCTCCAACCTGCGCGACGCCGAAGTCTATGCCGTGGTGCCGCCCTCGATCCGCGGGCTGGGCCAGTCCACCGGCTTCGAGGTGCAGTTGCTCAACTCCGGCAATCTTTCGCCCGAGGACTTCGAGGCGGCGAAAAACCAGCTCGCCGCCGCCGCCCGCGCCGACCCGGAGCTGGCCGCCATCCGCGTGACCGAAATGGCTGCGCCCAGTTCGCTGCAGGTCGACATCGACCATCAGAAGCTCGCGGCGCTGGGGCTCAACCAGAGCGACGTCAACACCACCCTGGCGGCGGCCTGGGGCGGCCGCTATGTGAACGACTTTGTCGATGCCGGCCGGGTCAAGCGCGTCTATGTGCAGGGCGATGCCGAATATCGCGCCAAGCCGGAAAATCTCTCCGAATGGCATGTGCGCGGCAGGAATGGCGAAATGACGCCCTTCTCCTCCTTCGCGACGGTCGGCTGGTCGGTCGCGCCATCCAGCCTCTCGCGCTTCTCCGGCATTCCGTCTTACCAGATCCTCGGGCAAGCCGCGCCCGGCTACAGCTCGGGCGAGGCGATGCGGCGCATGGATTTCCATGCCGCCCAGCTACGCGGCGTCACGCTGGCCTATTCGGGCCTCTCCTATCAGGAGCGGCTCTCCGCCGGGCAGGCGCCGATGCTCTATGCGCTGTCGCTGCTCGTCGTCTTCCTGTTCCTCGCCGCCTTGTATGAGAGCTGGAGCATCCCCATCGCCGTGCTGCTGATCGTGCCGCTGGGCCTGATCGGCGCCGTGGTGGCGGTGACGCTGCGCGGCCTCACCAACGATATCTTCCTCCAGATCGGGCTGCTCACCACCATGGGACTGGCCGCCAAGAATGCGATTTTGATGATCGAGTTTGCCGAACAGGCCGAGAAACGCGGCATGCGAATCATCGAGGCGGCGGTGGAAGGCGCGCGGCTGCGGCTGCGGCCGATCCTGATGACCTCGCTCGCCTTCGTGTTCGGCGTGATGCCGCTCGCGCTCTCCACCGGCGCCGGCGCCAATGGCCGCGTCGCCATCGGCACCGCCGTGGTCGGCGGGATGATCACAGCCACGGTGCTGGCGATCTTCTTCATTCCGCTCTTCTTCGTGCTGGTGCGCCGCACCACGCGGGACGTGCTGCGCAAGCTGAGCGAGCGCATCCTCGCCCGTCGCGCCCAGCCGGAGGCGAACTGATGGCGCGCGCGGCCTGCCTCGGCGCCCCGCTCGCCCTCGCGCTGCTGCTCGGCGGCTGCACGATGGCGCCCACCTATGAGCGCGCGGCCGCGCCCGTGCCGGCGAGCTGGCCGGCCGGGGACGCCTATGCCCCCCCGGCCGATCTCGCCGGCCTGCCCAGCGCCAGCTATCGCGACCTTTTTCAGGACGACCGCCTCCAGCGCCTGATCGCACTGGCGCTCGACAATAATCGCGACCTGCGGCAGGCAGCGGCCAATATCGAACGCGCGCGCGCGCAGGCCCGCATCCAGCGCGCCCAGCTTTTCCCGCAGATCAATGCCGGCGCCGATACCAGCCGCCGCTCGACCGACGGCGCGCCCGCAACCAGCAGCGCCTCGGCCGATCTGTCGATCAGCGCCTATGAGCTGGACCTGTTCGGCCGGCTGCAATCCCTGTCGGATGCGGCGCGCAACAGCTATCTCGCCACCCGGGCCGACGCGCAGGCGATCCGGCTCGCGCTGATCGGCGACATCACCAATGCCTGGCTCGCCTATGCCGCCGACAGCAGCCTGCGCGCGCTCAGCGTCTCGACGGTGGACATCGCCCAGCAAAGCGTCGACCTGACACGGGCGCGACTGGCCGGCGGCATCGCCCCGCGCACCGATGTGCGGCAGGCCGAGACGATCCTCGCCACCGCCCGGTCGGACCTGGCCCGCGCCATCACGGCGCAGGCGCAGGATCGCAACCTGCTGGACCTGCTCGTCGGCGCGCCGGTCGATGCCGCGCTGCTCCCCGGCACCATCGAGGAAGCCGGGCCGACGATCAGCGCGCCAGCTACCACGCTCAGCAGCGATGTGCTGCTACGCCGGCCGGACATCATGGCCGCCGAATATGATCTGCGCGCCGCCAATGCCCAGATCGGCGCGGCGCGCGCGGCGCTGTTCCCGCGCATCACGCTGGGCGCCCTGTTCGGCCTTGTCGGCACATCGATCGAGGGCCTGTTCGGCGATGCCGGCGCGGATGTGCGCCAGGGCAGCGCCGGCGTCACCTGGCCGATCTTCCAGGCCGGCGCGGCGCGGGCCGGGGTGGACGCCAGCAAGGCCCAGCGCGACGCCCTGCTCGCCGCCTATGAAAAGGCCATCCAGACCGGCTATCGCGAAGTGGCCGACGCCCTCGCCCGGCGCGGCACGATCGACGACCAGCTTGGCGCGGACCGGCTGCGCGTGACCGCGAGCGAGGATGTCTACCGCCTTTCCGACGCGCGCTATCGCGGCGGTGTCGACAGCTTCCTGCAATCCCTCGACGCCCAGCGCAGCCTCTATGCCGCGCAGCGCAATCTGGTGGCCAGCGAACTGGAAGCGGCACGCAACCGGGTCACGCTCTACCGCGCGCTGGGCGGAGAGGATGCGACAGGCCCGACCGACCCGGTCAGCTAGGGCGGATCGCCATGCCGCCCTGACGGCCTGCCAATGGCATCTTGCCGTACGCCCGGTGCTCACGGGCCGTTCGCCCGCTGCACGCCGGGTCACGGAAACCCAGCATTGTCGGCCCGTCATCTTCTAACTGGCGACCGGCCCTGGCCCCATGCTTCATCGCGGAAGCCGTCCCCCGGCGCCCGCTCAGCTCAGGCGTTCGATATCCTCATGGCTCAGGCCGCCCGGGATGATCATCAGCGGGCAAGGCAGGCTGCCGGCGTCATGCCCGGCGAAATAGGCGACGAGCGGCCCCGGCGATCCCTTGGGCACCGCCCCCAGCACCAGCGCGGCGATCGGCTCGCCGGAGGTCAGCATCTCCTTCACCGAGGCGATGGGGTCGCCGATCTTCACGGTAATCTCCGGCTGGATGCCGGCCTCGGCCATCAGCGTGCCGGCCGCGCTCATGGCGAGCGCCTCGGCGCGGGCGCGGGCCTCCTCCTCCATCGTCGCCTGCACGGAGCCCCATTGCACGAACTGCGCCTTGGGCACGAGCGCCAGCATATGCACCCCGCCGCCGGTCCGCGCGGCGCGCCTCGCGGCGAAGAACAGGGCGGATTCCGCCTCCATGCTCTCATCCACCACAACCAGATAGATTCGCCTCATCGCGCGGCTCCCAATATATCCTCTCCCGGCCGGCCGATCGCACGCGCTGCCGGGTCGATCCCGCCACCGAACCGCCCGACGGGGCCGAAACTCGCAACTAGGTGGTGGATTTTCCGCCCCGATGCAAGCGATGGCCTTGACCCCGCGCGGCAAAGTGTGAAGGTGGCCACCGATTGTCCACCCCGCAAAAGCAGGAAGTTCGGCCACAATGGCGATCAATATCCAGATGCCCGCCCTCTCCCCCACCATGGAAGAAGGCACGCTTTCCAAATGGCTGGTCAAGGAGGGCGACACGGTCAAATCCGGCGACGTGATGGCCGAAATCGAGACTGACAAGGCCACCATGGAATTCGAGGCGGTGGATGAAGGGATCATCGGCAAGATCCTCGTTCCCGAGGGCGCCGATGGCGTGAAGGTCGGCACCGTGATCGCCGTGCTGGTGGACGAGGGCGAGGTTGTGCCCGCCGACGCCGCCGCGCCGGCGCCCAAGGCGGCCGCACCGGCCGCGGCTGCCGCCTCCGCCCCCGCGCCAGCCGCGCCCCAGCCGGCTGCCGCCAGCGCGGCGACGCCCGCGCCGACCGCTGCTGGCGATCGCGTGAAGGCCAGCCCGCTGGCGCGCCGCATCGCCGCGCAGACCAATGTCGACCTGACCGGCCTGGCCGGCAGCGGCCCCAATGGCCGCATCGTCAAGGCCGATGTCGAGGGTGCCAGGCCCGGCGTGGCCGCGGCGCAGCCGGCCGCCGCCAGTGCCGCCCCGGTCGCCGCCCCGGCCCCGGCGCCCGTCGCAGCGCAGGATTTCGGCATTCCGCACACGGTCGAGAAGCTCTCGAACATGCGCAAGACGATCGCGCGCCGCCTCACCGAATCGAAGCAGCAGGTGCCGCATATCTACCTCACGGTGGATATCCGCCTCGACGCGCTGCTCAAGCTGCGCGGCGAGCTGAACGCCGCGCTGGAGCCGAGCGGCGTCAAGATTTCCGTCAACGACATGCTGATCAAGGCGCTGGCCAAGGCGCTGCTCGCCGTGCCCAAGTGCAATGTGCAGTTTGCCGGCGACCAGCTGCTGTCGTTCAGCCGCGCGGATATTTCCGTCGCCGTGTCGATCGCCGGCGGGTTGATCACCCCGATCATCGTCGATGCCGGCAGCAAGGCGATCAGCGCCATCTCCACCGAGATGAAGGACCTGGCCACCCGCGCCAAGGACGGCAAGCTCGCCCCGCACGAGTTTCAGGGCGGCACGGCCAGCATCTCCAACATGGGCATGATGGGCATCAAGGAATTCGCGGCCGTCATCAACCCGCCCCAGGCGATGATCATGGCGATCGGCGCGGGCGAGAAGCGGCCCTATATCGTCGATGACGCGCTCGGCGTCGCCACGGTGATGTCCGCCACCGGCAGCTTTGACCACCGCGCGATCGACGGCGCCGATGGCGCGCAGCTGATGAAGGTCTTCAAGCAGCTGGTGGAGGCGCCGCTGAGTCTGGTCGCCTGATGAGCGACGCTCCGGCCCCGGCCCGGCTGTCCTTCAAGACCTTGTTCGGGCTGGCGTGTCTGACGGCGTTTCTGGCGAGCCTCGCCGGGCCGGGCCTGTTCGTGGCGGGCGCGGCGCTGGTGGAGAGCGGGACGGGAGGGAGCGGCATGGCCGGCCTCCTTCCCTTCGCGCTCATCGCCTTTCTCTTCACCTTTCCGATCGGGCTTGCCGTGCTGCTGCTCGTCGGCCCGCTCGCGGCGCGGCGCAAGCCGGCCTTCATCCGCGACCATCGCGGAGCGGCCGCGCTGATCGGCCTGGTGGCCGGCGCGGCCCTGGGGATGGCGACGGCCCTGCTGCTGTTTGGCGGCAACGGCCTGCTGGCGGCCTCCGGCGCGCTCTCCGGCGCCTGCTATGGGGCGATCTGGATGTGGCTCTGCGCGTGGCAGCTCGATGGCGAGGTGCCGCATGGCTGACGATGACTGCATGCCCACGGCCGCCCCGACGATTCGTGTCAGCACCATGCCGGCCGATGCCAACAGCTATGGCGATATTTTCGGCGGCTGGCTGATGGGGCAGATGGATATGGCGGCCGGGCTCGTTGCCGCGCGGCACAGCGCCGGGCGGGCGGTGACCATCGCCGTGGAGGGCATGAAGTTCCTGCGCCCGGTGTTCGTGGGGGACGAGGTCTCCGTCTTCGCCACATTGGTCGGCATCGGCACCACCTCCATGACCATCGATGTCGAGACATGGCGGCGCGACCGCCATGGCACCGCGTGCGACAAGGTGACGCAGGCGCGCTTCGTCTTCGTCGCCATCGACGAGGCCCGGCGGCCGCGCAAGGTGGCGGCGCTGGAGCAGGGAGCATGAGGATCGCCGTCGCCCTCTGGCTGCTGACCGTGCTGCTCGCGGGCGCCTTTCTGCTCGGGCACAAGACCGGCACGCCGTCGCGCGCATCGGCCGGGAAGAAGGCCGCGATGCAGGCGCCGCCGAAAGCCCCGCCTGCCGCGACGCCCCGGTCCGTCCGCATCGGCGGCACGGACGATGGGGCCGCCTGCGCCGGGGCGGCGCCGGATGCGCACGCGCTGGCCATCGACCGCCTGACACCGGGCGCACAGGCCTCTCTGTGCGCGCAGGCGCGGGATGTCGCCTGGCTCGGTATCGTTTATAGGGACGGTGGCACGCTGAGCGACGCCTGCGGCGTTTCCGGTCCCGTTTCAACACAACAGGCCTATGCCGGCGCTTGCCGCGCGGGATGGGTTCCACGCCAATCTGTCCAGCCCGTGGCTGGCTGAATCGATCAGGGAAAGCATAATGGCTGATAGTTACGATCTCGTCGTTCTCGGTTCCGGGCCCGGCGGCTATGTCGCGGCGATCCGCGGCGCACAGCTCGGCCTCAAGGTCGCCATCGTCGAGCGCGAACTGCTCGGCGGCATCTGCCTCAACTGGGGCTGCATCCCGACCAAGGCGCTGCTGCGCTCGGCCGAGATTTTCCATTATATGCAGAATGCCAAGGATTATGGGCTGGCGGCCGAGAAGATCACCGCCGACCTTGCCGCCGTGGTGAAGCGCTCGCGCGGCGTCGCCAAGCAGCTGAATGCCGGCGTCACCCATCTGATGAAGAAGAACAAGATCGCCGTGCATCTGGGCACCGGCACGCTGACCGGCGCGAACAGCCTCTCGGTGACGGACAAGGACGGCAAGGCGACCACGCTGAGCGCCAAGCACATCATCGTCGCCACCGGCGCGCGGGCGCGCGACCTGCCCTTTGCCCCGGCCGACGGCAAGCGCATCTGGACCTATCGCCACGCGCTGACCCCGGCCGAGATGCCGGGCAAGCTGCTGGTCATCGGCTCGGGCGCGATCGGCATCGAATTCGCCAGCTTCTACCGCGACCTGGGCGCGGAGGTGACCGTGGTCGAGATGATGGACCGCATCGTCCCGGTCGAGGATGCCGATGTCTCCGCCTTCCTCGAAAAGGCGCTGGTCAAGCAGGGCATGACCATCCAGACCGGCGCCGCGCTGGAGAGCCTGAAGGCGACCGACACCGGCGTGACGGCGACCATCAAGGGCAAGGACGGCAAGAGCGTCACCGGTGAGTATAGCCACTGCATCGTCGCTATCGGCATCGTCCCCAATACCGAGAATATCGGCCTGGAAGCGCTCGGCGTCGCCACCGAGCGCGGCCACATCAAGACCGATCCGATGTGCCGCACCAATGTGCCCGGCCTGTGGGCGATCGGCGACGTCACCGCGCCGCCATGGCTCGCGCACAAGGCCAGCCATGAGGGCGTGATCGCCGCCGAGGCGATCGCGCAGGCGCTGGGCAACAAGGATGTGCACCCGCACGCCATGGACCCACGCAACATCCCGGGCTGCACCTATTGCCACCCGCAGATCGCGTCGGTCGGCCTGACCGAGGCCAAGGCGAAGGACGCCGGCTACACCGTCAAGGTCGGCAATTTCCCCTTCGTCGGCAACGGCAAGGCGATTGCGCTGGGCGAAGCGGAAGGCTTCGTGAAGACCGTGTTCGACGCCAAGACCGGCGAGCTGCTCGGCGCGCATATGATCGGCGCCGAAGTCACCGAGCTGATCCAGGGCTATACGGTGGGCAAGACCGCCGAGCTGGTCGAGCAGGATTTCATGCAGACCGTCTTCGCGCACCCGACCCTCTCGGAGATGATGCATGAAAGCGTCCTTTCCGCTTATGGCCGCGCGATCCATTTCTGATCCGGACCGGGCGGGCGCGCTGCTGGCGCGCCTGACCGCCCCCCGCCGGCGCGCGCTGGCGCTGCTGCTCGCCGCGCTCGTCGGCATGATCGGGCTGGCGCAATCCGCCGGCCTGCTCGCCCCGGCCGATCGGCTGGGGATGACGATCGTCGCGCATCTGCGCTGGGTGCCCGGCGCGGAGTGGGTCACCACCGTCGCGCAATGGCTGGACAGGGTGGGCGAACCCGGCGCACGCCTCGGCGTCGCCTTCGTGATCGCCCTGTTTCTCGCGCGGGCGAGCCGGCCGCATGCGGTGATCTGGCTGATCGTCGCCAGCGGCACCGTGATGCTTCTCAATCCACTGGTGAAATGGCTGTTCATGGCGCCACGGCCGGACATGATCGAGCATCTGGTCATCGCCAGCGGCCACAGCTTTCCGAGCGGCCATGCCGCCGGCGCCATGGCACTGGGCGGCGCGGTGGCCCTGCTCAGCGGCTCGCGAGCAGTGCAGCTGGTCTGCGCGGCGCTGATCGCCGCGACCGGGCTCAGCCGCGTCTGGCTCGGCGTGCACTGGCCCAGCGACGTGATCGGCGGCTGGGCGGAAGGCGCGGCCTGGCTCCTTCTCATGAGCCTCTGGCTGCCCGAACAACGCCCCCGCCAGAACCGGCTCGACTCACCGGAACGCGGCGGGCGCCCGCGCGATCCGGCACCACGGCGCCGGCACGACGTCGATCCGCGAGCCTAGCCCAGAATCATCTTGAAGCCAGTGGCTCCCAGCACCACGGCCAGGATCGTGCGCAGCAGCACCGGCGGCAGGCGCGTTGCCAGCAACGACCCGATGATGATGCCGGGAATCGACCCGACCAGCAACATGCCGAGCAGGCGGAAATCCACATTGCCCATGATGAGATGGCCCATGCCGGCGACGATGGTGAGCGGAATGGCATGCACGATATCCGTGCCGACCAGCCGGCTGCCGGTCATCCGCAGCGGATAGAGCGCCATCAGCATCACCGCGCCCAGCGCGCCGGCGCCGATCGAGGTGAGCGTCACCATCACGCCCAACAGGACGCCGCAGAACACCGTCAGCGCCGGCTGATGCCGGCGGCACAGCCCCGCATGCCGCGGGCCGAGACTCAGCACGGTCTTCTGCACCCGGTTCCAGCTGAACATCGCGCCCGCCGTCACCAGCAGGATCACCCCGAGCGCGGTGATGATGAGGCCGTGCTTGATCTGGCCCGAATCGATGTGAAACAGGATGACGCTCGTCAGGATGCTGGCCGGAACGCTGCCGAGCGCCAGTCGCTTCACCACGCGCCAGTCCGGCTCGCCCACGCTCTGGTGGACGGCGCCGCCGACCATCTTGGTAATGGCGGCGAACCACAGATCGGTGCCGACCGCCGTTGCCGGAACCACGCCCAGCATCATGATGAGAATCGGCGCCATGAGCGAACCGCCGCCGACACCGGTCAACCCCACCAACGTGCCGACCAGCAGCCCGGATAATCCGTGAACCAGATCCATTCCGTCTCTTCGCGTCCAACCTTTGTCTGCCAAGGTCAGCCGCGAAAGGCTCACCCGATAAGGGGTGCGTAGCTGCCACGCGGCGGGGCGTCACCTCCAATGATAAAAGCTATGCCCGGTCGAGGCATAGCTTTGCCGTGCAGGGAAGCGCCGCACGCCCTCTTGAAATCGATCGCCAAACCGGCCAAGGCCCCGCCATGGATAACAGCAGTATTCTTGAGGCGATCGCTCTGCGCCGCTGCCTTGGGGCCCAGTATAACAAGCTCGCGCTGGTGCTCGCGCCGCATGTGCTTTATCGTCGCAACGACAGCTATTTTATCGACGCGATCACCATCACCCGCGATGGCGCCGAGCCACGCGAGCCCAAGGTCGGCAGCTATAATCTCGCCGGCCTGACCGCGCTCAAGGTGCTGGATGCCGGGTTCGACATCCATCCGCTGTTCAACCGGATGGACCCCAAATATCGCGACAACACTCTGTTCATGATCGACGCCGACTGACGCGCCGCCCGGCGACCTGCCGCCGCGCGGGCCGAGTCGAGCCGAGAATCGCCGGGGCGCCGGCGCTGCCCGGGCACCAGCCCTGCCAATAGCCTGAAAGTCGGGCGCGCCGAGCGCGCTTATTTGCGCGTGCGCCCCAGCGGGACCGTGGCGAAGCCGTTGGCGGCCAGATCCACCAATGTGGCGAGAAGCAATGCCTCATCGTCGTCATCAGCAACGGGCCGGACATCGCCGGCGCGTGGCCGGGACGCCCCATAAGCCCGCAAGGTCGACGCCGGACCGTCCCCGTATCGCGCATAGGATGGAGCAGACGGCACCGAACAGACGTCGCCATATTGGCCGTCGCGAAACAGGCTGACTTTGTGCATGACTTCGGCCCCGGCCTCTGAAAACTTGTCCCTCTACAGTCAAGCTAGCGCGAATTCCTGTCCAGAACTTGTCTGCAGGTGCGTCGATCAGGGGTCGCAGTGCATGCCGATCTCGACGGCCGGAGCCGGCGCCGATCGGGAATGTTGTTGATCCTGCAACAGTGCGGGGCATTCCTTTGGGGGGCACTGGACAGGGTGGGGGTGCGCCGATAGCGTTGCTGTCTCGACGGCCGCGTACGCCAACAGGCACGCGGCCTCGAACGGGC
>Ga0182736_1001145_pt1 | contig 28800 bp, 31 predicted proteins | sample eDN5th30CKraftBY_FD_128882 | JGI IMG/M metagenome (GOLD analysis project Ga0182736, IMG submission 128882) | Enriched backyard soil microbial communities from Emeryville, California, USA - eDNA 5th pass 30_C Kraft BY (version 2) (version 2) | ecosystem: Environmental > Terrestrial > Soil >...
CGGAAAACCGCATCATCAAGAAGTGGCGCCTGCAGCCCGGCAAGATGTTCCTGATCGACCTGGAACAGGGCCGCATCATCGACGACGCCGAAATCAAGCTGCAGCTGGCCAACAGCCGCCCGTACCGCCAATGGATCGAGCGCCTGCAGATCAAGCTGGAATCGCTGCCCGCGCCCAACCAGGCCGCGCAGGCCACCCAGTCGTCCGTGTCGCTGCTCGACCGCCAGCAGGCCTTCGGCTGGACGCAGGAAGACTACAAGTTCATCCTGGAACCCATGGCGTCCAGCGGCGAGGAAGTCATCGGCTCGATGGGCAACGACGCCCCGCTGGCCGTGCTGTCGAACCGCGCCAAGCCGTTCTACAACTACTTCCGGCAGTTGTTCGCGCAGGTCACCAACCCGCCCATCGATCCCATCCGCGAACAGCTGGTGATGTCGCTGGTGTCGTTCATCGGCCCCAAGCCCAACCTGCTGGACATCAATAACGTCAACCCGCCGCTGCGCCTGGAAGTGACGCAGCCGGTGCTGGATTTCGCCGCCATGGCGCAAATCCGCGACATCGAGCAGGTCACGGGCAAGAAGTTCCGCAGCTACGAACTCGACATCACCTACCCGGCCGCCTGGGGTCCGGAAGGCATCGAGGCGCGCGTGGCGGCGCTGTGCGCACGCGCCGTCGACGCGGTGCAAAGCGGCTACAACATCCTGATCGTCTCCGACCGGCTGGTCGACAGCGAACGCGTGGCCATCCCCGCCCTGCTGGCCACCTCGGCCGTGCACCAGCACCTGATCCTGGCCGGCCTGCGCACCGCCACCGGCCTGGTGGTGGAAACCGGCTCGGCCCGCGAGGTGCACCACTTCGCGCTGCTGGGCGGCTATGGCGCCGAGGCCATCCACCCGTACCTGTCGCTGGAATCGCTGGGCCGCATGGCCGACCCCGACAAGGCGGCCAAGAACTACATCAAGGCCATCGGCAAGGGCCTGAACAAGGTCATGTCCAAGATGGGCATCTCGACCTACATGTCGTACACCGGCGCGCAGATCTTCGAGGCCGTGGGCCTGCAGCGCGCGCTGGTCGACAAGTATTTCACCGGCACCGCCTCGAACGTCGAGGGCATCGGCATCTTCCAGGTGGCCGAGGAAGCGCTGCGCCAGCATCGCGCCGCGTTCAGCAGCGACCCGGTGCTGGCCAACGACCTGGATGCCGGCGGCGAGTACGCGTTCCGCGTGCGCGGCGAAGAGCACATGTGGACGCCCGATTCCATCGCCAAACTGCAGCATGCCTCGCGCGCCAACAACTACCGCACGTACAAGGAATACGCGCAGATCATCAACGACCAGAGCCGCCGCCACATGACGCTGCGCGGCCTGTTCGAGTTCCGCTTCGACCCGGTGCGCGCCATCCCGCTCGACGAGGTCGAGCCGGCCAAGGACATCGTCAAGCGCTTCGCCACCGGCGCCATGTCGCTGGGTTCCATCTCGACCGAAGCCCACACGGTGCTGGCCGTGGCCATGAACCGCATCGGCGGCAAGTCGAACACGGGCGAGGGCGGCGAAGACGAACTGCGCTACCGCGCGGAAATGCGCGACGGCTCCAGCGGCATCAAAGACGGCGACACCCTGGCCTCGGTGCTGGGCAGCGAGCGCGTCGAGGCCGACGTGGCGCTGAAGGCCGGCGATTCGCTGCGCTCGCGCATCAAGCAGGTGGCCTCGGGCCGGTTCGGCGTCACCGCCGAATACCTGGCCAGCGCCGACCAGATCCAGATCAAGATGGCGCAGGGCGCCAAACCCGGCGAAGGCGGCCAGCTGCCCGGCCACAAGGTATCCGAATACATTGCCAAGCTGCGCTATTCGGTGCCCGGCGTGGGCCTGATCTCGCCCCCGCCGCACCACGACATCTATTCCATCGAAGACCTGGCGCAGCTCATCCACGACCTGAAGAACGTCAACAGCAAGTCGTCGATCTCGGTCAAGCTGGTGTCCGAAGTGGGCGTGGGCACGGTGGCGGCCGGCGTGGCCAAGGCCAAGGCCGACCACGTCGTGATCGCCGGCCACGACGGCGGCACCGGCGCCTCGCCCGTGTCGTCGATCAAGCACGTGGGCACGCCCTGGGAACTGGGCCTGGCCGAAACGCAGCAGACCCTGGTGCTGAACCGCCTGCGCAGCCGCATCCGCGTGCAGGCCGACGGCCAGATGAAGACCGGCCGCGACGTGGTCATCGGCGCGCTGCTGGGTGCCGACGAGTTCGGCTTCGCCACCGCGCCGCTGGTGGTCGAGGGTTGCATCATGATGCGCAAGTGCCACCTGAACACCTGCCCGGTGGGCGTGGCCACGCAAGACCCGGTGCTGCGTCGCAAGTTCCAGGGCAAGCCCGAGCACGTGGTGAACTTCTTCTTCTTCATTGCCGAAGAAGTGCGCGAAATCATGGCCCAGCTGGGCATCCGCAAATTCGACGACCTGATCGGCCGCGCCGACCTGCTCGACCTGCGCGCCGGCATCGACCACTGGAAGGCGCAGGGCCTGGACTTCAGCCGCGTGTTCTACCAGCCGCAGGTCGATACTGAAAAGCGCCAGACCGAAGCCCAGGACCACGGCCTGGCCGGCGCGCTGGACCACCTGCTGATCGAACGCAGCAAGCCCGCCCTGGAGCGCGGCGAGAAGGTGTCGTTCATCACGCCGGTGCGCAACCGCAACCGCACCGTGGGCGCCATGCTGTCGGGCGCGCTGGCCGCGCGCTACGGCCATGTCGGCCTGCCCGACGACACCATCCACATCCAGTGCAACGGCGCCGCGGGGCAAAGCTTCGGCGCGTTCCTGGCGCACGGCATCACGCTGGACCTGGTGGGCGAGGGCAACGACTACGTGGGCAAGGGCTTGTCGGGCGGCCGCATCATCGTGCGCTCGCCCAACGACTTCCGCGGCTTCGGCCCCGACCACATCATCGTCGGCAACACCGTGCTGTACGGCGCGCTGGCGGGCGAAGCCTTCTTCAACGGCGTGGCCGGCGAACGCTTTGCCGTGCGCAACTCGGGCGCGGCCGCGGTGGTGGAAGGCACCGGCGACCACGGCTGCGAATACATGACGGGCGGCACGGTCGTGGTGCTGGGCGGCACGGGCCGCAACTTCGCCGCCGGCATGTCGGGCGGGGTGGCCTACGTATGGGACCCTGACCACAGCTTCAAGCACCGCTGCAACCTGTCGATGGTCGAACTCGAGGCCATCGCGCCGCACGCCGAGCAACAGGCGCAGAACAGCCGCGAAGGCTGGCACAGCGCCCAGCGCGGTGGCGAACGCGAAACCGACGAGACCATCCTGCGCCGGCTGATCGAAGACCACTTCCGCTACACCGGCAGTTTCCGCGCCCGCGAAATCCTGGGCGACTGGGAAGCCTCGCGCGGCAAGTTCATCAAGGTCATGCCGACGGAATACCGCCGCGCATTGGGCGAAATGTGGCGTGCAGCCAACCCGGAACAACTGGCTGCCTAAGGATCTACCATGGGAAAAATCACCGGCTTTATGGAATTTCAGCGGCTGCAGGAAGCCTCTGAAGCGCCGCAGAAGCGCCTGAAGAACTGGCGCGAATTCGTCCTGCACCTGACCGACGAGCAATCCAAGCAACAGGCCGCGCGCTGCATGGACTGCGGCATCCCGTTCTGCAACAACGGCTGCCCGGTCAACAACATCATCCCCGACTGGAACGACCTGGTGTACCGGCAGGAATGGCGCCGCGCGCTGGACGTGCTGCATTCCACCAACAACTTCCCCGAGTTCACCGGCCGCATCTGCCCGGCTCCGTGCGAAGCCGCCTGTACGCTCAACATCAACAGCGACGCGGTCGGCATCAAGTCCATCGAGCACGCCATCATCGACAAGGGCTGGGCCGAAGGCTGGGTCGTGCCGCTGGTCCCGGCGCGCAAGACCGGCAAGAAAGTCGCCGTGGTGGGCTCGGGCCCGGCCGGCCTGGCCTGCGCGCAGCAACTGGCGCGCGCCGGCCACTCGGTCACCGTGTTCGACAAGAGCGACCGCATCGGCGGCCTGCTGCGCTACGGCATTCCCGACTTCAAGCTGGAAAAGACCCAGATCGAACGCCGCATTTCCCAGATGGAAGCCGAAGGCGTGGAGTTCTCGCCATCCACCTACGTGGGCAACCCGGCCGACCCGGTGGCCGACGGCCTGACCGTGCGCACGCCCGAATCGCTGATGGCCGAGTTCGACGCCGTGGTCATGAGCGGCGGCTCGGAAACCCCGCGCGACCTGCCCGTGCCCGGCCGCGAGCTCGACGGCGTGTACTTCGCCATGGACTTCCTGCGCCAGCAGAACAAGGCCGTGGCGGGCGACCGCCTGACCAGGCAGACCCTGGCCAAGGGCAAGCACGTGGTGGTGATCGGCGGCGGCGACACGGGCTCGGACTGCGTCGGCACCAGCAACCGCCAGGGCGCGGCCTCGGTCACCCAGTTCGAACTGATGCCCCAGCCGCCCGAAGCGGAAAACAAGCCGCTGGTCTGGCCGTACTGGCCGCTGAAGCTGCGCACCTCGTCGTCGCACGAGGAAGGCTGCGACCGCGACTGGGCCGTGACCACCAAGTTGCTCAAGGGCAGCAACGGCAAGGTCGAGAAACTGGTCGGTTCGCGCGTCGAATGGTTCAAGGACGAAGCCACCGGCCAGATGAAGATGCGCGAAGCCGAAGACTCGGAATTCGAGATCCAGGCCGACCTGGTGCTGCTGGCCATGGGCTTCGTATCGCCGGTGCAGAACGTGCTGGACGCCTTCGGCGTGGATCGCGACGCGCGCGGCAACGTGCGCGCCAATACCGACGACTACCGCACCAGCGTCGACAAGGTGTTCGCCGCCGGCGACATGCGCCGCGGGCAATCGCTGGTGGTGTGGGCCATCCGCGAAGGCCGGCAGTGCGCCCGCGCGGTCGATGAATACCTGATGGGCGCCAGCGAACTGCCGCGCTGAAGCGGGGCCGGCCTGGCCGGTTCCGCCGCGCGCCCCCGGCGCCGGGCCACCGTTTTCATTGCGGCCCCCATTAATAACCCTACTGATGACATGGATCAAGCCGGTTTTCGCACCGGCCTGAGACCCTCTCTATTGCCGAGAAATATCGGCTTCTTACGGAGAGCTTCATGTCATTACGCACCCTCCTGGCCGCGGCCCTGTGCACCGCCGGCCTGGCCGCCCCCGCCCATGCCCACGAAGCGGGCGACTGGCTGTTCAAGCTGGGCGTCACCCAGGTCAACCCCAAATCCGACAACGGCAGCGTGCTGAACGGCACGGTCGACCTGGACGTCAGCAGCAACGTGCGCCCCAGCTTCACTGTCACCTACATGGCCACGCGGCACATCGGCATCGAACTGCTGGGCGCCTGGCCGTTCCAGCACGACATCCGCGGCAGCGGCGGCCTGGGCAAGATCGGCACCACCAAGCACCTGCCGCCCACGCTCAGCCTGCAATGGCATTTCCTGCCCGACAGCACGGTGCAGCCCTATGTGGGCGTGGGCGTGAACTACACGCATTTCTTCGACACCCAGACGCGCGGCCCGCTAAGCGGCTCGGACCTGAAGCTGGGCGATTCCTGGGGGCTGGCTGGCCAGGTGGGCGTCGACATCAAGCTCAGCGACCGCTGGTTCATGAATGCCGACCTGCGCTATATCGACATCTCGTCCAAGGTGAAGCTGGACGGCCAGCGCATCGGCACGGCGCGCATCGACCCCTGGGTGGCCACGGTCGGCGTGGGCTACCGCTTCTAGGCCGCGCCGGACTCGGCCGGCAGCCCGGCACGCAGCGCGTCCAGTGCGGGCGATTGGTGGCCGCGCCGCCACACCAGCATGGTGCGCGCGCGGGCAAATGCCGGCGGCAGCGCCGCCACCCGCACCGAGGCCTCGGCCCGCAGCACCCCCAGCACCGAACGCGGCACGATCGCCACGCCGGTGCCCGCGGCCACGCAGGCCACGATGGCGTGATACGACGCGAATTCCATGATGCGGCCGGGCGCCACGCCTTCCTGGGCCAGCCAGGCTTCAAGGATGCGCCGGTACGAGCACCCGGTGCTGAACGCGATCAGGGTCGTGGCGCGCAGGTCGTCGGCGCGCAGCGCCGGCGGGCCGGCCAGCGGCGAAATCAGGGCCAGGTCTTCGACAAACGCCTGGACGCCGTCCAGGCCATCGGCGGCGTAGGGCTGGGCCACGAAGGCCGCCTCGATCTCGCCGGCCAGCACCTTGTTGACCAGCCCGCCGCTGGTGCCGGACACCAGCTCGATGCGCACCTGCGGCCAGGCCCCGTGATAGGCCGCCAGGATCGGCGGCAGGCGCGCCGCGGCCGTGCTTTCCATGGTGCCTACCCGTAGCGTGCCGCGCGGCGCGCCCTCGCGCAGCACGGCCTGGGCCTCGTCGGACAGGCGCAGCAGGCGGTCGGCGTAGTCGAGCAGCACCCGCCCCTGGGCCGACAGCACCAGGCGGCGGTTGTGGCGCTGGAACAGCGTCGCGCCCACCGCGCTTTCCAGTTGGCGCAGGCGGGTCGACACATTGGACTGGACCCGGTTCAGGTGAGCGGCCGCGCGCGCGACGCCGCCGCGTTCGGCCACGGCCTTGAATATCTGCAGGGCGTCCAGATCGAGATTTCTCATTTCAAGAACTTCCGTTCTTAATTATTCACTATTCAAGATAATCATACGCGCCTAGACTGGCGCCATGCCAGTCACCGCAATCGCCCGCACGCCGTCCCCCCTGCAATTGGCCTGGCCCGGCCTGGTGGCGCTGGCCATCGCCATGGGCATCGGGCGCTTTGCCTTCACGCCGCTGTGGCCGCTGATGGCCCAGGACGCGGGGCTGAGCCTGGCGCAGGGCGGCTGGCTGGCCTCGGCAAACTACGCCGGCTACCTGCTGGGCGCGCTGGCCGCCGTGGCGTTTCCCATCCGGCGCCTGCGGGCCGGGTTGCTGGGCAGCCTGGCCGCCGCCGGGCTGCTGACCCTGGCCATGGCGTACCTGGACGGCATGGCGGCATGGCTGGCGCTGCGGCTGGCCGCCGGCTATGCCAGCGCCTGGACCTTCATCTGCGTGGCGGCCTGGCGGCCGGTGGCGCCGGGCGATCCGCGCGAAGGCCCGGTCATGAGCTGGACCTTCGCCGGCGTCGGCGTCGGCATCGCCGTCAGCGGCCTGGTCTGCCTGGCCTTGATGCAGCGCGGCGCCGATGCGGATGCCAACTGGCAGGCGCTGGGCGTACTGGCGCTGGCGGCCGGTGCCATGGTGGCCACCGCCCTGCGGCGCCCGGCGGCAGCGCCCATTCCCGCCGCGACCCGCCCCGGCCCGGCCGGCGCAACGGCCGCCGCGGGCGCTGATCATGGCGGCCGCTGGCTGGTCCTGCACTACGGGCTGTTCGGGCTGGGCTATATCGTGCCGGCCACCTTCCTGCCGGCCATGGCCAAGGAACGGGTCGCCGACCCCGCCGTATTCGGCTGGGTGTGGCCCTGCTTCGGCACCGCGGCCGCGGTGTCGTGCCTGCTGGCCCCGTGGCTGGCGCGCGGGCGCGACGAACGGCGCACCTGGCGCGGCGCGCAGCTGGTGATGGCGGCCGGCATGGCCGCGCCGGCCCTGTTCGATACCCTGGGCGCGGTGGCCCTGGCAGCGCTGCTGGTGGGCGGCACGTTCGTAGTCATCACCCAGGCAGGCATGCAGGCCGCGCGGCGCGGCGCCGGCGGCAACGCGGCGCGGGCCGCGGCCGCCATGACGGCGGCCTTCGCGCTGGGCCAGATCCTGGGGCCGCTGGCTGCGGCGTGGGCCGGGCGCCACGGCATCGGCCTGCCCGGGGTGCTGGGCACCAGCGCGGCCCTGCTGGCGCTGGGCGCGTGGATGCTGCCGCAGCGGGCATAATGACGCGTCCCGCGCTGTACAAGAGGAGCCCGCACATGAAACCGTTACGCCCCCTGCTGGCCGGCCTGCTGGCCGCCGCCACCCTGGCCGCCGCCCCGCTGGCCCGCGCCCAGGACATCGGCAACTGGCCGTCCAAGCCCATCACCCTGATCGTGCCCTATGCCCCCGGCGGCTTCGCCGACACCCGCGTGCGCCTGCTGGCGCGTAAGCTGGCCGACTCGCTCAAGCAAACCGTCGTGATCGAGAACAAGGCCGGCGCGGGCGGCGTGATCGGCACCAACCTGATCGCCAAGGCCGCGCCCGACGGCTACACCATCGGCACCGGCAACCTGGCGCCCATGGCCGTCAACCCCACCCTGATGCCCGATATTCCGTACCAGGCCGCCAAAGACCTGGCGCCGGTCATCCTGATCGAAAACAGCCCGCTGGTGCTCAGCGTCAACAATTCGCTGCCGGTCAAGAACCTGCAGGAACTGATCGCGCTGGCCAAGAAAGACCCCGGCGGCCTGACTTTCGGCTCGTCCGGCGTGGGCGGCGCCCACCACCTGTCGGGCGAGATGTTCCGCGAACAGGCCGGCATCGACATCGTTCACGTGCCCTACAAGGGCGGCAGCCTGGCGGCCACCGACCTGATGGGCGGCCATATCTCGATGATGTTCGAGATGGGCTATTCGGCGCTGCCCGCCATCCGCGGCAACAAGGTGCACCCGATTGCCGTCACCTCGTCCAAGCGCCTGGCCGTGCTGCCCGACGTGCCCACGCTGTCCGAGGCGGGCCTGCCGGGCTTCGAGTCGTACAACTGGCAAGGCATCGTGGCGCCGGCCGGCACCCCGGCGCCCATCATCGCCCGGCTCAACAGCGAGTTCAACCGCATCCTGCAGGACCCGGAAGTGCAACAAGCGATTGCCGACACGGGTAGCCAGGCCGGCGGCGGCACGCCCGAGGAATTCGGCGCGTTCATCGCCAGCGAAACCCAGAAATGGGCGGAAGTAATCAAAAAAGGCAACATTACGCTGCAATAACGCTACAGTCCGGACCACCGGCAGCCGGACTAGGGCACGTTACAATGGCCGTCACCTCCGGGGTCAGCCCTTTGCCGGCCCCGGTCCACATTCCGTTGCCTATGCCCGATCACACTCCCAGCAACCCGGACTTCGCCCTGTCGCTCGACGGGGTGGCGCTGGGCTATGGCGATTTCACGGTATTGCAAGACATCGACATGGCGGTCCGCCCGGGCCAGGTCGTGGCCGTCATGGGCGGTTCCGGCTCGGGCAAGACCACGCTGCTGCGCGCCGCCACCGGCCAGCTGCAGGCGTTGCGCGGCCGGGTGCGGGCGTTCGGCACCGACCTGGGCGCCGTCGACGGCGACGGCCTGCAGGCGCTGCGCAAGCGCATGGGGGTGCTGTTCCAGCAGGGCGCGCTGTTCACCGACCTGAACGTCTTCGAAAACGTGGCCTTCCCGCTGCGCGAGCACACCCGCCTGCCCGAATCCGAAGTCACCGCGCGGGTGCTGGACAAGCTCGATGCCGTGGGCCTGCGCGCCGCGGCCCACCTGCGGGTGGCCGAGATCTCCGGCGGCATGGCGCGGCGCGTGGCGCTGGCCCGCGCGGTAGTGCTGGAACCCGAACTCATCCTGTACGACGAACCCTTCGCCGGGCTGGATCCGATCTCCATGGGCATCACCGCCCGCCTGATCCGCGACCTGGCCGACCGGCTGCATTGTGCCTCGGTGCTGATCACCCACGACGTACAGGAATCCTTCGCCATCGCCGACCAGGTCTACCTGGTGGGCCAGGGCCGGCTGGTGGCGGCGGGCACGCCGCAGACCCTGTCTGATTCTCAGGATCCCTACGTCAAGCAATTCCTGCGCGGCGAGCCCGACGGCCCGGTGGCCTTCCAATACCCCGACACCCCGGCCTTCCAGGCCTGGCTGGCGCAACAAGAAGGACGCAAGCAATGACCGGCCCCGTGCAGGCGCTGAGCGCATTGGGCCGCTGGGTGCTCACCCAGGTCAGCGGCGTGGGCTTCTTCACCCGCTTCCTGGGCGCCCTGCTGGCACGCAGCGGCATCGCCGTGTCGCGCCCCCGGCTGGTGTCCCAGCAAGTGCATTTCATCGGCAATTACTCGCTGCTGATCATCATCGTGTCCGGCATGTTCGTGGGCTTCGTCCTGGGGCTGCAGGGCTACTACACCCTGAACCGCTACGGGTCCGAAGAAGCCCTGGGCCTGCTGGTGGCGCTGTCGCTGGTGCGCGAACTGGGGCCGGTCGTCACGGCGCTGCTGTTCGCCGGCCGCGCGGGCACCTCGCTCACGGCCGAGATCGGCCTGATGAAAGCGGGCGAACAACTGGCCGCCATGGAAGTCATGGCGGTCGACCCCATGCGGCGGGTGCTGGTGCCGCGCTTCTGGGGCGGCATCATCGCCATGCCGGTGCTGGCCGCCGTGTTTTCCATGGTGGGCATCCTGGGCGGCTGGGTGGTGGGCGTGCTGCTCATCGGCGTGGACGCCGGCGCCTTCTGGTCGCAAATGCAGAATGGCGTCGACGTCTGGAACGACGTGGCCAACGGCGTCCTGAAAAGCCTGGTGTTCGGCGTTACCGTCACGCTGGTGGCCCTGTACGAAGGCTGGCAGGCGCGCGCCACCCCCGAGGGCGTGGCACGCGCCACCACGCGCACCGTCGTGGTGGGCTCGCTGGCGGTGCTGGGCCTGGACTTCCTCCTGACCGCCCTGATGTTTGGCAATTGATACGGATTCATCATGTCACGCGAAAAAACCGATTTCTGGGTAGGGCTCTTCGTGCTGCTGGGCGCGGCCGCGCTGGTCTTCCTGGCCTTGCGGGCCGGCAACCTCAGCAGCTTTTCCTTCGCCCCCACCTACACCCTGACGGCCAATTTCGACAACATCGGCGGCCTGAAGGCGCGCGCGCCGGTCAAGAGCGCCGGCGTCGTGGTGGGCCGGGTCGGCAAGATCAGCTTCGACGACAAGGTCTTCCAGGCGGTCGTCACGCTCAACCTGGAAGAAGGCTATCAATTCCCCAAGGACTCTTCGGCTTCCATCCTGACTTCCGGGTTGCTGGGCGAGCAGTACGTGGGGCTGTCGGCCGGCAGCGAAGAAGAGAACTTTGCCGACGGCAGCAAAATCCGCTATACCCAGAGCGCGGTCGTACTGGAACAACTGATCAGCCAGTTCCTGTACGGTACAGCTGAAAAGCAAGGCTCCACGCCACCGGCGAACTGACCCGCCCGGCCTGCCGCCCGCGATCGAACCCCTTGCCGCGCCCGCATGCCGGGGCCGGCACACCGAGAACCGACACAAACCCTTGCCCGGCGCCGTCCGACCATGAACATGCCCACCACCGCCCGATTTGCTTCCGCCCTGGCCGTTTGCGCCCTGACGGCGGGCTGCGCCGCCCCCGGCAACCCCGACCCGCGCGACCCCTGGGAAGGCTTCAACCGCGGGGTGTACAAGTTCAACGACACGGTCGACCGCGCCCTGTTCAAGCCGGTGGCGCAGGCCTATACCTACGTCACGCCGCAGCCGGTGCGCAGCTGCGTGCACAACGTGTTCAGCAACGTGGGCGACCTCTGGGCGGCCGCCAACAGCTTCCTGCAGGGCCGCGGCCACGACTTCGTCAACACGCTGGGCCGCTTCCTGTTCAACACCACCATGGGCGTGGGCGGCTGCTTCGACGTGGCCTCGGCCAACGGCGCGCGCAAGATCCCCAACGACTTCGGCACCACGCTGGGCGTCTGGGGCTTCGGCCAGGGCCCGTACCTGGTGCTGCCGTTCTTCGGCGCCAGCTCGGTGCGCGACGGCGTGGGCCTGATCGGCGACTGGCAGGGCGGCATCGTCACCTACACCAGCCCGGGCGCCGTCGAGAACATCCGGTGGCGCAATTCGCTGTGGGGGCTGGACCTGGTCGATACCCGCGCCAGCCTGCTCGACACCACCGACATGGTCGACCGGGTCGCGCTGGACCCCTACAGCTTCGTGCGCGACGCCTACCTGCAGCGCCGCGCGGCCATGGTGCGCGGCACCGCCACCGGCGATGACAGCCTGCCCGACTACAGCGACGACGCAGACGACGCGGCCGCGCCAGCCCCCGGCCCGGCCCCGGCCCAGCCGGCTGCCCCCGCGCCCAAGCCGTAAGGGCGCATCGCCCCACCCAAGGAGACCCCATGCGGTTTACTGTCCATTCCCTGTTGCAACGCCTGTGCTTTGCCGCCGTGGCCGGCCTGATCGCCGCCACCGCCGCCCAGGCCAAGCCCGATCCCCATGGCGCGCCCGACAAGTTCGTGCTGGACGCCGCCAACGAAGCCCTGTCGGCCCTGAAGGCCGACGGCCAGCTGCGATCCGGCGACCTGGCCCGCGTCAACCAGGCGGTCGACACCTATATCCTGCCGTACGTCAATTTCCGCAAGACCACCCAGCTGGCCGCCGGCCGCTTCTGGCGCCAGGCCACCCCCGAACAGCAGACGGCGCTGGCCGACGCGTTTCGCGGCACCCTGATCCGCACCTACAGCGGCGCCCTGACCGGTGTGACGCAAGACACGACCATCAAGCTGCTGCCCTTCCGGGGCGACCCCAATGCCGACGACGTGGTGGTGCGCAGCCTGATCACCCAGGCCAACGGGCAGCCGGTGGGCGTGGACTACCGCCTGGAAAAAGACCCCCAGCAAGGCTGGCGCATCTACGACATGAACGTCGAGGGCATCTGGCTGATCCAGAACTACCGCAACCAATTCGCCCAGCAGATCAACCAATCCGGCATCGACGGCCTGATCAAGGCGCTGAACCAGCGCAACCAGTAGGCCGGACGGCGGCCGCGCCCCGCCTGGGCCGCGGCCGGCCATTTATAATGGACGATTCGCTCTTTCCCGGGCCCTCGTCGCTGCCATGTCCGCCGTCTGTCTCGAACACGTCTCCAAGATCTACCCGTCGCGCCAGCCTGGCTGGAAAAGGCTGCTTGGGCGGTCGGCCGGGCCGGGGTTCCAGGCGCTCAACGACGTCAGCCTGACCATCGAGCCCGGCGAATTCTTCGGCCTGCTGGGCCCCAACGGCGCCGGCAAGACCACCCTGATCTCCATCCTGGCCGGCCTGGCGCGCGCCTCCAGCGGCCGCGCCAGCGTGTGCGGCTACGACGTCGCCGCCGACTACAAGTCGGCCCGGCGCGCCCTGGGCGTGGTGCCCCAGGAACTGGTCTACGACCCCTTTTTCACCGTGCGCGAAACCCTGCGCATCCAGTCGGGCTATTTCGGCCTGCGCAAGAACGACGACTGGATCGACGAGATCCTGTTCAACCTGGGCCTGGCCGACAAGGCCAACGCCAACATGCGCGCCCTGTCCGGTGGTATGAAGCGGCGCGTGCTGGTGGCCCAGGCGCTGGTGCACCGCCCGCCCGTCATCGTGCTCGACGAACCCACCGCGGGCGTGGACGTCGACCTGCGCCGCACCCTGTGGGAATTCATCTCGCGCCTGAACCGGGCCGGCCACACCATCATGCTGACCACGCACTACCTGGAAGAAGCCGAAGCGCTGTGCGGGCGCATCGCCATGCTCAAGGGCGGGCGCATCGTGGCGCTGGACACCACCCAGGCGCTGCTGGCCCGCGTGGGCGGGGTCGACCTCGAAGACGCCTTCGTGCGCATCATGCACCGCGACGACGATCCGGCCGCCCCTGAACTCGAACCCGAAGAGATCGCCTCGTGACCCCTCCGCTCACCCCCGCCGCGCAGCCGCTGGTGCAGCCCCGCCTGGACGGCGCCTCGGGCTTCCCGACCCTGCTGCGCAAAGAACTGCTGCGCTTCTGGAAGGTGGCCTTCCAGACCATCGCCGCGCCCGTCGTCACGGCGCTGCTGTACCTGCTGGTGTTCGCCCAGGTGCTGGAAGGGCGCGTCATGGTGTACGGCACCGTGCCGTATACCTCGTTCCTGATCCCCGGGCTGATGATGATGAGCATGCTGCAGAATGCCTTCGCCAACCCGTCGTCGTCGCTGATCCAGAGCCGCATCACCGGCAACCTGGTGTTCGTGCTGCTGCCGCCGCTGTCGCATCGCGAGATCTTCTCGGCCTACCTGCTGGCGGCCATCGCGCGCGGCCTGGCCGTGGGCGCCTGTGTCTGGCTGGTGGCCGTCTGTTTCACGCCGCTGCCACCGGCGCACCCCGGCTGGATCGTGGTGTTCGCCGTGCTGGCCTGCGGCATCATGGGCACGCTGGGCCTGATCGCCGGCCTGTGGTCCGAGAAATTCGACCAACTGGCGGTGTTCCAGAACTTCCTGATCATGCCGGCCACGTTCCTGTCCGGCGTGTTCTATTCCATTCACACGCTGCCGCCGTTCTGGCAGGCCGTATCGCACTGGAACCCCATCTTCTACACTATCGACGGCTTCCGCTACGGGTTTTTCTCCGTGTCGGACGTATCGCCGTGGCGCAGCCTGGCAGTCGTATCGGGGGTGTTCATCGTGCTGGCGATCCATGCCATGCGGCTGCTGGCCAGCGGCTACAAACTCAGGAATTGACGTCCATGCTACCCACCCCCGACCAGGTCCGCCAATACATCGCCGAGGGCTTGCCCTGCGAGCACCTGGACGTGCAGGGCGACGGCTCGCACTTCGATGCGGTCATCGTCAGCCCGGCCTTCGAAGGCAAGCGCCTGATCGCGCGCCACCAACTGGTGTACGCCGCGCTGGGCGAACGCATGAAGGCCGAGATCCACGCGCTGTCCATGCGCACCCTGACTCCCGAAGAATACGCAAAGGCGGGCAATTGATGGATAAGCTACGCATTACCGGCGGAGCCCAGCTGCGCGGCGAAATCGCCATTTCCGGCGCCAAGAACGCGGCCCTGCCCATCCTGTGCGCCGGCCTGCTCACCGCCGACCCGCTGGTCTTGGCCAACGTCCCCGACCTGAACGACACATCCACCATGCTGCGCCTGCTGGGCCGCATGGGCGTGAAAGCCGAGCGCGGCACGGACGGCATCGTCACGCTGCAGGCCGACCAGGTCGACAACCTGGAAGCGCCCTACGAACTGGTCAAGACCATGCGCGCCTCCATCCTGGTGCTGGGGCCGCTGCTGGCGCGCTTCGGCCAGGCGCGCGTCAGCCTGCCGGGCGGCTGCTCCATCGGCCAGCGGCCGGTCGACCAGCACATCAAGGGCCTGGCGGCGCTGGGCGCCGACATCCGCATCGAGCACGGCTTCGTGGTGGCGCAGGCCAAGCGCCTGAAGGGTGCCTCGATCCGCACCGACATGGTCACCGTCACCGGCACCGAAAACCTGCTGATGGCCGCCGTGCTGGCCGAAGGGCAGACGGTGCTCGAGAACGCCGCCCGCGAACCCGAAATCGTCGACCTGGCCGAGCTGCTGATCAAGATGGGCGCGCGCATCCGCGGCCACGGCACCGACCGCATCGTGATCGACGGCGTGGCCAGCCTGCACGGCGCCGAACACCGCGTCATCCCCGACCGCATCGAGGCCGGCACCTTCCTGTGCGCCGTGGGCGCGGCCGGCGGCGACATCACGCTGCACAACGCCGCCCCCAACACCCTGGGCGCCACCCTCGACAAGCTGGTCGAGGCCGGCCTCACCATCGAGACCGGCCCCGACTGGATCCGCGGCGCGATGCAGGGCCGGCCCCGCGCCGTGGGCGTGCGCACCCACGAATACCCCGGCTTCGCCACCGACATGCAGGCCCAGCTGATGGCGCTGGACACAGTAGCCCAGGGCACCGCCGTGATCGTCGAAACCATCTTCGAGAACCGCTACATGCACGTGCAGGAACTGCACCGCATGGGCGCCGACATCGACATCGACGGCCACACCGCCGTGGTGCGCGGCGTGCCGCGCCTGTCCGGCGCCACCGTCATGGCCACCGACCTGCGCGCCTCGGCCAGCCTGGTCATCGCCGGCCTGGCCGCCGAAGGCCAGACGCTAGTCGACCGCATCTACCACCTGGACCGCGGCTACGACAAGATGGAAGTCAAGCTGCGCGCCCTGGGCGCCGACATCCAGCGCCTGACCGGCAAGGAACCCGCATGACCGCCGCACCCGCCGCACCCGCCGCGCCCATCACCCTGGCGCTGTCCAAGGGCCGCATCTTCGAAGAAACCCTGCCGCTGCTGGCCGAGGCCGGCATCGAAGTGGCCGAGAACCCCGAAAGCTCGCGCAAGCTGATTCTGCCCACCAGCGACCCGGGCCTGCGGTTGATCATCGTGCGCGCGTCCGACGTGCCCACCTACGTGCAATACGGGGCGGCCGACCTGGGCATCGCCGGCAAAGACGTCCTCATCGAGCATGCCGCCCAGCAGCCGGGCGGCCTGTACCAGCCCATCGACCTCAACATCGCCAAGTGCCGGCTGTGCGTGGCCGTGCGCAACGGCTTCGACTACGAAGCGGCGGTGCACCAGGGCGCGCGCCTGCGGGTGGCCACCAAATATGTGCAATCGGCGCGCGAGCACTTCGCCGCCAAGGGCGTGTACGTCGACATCATCAAGCTGTACGGCTCGATGGAGCTCGCCCCCCTGGTCGGCCTGGCCGACTGCATCGTCGACCTGGTGTCGTCGGGCGGCACGCTGCGCGCCAACGACCTGGTCGCCGTCGAAGACATCATGGCCATTTCCTCGCGCCTGATCGTCAACCAGGCCTCGCTGAAGACCCGCGGGGCCCGCCTGCAGCCGCTGCTCGACGCGTTCCAGCGGGCGGCCCGCCAGGGGGCCGCCCCGGCCTGACGCGGCCACCGCGGGCCCGCGCCCGCTACACTATGTTTTTGCCCGCGGCGGCGGCCACCCGCAATAACGCCGCCGCGGGCGTGTTTTCTTGTCTTTCCATGACGCCATGGCCCTGATCAACCGTCTCGATTCCCGCCAGCCGGATTTTGCCGCCGCGCTGTCCCAGCTGCTGGCCTTCGAGGCCGCCGAAGACGAATCCATCGACCGCGCCGCCGCCGGCATCCTGGCCGACGTGCGCAAGCGCGGCGATGCCGCACTGCTGGAATACACGCAGCGCTTCGACCGGGTGGCGGCCACCTCGGCCCAGGCGCTGGAAATCCCCAAGGCCGACTGGCACGCCGCGCTGGCCGCGCTGCCCACGGCGCAACGCAACGCCCTGGAAACCGCCGCCGACCGCGTGCGCGCCTATCACGAGCACCAGCGCGGCGAAACCTGGACCTACACCGACGCCGAAGGCACCCTGCTGGGCCAGCAGATCACCCCGCTCGACCGCGTGGGCCTGTACGTGCCCGGCGGCAAGGCCGCCTATCCGTCGTCGGTGCTGATGAACGCCATTCCGGCCAAAGTGGCCGGCGTGCCCGAACTGGTGATGGTCACGCCCACGCCCGGCGACGTGCGCAACCCCATCGTGCTGGCCGCCGCCGCCATCGCCGGCGTGGACCGCGCCTTCGCCATCGGCGGCGCGCAAGCCATCGGCGCGCTGGCCTACGGCACCGACACCGTCCCGGCCGTGGACAAGATCGTCGGCCCGGGCAACGCCTACGTGGCCGCCGCCAAGCGCCGCGTATTCGGCACCGTGGGCATCGACATGATCGCCGGCCCCAGCGAGATCCTGGTCATCTGCGACGGCAAGACGCCGGCCGACTGGATCGCCATGGACCTGTTTTCCCAGGCCGAGCACGACGAGCTGGCGCAATCCATCCTGCTGTGCCCCGACGCCGCCTTCATCGACGAGGTCGAGGCCGCCATCGCCCGCCTGCTGCCCACCATGCCGCGCGCCGACATCCTGCGCGTCAGCCTGGCCAACCGCGGCGCCCTGATCCTGGTGCGCGACCTGGACGAAGCCTGCGCCATCGCCAACGACATCGCGCCCGAGCACCTGGAAATCTCCACCGAGCAGCCCGAACACTGGACCGCGCGCATCCGCCACGCCGGCGCCATCTTCATGGGCCGGTTCAGCTCGGAATCGCTGGGCGACTACTGTGCCGGGCCCAACCACGTGCTGCCCACCTCGCGCACGGCGCGCTTCTCGTCGCCGCTGGGCGTGTACGACTTCCAGAAGCGTTCCAGCCTGATCCAGGTGTCCCGACAGGGCGCCCAGACGCTGGGCCGCATCGCCGCCGAACTGGCCCTGGGCGAAGGCCTGCCCGCGCACGCCGCCAGCGCCCAGTACCGGCTGGACACGCCGTGAGGGTGGCCCCATGAGCGCTACCCGCAGCGCGGCCGCGCCGGTCGACGACACCGTGGCCGGCCGCGTCGCCGGCACCGTCCGGGCCGACATCCGCGCGCTGACCGCCTACCCCGTGCCACCGGCCGGAGACGCGATCAAGCTGGACGCCATGGAATGCCCGTACCCGCTGCCCGACGCGGTGCGCGACGACATCGCCCGCGCGGTGCGCGAGACGGCGCTGAACCGCTATCCGGCCGGCGACACCGGCGCGCTGGCGCACGACGTCCGCCAGGCCTTCGACGTGCCCGCCGAAGCCGGACTGCTGTTCGGCAACGGTTCCGACGAGCTCATCCACCTGGTGGTGCAGGCCTGTTGCCAGCCCGGCGACACGGTGCTGGCGCCCTGGCCGTCGTTCGTGTACTTCGACATGGCGGCGCGCTTCGATCACGCCCGCTTCGTGGGGGTGCCGCTGACGCCCGAGCTGCAGCTGGACCTGCCCGCCATGCTGCAGGCCATCGCCCGGCACCGCCCCAAAGTGGTATTCCTGGCCCTGCCCAACAATCCCACGGGCGGGCTGTGGCCCGACGCGGCGGTGCAGGCCATCCTGGAAGCCGCCCCGGGCCTGGTCGTGCTGGACGAGGCCTACCAGCCGTTCGCCGGCCATACCTGGATGCCGCGCCTGCCGGCGCTGCCCAATGCCGTGGTGCTGCGCACCGTCTCGAAGATCGGCCTGGCCGGCCTGCGCTTCGGCTACCTGGCCGGCCACCCCGCCTGGATCGCCCAGTTCGACAAGGTGCGCCCGCCCTACAACCTGAACGTGCTGACCCAGGCCGCGCTGCGGGCGGTGCTGCGCCACAAGGCGGTGCTCGACGAGCAGGCCGCCCGGCTGCGCGCCGACCGCGAGCCCCTGGCCGCCGCGCTGGCGGCCCTGCCCGGGGTCACCGCCTATCCCAGCGCCGGCAATTTCGTTCTTGCGCGCTTTTCCGGCAAGCTGGACGGCAACGCCGTGCATCTTGCCCTGAAAACGCGCAAAATACTGGTCAAGAACTTCTCTGGCGCCCACCCGCTGCTGGCCGGCTGCCTGCGCATCTCGGTCGGCACGCCGGCCGAAAACGCCGCGCTGCTGGCCGCCCTGCAAGACATCCTCAGTTCCCACTAGGCTCGCCCCTCATCGTTATGCGTACCGCCGAAATCACCCGCAACACCAACGAAACGCGCATCCGCGTGGCCGTCAACCTGGACGGCACCGGCAAGCAGACCATCGACACGGGCGTGCCGTTCCTGGACCACATGCTCGACCAGATCGCGCGCCACGGCCTGATCGACCTCGACATCAAGGCCGACGGCGACCTGCACATCGACGCCCACCACACCGTCGAAGACGTCGGTATCACGCTGGGCATGGCCGTCGCCAAGGCGCTGGGCAGCAAGGCCGGGCTGCGCCGCTACGGGCACGCCTACGTGCCGCTGGACGAGGCCCTGTCGCGCGTGGTCATCGACTTCTCCGGCCGCCCGGGCCTGGAATATCACATCCCCTTCACCCGCGCGCGCATCGGCGACTTCGACGTCGACCTGACCCGCGAGTTCTTCCAGGGCTTCGTCAACCACGCCCTGATGACGCTGCACATCGACAATTTGCGCGGCGTCAACGCCCACCACCAGTGCGAAACGGTATTCAAGGCCTTTGGCCGCGCGCTGCGCATGGCGCTGGAAATCGACCCGCGCATGGGCGACGCGGTGCCATCCACCAAGGGCGTGCTGTAACCCGAACCGCCAGGCAGATCTCAGTGACCACCATTGCCATAGTCGACTACGGAATGGGCAACTTCCATTCCGTGGCCCGCGCGCTGCGCTACGCGGCGCCCGACGCCGACATCCGTATCTGCAACCGCGCCGCCGAGATCGACGCGGCCGACCGCGTCGTCTTCCCGGGCCAGGGCGCCATGGCCGATTGCATGCGCACCCTGAACGAATCCGGCCTGCGCGAAGCCGTGGTGCGCGCCGCACGCGCCAAGCCGCTGCTGGGCGTGTGCGTGGGCGAGCAAATGCTGTTCGACGCCAGCGAAGAAGGCGACACTCCCTGCCTGGGCCTGTTCCCGGGCACGGTGCGGCGCTTTGCCGGCAGCCAGTTCGCCGACCCCGTGGCCGCCGAACCCGCCGCGGCGGCGCCCGCCGCCACGGACGAACGCCTCAAAGTGCCCCACATGGGCTGGAACCAAGTCCGCCAGACGCGCTCTCATGCCTTGTGGGACGGCATTCCCGACCACACGCATTTCTATTTCGTGCACAGTTACTATGCCGCGCCGGCCGATCCCGCCCTGACCATTGGGGAAACCGACTACGGCGTTACATTTACGTGCGCCGTGGCAGCCGCTAACATTTTCGCGGTGCAATTCCACCCCGAAAAAAGCGCGGCGCACGGTTTGCGCCTGTACCGCAATTTTGTAGACTGGAACCCATAGCCGTCCCGTACGAGCCTCGGCCGGCCTTTTTTCAACCGATTTTTCAACGCTCGCTATCCACCATGCTGCTGATCCCCGCCATCGATCTCAAAGACGGGCGCTGCGTACGCCTGCGCCAGGGAGACCTCGACGAGGCAACGGTATTCTCCGAAGACCCCGCCGCCATGGCCTCGCACTGGCTCGACCTGGGCGCGCGCCGCCTGCACCTGGTCGACCTGAACGGCGCCGTCGCGGGCAAGCCCAAGAACGAAGTCCCCATCAGGGCCATCCTGGACGCCGTCGGCGACGACATCCCCGTGCAGATCGGCGGCGGCATCCGCGACCTGGACACCATCGAAACCTACCTCGACGCCGGCATCTCGTACGTCATCATCGGCACCGCGGCCGTGAAGAACCCGGGCTTCCTGCAGGATGCCTGCGGCGCCTTCCCCGGCAGCATCATCGTGGGCCTGGACGCGCGCGACGGCAAGATCGCCACCGACGGCTGGAGCAAGCTCACCCGCCACGACGTGCTCGACCTGGCCAAGAAATTCGAGGACTACGGCTGCGAGGCCATCATCTACACCGACATCAGCCGCGACGGCATGCTGTCCGGCGTCAACGTCGACGCCACCGTGCGGCTGGCGCAGCACGTGCGCATCCCGGTGTTCGCCTCGGGCGGCATTGCCGGCATCCAGGACATCGAAGCGCTGTGCGCGGTCGAATCCGAAGGCGTCGAAGGCGCCATCCTGGGCCGCAGCATCTACGAGGGCGCGCTCGACTTCCAGGCGGCGCAGGCCCGCGCCGACGAACTCAGCCCATGAACACCGCCGTGTCTCCGCAACGTGCCGCCGGGCAGGGCGCGCAGGCGCCCAGCGCGCTGACCCGCCGCATCATCCCCTGCCTGGACGTCACGGCGGGGCGGGTGGTCAAGGGCGTCAACTTCGTCAACCTGACCGACGCGGGCGACCCGGTCGAGATCGCCCGCCGCTACGACGAGCAGGGCGCCGACGAGCTCACCTTCCTGGACATCACCGCCACCAGCGACGGCCGCGACCTGATCCTGCCCATCATCGAACAGGTGGCCTCGCAGGTCTTCATCCCCCTGACCGTGGGCGGCGGCGTGCGCCAGGTGTCTGACGTGCAGCGCCTGCTGAACGCCGGCGCCGACAAGATCAGCATCAACAGCGCCGCCGTGGCCAACCCCGAGCTGGTCCGCGCGGCCGCGGCCTACCATGGCTCGCAGTGCATCGTGGTGGCCATCGATGCGCGGCGCGTGTCGGCCGCCGGCGAGCCGGCCCGCTGGGAAGTCTTTACCCACGGCGGGCGCAAGCCCACCGGCCTGGACGCGGTGCAATGGGCCCGGCGCATGGCGGCCTACGGCGCCGGCGAAATCCTGCTGACCAGCATGGACCGCGACGGCACCAAGTCCGGGTTCGACCTGGAACTCACCCGCGCGGTGTCCGATGCCGTGCCGGTGCCCGTCATCGCCTCGGGCGGCGTGGGCAGCCTGCAGCACCTGGCCGACGGCGTCACCGCCGGGCGCGCCAGCGCGGTGCTGGCGGCCAGCATTTTCCATTTCGGCCAGCACACAGTGCGCGAATGCAAGCAGTTCATGGCGGATCAAGGCATTTCCGTCCGACTCGACCCGGGCCATGGGGCCAGGGCCTGATTTACCCTAAACTGTTCCCATGAATACCGAGCCCGCCTGGATGGCCGACGTCGTCTTCGACGACAACGGCCTGATTCCCGCTATCGCCCAAGATGCCGACAACGGCCAGATCCTGATGGTGGCCTGGATGAACCGCGAAGCCCTGGCCGAGACCGCCGCCACCGGGCGCGCGGTGTATTGGTCGCGCTCGCGCCGGCGCCTGTGGCGCAAGGGCGAAGAATCCGGCCATACCCAGGCCGTGCACGAACTGCGCCTGGACTGCGACGGCGACGTCATCCTGCTGAAAGTCCACCAGGACGGCGGCATCGCCTGCCACACCGGCCGCGCCAGCTGCTTTTTCCGCCGGCTGGAAGGCCCGGCCGACAGCGCGTCCTGGGTCACCGTCGACCCCGTCCTGAAAGACCCGGAACACATCTACAAATGACCACCGCCCCGTTCGGCGCCGACACGCTGGCGCGCATCGCCGATACCCTGGCCACCCGCCGCCCCGACCACGGGGGCGACCCGCAGACGTCGTACGTGGCCAAGCTGCTGGCCAAGGGCCCCGATGCCTTCCTGAAGAAAATCGGCGAAGAAGCCACCGAACTGGTCATGGCCGCCAAAGACGGCGTACCCGAGCGCATCGTCAGCGAAACCGCCGACTTGTGGTTTCATTGCCTGGTCACCTTGACTCACTACAATCTGCGGCCCGAAGATGTGCTGGCCGAGCTGGCACGCCGGGAAGGCCTGTCCGGCCTCGAAGAAAAAGCACGGCGCCCTGCGCCCTGAGCACGGAACTGACATGAGCGACAACTGTATTTTCTGCAAGATCGCCCGCGGCGAAATCCCTTCAAAGAAGGTCCACGAAGACGAAGAATTCGTTGCTTTCCACGACATCAACCCGGCGGCGCCGGTGCACCTGCTGCTGATCCCGCGCCGCCACGTCGTCTCGCTGCAGGACATCGGGCCCGACGACGCCGGCTGGTTGGGTAAAATGGTGGCTTTGGCGTCTCGCCTGGCCGCCGACAACGGCTGCCGCCCCGGGCCGGAAGGGGGCTTCCGGCTGATGGCCAATTCGGGCATCGAAGGCGGCCAGGAAGTCCCGCACCTGCATTTCCACATCATCGGCGGTCAGCGTCCCTGGAAAGGGCGCGTGGCTCCCAACGCATAATCACGGAGAACCGTCATCATGGGTAGTTTCAGCATCTGGCACTGGTTGATCGTCCTGGTCATCGTAGCCCTCGTCTTCGGCACCAAGAAACTGCGCAACATCGGCAGCGACCTCGGCGGCGCCGTCAAGGGCTTCAAGGAAGGCATGAAAGACGCCAACAGCGACAAGCCGGCCGAACAGGTCACGCAACAAAAGGTCGCCGACGACACCATCGACGTCCAGGCCAAAGAAAAAACCAATTCCTGACCTTCGCGCCTGCCTCCCGCCGAAGCAATGCCCGACGGCATTGCTTCCCCTTTTCGACTGAACCAGCGGATGCCGCATGTTTGATGTCAGTTTCACTGAGCTGATGGTGATCGGCGTCATCGCGCTGATCGTCATCGGGCCCGAACGCCTGCCCAAAGTGGCGCGCACCGTGGGGCACCTGCTTGGCCGCGCCCAGCGCTACGTCAACGACGTCAAAGGCGACATCCAGCGCGAGATCGAGCTCGACGAACTGCGCAAGTTCAAGAGCGAAATGGACGACGCGGCCAACACCATGCAATCGTCGCTGCGCGAGACCGAAAGCTCGCTGCGCAGCGGCCTGAACGACACCGCGCGCGAAGCCACGCAGGCCGTGTCGGGCACGCCGGCCGACCCGGCCACGGGCGAACAACCCGCCAACGCGCCCGCCCCGGCCGTCGCGCCCCCCGCGGCCGCGGCCGACCCCGTTCCCGCCGCGCCCGCCGATCCGGCGCCCGCCACCCAACAGAAAACCGGTACCACGCCGTGACCCAGGACGCCAAGCACGACGAGCTGGACCAGGAACAGCCGCAAGAAACCTTCATCTCGCACCTGGTCGAGCTGCGCAGCCGCCTCATGAAGGCGGCCATGGCCGTCATCGTCGTGTTCGTGGTGCTGTTCATCTACCCCGGCGCCTCGATCATCTACGACGTGCTGGCCCAGCCCATGCTGGCCTCGCTGCCCGAAGGCACCCGCATGATCGCCACCGGCGTCATCACGCCTTTCATGGTGCCGGTCAAGGTCACGCTGATGGCGGCCTTCGTGGTGTCCCTGCCGGTCGTGCTGTACCAGGCATGGGCCTTCGTCGCCCCCGGGCTGTACCGGCACGAAAAACGCCTGGCCCTGCCGCTGATCGTGTCCAGCACGCTGCTGTTCATCCTGGGCATGGCGTTCTGCTATTTCTTCGTCTTTCGTACCGTCTTCCACTTCATCGCGACCTTCGCGCCGCAGTCGATTACGCCCGCCCCCGACATCGAGGCCTACCTCAGCTTCGTCATGACGATGTTCATGGCCTTCGGCATCACGTTCGAAGTTCCGGTGGCGGTGGTGCTGCTGGTCAAGACCGGCATCGTCGAACTGTCGAAGCTGCGCGGGGCGCGCGGCTACGTGGTGGTCGGCGCCTTCGTGATCGCCGCCGTGGTCACGCCGCCCGACGTGGTCAGCCAGTTCATGCTGGCAGTGCCGCTGTGCCTGCTGTATGAAGTCGGCCTGATCTGCGCCCGCATGGTCACGCCCACCCGCAAAGACCAGGACGCCGACGAAGCCGCCGGCAACCTTACCGAACACCAGTGATCCCGCCAAGAGGCGGGCCGCCGGCCGGCCTGCGGCGCTGGCCCCAGCCCTAGCGCGGCCGCGCCGGCCGCGTGCCCACCGTCACGGCCACCTCGCGCGGCTTGCCCTCGCGCAGGATCTTCAGGGTGGCCTTCTCGCCCGGCGGCAGCGCCGCGATCAGCCGCAGCATCGACACCGTGTCCTGCACCGGGGCGCCCTTGACCGTCTGCACGATATCGCCCACCCGCAAGCCGGCCTTGCCCGCCGGGCCGTCGCGCATCACCCCGGCGATCACCACGCCGCGCGTGTCGGCCGGCAGGCCGAAGGCGCGCGCCAGCTCGGGGGTGACGTCCTGGGGCTCGATGCCCAGCCAGCCGCGCCGCACCGAGCCGGTCTTGACGATGTCGTCCATCACGTTGCGCGCCGTATCGATGGGGATGGCGAACCCAATGCCCAGCGAGCCGCCCGATTCGGAATAGATGGCGGTATTGATGCCCACCAGGTTGCCCTGCGCGTCGATCAGCGCCCCGCCCGAATTGCCGGGGTTGATGGCCGCGTCGGTCTGGATGAAGTTCTCGTAGGTGTTGATGCCCAGGCCGTTGCGGCCCAGCGCCGACACGATGCCCTGCGTAGTGGTCTGTCCCACCCCGAACGGGTTGCCGATGGCCAGCACCACGTCGCCCACGCGCAGGCTGCGATCGGAGGCCAGCGCGGCCACCGGCAGCGGCCGTATGCCGGCGTCCAGCTTCAGCACCGCCAGGTCCGTGTCGGGGTCGGCGCCCACCACCTTGGCGCTGCCGCGCCGGCCGTCGGCCAGCGCCACCTCGATGGCGTCGGCCGCCTCGACCACGTGGTAGTTGGTCAGCACGTAGCCCTCGGGGCTGACGATCACGCCCGATCCCAGGCTGGTAGAGGCCTGGCGCCGGCTCAGGCCGGGCACCTGGCCGAACAGCTGGCGCAGCACCGGATCGTCGGGCAGCGGCACCACCGGCACGTTGACGTGCTTGGTGGTGTACACGTTCACCACCGCCGGCGCGGCCCTGGACACCGCCCCGGCGTACGACGACACGCCGGGCGCCGCGGCGGCGGGCAGGGCGGGGGCGCCGGCCGGCGCCGGGGCCGACAGGCGCAGCCAGTCGGGCCGCAACGTGGTCACGACGAATAAAATGGCCAGACACACCGTGACGGCCTGAGCGAATATCAGCCAGTAGCGACGCATGATCCTGACAAGGTAGGCAATGAAAACGATCGATACCCGCGAACTGGCGGCGTGGCTGGATGCCGCGCTGCAAGCACCGCGATTCAAAGATTACTGTCCCAACGGCCTGCAAGTCGAAGGCAAGCCGCAAATAGGGCACATTATCACCGGCGTGACCGCATCCGAGGCGTTGCTGCGCGCCGCCATCGAACGCGGGGCCGATGCCGTGCTGGTCCATCACGGCTGGTTCTGGAAGAACGAAGACCCGCGCGTGCGCGGCCCGCGCCGCACCCGCCTGGCGCTGGTCCTGGAACACGGCCTGAACCTGTTCGCCTACCACCTGCCGCTGGATGCCCACCCGCAATGGGGCAACAACGCCCAACTGGCGCGCGTGCTGGGCCTGGCGCCCGAACTCGATGCCACCGGCGCGCCGGCCGCCTGCGGGCCCGACAACCTGATCTGGCTGGGCACCGCGCCCGGCCTGGCCACGCTGGGCGAGCTGGCCGGGCGCGTGCAGCAGCGCCTGGGCCGCCCACCGCTGGTGGTGGGCGAGCCCGGCCAGCCGTTGCGGCGCGTGGCCTGGTGCACCGGCGCGGCTCAGGGCATGCTGGCCGACGCGATCGAGGCCGGCGCCGACGCCTACATCACCGGCGAGGCCTCCGAGCCCACCGTGCACCTGGCGCGCGAAACCGGCACCGGTTTCATCGGCGCGGGCCACCACGCCACCGAACGCTATGGCGTGCAGGCCCTGGGCCAAGCGGTGGCGCAGCAGTTCGGCATACGGGTCGAGTTTGTCGACATCGACAACCCGGTGTAGGCCGGCCGCGCTATTTCTTGAGCAGGTCGCGGATCTCGCGCAGCACCACCACGTCTTCGGGCGGGGCTGCCGGGGCGGGCGCCTCTTCGTCCCGGCGACGCGCCGAGTTGATGGCCTTGACGATGACGAACACCACCAGCGCCAGCAGGATGAAATTGATCAGGATGGTGATGAAGTTGCCCCAGGCCAGCACATTGGCCCCGGCCTTGGTCAGGTCGGCGTAGGTCATGGGGCCGCTGTAGCCTTCGGGCATCGACAGCACCAGGAACTTGTTGGAAAAATCCACCGAGCCGCCCAGGATGAAGTTCACCAGGGGCATGATCAGGTCTTTCACGACCGAATCCACGATTTTGCCAAATGCCGCGCCTATGATGACGCCAACTGCCAGGTCTACTGCATTGCCTTTGACGGCGAAATCGCGAAATTCCTTGAGAAAACCGGATGCTTTGCTCATGAATGCTCCTCACGTCGTTCGCCCGAAACTGGGCAGGCGCTATAATACGCGGTTGCTATGTTGTTACATATCTCGGCAAAACGGATGCTGCAGGCCTGATGCTACAGGTAGTGCGGGCGCATCAACAAGGATAGGAAGATGAGTCAGGATACGCTGGTGCATGACGACGACGGTGCGGTTGATCCCAACCTCCCACCAGATCCTTCGCGCCGTTTCTGGGTAACGACGGCCTGTGCGGTGGGCGGCGTCGCTGGGGTAGCCACGGCGGTTCCGTTCGTCAGCACATTCGCCCCTTCTGAAAAGGCCCGCGCCGCCGGCGCCCCCGTCGAGGTCGACGTCGCCGACCTGGCCCCCGGCCAGATGCGCACCGTCGAATGGCGCGGCAAGCCCGTCTGGATCATCCGCCGCACCGAAGACCAATTGGCCGGCATCAAGGACCAGGATCCCTACCTGGCCGATCCGCAATCCGAACGCCCCGGCTTCACCCCCGGCTACGCCCAGAACGAATACCGTTCGCGCAAGCCCGAACTCTTCGTGTGCGTGGGTATCTGCACGCACCTGGGCTGCTCGCCCACGGCGCACTTCGAAACCGGCGGCGGCGGCGGCCTGCCTTCCAGCTGGGAAGGCGGCTTCCTGTGCCCCTGCCACGGCTCCACCTTCGACCTGGCCGGCCGCGTGTACAAGAACAAACCCGCGCCCGACAACCTCGAAGTCCCGCCGTACCAATACCTGAGCGACACCCGCATCATCGTCGGGGTTGACGAAGACAACAAGGCTTGACGCGCATCGCGCATCAGCTTCCCCCGACTTTAGCAAAATACGCCTCGTATAGAAGGAGCCATTGATGGCTGGCGAAAAAACCGTCGAGACAACAGGCCTGCTGGGCTGGCTGGACCGGCGCTTCCCGGTAACCTCTACCTGGAAGGCGCACCTGTCCGAGTACTACGCGCCCAAGAATTTCAACTTCTGGTACTTCTTCGGATCCCTGGCCCTGCTGGTGCTGGTGATCCAGATCGTCACCGGCATCTTCCTGGTCATGCACTACAAGCCCGACGCCGAACGCGCGTTCCAGTCGGTCGAGTACATCATGCGCGAAGTGCCGTGGGGCTGGCTGGTGCGCTACATGCACTCCACCGGCGCCTCGATGTTCTTCGTGGTGGTCTACCTGCACATGCTGCGCGGGCTGTTCTACGGCTCGTACCGCAAGCCGCGCGAACTGGTCTGGATCTTCGGCGTGGCCATCTTCCTGTGCCTGATGGGCGAAGCCTTCTTCGGCTACCTGCTGCCCTGGGGCCAGATGTCGTACTGGGGCGCCCAGGTGATCGTGAACCTGTTCTCGGCCATCCCGTTCATCGGCCCTGAACTGTCCATCTGGATCCGCGGCGACTACGTCGTGTCCGATGCCACGCTGAACCGCTTCTTCTCGTTCCACGTCATCGCCATCCCGCTGGTGCTGATCGGCCTGGTGGCCGCCCACCTGGTGGCGCTGCACGAAGTCGGCTCGAACAACCCCGACGGCGTCGAGATCAAG
>Ga0182736_1001147_pt1 | contig 28764 bp, 28 predicted proteins | sample eDN5th30CKraftBY_FD_128882 | JGI IMG/M metagenome (GOLD analysis project Ga0182736, IMG submission 128882) | Enriched backyard soil microbial communities from Emeryville, California, USA - eDNA 5th pass 30_C Kraft BY (version 2) (version 2) | ecosystem: Environmental > Terrestrial > Soil >...
CCGTGCTGTGCGCGGTGTGGGCGATCCGTCTGGGGGGGTATCTGTTCTGGCGCTGGCGCGATCATGGGCCGGACCGCCGCTATGTCCGCATGATGGAAAAGGCTGAACAGAAGCGCGGCTGGGGCTATGCGCGCGCGTCGTTCTGGCTGGTGTTCGTCACCCAGGCGCCGCTCCAGTTCATCGTCGCGCTGCCGGTGATGCTCGGCCAGATCTCGACCGATCCGGTCGCGCTGGGGCCGCTCGCCTATGCCGGCGCCGCGCTGGCGGTGTTCGGCATCGTGTTCGAAAGCATCGGCGACTGGCAGCTCACCCGCTTCCGCAAGAATCCGCTCAACGAAGGGCAGGTGCTGCGTACCGGGCTGTGGCGCTACACCCGCCATCCCAACTACTTCGGCGATGCCTGCGTGTGGTGGGGGCTGTACCTGATCGGCGCGGAGACCACGATCGGCCTGTTCGCGATCCCCGGCCCGATCCTGCTGACGTGGACGCTGATGAAATGGTCGGGTGCGCCGACGCTCGAATTCCGGATGCGCAAGACCAAGCCCGCCTATGCCGACTATATCGAGCGCACCTCGGGCTTCGTGCCGTGGCCGCCGAAGCGCGCGTGACCGGGCCGACAGGGAGAGTGACATGCAGCTGACCCCGCAGTCGCGGATCGACGATTTCACCGCCCGCGGGTGGTGGGGCGACCTGACGCTCGACCACTGGCTCCAGCGCAACCGGCGTGAGGTGCCCGATCGGGTGGCGCTGGTCGATCCGCTGAACCGGGATGCGCTCGACGGCCACGCCCCGCGCCGCTTCACCTGGTCCGCGCTGGGGGAAGAGGTCGATCGAGTCGCGGCGGCGCTGCTCGCGCAGGGGCTGCGCAAGGACGACATCCTCACCTATCAGCTGCCCAACATCAGCGAGACGGTGGTGCTGGCGCTGGCGTGCTCGCGGATCGGGCTGATCATCTCGCCGGTGGTCATGCCCTACCGCGCGCATGAGCTTGGCTATGTCGTCGATACGGTGCGGCCAAAGGCGATCGTCACCGTCGCGCGCTTCGCCGGGCACGATCACGCGGCGATGGCGCTCGCCACCGGGGTGGAACGCGTGCTGATCCACGGCGGCGACGCGCCCGCCGGCACGGTCGATTTCGACGCGGCAATCGCCGCTGCCGATCCGGCCGCCGGCGCCGCCTATCACGATGCCCAGCCGACCGGTGCGGGGGAGGTGTTCACGATCTTCTGGACCTCGGGCACCGAAGCGCGGCCAAAGGGCGTGCCGCGCGACCAGAACCACTGGATCGTCAATGCGGAGGTGGTGTCCGAAGCCGCCGACATGCGCGAGGGGGAGGTGCTGCTCAATCCCTTCCCGCTGGTCAACATCGGTTCGTTCGGGCTGGTCACGCCGTGGCTCAAGCATCGTGGCACGCTGGTGCTGCACCACCCGTTCGACCTGAAAGTGTTCCTGGCGCAGATCACCGCCGAGCGAGTCAACTACACGCTCGCGCCGCCGGCGATCCTCAATTCGCTGCTCAAGATGCCCGAACTGCTCAAGGGCAGCGACCTGTCGTCGCTGCGCGCGATCGGCTCCGGCTCGGCGCCGCTCAGCCCGTGGATGATCGAGGGTTTCGCGCGTGAGCACGGGATCGAGGTGTGCAACATGTTCGGATCGAATGAGGGCGCGACGCTGTTCTCCGATGCGCGCCAGGTGCCCGATCACAACGATCGCGCGCGCTATTTCCCGCGCATGGGCGTGGCGGGCATCGATTGGCCGGGCAGCCGCATCGCCGAAATGATCCACACCCGGCTGGTCGACATCGACACCGAGCAGGACATCACCGAACCCGGCAGGCCGGGCGAGCTGCGCTTTCAGGGCGCGTCGACCTTCGACGGCTATTGGGAAAACCCGGAGGTGACCGCCAACGCCTTCGACGCACGGGGTTTCTATCGCTCGGGCGACCTGTTCGAGATCGCGGGGGAGGGGGAGATCCCGCGCTTCTATCGCTTCGTCGGGCGGTGCAAGGACATCATCGTGCGCGGCGGGGTCAACATCTCGCCGGCGGAGATCGACGACCTGCTCGCCGGCCACCCGCAGCTGCGCGAAGCGGCGGTGGTCGGCATCCCCGACGATCGGCTGGGCGAGCGGATGTGCGTCGCGGCGGTGCCGGCGGAGGGCGCCGCGCCCACCCTTCCCGATATCGCCGGCTGGCTCAAGGATCGCGGGCTGGCGGTGTTCAAGCTGCCCGAGGCGATGGTGGTGGTCGACGCGCTGCCGCGCAACGTGATGAACAAGGTGTCGCGCCGCGATCTGCGCGATCAGGTGCTGGCGATGCTTGGATGAGCCTCTATCCGCGCTTCGCCGCGATGATCGCGGCGTGGAACGCCGGCGACATCGACGGCGCGCTCGCCACCATGACCGACGACGTGGTTTGGCACGTCGCCGCCGGCGCCTTCGCCCCGCTTGAGGGCAAGGCGGCGGTGCGCGGTTTCCTTGAGGGGCTGCGCGCCGACATGGCGGCGACCGACTGGCGCATCGTCCATCATGCGGAGGCGGGCGACCGGCTGTTCGTCGAGGGGGTCGACGCCTACACCCGCACCAACGGCGTCGCGGTGGCGATGCCCTATGCCGCGATCGTCGAGTTCGACGGCGGGCTGATCGCGGCGTGGCGCGACTATATCGACACGCGGCGGATGGAGAAACTGCGAGAGGGCGGGCCGGTGCCCGCGCATGTCACCGCGCTGGCGGATCGCTGACCGCGTCGAAACTGGTCGACACCACCGATACCGTCTCGCCGCACTGGTCGCAGATGATCCTGGTCTTGAGCACCGTGCCGCACGGCCGGTGGCGGATGATCTGCGGCGGCCCGGCGTCCCCCGCCAGCCAGCGGTCGCCCCAGCGGATCAGCTCCAGGATCAGCGGGAACAGGTCCAGCCCCTCGGGCGTCAGCACATATTCGAACCGCTCGGGCTTGTCCTGATAGCGCCGCCGCGCCAGCACGCCCAGCTCGACCAGCCGCGACAGCCGTTCGGCCAGGATATTGGGCGCGACGCCCAATACCGCCTGCAGCGCGTTGAACCGGCGGGTGCCGCCGAACGCCGACGCGATGGTCTGGGCCGTCCAGCGATCGCCCAGCACCTCGATCGCGCGCTCCAGCATCTTCTGGTGCGGATCCAGCTCGCCGCGCGCGACGGTGGAACGGCGCTGCGCGCGCGGCTTCTGCGGCGGCTCGAACCCCGCGCCCGGCCCGTCGACGGCAGTGACGTCGCGCGCGACCACCTCGATGTCGCAGGTGGCGCAGTGGAGTTCGGGCATGAACACCTTGCCGCAGCTGTGGCGCAGCCGGTGGACGATCACGTCGGGGTCATAGAACCACCGCTTTTCCCAGCGGATGATCATCAGCGCCGAACCGAACAGGTCGATCCCCATCGGCGTCAGCACATATTCGTCGCGCGGCGGGCGATCCTGATACCGCTCGCGCCGCACCACGCCGGCCTTTTCCATCCGGCGCAGACGGTCGGTCAACAGGCTGCGCGCCAGTCCGATCCGCGACTGGAAATCCTCGAACCGCCGCACGCTGGTAAAGGCGAGGTGGAGGATCATCAGCGTCCAGCGATCGCCGACGATGTCGAGCGCGCGTCGCGCCGAATTCGACGCGAGCTGGTGCCCGCCCGTTTCCGCAACCCCCTCATGCGCTGCGGATTTTTCGTCGACTCCCGATTCCGTCATCCACTCGACCTGTAATGACTATCGACGCAAAGGAAAGCGCGGCGGTGGGTGGGGCCGCCGATCGCGGAATCGTCGCGCGCGATGCGGGTCATCGTCGGGCGCGATGCGGGTCGCGCCGGGGCGTCCCGGCCCGCGCGGGCGATTGCCCTTGTCCCCGTTGTCCCATATCGCGCGGCGGATGACCGGCCATTCCGTCTTTCGTTCGTCGTTCGGTTCCATCGGCGCGCGGCTGGGCTTTCCGTTGCGGCAGGTCGATGTCGCGTGGCTGCGCACCCTGTCCGACCAGCTTCGCCCGCTCGGCGTGTCGCCGGGACGCACCGCCGCGCTGTTCTTCATCGAAAACAACCCCGGCTGCTCCCAGGCGCGGCTGGGCGAGGCGCTGCGCATCAACCGGCCGAGCACCGCGCGCGCGGTCGATGAACTGGTCGCGCTCGGCGCGGTCGAACGGCGCAAGGCGTCGCCAAAGGCGCGCGACAATGCGCTGTTCCTGACCGACCATGGGCGCACGCTCCACACCCGCATCGACGCGCTCGCCGAGGCGCACGAAGCGGCGTTCTTCGCGCCGTTGAGCGCGTCGGAGCGTGAACGGCTGCGAACGCTGCTGCTGAAGCTGCTATAGTCTCCGCTCAGACCAGCCGCCATTCGACGGCGCCGATCGTCGCCTTGTGGCCGCGCGTCGCCGGGTCGATCGCGGTCAGGTCGATTGCGATCAGCCCGCGCCGGCCGCTCGCCGGGACGAACCGGATCGTCTTGTCGACAAGGCGAACGCGGGCGCCGTCGACCGGCGACTGGAACAGCCGCCCGACCTGCGCGGCGATCTCCGCCGGTGGCGCTTCGACCGCGACATCGGCGCCGACGATCCCGGATGCGGTGCCGCTCCTGGGATAGTCTCGCCCGACCGGATCACCCCACCACCCGTTGGGCAGCGAATAGCGATAGGTCTCCAGATGGGTACCGAACCGCGCCGGCTCGAACTGGATCAAGTCCTGTCCGCGGAACAGCATGTCGCGGGTCAGCCGCAACTTCTCCGCCGCCGCCCGCGCGCGAAACGCATCGGCGTCGAACGTCTGAAACACGATCATGTAGCCGCCACCGCCGCCGTTTTCCGCGAACCAATGGTTCAGGCGATGGTCGGGCTTCACCGGCTGGACCAACTCGACCATGGTCGAACCGATCATCATCATCTCGTTCCGAAAGCCCAGGATCGCGCCCATGTCGTTCCGAAAGCCCGGCGCGATCTTCAGAAACGCCTGCAACGTGCCCGACAGCGTGTCGAGGTCGGGGGTGGCGAGCACGACGTGCCGCATCAGGTGCGGCTTGATCGCGTCCTGCATCATCATGCTCCTCAAACGAACCGGAACTGGACGCCGCCGATGCGCGCCCAGTCGCCCACGCGCGCCTGCTCGCGCGCCTTCAGGTCAAGCGCGACCAGCCCGTGCGCCTTGCCCTCGATCGGTACGAAATTGATCGTGCGATCACCGAAACGGACGCTGTTGCCCGATTGCTCGCCCAGGAACAGCCGCGCCGCCTGCGCCGCGATCGCCGCCGGATCGGCCACCGCGACATCGCCGCCGATCACGTCCGACGCCACGCGCGCGTCGCCATAGGGGCCGTTCAGCGGATCACCCCACCAATTGTCCTCGGGGGCATATTGGTACAGCTCGAAAAACGCGCCGAAATGGCGGTCGTCGAACTGGATCATGTGCTGGCCCTTGAACATCATGTCGCGGCTGGGTTTCAGCCATTCCGCCCCGGCGCGGGCGATCAGCGCGCGGTCGTCATAGGTCTGCGCGACGACCATGTATCCGCCGTCGCCGCCGCGCTCGGCCAGCCATGCGTTCAGGTGATGATCCGGTTTGATCGGCTGAACGATCTCCAGCATCGTCGTCCCGACGCGCATCATCGTGCTGTAGAAGCCATAGGCTTCGGTCACCCCCGGCCCCGGTTTCCGGGGCGTGGGCGGCAGGCCAAGCACCTCATAGATCTGGTCGCAAACGAACGGCATGTCGTGCGTCGCGATCACATAGTGGCGGATGCGGGTCGGGCGTTCGCCCGGCACGGCGGCCATCAGCGGCGTGCCGAGAAAGGCGCCGGTGGCGGCAAGCATTGTACGGCGGTCCATTGGTCGATCTCCCCCATCACAGCCGCGAACGAAGTTCGATGCCCCAGGTGCGCGCCGGCCCGAAGAATGCGGAATAGGCGCCGGTGAATCCGGGCGAATCATAGATGCGCAGCGCATAGCTCTTGTCGAAGGCGTTCTCGACGAAGCCCGAGATGTCGAGCCGGCCGTTGTCGATCGTCGTGCCGACGCGGAATCCGGCGATTCCCCACGCCGGCTGATAGGTGGCGGGGTTGAGGTCGCCTCCATAGATCACCGAACTGCGCCACGAATAATCGCCGCGGACATAGAGTTCGGCGCCACCGCCGATCGGAAAGCCCTGCTGGCCGCGCAGGTTGAACTGCCAGTCGGGATTGTTGCTCAGCTTCCGGCCCGACAGGTTCTGGCCAGTCGCCGGGCAGGTCTTCAGCGCGTTCTGCACGCTGGTGCATGGGGCACCCAGATATTCTTCATAGATCGCGTCGACATAGGCGAGCCCGCCCGACAGGCTGAATCCCTGCCACGGGATCGCGGCGAAGTCGGCCTCGACGCCGCGACTGCGCAGCTTGCCGGCATTGCGCAGGATCTGCGACGAGGTGACGTTGTCGAACGACGACGCCTGGTAGTTCTGGAACTTCGACAGGAACAGCGTGGCGTTCAGCTTCAGCCGGTTCGCGAACCAGCTGGTGCGGGTGCCCAGCTCATACGACAGCACCGTTTCGGGGTTAAGAACCGCGCGCGCTGGGTTGAGGAAGAACACGTTGCCCGTGTTGTTGTCGATCGCCTTGCCCTTGTATCCGCGCGACACCGACAGGTAGACGCTCTGCCGGCCGGTCGGGGCGAAGCGGATGCCGGCGCGGCCGACCCAGTTGGTATCGTCGGTGGAGATCGATCCCTGGAACGTGCCCGGGGTAAAGGCGAAATAATTGCCGCTGCGGTAGTTGTCGACGGCCAGCGTCTCGTGCAGCCCGCGCAATCCGGCGAACACCTCGACCTTGGGCACCACGGTCAATGTGCCGTCGGCGAACACCGCGACGTTCTTCGTTCGTGTCTCGCCGATGCCCTGGGTCGACGACTGGCCCAGGATCGTGCCGGCGCCGCCGGCGGTGATCGTGTTGGTGTCTAGCGTATGCTGGTAATAATAGGCGCCCAGCACCCACCGCAGCGGCCGATTCTCCGGAGAGATCAGCTGCAATTCGCCGCTGAACAGCTTCAGGTCGCGCTGCTGGCGGGGATCGTTGCCAACATTCACGTTGACGCCGTCGACGTCGATCGTGTCCAGCTCCTTCCAGCGTCGATAGCCGGTGATCGCGCGCAGCACATAACCGCCGCCCAGCTCCTGCGCGATGGTCAGCGTTCCCTGAAAGGTCGAGGTATGCTCGTTGAGCGGTCCGTCGGCCAGCGACACGCGATTGTCCGGTCCGGGCACGACCCCGTATTGGGCCAGCGCGGGCAGCAGATAGAGGCGGGTCAGCGCGCCATAGGCACGCGGATCGAGCCCGTAGAACGACGTGCGGCAACAAGCGTTGTCCTGCTCCTCATATTGCAGGATCGCGTCGATCGTCGTGCCGCCGCTGCGATAATCGGTGCGGAACCGCACGCCGGTGCGGTCGCGCTTGTTCTCGTCGTTGTTCTTGACCGGGTTATGGATCTGCCCCTTGCCCTGCGTCAGGACAAATCCCGACAGCCGTGCGCGCCAGTCGTCGGTGATCGGCCCGCTGACCGCGGCTTCGGCGCGCAGTTCCCCAAGACGCCCGGCATAGCGCAAGTCGGCGCTGGTGGTGAACATGTCGGTTGGCGCACGGCTGACGATATTGACCGCGCCGGCGGACGAATTCTTGCCGAACAGCGTTCCCTGCGGCCCGCGCAGCACCTCGATCCGCTCGACGTCGAACAGGTCGACCAGCGCCGAACCGCCCGGACCCGATACGATGCCGTCGACGATGGTCGACACGCTCGGCTCGGTCGCCGATCCGAACGCCGCGCTGCCGACACCGCGCAGGCGCAGGCCGGCGCCCGAGGACGACTGGGCGGGGGAAAAGGACAGCGACGGCGCGATGTTGTACAGGTCCTCGACGCGATTGACGCCGGCGCGGCGAAGCTCGTCTCCGCTGACCACGGCGATCGAGATCGGCACTTCCGCCAGACCCTGCGCGCGTTTTTGCGCGGTGACGACAATGTCTTCCAGCCCGCTCGCCGGTTGCTCCGGCGTGGTGGTGTCCTGCGCCCATGCCGGTGCGCCAACCATGGTTACGACAAGCATCAGCGAGCCGCCGAACGCGTGCAATTTCCGCACTTTCCCCTCCTATTTTTTTCGTCCGTCGTTTTATGAAAGTTGCAGGCGAAGTCAAATTTTTTGTTTGCCATGCGAACATAATTCGCGGTTCCGGCGCTGACCGGGAGGGGAAGGAGCGTGGAATTCCGACACCGGGCCGCGTGGCGCGCTATAATCCGGCGGCACCCGATTCGCGTCCCGCGCGATCGATCCGCGCTACGGGATCCGCGCAACGGAAAACGCCATGTCCACCGCACCCGCCGTCCTGATCTCCGCCGCCGCGATGACGGCGATCGTCGGGGTGCGCTATCTGGTCGCCAGCGGCGCGTTCGCGCTGGCGACCCGCGCGGTGCGGCCGCGCCTCTACGCCGGGCTCGATCGCCAGATCCGGCGAGAGATCGGCTGGAGCCTCGCCTCCGCCGCGATCTACGGCGTGCCCGCCGGGGTGGTCGCCTGGGGGTGGCAGGCGCACGGCTGGACGCGCATCTACACCGATATCGAGGCCTGGCCGCTGTGGTACTGGCCGCTGTCGATCCTGCTCTATCTGATCGCGCATGACGCTTGGTTCTACTGGACCCACCGCTGGATGCACCGGCCGGCGGTGTTTCGCCGGGTCCACGCCGTCCACCACGCCAGCCGCCCGCCGACCGCCTGGGCGGCGATGAGCTTTCACCCGCTGGAGGCGATCACCGGCGCGGTGGTGATCCCCGCGCTGGTGTTCGTCATCCCGATCCATGTCGGGGCGCTGGGCGCGGTGCTCGCGATCATGACGCTGATGGGGGTGACCAATCACATGGGGTGGGAATTGTTTCCGCGCGCGATGTGGTCGGGTCCGCTCGGCGCGTGGCTGATCACCGCCAGCCACCACCAGCGTCATCATCAGGCCTATAACGGCAATTTCGGCCTCTATTTCCGCGTGTGGGACCGGTTATGCGGCACCGATCAGGGGCTGGGCGAATTTCCCGCGGACGCGGCCGACGGAGCCAAAGCCCGCCCGCGGCGTTAGGGTCCACGAAATACAGGGATTTCGTGTGATGATCGTTCGCGTTGCTTTCGGCGCCGTTGCGCTGGTTCTTGCCGTGCCTGCCGCTGCTCAGGATACGCCGCCGCCCGCCGCCCCGGCCGACATCGATCTGGCCGGCGACAGCGTCACCCTCGGTGCCGGCATGGTCTACATGCCCGACTATGAAGGGTCCGGCGACTACCGGTTCCAGGCGGCGCCCGGCGCGATCGGCTCGATTTCCGGCATCGGCTTCGTCGTCGCCGGCAACCGCGCCAGCGTCGATCTGGTCCCGAACCGTCCCGGATCGGCCTGGGACTTTCAGCTCGGGCCGATCGCCGCGCTCAACTTCAACCGTACCAGCACGCGCAGCATCGACGATCCGCGCATTCGTGCGCTGGGCAAGGTCGGCACCGCGATCGAGCTGGGCGGCTATGTCGGCATCGGCAAGACCGGGGTGATCACCAGCCCCTATGACAAGCTGTCGCTGTCGGTCAGCTACCGCCACGACGTCGCCGGCGCGCATGATTCGGGCATCATCCAGCCGACGCTCACCTACCTGACCCCGCTCAGCCGCAAGGCGGCAGTCACGGTGTTCGCCTCCGCCGAACACGCCGGGCGCGGCTATGCCGATGCCTATTTCGGCATCACCCCGGCGCAGAGCGTCGCCAGCGGCCTGCCGGTCTACAACGGCCGCTCCGGCTGGAAGAACTGGTCGCTCGGCGGGCTCGGCACCGTCGCGCTGACCGGCGATCTGCTCCACGGCTTCAAGCTGGTCGGCGGCGGGCTCTATCGCGGCATGGTGGGGAGCTACGCCGACTCGCCGGTGGTCCGCATCGCCGGATCGCGCGGCCAGTGGATGGGCGTGGTCGGATTGGCCTATACCTTCTGATCGTTAGCCCCTAAGCTGCGCCCATCCCCGGGGGACCGCACGAGCGGTTGAGAGGTGGCTGACGGCCACGACCCGCTGAACCTGATCCGGTTGACACCGGCGGAGGGAGGGAGCGGCGCTCGATCCGGGAACCGTCCTCGCTCCGACCAACGGAGTGAAGACGCATGGCCGACATCCCCGCCCGCACCGAAATCGGCGTCACCACCGGCCCGATTCGCGGCAGCCGCAAAATCCACGTCGGCCCGCTCGCCGTCGCGATGCGCGCGATCGATCTCGATCCGTCGTCGGGTGAACCGCCGCTCAACGTCTACGACACCTCCGGTCCCTACACCGATCCCGCCGCCAGCATCGACATCATGGCCGGCCTGCCGGCGCGCCGCCGCGACTGGATCGTCGGGCGCGGCGATGTCGAGGCGTATGACGCGCGCGCGATCCGGCCCGAGGACAATGGCCAGCTCGGCCCCGATCGCTCGGGCGGGGTCGATCCCTTTCCCAACGTGGTCCGCCGCCCGCTGCGGGCAAAGCCGGGGATGAACGTCAGCCAGATGCACTATGCCCGGCGCGGCATCATCACGCCCGAGATGGAATATGTCGCCACGCGGGAGAATCTGGGGCGCGCGATGCTGGCCGAATATGTCCGCGACGGCCAGGATTGGGGCGCCGCCATCCCCGACTATGTCACGCCGGAATTCGTGCGGGATGAGGTCGCGCGCGGCCGCGCGATCATCCCCAGCAACATCAACCACCCCGAAAGCGAGCCGATGGCGATCGGCCGCAATTTCCTGGTCAAGATCAACGCCAACATTGGCAATTCCGCCGTCGCCAGCAACGTCGCGGCAGAGGTCGACAAGCTGGTGTGGTCGATCCGCTGGGGCGCCGACACGGTGATGGACCTGTCGACCGGCCGCAACATCCACGACACCCGCGAATGGATCATCCGCAACTCGCCCGTCCCGATCGGCACCGTCCCGATCTATCAGGCGCTGGAAAAGGTCGGCGGCATCGCCGAGGAGCTGACGTGGGAGATCTTCCGCGACACGCTGATCGAACAGGCCGAACAAGGCGTCGACTATTTCACCATCCACGCCGGCGTGCGGCTGCCCTATGTCCCGCTGACGGCGAAGCGCGTCACCGGCATCGTCTCGCGCGGCGGCTCGATCATGGCGAAATGGTGCCTCAGCCACCACAAGGAAAGCTTCCTCTACGAACGCTTCGACGAGATCACCGAGATCATGAAGGCGTATGACATCGCCTACAGCCTGGGCGATGGCCTGCGCCCCGGCAGCATCGCCGACGCCAACGACGAGGCGCAGTTCGCCGAACTCTACACGCTGGGCGAACTGACCAAGCGCGCGTGGGATCAGGACGTGCAGGTGATGATCGAAGGCCCCGGCCACGTGCCGATGCACAAGATCAAGGAGAATATGGACAAGCAGCTCGAGGCGTGCGGGGAGGCGCCGTTCTACACGCTCGGGCCGCTCACCACCGATATCGCGCCCGGCTATGATCATATCACCAGCGGCATCGGCGCGGCGATGATCGGCTGGTACGGCACGGCGATGCTCTGTTACGTCACGCCCAAGGAACATCTCGGCCTGCCCGACCGCGATGATGTGAAGGTCGGCGTGGTGACGTACAAGCTCGCCGCGCACGCCGCCGATCTCGCCAAGGGCCACCCGGCCGCCAAGCTGCGCGACGACGCCCTCAGCCGCGCCCGTTTCGAGTTCCGCTGGCGCGACCAGTTCAACCTGTCGCTCGATCCCGACACGGCGGAGCAATACCACGACCAGACCCTGCCGGCGGAAGGCGCCAAGACCGCGCACTTCTGCTCGATGTGCGGGCCGAAGTTCTGCTCGATGAAGATCACGCAGGAAGTGCGGGATTTCGCCGCGAAGCAGAATGCGGGGGTGGAAAGCTTCCTCGCCGCCGCTCCGGCAATTCACCCGAAGGCTGTCGAAGCGCCGTCCTCAATCACCGAAGCCGAAGCGGAAGCCGGTATGCGAGAGATGAGCGAACTGTATGAGGCGACCGGGCGCGAACTGTATATGGGTGCTGGCGGGCGGGAGCAGGACTGAATCAGTCGCCCCTCAGCAGTCTTCGGCTAGTTTGTGTTACCAAATTTGCGCGGCATTGGTGTGTCGCGCGGCCAATATCCCCTCTTGCCAATATGCTGGAACTGTTCGGATCTCCAAATATTGGTTCCCAGCACTTTCGATTTGTCGCTGCCATCAATGACATAGCCCTCGGACTCGAGCCGTTGGAGCAGCTCGCTTCGCGTGAGCGGCCTCCCCTCCGCGAGAATGAGGCGCCGCGTCGCGGCCATCATCTCCGCCACATATGCGGACCGCGCACGCCTTGAGCGGCTCCCTTTCCAGAGGTCCAGCTGAGGCAAATCCTGCTCCTTCTCTAAAAGAGAGAGTCGCCGGTATGTATCGATCAATTTATCGAGTGCCTCGGACTCCAAGCGTAACTCGTCCCGCCTTTTCAGTAATTTAGCGAGAAGCTCGCGCAGCGATTCATCTGCCATCGACACCTCCGAGTCACGATTTAGATCAAAATAACACGCTATGCGGCACCCGCGAAGCCAAAAATGGGTTGCACGGACGGTTAAGGGTGCGTATACTTGACTCGCGAAGCCTCATCCTCGAATTCGTAGGTAGGCTTGGCAGAAATGCGAAGGGCGAATCAAAAGGGGGCCACCCCTGCGGATGACCCCCTGGCAAGCTGAGTGACGGTGCACTCGGGCTCACGTGAGACCTGCCTGCTCGCATGCATCGTCGCTTGGGTCAACCTGAAGTCTTGCGATTTCGGGCGGGCGGAGTTGTGCATGAGATGGTTGCGTCAGCAACCGAACATTGCCCGGCCCCAACCTCTCGCATTCGGAATGCTTCATCGATCAAAGACGAACGCGAAAGCGAGGTGATTAAAATGTCGAAGGTTTCAGCATATCACTCGATCAAGCCCGGCACTGGGGTTCATCACAATGATAACAAGTGCACCGAGGGCAATAACATCGAGAGCTACAATCGCCGCAGCGGTACGGGTGGGCATCCGCTCTGCAACCACTGCAAGCTTCTGTAATCTCGAACCTTTGGGGTGTGGTTTCTGCCACACCCCAACCTAATAATGATCCCGACGCTCCGCCACGTTCAACACCTACTGCGCGAACTGCGATGCTAATGGTTGGTCGGCCACGATGACCTCAAACCCGTCGTTCCACATCCATCGCTTTGTGAAGGATGCGCGCTATCACAACGGCGTCATCCTCGATTGTATAGAAAATGCGGTGGCTGCCTACGGCCCGAGAACGCAATCCTGCGCGCAATCCGCTCGCCGGGCCTGACTTTGGATACGTACAAAGCCCCTCCATCGCCGACCAGACGTTACGGACATAGGCTTCGGCCTGCTGCACACCGTGCGCCGCAAGCGTGTAGTCATAGATACCATCCAGGTCGCGCAGCGCCGCCGCGCGCACCGCCAGCTTCATTCGGCCCCGTTGCGGGCCCGCCCGCGCGCAACGATATCCTCGATCGATGTTTCGACGACGGGTGACGCCAGCCCCTCGTCGATTGCCGCCAGCAACGCGCGGCGCTTTTCCTCATATTCCTGATCGCGCCGCATCAGGTCGCGGACATAATCGCTGGTGCTGCTGTAGCGGCCTTCCGCAACGCGGGCCTCCGCCCAGCTTTTGAGACCTTCGGGGAGCGAAACGTTCATCTGTGCCATCGGCGTAATATAGGATTTTGCGCTAATATTGCCAAGACGCCCGACGTGGGCCCCTGACGGATGCCCATCCGCCACACCCATCGCGCAAAATCTCCAACATCGCCCGTCCGCGCTGTCCTACATCGCGCCGATCTGTCTTAACCTCGCCGATGCGCGACCTTCCCGAACCCACCACCGAAACCCCCGCCGACGACCCGGCCCTCCCCGCGATCGACGGCGCCACCCCCGACCACTACGATCCCGCCGACTATCGCTGGGTGCCTGTCCGCCGCCGCCCGCGCTACGATGGCTGGACCGAGGAGAAGCAGCGCCGCTTCATCGAGACGCTCGCCGATACCGGCATCGTCGCGCTCGCCGCCCAATCGGTCGGGATGACGCGCGAGACCGCCTATCGCCTGCGCCGCTCGCCGCACGGCGCTGCTTTTGCCCGCGCGTGGGACGCGGCGCGCGATCATGCCGGGTCGTTCCTCGAGGATCTCGCCTTCGAACGCGCGATCGAGGGGATCGAGCACAATGTCTACGACGATTATGGCGAGGTGGTCTGCACCCGCCGCGCCTATGACACGCGGCTGCTGACCTTCCTGCTCGCGCACCTCAAGCCCGAACGCTACGGGCGTGGCGCGCTGGCCGCAGCCGCGCCCGCCGCCCCGCCACCCGCCGCACTGGAGGCGAGCCTGCGCGCGATGGAGCCGCGCCTGCCCGCCCCGGCGGAGGCGGTGCTGGGGGAGGGCGCGCTGGCGGACGAGCTCGCGCTGGCCGACGCCGCCGACGGCACGCTGCCGCAGTTCCTGAACGAACAGCGCCCGATCATCACGCCCGCCCGCCGCCGCGCCGCCGAACGCGCCGCGCAGGACGCGCGCGGCGCGGCGGCGCGGGCGAAGCGCGATCGCGGTGAGCCGCTCACCGCCGCCGAGTTCGCCGACGCATGCCACCACATCGATCCGACGATGCGTGACGAGCGCCGGCGCGGGCGGTTCAGGTGAGACCTTGGTGTGACCTTTCGCCGCGCAGCAGCCACGCGAACAGGCCGGCGCACACCGCCGCCGCCACCCACCACAGCGCAAAGCCGGTCCACGCGCTCCAGCCCCACCATTCGCCGGGCAGCGTGCGCAGCTGGCCGCTCAGGAACCGGTCGCGGATCACGTCGGTCCACAGCGGAAACCGCTCGCGCCCGCCCGACAGGATCTCCGCCGACGCGATGATCGCGTTGAGCGCGATCGACACGCCCAGCACCGCCAGCGCCAGCGCCTTGGTCCAGCGCCCGCGCGCCGCCCCCCACAGCGGCGCCAGCCCGAGCGCGAGGAAGCCGACCGCCGGGATGACATGGCGCGGCCCGGTCGCGTTGCCGCCGTCCCAATAGGCGTAGGACGCGTTGTAGAGGAACAGCAGCACGACCATCGCCATCGCCATCACGCCGATGTCGCGCGTGGCGCGCGCGCGCACCAGCCGTGCCAGCCCCGCCGCGCCCAGCAGCAGCACCGGCGCCACCCAGATCAGCCCGCGCCGGTCGCCGCCGATGATCTCGAACAGCACGCGCGGCTTGGGATAGGTCAGGCCGAACAGCCCCTCGTTCATCCCCTCGAACCCGACCACGCCCTGATAGCCCAGACGAAACATCGTGCCGAACGCGAACAGATTATAGCCGAGCACCACCGCCACCCCGACCAGCCCGCCGGCCAGCGCGGCGGCGATCGGCCCGGCGGGAAAGCCTTGTCCGCGCAGCCTCCACAGCGCCCACAGCCCGATCGCCAGCCCGCCCAGCACCGCGGTATATTCGATCGCCACCGCCCAGCCGAGCGCCAGCCCGGCGAGCAGCGCCAGCCCCGGCGCGGGCCGGTCGTCCCGCGTGCCGCGCCACACCGCCCATCCGGCGATGACGAACAGCGCGGCGACCGGCGCGTGGCCGAACAGGGTGGTCGACCAGCCCCACATCGGCGTGCCGATCGCAAAGCCCAGCGCGGCGAACAGCCCGGCGCCCGCGCTCCCGCCCAGCGCCCGCCCCCAGTCGAACAGCGCCAGCGCCGCCAGCGCGGTCAGCAGCGCGACGCTGGTCGCCACCGCAAGCCGCAGCCGCAGCCTCAGGAACGCGCCGAATCCGGGATCGAGATAGGTCAGCGACAGGTCGTGCGCCTGCTGCCCGGTCGCGGCGTCGGCGATGGCGACGGCGGGCAGCGCCATCAGCGTCATGCCCGGCGCCTTGTCCGCGTAATAATGGTCGCCGAACCGCGCCTTGTCGATCGTCATCGCCTGATATTCGTCGATGGTGGCGTCGCCCTGCTCGACGATCGACAGCGCGGCGAACATCCGCGTCACCTGGTTGACGTTCCATTCCCACGATCCGAACCAGACGCAGGAAAACCACACGAACGCGACCAGCAGCGCGCCGATCGCGCGGTGGCGCGTCGGGGGCGCGGTCACGCGAACGCCCGGCGCCAGTGCCGGTGCTCGTAATGGCGCCCCTGCCGGCGGCCATCCCGCGCCGTCAGGTCTCCCGACGCGGTCGACCCAAGCCATCGCGCTGCCTCTGCCGTCCCCATCACGCCCCCCGCAATCGTCGCCTCGCCGGCACGATCAACCTTCAGGCCACAGGCCTCGGCTATCAATATGTCATCCCGATGAAAGCGGGGGAATGACCCTCAGGGTCGCATCGACCGGCGGCGGCGATCAGCGATCGGAATAGGCGGTGTCGGCCTTGGCCTTGGCACGGTTCTCGCGCTTGGCGGCGGTGGCGCCCATCACGAAACAGCCGGTCGATCCGCCCGGCCCGACGGTCGAGCAGCTGCCGGTGCCGGTCGCGCCGACCGACAGCGCGTCGTCGACCTTGGTGGTCCACGCCTGGTACTGCGGCTTGATCTCGGGCTCGCGCAACTCCTTGGGCACGCGGAACTGTTCGCCGGCGTCGCGGCGCTGGCAGACGACGATTTCCTCGCCGTTGGTGTTGGTCGGGCACTTCTGGTCGCCGTACAGGATCACCACGCCGTTGACCGGGGCGTCCTGCGCGGCGGCGGGGGTGGGGAGGACGACAAGCGCGGCCAGCGCCGGGGCGAGCCCAGCCAGCGATCGGGCCAGCGGTCGGGGCAACAGCGGTTTCATGGCACCCATCCTCTCAAATCCTCTTGGCGACGGCAATCGCCGCGCGGCATCCCAGCCGGATCATCGCACTCATCACCGGATAGGCCGGCGCCAGTTCGGCGCCGCTGGCCAGCGCGGTGTCGCGATGCTCGACCTCCTCCTGACGAAAGCGTTCGACCGCCTCGGACAGTTCCGGGTCGCTGTCGCCCAGCGCGGCCAGCTGGTCCTGATAATGGCGGTCGATCTCGGTCTCGACCGCGACGGTGCAGGCCATCGCCGCCTCCGGCCCGATCGCGGCGGTGACCGCGCCCAGCGCGAATCCGGCGACGTCCCAGAACGGCTGGAGCATGGTCGGCCGCACGCCGCGCCGGGCGATCATCGCGTCAAAGAAGGCGCGGTGGCGCTCCTCCTGGCCCAGCATCGCCGCGATCTTGCGCGCCGCCGGGGTGCGGTCGCCCATCACCGCCAGCTGCCCGGCATAGATGCGCGTCGCGCCATATTCGCCGGCCTGGTCGACGCGGATCATCGATTCGGTGTCGGTCCGGCGGGCACCGGGAAAGCGCGTCGTCATCGCCTGCTCCATGCCATCGTCCAGATCGCGATCGCCGCGCCGATCGACAGGATCGCGTTATAGCCCGCCAGCGAAACCCCGAACAGCGTCCATTGCGCCACGTCGCAGCGGGTGATCGGCGCGTTCATGATCGCGTCGAGCGTCGCCTGGACGTCGCCGCTGCCGTGGATGGTGGAGGTGCAGGCGGTGATGCCGTTCCACCAATGATATTCGACGCCGGCATGGAACACGCCGATCGCCCCGCTGATCGCGATCGCTATGCCGGCCAGAGACACCAGCACGCGGCGCAGCGGCACCGGCGCGGGAAAGGCGATCAGCGCGACCGGGATCGCCGCCAGGTGCGGCCAGCGCTGCCACCAGCACATCTCGCACGGGTTCAGGCCGCCGATATATTGCGATCCGAACGCGCCGGCGAGCAGCGCCAGCGGCACCAGCAGCGCCAGCATGTTGGCGCTGGCCAGCTTCGATCGCGAGCGGCGGATCATCGCTTGCGCGGCCCGGCGGCGGCGACCGCCTGCGGCGCGACCGACGCCAGCCGCGCGATCGTCCTGACCGCATAGTCGAGCTGGAAGTCCTTGACGCCCTTCTTCTCCAGCACCTCGGCGGTATCGGCGAAGCGCGGATCGGTGGCGGTGTCCTCCTCCAGCACCTTGTTGTCGACCTTGGCCTCGTTGATCAGGTGGCGGCGCAGGTCGGCCTCGCGGAACACCGGGCGCGCCTTGTAATCGGGGTCGCTGATCTGCGGCACGGCGATGTCCGGCTCGATCCCGCCCTCCTGCACCGACCGGCCCGAGGGGGTGTAGTAGCGCGCGGTGGTGAGGCGCAGCGCCGAATTCGCCGACAGCGGCAACAGCGTCTGCACCGATCCCTTGCCGAAGCTCCGCTCGCCCATCACCAGCGCGCGGTGGTGGTCCTGCAACGCCCCCGCGACGATCTCGGAGGCCGAGGCGGTGCCCGAATCGGTCAGCACGATCACCGGCAGCCCGTTCGCCAGATCGCCGGGCTTGGCGTAATAGCGTTCGATATCCGACTTCTCGCGCCCGCGCTGCGACACGATCTCGCCATGGTCGAGGAACGCATCGCTGACCTCGATCGCCTGGGTCAGCAGCCCGCCGCCGTTGTCGCGCAGGTCGACGACATAGCCGAGCGGGGCGTGGCCGAGCGACTTCTGGATCGCCATGATCGCGGCGCGGGTGTCGGCGCCGGTCTGGGCGGAGAAGGTGTTGATGTTGACGATGCCGACGCCGTCCCTGACCTCCCACTTGACCGGCTTCTGCACGATCGTCTCGCGCACCAGCGTGAAGTCGAGCGGCTTGTCGCGGCCGCGGCGGACGACGGTGATCGACACCTTGCTGCCCGGGGGGCCGCGCATCCCCTCGATCGCCTCGTCGAGCGACTGGCCATAGATCAGCTGGCCGTTGATGTGGGTGATATAGTCGCCGGCCTTGATCCCGGCACGATAGGCCGGGGTGTCCTCGGTCGGGGCGATCACCTTGACCGCGCCGTCCTCCATCGTGACGGTCAGGCCCAGCCCGCCGTAATTGCCCTCGGTCTGGATTTTCATGTTGTCGAAATCGAGCGCGTCGACATAGCTCGAATGCGGATCGAGCGCGGCGAGCATCCCCTGGATCGCGCCCTTGACCAGCGTCTTGTCATCGACCTTGTCGACGTAATCGGCCTTCACCCGATTGTAGATGTCCATGAACACGTCGAGGTCGCGATACGCGCCGGTATCAACCTCGGCCATCGCGGCGGTGGTGACGGGCACCAGCGCCAGTGTGCCGACGATCGCCGAGGCGCGGAGGAAGGAAGCAAGCATACGGGCCATCGGCAATGTGTCCTGGGAACCGGGTTTGCCGTCAGGCTAGCGGTTTTGCGCGCGTGAGCAAAGCACCCACGCCGCTGAACGGGGGCTGAGCGGATCGATCGGGGGTGATCCTCCCCCCAATGGTGCTGCGATCGTGCCCGGCCCGGTGCCGGACGCAGACTTCGCGTGGGGCACAGGTCAATCGATCAGCTGCGCCAGATCGATCGGCACGCCCCTGCGCCGCAGCTCGACGGCGATGTGCGGTTCGGGCGTGGCGGGGGCGTGGCCGATCGCGGCGCCCGCCGCGACGGTGTCGCCGGGCTTGGCCGTCGCGGTGGCGAGCCCGGTGACCGCGCTGGTCCAGCCGTTGCCGTGATCGACGATCACCACCGTCGCATAGTCGCGAAACCGGCGCGCGAACAGGATGCTGCCGCCGGCCGGCGCGACCACGGCGGCGCCGGGCGCGGTCGCCAGCACCAGCCCGCGCGATCGCACCCCGGCGCTCGACAATTCCCCCAATCCCTCGATCACCCGCCCGGCGACCGGCAGGCGATAGGGGGCGGCGGCGCGCGCGGCCGTCCCGGTGGCGTCGCCGGCCGACGCCGGGCGCGGCAGCGGCCCCGGCAGCGCCGCGAGCGACGCGGCGGTCACCGCGTCGCCGCTGCTCTCGCTGATCTGGTCGACCAGGTCGCGCGCACGCTCCCCCATCGCGATCGCGCGGTCGCTCTCGAACATCGCGTTGCGGTTCAGGTCGCGGCTGCGCAGCCGGTGCTCGCCCTCCATCCGCACCAGCGCGAGCCGTTCGGTCTGCAGCCGGGCGTGGCCGTCGCGCAGGCTGGCGGCGGCCAGCGCCGCGTCCGAACGCAGCTTGCGGGTGCGGGCGATCTCGCTGCGGACCGCCTCGGTGCGCGCGCGCACCACCGGCACCATCGTGCCCAGCACCGCGCGGACGTGGACGATGTCGTTGGCCGATCCCGGCTGGACCAGCGCCACCGCCGCCGGCCGCCGGGCGAGCGATTGCAGCGCGGCGACCAGCCGCTCGATCGGTGCCTGGCGTTCGGTCAGGCGCGTTCGCTGGGTGACCAGCATCGTATCGACCAGCGCCACCCGCGCCCGCGCGGCGACGATCTTGGCCTCCGCCGCCTTGATCCGTTCGGCGACCGCCGCTTCCTGGCCGCGCGCGCGGGCGGCCTCGTCGCGTTCGGTCGCGGCGGCGCGTTCCAGCGCCTTCGATCGCGCCTCGGCGACGGCGGCGGCGGCGTTGGCCGCCTTCAGCTCGGCACGGCGATCGGGCGGGGCAGGCGCCGCCGCGACCAGCGCCAGCGGCAGGAGCATCAGTCTACGCATCGGAGCGGCAAGACTCCCTCGAATCGTCATTGCGAGCGGCGCAGCCGCGCAGCAATCCGGCGATCTCCCGTTGCCCCGCTGGATTGCTTCGCTGCGCTCGCAACGACGACATGCGCGACCCTGCACCCATGCGGGCTCTCTAGCCCTCGCGGTGATAGGGATGGCCGGCGAGGATGCTGGTCGCGCGGAACAATTGCTCCGCCAGCATCGCGCGCGCCATCAGGTGCGGCCAGGTGAGCCGCCCGAACGACAGCAGCAAATCGGCGCGGGCGCGGTCGGCATCGTCAAATCCGTCGGCGGCGCCGATCAGGAAGCGCGCCTCGCGCACCCCGTCGTCGCGCCAGCGGCCCAGCCGGTCGGCGAACGCCTTCGATCCCAGCATCTCCCCCGTCTCGTCGAGCATCACGATCTTCGCGCCATCCGCGGCCGGCGGCTTGCCGCCCCGGTCGGGCAGCTCGGTCACCCGGGTCGGCCAGGCGATGCGCGCCAGATACCGCTCGACCAGATCGGATTCGGCGCCGCGCCCGATCTTTCCGCGCGCGACGACATGGAGCAGCAAGCGACCAGCGCCTTCAGTTGGCGGCGGCGCCGTCGCCGAACGCCCACATCCGCTCCAGATTGTAGAAGCTGCGGACTTCGGGGCGGAACAGGTGGACGATCACGTCGCCGGCATCGATCAGCACCCAATCGGCGTTGGGCAGCCCCTCGATCCGCGCCGAGCGGCCGAATTCGGCCTTGATCTTCTCCGCCAGTTTCTGGGCCATCGACGCGACCTGGCGGGTCGACCGGCCGGAGGCGACGACCATGTGATCGGCGATGCTGCTCTTGCCGGCCAGCGGGATCGACACGGTGTCGACCGCCTGATCGTCGTCGAGGCTGGCAAGGACGAGCTTATGCAGCGCCTCGACGCCATCGGCATCGGGCGAACGCTGGACATGGGGTACTGTGGCCAAGGGAACTCCTGGGTTACGGGCCGGGGGATAACCGGGTCGCGACGCGCGACCGACGGTTAAGGGAATAGCGGCGATGCCATGCTGGATCGGCAGCCCGCAGGCGTGTCGCCGAGGTCGGATCGGGGCGGAAGCGCAGGAGCACGAGCGCCGGCAATCTCCATTCGGTCCAATGACGTGCCTGACGAGCGGGCATCAACGCATGCCGCAGCCAACCCATTGCCGGACCCGCATGGGCATCGCGATCATAGCCCGGACGGGCGATCACCGCAATCGGAACCGTATTGGCGATGACGCGCCACCGTTCCCAGCGGTGGAAACCGGCCAGATTATCCGCGCCCATCAGCCAGATGAAGTCGTGTTTCGGGAACAGCCGGACCAGCCTGGTCAGCGTGTCGGCGGTGTAGCGGGTCTTCAGCCGCCGCTCGATTCCGGTGACGCGGATCGGCGCGTGGCGGGCCATCGCGCGCGCCGACGCCATGCGCGCGGCGAACGGCGCCATGTCGGTCGCGCCCGCCTTCAACGGATTGCCCGGCGACACCAGCCACCACACTTCGTCCAGCCCCAGCGCGCGCAGCGCGTGGAGCGACAGCGCGCGATGCCCGCGATGCGCCGGGTTGAACGACCCGCCGAGCAGCCCGATGCGGCTCATCGCGCCGCCCGCCGCCGCGCGACGGCGCGCGCGAACGCGGCGAAACAGGGGTGGGTCACCGTGGCGCGGAACCGCGATGGAGTCGGCGAAGCGGGCGGGGGGTGGCGGTGGACGCGGCGGTGCGGCTCGAAACGACGGGGGAATGGCCCATGGCGCGGATGTAGACGCCGCCCCGGCACCGGGCAAGCCCGCCCCCTCGTCGGACGAGGCTCAGCCCAGGATGCCCGGCAGGTCCAGTCCATGGTCGCGCGCGCAATCGATCGCGCCGGCATAGCCGGCGTCGGCGTGGCGCATCACCCCGGTCGCCGGATCGTTCCACAACACCCGTTCCAGCCGCCGCGCCGCGTCGGGCGAGCCGTCAGCGACGATCACCATCCCGGCGTGCTGCGAATAGCCCATGCCGACGCCGCCGCCATGGTGCAGCGACACCCAGGTCGCGCCGCTGGCGGTGTTGAGTAGCGCGTTGAGCAGCGGCCAGTCGCTGACCGCGTCCGATCCGTCGCGCATCGCCTCCGTCTCGCGGTTGGGGCTGGCGACCGAACCTGAATCGAGGTGATCGCGGCCGATCACCACCGGCGCCTTCAATTCGCCCGATGCCACCATCTCGTTGAACGCCAGGCCGAGCCGGTGGCGGTCGCCCAGCCCGACCCAGCAGATCCGCGCCGGCAGGCCCTGGAACCGGATTTTCTCGCGCGCCATGTCCAGCCAGTGGTGAAGGTGGGTGTCGTCGGGCAGCAGCTCCTTCACCTTGGCGTCGGTCCGATAGATATCCTCGGGATCGCCCGACAGCGCCGCCCAGCGGAACGGGCCGACGCCCCGGCAGAACAGCGGGCGAATATAGGCGGGGACGAAGCCGGGAAAGGCGAAGGCGTTCTCGACGCCCTCGTCCTTGGCCATCTGGCGGATGTTGTTGCCATAGTCGGTGGTCGGCACCCCGGCGGCATGGAAATCGAGCATCGCGCGGACATGCACCGCCATCGACGCGCGGGCGGCGTGCGCCACGGCTTCCGGCTCGCGCTCGCGCCGCTCGATCCATTCGGCGACGCTCCAGCCGGCGGGAAGGTAGCCGTTGACCGGATCGTGCGCGCTGGTCTGGTCGGTGAGCAGGTCGGGATGGATGCCCCGCGCGAACATCTCCGGCAGCACCTCCGCCGCGTTGCCGAGCAGGCCGACCGAGACCGGGGCGGATGCGTTCGCGACGATCTCCAGCGCCTCGTCGATCGTGTCGGCCTGATGGTCGAGATAGCCGGTGCGCAGCCGCATCTCGATCCGGCTCGGCTGACATTCGATCGCGATGCACGATGCGCCGGCCATCACCGCCGCCAGCGGCTGCGCCCCGCCCATGCCGCCCAGCCCGGCGGTCAGCAGCCACCGGCCCGACAGGTCGCCGCCGTAATGCTGGCGGCCCATCTCGACGAACGTCTCATAGGTACCCTGCACGATGCCCTGCGTGCCGATGTAGATCCACGATCCGGCGGTCATCTGGCCGTACATCGCCAGCCCCTTGCGATCGAGTTCGTTGAAATGCTCCCACGTCGCCCAGTGGGGGACGAGGTTGGAATTGGCGATCAGCAAGCGCGGCGCGTCGGCGTGGGTGCGGAACACGCCGACCGGCTTGCCCGACTGGACCAGCAGCGTTTCGTCCTCGCCCAGCCGGCGCAGCGTCTCGACGATCCGGTCATAGCTTTCCCAGTCGCGCGCGGCGCGGCCGATCCCGCCATAGACGACCAGCTCCTCCGGCCGCTCGGCGACATCGGGGTGAAGGTTGTTCATCAGCATCCGCAAGGGCGCTTCGGTCAGCCAGCTCTTCGCGGTCAGCGTCGTGCCCGTCGCCGGACGGATGACGCGGCTGTTGTCGAGGCGGGTCATGGGTATCAGGCTCCCTGTCGGGCGAAGGCGAGGCACGCCGCGAGAACATCGGCGAGGACGGCGGTGAGCGGTGCGGCGCGGGCGGGGTCGAACGCCGGCGGCCAGTTGGCCTCATCGGGCACATCGGGCTCGTCCATATAGCCGCGGATCGCCAGCTCCATCTGGATCGCGTGGATGCCGTCGCCCGGCCGGCCATAGTGGCGCGTGGTCCAGCCGCCCTTGAAACGGCCGTTGACCACCTGATCGGGGCCGGCCGCGGCGGCGACGGCGGCGGTCAGCGCCGGATCGCAGCTGGCGTCGCCGTTGGTGCCGATGTTGAACTGCGGCAGTGTGCCGTCGAACAGCCGGGGGATATGGCTGCGGATCGAATGGGCGTCGTAGAGCACGACGCGGCCGTGCGCCGCGCGCAGCCGCTCGATCTCCGCCGTCAGCGCGGCATGATAGGGATCGAACCACGTTTCGCGCCGCCGCGCGATCTCACCGGCATCGGGGCCGCCGGCTACGTAGAGCGGGGCGCCGTCGAAATCGGTGGTCGGGCACAGTTCCGTCGTCGCCATCCCCGGATAGAGCGACGCGCCGGACGGATCGCGGTTGACGTCGACCACGCTGCGCGAGATCGCGGTGCGCACCGTCGTCGCCCCCATGTCGTGCGCGAAGGCGTAGAGCCGGTCGACCCACCAGTCGGCATCGCGCCGCGCGATCCACGGCGACCGGAACTGTCCGGCGACGTCCGCCAGATCGGTGCCGGTGTGCGGCAGCGCGACGATCAGCGGGGCATCGCCGCGCAGGATATGCAGCCAGCCGCTCATGCCACCCCCGGCAGCGGGCCGCCGGCCGCATCGACCAGCGCGCCCGATCGCACCAGCGCGATCGCCGCTTCGATATCGGGGTGGAAATGGCGGTCGTCGGCCAGCGCCGGCACGCGTGCGCGAAGGGCGGCGTGCGCGGCGGCGAGCGCCGGGCTGGTCGACAGCGGCGCATGGAAATCGACGCCCTGCGCCGCCGCGAGCGCCTCTATGCCGATCACCGCCATCGCGTTCGCCGCCATGTCGAGCAGCCGCCGCGCGCCGTGCGCCGCCATCGACACATGATCCTCCTGATTGGCGGAGGTCGGGATCGAATCGACGCTGGCCGGATAGGCGCGCTGCTTGTTCTCGCTGACCAGCGCGGCGGCGGTCACCTGCGGGATCATGAACCCCGAATTGAGGCCCGGGCGCGGGGTCAGGAACGCGGGCAGTCCCGACAGCGCCGGATCGACCAGCATCGCGATGCGCCGTTCGGCGATCGATCCGATCTCACAGATCGCCATCGCGATCATGTCGGCGGCGAAGGCGACCGGCTCGGCGTGGAAATTGCCGCCCGACAGAGCCTCGTCCCCGAACGGACCGGCACCGGGAAAGATCAGCGGATTGTCGGAGACCCCGTTCGCCTCGATCTCCAGCGTCGCCGCCGCCTGGCGCAGCACGTCGAGCGCGGCGCCCATCACCTGCGGCTGGCAGCGCAGGCAATAGGGGTCCTGCACCCGCGCGTCGCCCTCCAGATGGCTGGCGCGGATCGCCGAACCGGCCATCAGGTCGCGCAGCGCCGCGGCCGTGTCGATCTGGCCGCGATGCCCGCGCAGCGCGTGGATGCGCGGGTCGAACGGCGTGTCCGATCCCTTCGCCGCCTCGGTCGACAGCGCGCCGGTGACCAGCGCCGACCGGAACAGGTTCTCCGCCAGGAACAAACCCGCCAGCGCGTTGGCGGTCGAGAATTGCGTGCCGTTGAGCAGCGCCAGCCCTTCCTTGGGGCCAAGCTCGATCGGGGAGAGGCCGACGCCGGCCAGCGCGTCGGCGGCGGGGAGGGTGTTTCCGCCGACATGGATCTGGCCGACCCCGATCATCGCGGCGGCCATGTGCGACAGCGGGGCAAGATCGCCGCTCGCCCCGACCGATCCCTGGCATGGGATCACCGGCGTCAGGCCGTGCGCCAGCATCGCCTCCAGCAGCGCGACGGTCTCCGCCCGCACTCCCGACGCGCCGCGCGCGAGGCTGACCAGCTTGAGCACCATCATCAGCCGGACCACCGCGACCGGACTGGGATCGCCGGTGCCCGCCGCGTGGCTCAGCACGATGTTGCGCTGGAGCAGCGCCAGCTCGTCGTCGCTGATGCGAACGCTCGCCAGCTTTCCGAACCCGGTGTTGATGCCATAGACCGGCTGGCCATGCGCCAGGATGCGCGCCACCGCGCGGGCGCTTTCGGCGATCGCCGGGGCAAAGCCGGGGTCGAGGCGGACGTCGGCGCCGGCCCACACCCGTCGCAGCTCGGCGAGCGAGACCGCGCCGGGCCGAAGCAGCAGCGCGCTCACCGCCCACCCCACACGCGCGCGTGGAGCGGATTGACGCCGATCTGGCAGACCAGCTCGGCCGGCGTCTCGATATCCCAGATCGCCAGGTCGCATCGCTTGCCCGGCTCGAGCGTGCCGATCGCGTTGTGCAGCCCCAGCGCGCGGGCGGCGTTGCGCGTCACCCCGCGCAGCACCTCCGCCACGGTCAGTTCGAACAATATCGCCCCCATGTTCATCGCCAGCAGCAGCGAGGTGAGCGGCGACGTGCCCGGATTGCAGTCGGTCGCCAGCGCGATCGGCACCCCCGCCGCGCGCAACGCCGCGACCGGCGGGCGGCGTGTGTCGCGCAGAAAGTAGAATGCGCCGGGCAACAGCGTCGCGACGGTGCCCGATCGCGCCATCGCGGCGACGCCGTGCGCGTCGAGATGCTCGAGATGGTCCGCGGACAGCGCGCCATGCGCCGCCGCCAGCGCCGCGCCGCCCTGATCGGTGATCTGTTCGGCGTGAAGCTTGATGGGCAGACCGTGCGCCTTCGCCGCGTCGAACACCCGCGCGATCTGTGCCGGCGTGAATCCGATCGTCTCGCAAAATCCGTCGACCGCGTCGGCCAGCCCCAGTTCGGCGACCGCCGGAATCATCCGGTCGACGACGGCATCGATATAGCCGTCCCGGTCGCCGCCGAATTCGGGGGGCAGCGCGTGTGCCCCCAGAAAGGTGGCGGATACCCGGATCGGGCGCTCGGCGCCGATCCGCCGCGCCGCGCGCAGCATCTTGATTTCGTCGTCGAGGGCGAGGCCGTAGCCCGACTTGATCTCGACGGTGGTGACGCCTTGGGCGATCAGCGCGTCGACGCGGGGCAGCGCGCTGGCGACCAGCGCGTCCTCGCTCGCCGCGCGAGTCGCTTTCATCGTCGATACGATGCCGCCGCCCGCGCGCGCGATCGCCTCATACGACGCGCCTTCCAGCCGCAGCGCGCATTCGTGCGCGCGATTGCCGGCGTGGACCAGATGCGTGTGGCAGTCGATCAGGCCGGGGGTGATCCAGCGGCCGCCGCAATCGATCGTCTCGTCGGCCTCGATCGGCGGCGCGTCGGCGCTCGGCCCGGCATAGGCGATCCGCCCGTCCAGCGCGGCGATCGTCCCCGCTTCGACCACGCCCAGATCGTCGCCGGCCATCGTCGCCAGCCGGGCATTGGTCCATCGCGTCGCGCATCGCAGGGGGCTGTGCATCGGCCTCTCCATCCTCCGCGAAAGCTTTTGCAGTTTTCGGGGTTAATGTATAGACATAATAAGGTGAGCCCTTCGACCCAGCCGCCATCGGATCTTGTGTTGCACGCCGGCGTGGCGCTGCTGCCGCAGGGGTGGTGCGCCGATGTCCGCCTGACCATAGCGGAGGGCCGGCTGGTCGCGGTCGAGGCGGGCGTCGCGGCGTCGCCACAGGATGAGGCGCACGCCGTGATCCTGCCGGGCATGCCCAACCTGCACAGCCACGCCTTTCAGCGGGGCATGGCGGGGCTGGCGGAAGCGCGCGGTCCGGGCGAGGACAGTTTCTGGACCTGGCGTGATGCGATGTACCGCTTCGTCGATCGCATCGGTCCGGAACAACTGACCGCGCTCGCCGCGCTTGCCTATGCCGAGATGCTGGAAAGTGGTTTCACCCGCGTCGGCGAATTCCACTATCTGCACCATGACCGCGACGGCACGCCGTTCGCCGACCCTGCGGCGATGGGCGGCGCGATCGTCGCCGCCGCGGCGGAAACCGGGATCGGGCTCACGCTGCTGCCGGTGTTCTACGCCCACGCCGGCTTCGACCGCGCGCCGCCCGCCGGAGGGCAGCGACGCTTCGCGACCGACGTCGATCGCTTCGCGCGATTGCTCGAATCGTCGCGCGGCCACGCGGCCGGCTTGCCCGACGCGAGCGTCGGCGTCGCGCCGCACAGCCTGCGCGCGGTCACCCCGGACGAGCTGCTGGCGCTGACCGCGCTGGCTGGCGACGCGCCGATCCACATCCATATCGCCGAACAGCGGCGCGAGGTGGAGGAATGCCTGCGCTGGTCGGGCGCGCGGCCGGTGCAATGGCTGCTCGATCATGCACCGGTCGCCGGCAATTGGTGCCTGGTCCACGCCACGCACATGACTGCGACCGAAAGCGCCGATCTGGCCGCCAGCGGGGCGGTGGCGGGGCTGTGCCCGATCACCGAGGCCAATCTGGGCGACGGCCTGTTCCCGGCCGAACCCTATCTTGGCGCCGGCGGGCGGATCGGGATCGGTTCGGATTCCAACGTGGCGATCGACTGCGCGGGCGAGCTCCGGCTGCTCGAATATGGCCAGCGGCTGATCTCGGGCCGGCGCAGCGTGCTCGCCGATGCCGAAACGCGCTCGCCCGGCGAATATCTGTTCCGGCGGGCGCTGGCTGGCGGCGGGCAGGCGCTGGGCGTCGGCGCGGCTGGACTGAGCCTCGGACAGGCC
>Ga0182736_1001148_pt1 | contig 28763 bp, 19 predicted proteins | sample eDN5th30CKraftBY_FD_128882 | JGI IMG/M metagenome (GOLD analysis project Ga0182736, IMG submission 128882) | Enriched backyard soil microbial communities from Emeryville, California, USA - eDNA 5th pass 30_C Kraft BY (version 2) (version 2) | ecosystem: Environmental > Terrestrial > Soil >...
GGGCGTGCTGGTGCCGCTGAACACCCGCTACACCGCCTCGGAGGCCACCGACATCCTGGCCCGCAGCCAGGCCAAGGTTCTGCTCGGAATGGGCCGATTCCTCAAAGCCGACCGGCTCGCCGAACTCGACCGTGGCGGGCTTCCGGCGCTCGAGCACGTCGTTCGGATACCCGTGGAAAAAGGGGACACCGCGGCAGCGTCATCCTGGGACGAGTTCATCGCCGCCGGTGCGCCGGTCAGCGACGACGAGGTCGACGCACGGGCTGCGGCTGTCGGGCCTGAGGACCTGTCCGACATCCTGTTCACCTCGGGAACCACCGGCCGCAGCAAAGGCGTGCTCTGTGCGCACCGGCAGTCGTTGGCCGGTCCGGCGGCGTGGGCGGCCTGCGGGCAGATGACCGAGCAGGACCGCTACCTGTGCATCAACCCGTTCTTCCACAACTTCGGCTACAAGGCCGGGATCCTGGCCTGCCTGCAGACCGGGGCGACCCTGATCCCGCAGCTGACCTTCGATCCGGCCGCAGCGCTGCGTGCCATCGAGGAGCACAAGATCACCGTGCTGCCCGGGCCGCCGACGATCTATCAGACCCTGCTGGATCACCCCGATCGCGACCGTTATGACTTGAGCTCGCTGCGGTTCGCGGTCACCGGGGCGGCCACCGTCCCGGTCGTGCTGATCGAGCGGATGCAGTCCGAGCTCGACATCGACATCGTGCTCACCGCTTACGGGCTGACCGAGTCCGGCGGGTTCGCCACCATGTGCCGCGCCGACGACGACGCCGTCACCGTCGCCACCACCTGCGGGCGGCCGATCGCCGACTTCGAGCTGCGCATAGACGGTGCGGAATCCGGGGAAGTGCTGCTGCGCAGCGCCAACATCATGTTGGGCTATCTCGACGACGCCGACGCCACCGCCGCGGCCATCGACGACGACGGCTGGCTGCACACCGGCGACGTCGGCACCGTCGATGAGGCCGGGAACCTGCGGATCACCGACCGGCTCAAGGACATGTACATCTGCGGCGGCTTCAACGTCTATCCCGCCGAGATCGAACAGGTGCTGGCCCGGCTCGACGGCGTTGCCGACGTGGCGGTGATCGGGGTGCCCGACGAACGCCTCGGCGAAGTGGGCCGGGCATTCATCGTGCGCCGGCCCGGTTCGGATCTGGACGAGGCGACCGTGATCGGCTATGCCCGTGAACATCTGGCGAATTTCAAGGCACCGCGATCGGTGACGTTCGCCGACTCCCTGCCGCGCAATCCCGGCGGCAAGGTGGTCAAGCATGAATTGAGGGAGTGGGCCTAGATGGACCTGAACTTAGATGCCGAGGTCGAGGAGTTCCGCCTGGAGGTCCGCGACTTCCTGGCGGCGAACAAGGACAAGTTCCCTGTCCTGTCCTACGACACCGCCGAGGGTTTCGAGCAGCACCGCCGCTGGGACAAGGTGCTCTACGACGCCGGCCTGTCGGTGATCGCCTGGCCCAAGAAGTACGGCGGACGGGATGCCAGCCTGCTGCAGTGGGTGGTCTACGAGGAGGAGTACTTCCGCGCCGGCGCACCGGGCCGGGCCAGCGCCAACGGCACCTCCATGCTGGCGCCGACGCTGTTCGCGCACGGCACCGAAGAACAGCTGGACCGGGTGCTGCCGAAGATGGCCAGCGGCGAGGAGATCTGGGCGCAGGCCTGGTCGGAGCCGGAGTCCGGCAGTGACCTGGCATCGCTGCGCTCGACCGCGACCAAGGTCGAGGGCGGCTGGAAACTCAACGGGCAGAAGATCTGGAGCTCGCGGGCCCCGTTCGGCGAGCGGGGTTTCGGATTGTTCCGCTCCGACCCGGAAGCCCAGCGCCACCACGGGCTGACCTACTTCATGTTCGACCTCAAGGCCGACGGGGTCACGGTGCGGCCCATCGAGCAGCTCGGCGGCGAGACCGGTTTCGGTGAGATCTTCCTCGACGACGTGTTCGTTCCGGACAACGACGTGATCGGCGTGCCGAACGAGGGCTGGCGCGCCGCGATGAGCACGTCGAGCAACGAGCGCGGCATGAGTCTGCGCAGCCCGGCCCGGTTTTTGGTGGGCGCCGAGAAGCTGGTGGCGCTGTGGAAGGAGCACGGCAGCGACCCGGCATTCACCGCTCCTGTCGCCGACGCCTGGATCAAGGCGCAGGCCTACCGACTGCAGACCTTCGGCACCGTGACCCGGCTGGCCGCCGGCGGTGAGTTGGGCGCGGAGTCCTCGGTGACCAAGGTGTTCTGGTCTGAGCTGGACGTCGCGCTGCACCAGACCGGCCTGGATATCCGCGGCGCCGACGGCGAGCTGGCCGACGCCTGGACCCACGGCTATCTGTTCGCGCTCGGCGGCCCGATCTACGCCGGCACCAACGAGATTCAGCGCAATATCATCGCCGAGCGGCTGCTGGGCCTGCCCCGGGAGAAGAAGTGAAATTCGATCTAGACCAAGACCAGCGCGACTTCGCGGCCAGCATCGACGCCGCCCTCGGCGCCGCCGACGTGCCCGCCGCGGTGCGCGCCTGGGCGCACGGCAACTCCGAGCCGGGCCGGCAGGTGTGGGGCCGGCTCGCCGAGCTCGGCGTCACCGCACTGGCCGTGCCGGAGGAGTTCGACGGCATCGGCGCCCACCCGGTGGATCTGGTGCTGGCCATCGAGGCGCTGGGCCGCTGGTGTGTGCCGGGGCCGGTGGTGGAATCCATTGCGGTGGCACCGGTGCTGCTTTCCGGCGCACCGGATGCCGGTGAACGGCTGGCCGCGCTCGCTGCCGGCGAACTGATCGCCACCGCGGCCCTTCCGCCGCACACCCCGCGCGCCCTGGACGCCGAGGTCGCCGACCTCGTCCTGCTGGCCGAGAACGGCAAGGCCGCCGCCGCACAGGCCGGCACCCGCCACGCCTCGGTGGACCCCAGCCGCGGCGTCTTCGACGTCACCGCAACCGGCCAGTCCTGGGACGCCGACACCGCGCGCGCCTACGAGGTCGGGGCACTGGCCACCGCCGCGCAGCTGATCGGCGCCGGGCAGGCCATGCTCGACACGGCCGTCGACTACGCCAAGCAGCGCACCCAGTTCGGCCGGGTGATCGGCGGCTACCAGGCGATCAAGCACAAGCTGGCCGACGTGCACATCGCTTTGGAGCTGGCCCGCCCGCTGGTGTACGGGGCGGCGATATCGCTGTCTGATTCCGCGGCCGGACCACTTTCTGCCGACACCGCCCGCGACGTCAGCGCCGCCAAGGTGGCCGCGTCCGACGCCGCCCTGCTGGCCGCGCACTCGGCGCTGCAGACCCACGGCGCGATCGGCTTCACCAGTGAATGCGACCTGTCGCTGTGGTTGCTGCGGGTGCAGGCCCTGCGCCCGGCCTGGGGTGATGCGACCGCCCATCGGCGGCGAGTGCTGGAGGCGATCTAGATGGCTGCCCACAACGAAGAACGCGACTTGCTGCGCCAGACCGTCGCCGCGCTGGTCGACAAGCACGCCACCCCCGAAGCCGTCCGCGCCGCGATGGAGTCCGAGCGCGGCTATGACGAGACGCTGTGGCAGCTGCTGTGCGAGCAGGTCGGTGCCGCCGCCCTGGTGGTGCCCGAGGAGCTCGGCGGTGCCGGTGGCCAGTTAGCCGATGCCGCAGTGGTTCTCGAGGAGCTCGGCAAGGCGCTGGTGCCCACGCCGCTGTTGGGTACCGTGCTGGCCGAGCTGGCACTGCTGGCCGCTGAGCAACCCGATGCCCAGGCTTTGGAGCAGTTGGCCGAGGGCGGTGCGATCGGGGCGGTCGTCTTCGACGCCGACTACGCGGTCAACGGGGATATCGCCGACATCGTGATCGGCACCGACGGCAACGAGCTCACCCGCTGGACCACCTTCAGCGCCGAGCCGGTGGCCACCATGGATCCCACCCGGCGTCTGGGCCGCATCACCGCCGAGGGCACCACGCCGATCGGAGCCGACCCCGGCATCGGCGACTACGCGGCGATCCTGTTGGCCGCCGAGCAGATCGCCGCGGCCACCCGCTGCCTGGACCTGACCGTGCAGTACACCAAGGATCGGGTGCAGTTCGGCCGGCCGATCGGCAGCTTCCAGGCACTCAAGCACCGGATGGCCGACCTGTACGTGGCGGTCTCGGCGGCCCGCGCCGTCGTCGACGACGCTCTCGCCGAGCCGTCGCCGACCTCCGCCGCTCTCGCCAGAGTCGTTGCCAGCGAGGCATTCTCCAAAGTTGCCGCGGAGGCGGTTCAGCTGCACGGTGGCATCGCAATCACCTGGGAAAGCGACATCCAGCTGTATTTCAAACGGGCGCACGGCAGTTCGCAGCTGCTTGGTCAGCCCGCCGAGCACCTGCGCCGGTTACATGCCGAGGTGCTCTGAAGGTCCCGTACGGTAGACGTATGTGCACCCGATTGGTTTACCTGGGGCCGAACGGCAACATCATCACCGGGCGGTCTATGGACTGGAAGTTGGATCTGGCAACCGATCTGTGGGCGTTTCCCCGCGGGATGCAGCGCAGTGGCCAGGCGGGTGCAAACTCGGTCGAGTGGACCTCGCGCTACGGCAGCGTGGTGGCCAGCGGCTACAACGTGTGCTCCACCGACGGCTTGAACGAGGCCGGTCTCTCGGCCAACTTGTTGTGGCTGGCCGAATCCGAGTATCCCCGCTACGACGGTTCCCGGCCGGGGCTATCGGTAGCCGCCTGGGCCCAATACGTGCTCGACAACTTCGCCACCGTGGCTGAAGCCGTCGCCGCCCTGAGCGCCGAACCCTTCGCCGTCGTCACCGACGGGGTGCCGGGCGAGGATCGCCTGGCCACCCTGCATCTGTCGATGTCGGATGCCGAAGGCGACAGTGCGATCGTGGAATACGTTGGCGGCCAACAGGTCATCCACCACGGACGCCAGTACCAGGTGATGACGAACTCGCCGATTTTCGACCAGCAGCTCGCGGTGAACGCCTACTGGGAACAGCTCGGCGGCACCGTCATGCTGCCGGGAACCAACCGCGCCGCGGACCGATTCGCGCGGGCGTCGTTCTACGTCAACGCGATACCGAAATCCGACGACCTGAAGATCGCGCTCGCCTCGGTACTCAGCGTGGTGCGCAACGTGTCTGTCCCATTCGGCATCTCCACACCCGACGAACCGAACATCTCGTCCACTCGCTGGCGCACCGTCGCCCACCACACCCGCAAGCTGTACTGCTTCGAGTCTGCGCTGACCCCCAATGTGTTCTGGGTGGACCTGCAGAAGATCGACTTCAGCGAAGGCGCCCCGACGCGCCGGCTCCCCCTCGGCGACAACGACTCCAACACCTACGCCGGAGAGACATCGGCCCACTTCGAGGTCGCCGAACCCTTCACCTTCCTCGGCATAAGCCCGTGAACACAGGCCGGCACGCGCAGCTCACCGATAATCCGCCCGCTTCCTGTCACGCATCATGACCGAGGAGAGCCCATGACCGATCGCGTCGCGCTGCGCGCCGGAATTCCACCGTTTCACGTCATGGATGTCTGGCTGGCCGCCGCGCAGCGCCAGCGCAGCCACGGCGACCTGGTCAACCTGTCCGCCGGGCAGCCCAGCGTGGGTGCGCCCGAGCCGGTGCGCGCGGCGGCCGCAGCGGCCCTGCAGTCCAACCAGCTCGGCTACACCGTCGCGCTGGGGATCCCGGAGTTGCGTTCGGCGATCGCCGGCTCGTACGCGGATCGGTACGGGTTGGCCGTCGACCCCGACGACGTGGTGGTGACCACCGGTTCGTCGGGCGGCTTCCTGCTGGCATTCCTGGCCTGCTTCGACGTCGGCGACCGGGTGGCGATCGCCAGCCCGGGCTACCCGTGCTACCGCAACATCCTGTCCGCACTGGGCTGCGAGGTGATCGAGATCCCGTGCGGGCCGGAAACCCGCTTCCAGCCCACCGCGGCGGCGCTGGCCGAGATTCCCGGGCCGCTGGCCGGGGTGATCGTCGCCAGCCCGGCCAACCCGACCGGCACCGTCCTGGAGCCGGCGGAACTGGCCGCCATCGCGCAGTGGTGCGACGAGACGGGCGTGCGGCTGATCAGCGACGAGGTCTACCACGGCCTGGTCTATGACGGTGCCCCGCCGACCAGCTGCGCCTGGCAGACCTCCCGCAACGCGGTGGTGGCCAACAGCTTCTCGAAGTACTTCGCGATGACCGGCTGGCGGCTGGGCTGGCTGCTGGTTCCACCGGCGCTGCGGCGCGCGGTGGACTGCCTGACCGGCAACTTCACCATCTGCCCGCCGGTGCTGGCCCAGTACGCGGCGGTCGCCGCATTCACGCCTGCGGCGATCGCCGAGGCCGACGGCCACCTGCGCCACTACGCGGCCAACCGGGAGTTGCTGCTCGACGGGCTGCGCGGGATGGGCATCGACCGGTTGGCACCGACCGACGGAGCCTTCTACGTCTACGCCGACCTGGCGGAATACACCGACGACTCCCTGGCCTTCTGCGCCCGATTGCTCACCGACACCGGTGTCGCCGCGGCGCCGGGCGTCGACTTCGACACCGAGCGCGGCAACACTTTCATCCGGTTGTCGTTCGCCGGCCCGACCGCCGACATCTCCGAAGCCTTGCACCGAATCCGCGGGTGGCTGCCGCTCCGGTAGGTTTACTCACAATCTCGACTTACCTGATCGAAGGGACCACAGCAATGCGCACAACCACGCGAGGCTCGCTGAACCGCCTGGTTCTCGCCGCGGCGGCCGTCGGCATCATCGGTGCGGTGGCCGCCTCCGCATCGGGGACCACCGCACCGGCCGATGCCGCACCGGCACCCTGCACGGCCGCCGGGCTGGCCAACACCGCCAGCGGCGTGCTGAACCAGGCCGGCGGATTCCTCAACGACCACCCGGAGGCCAACGACGTCCTGACCTCCGCGGCCACCATGCCCCCGGACCAGGCCAGGTCCTCGGTGCAGGGTTACTTCGTCGGCCACCTCGACCAGCTGTCGACGCTGCAGAACATTGCCCAGCCGCTCACCGACCTGAAGAACCAGTGCGGGATCGCGGTCTCCCCGACCCAGCTGGCCACCCTGCTGGAGACCGTCAGCAAGTAGGTCCGTGATGGGCCTGGCGATCAGCGACCACGAACGGGCCGCGCTGTCGCAGGCGGCCGGCTTCGGCCTGTTCGCCGCGATCACTGGACGCCGGTCCCGGCGCTTCCCGGTCGGCGGCGCCATCCCGGCCGGCGCCCTGACCTATACCAGCCGCCGGCCGGTGCAGCCGCTCTCCGAGGTCGAGCGGGCGCTGCTGCTGTCGTTGATGGCCGGGGCCACCGGCTGGCACGACGGCATCGTGCACCACCCCGGATACGCCCCCGCGCTGCCCAACTACCCCGGCAGCGCCACCGGCCGGACGATGCCCTCGGCGGCGGGCTTCCACACCAGCCAGGTGTTCTTCACCGACGACACCGGCTGCTACCTGCTGCCCACCCGCGATCAACGACCGCAGCATTCCGGCACCATCGAGGATTGGATCACCCACACCGCCGATTCCTATGTGCAGCTGTCGGATTCGCGCCTGGAGGTGCCCCGCGAAGAGCCCTACATGGAGGGCCACAACACCTGGATCGGCAACCACCCGGGCAGCCTGCTGGCCTTCGCCGTGGCCGACCTCGCCGAGCACCTGATGGAGAACCTGTGGTTCTTCGCGGCCAACGGCTACCGCATCACCGACGACATCAACGACCGCGACCTCCCGGGCCTGCAGGGGTTTTCCCACCTGGCGCACGCCGATGACCCGATCCCGCTGTCGTTCGTCGAGCAGTACACCCTGACCGAGGCCAGCGCGGAGCTGTCCATCGCCGCACACAACGGGGCGCTGGGCTTGCAGGCGATGGGCCTGGGCGGCTGGATCTTCGACGGGCTGGATCGGCTGTCGGTACTGGACGGGTTCGGCTTCGTCGCCGATACCGACCCGCGCTGGCCGTTCGCGAACGCGACCGGGCTGCCCGGCCACTTCGAGACGCTCAGCCCACCGCATGTGGCCTCGGTGGCCGACGGCGTGGCCAAGCTGGTGGCCCGCAAGTTCGGTCCCGGCGGCCCGTCCCACCCCGAAACGCCCGGCCCGTGGACGCAGACAGCCCGGGTGCGGGCTTCGGCGCTGCCACCGGATGGCATCGCCGACCTGGTCACGCTGCAGGCGTCCTACATCTACGACACGTTCGGCAAGCTGCCCGGCACCGTTCCGACCGTGCACGTGTTGATGTACTTGCAGGCCCAGCACCTCGACACCGACTTCTACGACGAGTTCTACGGCCCGGGCGCGTATCTGCGCACCCACGCCGAGCACCAGCAGACCTGGCACTGAGTCGGCGTTCTCGGCATCCACCGTGCCGAAGAACTACAGCCAGGTGTCGTCGGTGGTCGCGGTGAGGAACGCCTCCAGGTCGTCGCGCCATTGCGCGGGCGTGGTCTTCTCCGGCTCGATACCGGTGTAGTCGCCACGGTAGAACAGCAGCGGCCGGGGCTTCACCTCGGGCACATCGGAAAGCGATTGCACGGCACCGAAAACTACGAAGTGGTCGCCGCCGTCGTGCACCGAGGCCACCGTGCAGTCGATGTGGGCCAGCGACCGGGCCAGGACCGGCGAGCCCAGCGGAGAGGGCTCCCAGTCCACCCCGGCGAACTTGTCCGGTTCGCGGGAGCCGAAGCGGGCGCAGACGTCCTTCTGCTCTTCGGCCAGAATGTTGACGCAGAACTTTCCACTGGCCTCGATGGCCTGCCAGGACCGCGACATCTTGGTCGGGCAGAACAGCACCAGCGGCGGGTCCAGCGACAACGCGGCGAACGATTGGCAGGCGAACCCGATCGGCGCACCGTCGTGCACGGTGGTGATAATCGTGATCCCCGTACAGAACTGGCCGAGTACGTTGCGGAACGCGCGCGGGTCGATGGGCAGGTCGTCGGCTGCCGATTGGGAGCTCACTGCCCTACTACTTCTCTATACCCACCGTGAAGTCATGCCCCCACAGGCTGACCGCGGTGCTCTCCCGGGCCACCCAGTCGTCATCGTCGACTTCCAGCCCCTCACAACCGAATTCGACCTGAAAACCGCTGGGCGACTTCATGTAGAACGAGAGCATCTTGTCGTTGACGTGCCGGCCCAGGGTCGCGGCCATCGGCACCTTGCGGCGGTAGGCCCGATCCAGGCAGAGCCCGACATCGTCGGCCTCGCCCACCTCGACCATCAGATGCACGATGCCGGTCGGCGTGGGCATCGGCAGGAACGCCAGGCTGTGGTGGCGCGGGTTGCAGCCGAAGAACCGCAGCCACGCCGGGTCGCCGTCGGCCGGGCGGCCCACCATCTGCGGGGGCAGCCGCATCGAGTCACGCAGCTTGAAGCCGAGCACGTCGCGGTAGAAGTGCAGCGCCTCGGAGTCGTCCTTGGTCGACAGCACCACGTGGCCCAGACCCTGTTCCTCGGTGACGAACCGGTGCCCGTAGGGGCTGACCACCCGACGGTGCTGCAACGCCACCCCGTGGAATACCTCCAGGGTGTTGCCGGACGGGTCGGCGAAGGTGATCATCTCGACGACGCGCCGCTCGGCGAGCTCTGCGGCGTCGGCCTCCTTGTACGGCGTGCCCTCGACCTCCAGGCGCCGTCGAATCTCCTGCAGGCCCTCGGCGTTGGCGCACTCCCAGCCCGAGGACAGCAGCCGGTCGGTGTCGCCGGGTACGACCACCAGCCGGGCGGGGAAGTCGTCCATCCGCAGGTACAGCGCACCCTCGGTAGCACCCTCGCCCTCGACCATGCCGAGAACCTTCAGGCCGAACTCCCGCCAGGCCGCCATGTCGGTGGCCTGTATCCGCAGATACCCCAGTGATCGGATACTCATCGCGATACCTCCCGCAAGCTTGTCAATGTCTCGGGCCGAGCCCGATCAGACCATTGTGTCGCCGGGCGGCAACCCGAATTCGTGGTTACCGAAGATCATGTATGCCCGCTCCGGGTCGTTGGCCGCGTGCACCCGACCCGCGTGCGCGTCACGCCAGAACCGCTGCACCGGCGCGTCGTTGGACAGCGCGGTAGCGCCGGCCGCCTCGAACAGCCGGTCGATCGAGGCGATCGCCCGGCCGGTGGCACGCACCTGGTCGCGGCGCGCGCGGGCCCGCAGCTCGAACGGGATCTCCTTACCGGCCGCCAGCAGGGCGTATTCGTCGGCGACGTTGCCGATCAGCTGCCGCCAGCCGGCGTCGATGTCACTGGCCGCCTCGGCGATCCGGACCTTGGCGAACGGGTCGTCCTTGGCCTTCTCCCCGGCGAACGCCGCCCGGACTCGCTTGCCCTGGTGCTCGACGTGCGCCGCGTAGGCGCCGTAGGCCATGCCCATGATCGGGGCCGAGATCGTCGTCGGGTGCATGGTGCCCCACGGCATCTTGTAGACCGGCGCGGCGTTGGTGGCGTAGCCACCAGCGGTCTGGTCGTTCATCGCCTTGTAGGACAGGAAGCGGTGCCGCGGGACGAAGACGTCCTTGACCACGACGGTGTTGCTGCCGGTGCCGCGCAGGCCGACCACGTGCCAGACGTCGTCGATGGTGTACTCGGTGCGCGGAATCAGGAAGCTGCCGAAGTCCACCGGCTTGCCGTCCTTGATCACCGGACCGCCCAGGAACGCCCAGGTGGCGTGGTCACAGCCCGACGACCAGTTCCAGGAGCCGTTGACGATGTAGCCGTCGGCGTTCTCGGTCACCACACCGGCGCCCATCGGGGCGTAGGAGGACGACACTCGCACGTCGGTGTCCTCGCCCCACACCTCGACCTGGGCCTGCTGGTCGAACAGTGCCAGGTGCCAGTTGTGCACGCCGATGATCGAAGCCACCCACCCGGTGGACCCGCACGCGCTGGCGATCCGGCGGACCGCCTCGTAGAAGACCGCGGGGTCGCATTGCATGCCGCCCCACTGCTCGGGCTGCAACAGCTTGAAGAAGCCGATCTCCTCGAGCGCCTTGATGTTGGCGTCGGGAATCTTGCGCAGGTCCTCGGTCTCCTGGGCGCGCTCGCGCAACTGCGGAAGAAGGTCGTCGATGGCTGCAAGCACCGACTGCGCGTCACGCTGTTGAATGGACGTCACTAGATTGCCTCCCAGGAGTGAGCAGGTAAGCGGCCCGGTTTTTCAACCAGCCTAGAGTGAGATTAGAACACGTTCCGATTTGTGTCGAGCGGGGTGTTCCTGCGGCTGGTAGCGATACCAGACCGGTTTTCTGTAACCTGTTCTAGTTATGACCGACGATGAGGGGCGGGCTGTGGCGGAGACCATTCCGGACGAACCACTGGGTAGTCACGTCCTGGAATTGCAGATCGCGCAAGTCATCGCCGAGACCGACGATGCCTGCTCGCTGGTGTTCGGGGTTCCCGATGGGCCCGACGATCCGGAGATCCCCGCGCAGCGGCTGAAGTACTCACCGGGCCAGTTCCTGACGCTGCGGATCCCCAGCGACCGCACCGGCTCCGTGGCCCGCTGCTACTCGCTGTGCAGTTCCCCGTTCACCGACGACTCGCTGACCGTGACCGTCAAACGGACCGCGGACGGCTACGCGTCGAACTGGCTGTGCGACCACGCCAAGCCCGGGATGCGGATCCACGTGCTGGCGCCGTCGGGCACCTTCGTGCCCAAGTCGCTGGACACCGACTTCCTGCTGCTGGCCGCCGGCAGCGGAATCACGCCGATGATGGCGATCTGCAAATCGGCGCTGTCGCAAGGCAACGGCAAGGTGACGCTGGTCTACGCCAATCGCGACGAGCGATCGGTGATCTTCGGCACCGCGCTGCGCGAACTGGCCGCCAAGTACCCCGATCGGCTGACCGTCGTGCACTGGCTGGAGTCGCTGCAGGGCTTGCCGAGCGCCGCGGCGCTGGCCCAGCTGAGCGCCCCCTTCACCGACCGACAGGCCTTCATCTGCGGCCCGGGCCCGTTCATGCAGGCTTCGCGGGACGCCCTGGAGGCGTTGAACGTCCCGGCCGAGCAGGTTCATCTCGAGGTGTTCAAGTCGCTGGACAGCGACCCGTTCGCGGCGGTCAAGATCACCGAGGCGCCGGAAGGTGCGCAGGAGACCGCGCCGGCCACCGTCGCGGTCGAGTTGGACGGCGAGACCCACACCGTTGAGTGGCCCCGCCACGTCAAGCTGCTGGACCTGCTGCTCGACAAGGGTCTCGATGCCCCGTTCTCCTGCCGGGAGGGGCACTGCGGCGCCTGCGCCTGCGTTTTGAAGAACGGCAAGGTCACCATGGAGGTCAACGACGTGCTGGAGCCTCAGGACCTCGCCGAGGGCCTGATCCTGGCCTGCCAGGCCCACCCCGAGACGGATTCGGTGGAAGTAACCTACGACGAGTGACCCCGGGTCTAGGTTGGTGCGACATGAAGCGGTTGCTGATGATGCCGGCGGCGTTGACGCTGTTGGCCGCGCTGGTCCCGCCCGCGGTCTCCGCGGCGGCCAGTGACACCAAGACCACGTTGTTCCCGGTCAACGACGTCGACCAGCTGCAGACTCACAGTTGGGTCGACTGCGCTGCACCGCCCCTGTGTCGGTTCACCGTCGGGGTGCGCCTGCAGACCCCGGAGGGATTGGTCGGCTTCCCGCCCGACCTGTGGGCCCGCCAAAGCACCGAGATCCGCTCGTCGAAGCGGACCGCCTATCTCGACGTGCACACCGACGGCGGCGAGGGCTGGTTCAAGGACCGCGGCGGGCCGGGAACGAAGGTGTTCAAGGACGGCACCGGCGCGGTGATCCAATCGATGTACTACGGCGAGGGCCCACCGGAGAAGTACCAGACCAACGGCAGCATCGATGTTTTGGAGTACTCCACCGGCCAGCCCAAGACCGACGCCAACGTGATCGTCTGCACCCACGTGCAGGTGGTCTACAGCGGGGTCAATCTGACCACGCCGTCCACCTGCGCCCAGACGGTCTTCTAACCGGGTTTACGCGGGTTCGCCCGGGGCTACCCGCCGAACGTGTACACCATGCGGGATTTTCGCGCTGGTTGCACGCTCGCCGAGAAACCGACGATCGGAGGCGCGAGATGACGGCCGGCGATGACTTCAAAGTAGGGGACGCCGTCTACTTCAACTACCGGTCCGCGAAGCAACCTCGAAGGCCGCATCGTGGGCGTGGCGAAGCAGGCGAAGACCTCGGCCACCACCAGAAGTGATGCCGTTCAAGAAGCACACCCACCCGGGTGAGAATGTTCCGATCCACCGCACCGGAGCCCATCTACGGCACCGCAGCACCTGAGGCTGGACGGGCAGTCACGCCGTCTGCAGCACCACCAGCGAATGCCCCGGCAGCTGTACGGCACCATCCTCGAACCTCGGCGATCCCCAGGCCAGCACCAGCTCGCCGTGCACCGGCACGGTCACTGCGGCCTGTGCCAGATTGCAGACCAGCAGCAGGCAGCCGCGGCGCATGGTGATCCATCGGTTGTCCTCGTCGTAGTCGACCCCGAGGTGACTCAGCCAGGGATCGGCCAGATCCGCTGCGTCACGCAGCCTGATCAGCGCTTGGTAGAACCCCAGCAGCCGGCGATGGCCCTGGTCGTGGACCTCGTCCCAGTCCAGCTTCGATCGCTGGAAGGTTGCCGGGTCCTGCGGGTCCGGAATCTCGTCGGCGTCCCAGCCGTGCTCGGCGAACTCGGCCTTGCGGCCTTCGGCGGTAGCGCGTGCCACCTGGGGGTCCTCATGCGAGGTGAAGAATTGGAATGGGGTCCGCGCACCCCATTCCTCCCCCATGAAAAGCATTGCGGTATACGGCGAGAAAAGCGCGAGTGCGGCTTTGACCGCGAGCTGCCCGGCGGTCAGGTTCTGCGATGGGCGGTCACCGAGCGCCCGGTTGCCGACCTGATCGTGGGTGCAGGTGTAGGCCAACAGCCGGGTAGCCGGAATCAGTGCGGTGGGCAGTGGACGGCCGTGACGCCGCCGTCGAAACGACGAATAGGTGCCCGCGTGGAAAAAGCCCTCCCGCAACGTGGTCGCCAGGGTGGCGATGCTGCCGAAGTCGGCGTAGTAGCCTTGCCGCTCCCCGGAGACCGCGGTGTGAATGGCGTGGTGGATGTCGTCATCCCACTGCGCGGCGATCCCGTAGCCACCGGCCTCGCGGGGGGTGATGGTCCGGGGGTCGTTACGGTCGCTTTCGGCGATCAGCGAGAGCGGACGGCCCAATTGGGCTGCGAGCACGTCGGTTTCAGCGGACAACTCCTCGAGAATGTGGATCGCCGTGGTGTCGACCAGCGCATGCACGGCATCGAGTCGCAGCCCGTCGGCGTGGAAGACCCGCATCCAGCGCAGCGCGCAGTCGATGATGTAGCGGCGCACCTCGTCGGAGTCGGCACCGTCGATGTTGACGGCGTTGCCCCAGGGGTTTCGTGCCTCGGTCAGGTAGGGCCCGAACCGCGGCAGGTAATTCCCGGACGGGCCGAGGTGGTTGAACACGGCATCGATCAGCACGCCCAGGCCGCGGCCGTGACAGGCATCGACGAAGCGCACCAATCCATCCGGGCCGCCATAGGGTTCATGTACCGCGTACCACAGCACACCGTCGTATCCCCAGCCGTGCGTGCCGGAAAAGGCGTTGACGGGCATCAGTTCCACGAAGTCGACACCCAGATCGACCAAGTGGTCCAGTTTCTCGATGGCGGAATCGAAGGTGCCCGCCGGTGTGAAGGTGCCGATGTGCAACTCGTAGATCACCGCACCTTCGACGCTTCGCCCCGCCCAGTCGTTATCGGTCCACGTCGCGCCGGTCTCATCCCACAACGCCGATCGTGCGTGCACACCGTCGGGCTGACGGGCCGATCGCGGATCCGGCAGCACCTGCGGATCGTCATCGATCAGATACCCGTAGCGGGCATCGCGGGCTACCTCGAGCGTGGTGCGCCACCAGCCGTCATCCGTACGGATCATCTGGTGGGCCAGGCCGTCGACGTCGAGGCCGACGACTGCGGGGGCCGGCGCCCAGACGGCGAAGTCAGTCATCGACACGCTCCAACAGTGCGACCGGCAGCGTCGCGAACAATTCGGCTACCGCCGCCGGCCCACTGTGTTTGCCGCCTGAGAGGACGTCGGCCCAGGTACCGGGCGGCAACGCAACGGCGGTATCGCGCCAGCCGCCCTCGGGCAGGCGCAGTGTCCAGCGGCTCACCGCCACCACCACGTCCTCGCCCCGGCGAAACGCGACGATGTGCTCTGAGGCCGGGCCCGACGCCAGGACGGGGTGATAGCCGCCGCGCAGGAAGGTGTCGGGGCGCGTTCGGCGCATCCGCAGCGCCGCGGCGACCACCCGCATCTTCGGGTGGCGTAGCGACGTGAGCTCCGCGCGCAGCGCCGCGTAGTCGACGGGCCGCCGATTGTCCGGGTCGACCAGACTGTCGTCGCACAGTTCGGTGCCCTGATACACGTCCGGGATGCCGGGAACGGTCAACGCCAAGAGTTTTTGGCCCAGGATGTCGCTTTCGATGTGCGGAACGAGTTCGCCGACCAGTTCGGTCAGCTGTCGCGCAATGGGCCCGTCGAGGATGTCGTCGAGCCAACCGTGCATCTCCGCCTCGAACTCGGTGTCCGGATCGTGCCATGTGGTACGCCGCGCCGCTTCGCGTACAGCCTTCTCGGCATAGGCGTGCAACCGCTCGCGCAGTGCGGTGGTCACCTCGCCGTCGACCGGCCACACACCGAAAATGTTCTGCCACAGGAACAGTCCCGTCGCCAGGTCAGGCGACGGGGCGCTGGCCTCCCACCGGGCGACGAATTCGGCCCACAGGGACGGCACCTGCGACAGCACGCCGATGCGGGCCCGCACATCCTCGCCGCGTTTGGTGTCGTGGGTGGACAGGGTGGTCATCGTGTGCGGCCAGCGTAAAGCCCTGGTAGCTGCCCGCTGATGAAATTCAGCCGGCCCCACCCCGAAACGTCGGGGGTCGCCGCCGACTTCGTTCAGCGACACCAGCCTGGCATCACGGTAGAACATGCAGTCCTCGGTTGCCTTGGCCGTCACCGCCCCGCACAGCTGCTGCAGGCGCACCGCGGATTCCCGGTGGTCGGAGATCGCGGCCGCAACCAGTTGCAGCGGTTCACCGAGCTCCGGTTTCTCCGCTTGGAGTTCGGCCAGCGCAACGGGCAGTGTCGCCGCCAGTCCCGGGTAGTCGCTGCGGTAGACGCCGACCCGGCCGAGCAGCCCCACGATGGCCTCACCCAGCAGCGGATGCTCGACACCGGTGGCGCCGACCACGCAACGGCGCAGCCGGGCCAGCTCGCTGGCCAGCGTCTCGGTCGCGGCGATCTCCTTCTGTTCGGTCAGCAACATCGGCATCGCGCGGTAGTCGACCCCGGCGGTTTCGAACAGCTCGGTCAGGGCGGGCTCACCGTCGGGGTCGATGAACAGCCCGCCGATCTCCCGCAGCACGTCGTAGCCGGTAGAGCCGGCCACCGGAAGGCTCGGTTCGAGCGACTCGTCAACGGCCAGAATCTTTTCGACGACGATCCAGGCGTCGGGTCCCACCAGCGCGCGCAGTCGTTGCAGATACCCGACCGGGTCCGACAGCCCATCCGGGTGATCGACCCGCAGGCCGTCGACGAGGCCGTCCTCGAACCAGCGAGACGGCTCGGCGTGCCAGGCGTCGAACACCGCCTGATCCTCTTGACGCAGCCCGGCCAGTGATGTGATGGAAAAGAACCGGCGGTATCCGCAGCTGCCGTCACGCCACCCGACCAACCGATAGTGCTGGCGGTCGTGGACTTGCGCGCCGCTGCCGGTGCCGGTGCCGGGCGCGACCGGGAACACCAGATCTCCCAGCCGCAGCACCTCGCCGTCGACCACCAGGTCGGCGATGTCGCCGTCAGAGCCCAAGACCGGCAGGATGATTCGGCCGTCACCGAGCTCCCAGTCGATGTCGAAGAACGCGGCGTACTGCGAGGACCGGCCATGCTTCAGGACGTCCCACCACCACCGGTTCTGCTCCGGGCGTGCCACCCCGACGTGGTTGGGCACGATATCGATGATCAGGCCGATCCCGTGCGCGCGCGCCGCCGCGGACAGCCGAGCCAGTCCTTGCGGACCGCCCAATTCGGCCGACACCGTAGTCGGATCCACGACGTCATACCCGTGCGCCGAACCGCGGACCGCCGTCATGACCGGTGAGAGGTAGAGGTGCGACACACCGAGTTCGTCGAAATAGTCCAGCAGCTGTTCGGCGTCGGCGAAGGTGAACGCGAACCCGCTTTCCTGGCCGCGCAGCTGTAACCGGTAAGTGGACAGCACCGGGAGCGCCATACCTCAGCGCACTTTCCGCAAGACGAGCAGCGAGCGGCCCGCGACGGGCACCTCCTCGCCGGCCTGCACAGCCTGCTCGGCCGGGGCCTGCGGCTGCGCGGTGTCCAGTTCAACGGACCACTCTTGGGCGTAATCACCGCCCGGAACCGCGAACCCGACCGTGTCGGCGTGCGCATTGAAGCACAGCAGAAATGAGTCGTCCACCACTGGCTGACCGCGCGCATCGGGCTCGCGGATCGCCTCACCGTTGAGGAAGACCATGATGCACTTGTCGAAGCCGTTGTCCCAATCGTCTTGGCTCATCTCCTGACCGGCGGGGGTGAACCAGGCGATGTCACCGATCCCGTCGCCGTGGCGTACCGGCCGGCCCTCGAAGAACCGGCGACGGCGAAACACCGGGTGGTCCTTTCGAAGCCGTGTCACGCGGCGGGTGAAGTCCAGCAGATCGGCGTTCTTCTCCGCCAGCGACCAATCCATCCAGGCGATTTCGGAATCCTGACAGTAGGCGTTGTTGTTGCCGCGCTGAGTGCGGCCCAGTTCGTCGCCGTGCGCGAGCATCGGTGTGCCTTGCGACAGCATCAGGGTGGCCATGATGTTGCGCATCTGCCGCGCCCGTAGTGCCAGGATGTCCGGGTCGTCGGTGGGCCCTTCGACGCCACAGTTCCACGACCGGTTGTGGCTCTCGCCGTCGGTGTTGTCGTCACCGTTGGCCTCATTGTGTTTTTCGTTGTAGGAGACCAGGTCATGCAGCGTGAATCCGTCGTGAGCGATGACGAAGTTGATGCTGGCGCCGGGGCGTCGTCCGGTGGCCTCGTAGAGATCCGATGACCCGGTAAGCCGGGAGGCGAACTCGCCCAACGTTTCCGGCTCGCCGCGCCAGTAATCACGCACGGTGTCGCGGTACTTGCCGTTCCATTCGGTCCACAGGCCGGGAAAGTTACCGACCTGGTAACCGCCTTCCCCCACATCCCACGGCTCGGCGATCAGCTTCACCTGGCTGACCACCGGATCCTGCTGGATCAGGTCGAAGAAGGCCGAAAGGCGGTCGACGTCATAGAACTCGCGGGCCAAGGTCGATGCCAGATCGAAGCGGAACCCGTCCACGTGCATCTCGGTCACCCAGTACCGCAGTGAATCCATGATCAGCTGCAGCGCATGCGGGTGACGCGCGTTGAGGCTGTTTCCGGTGCCGGTGTAATCCATATACATGCTGCGATCGTCGTCGACGAGCCGGTAATAGGCGGCGTTGTCGATTCCCCGGAAGTTGATGGTCGGGCCGAGGTGGTTGCCTTCGGCGGTGTGGTTGTAGACCACGTCGAGGATCACCTCGATGCCGGCCTCATGGAAGGTCCGCACCATCGTCTTGAACTCCGCGACCGCTGCGCCGGGCTGCTGATTCGCCGCGTACTGGCTATGCGGGGCGAAGAACCCGAAAGTGTTGTAACCCCAGTAGTTCCGCAGACCCATCTTCAGCAGGCGATCGTCGTGCATGAACTGGTGTACCGGCATCAGCTCGATCGCCGTGACATTGAGCGACTCGAGGTGGTCGATGATCACCGGGTGAGCCAGCCCCGCGTAGGTGCCGCGCAGTTCCTCCGGGATACCCGGATGGGTCTGCGTCATGCCTTTCACATGCGTCTCGTAAATGATCGTCTCGTTGTAGGGAGTCTTGGGCGGCCGATCGGTTGCCCAGTCGAAGTACGGGTTGATCACCACGCTGGTCATGGTGTGACCGAGCGAGTCGACCCTCGGCAGGGTTTCGGCTCGCGGTGGCTCTTCGCCCGCTGCCATGTCGTAGGAGAACAGCGCCTGAGTGAAGTCGAAGTCGCCGTCGAACGCCCTGCCGTACGGGTCCAGCAGTAGCTTGCTGGAATCACAGCGGTGCCCGGCCGGCGGATCGAACGGCCCGTGCACCCGGAAGCCGTAATGCTGCCCCGGCGACACCGTCGGCAGGTAGGCGTGCCAGACGTAGCCGTCCACCTCCTCGAGCGGGATGCAGGTCTGGTTACCGCTGTCGTCGATCAGGCACAGATCGACCTGCTCGGCGATCTCGGAGAACAGGGCGAAGTTGGTTCCCCCGCCGTCGTAGCCGGCTCCGAGCGGGGCGCTGTTGCCCGGCCAGGTGCCGTGCGACACGCTCTCGGCTGAAGCCGGGGCAGCGGTGACCGTCTTCGCCGGATCTCGGGTAGCGCCCATATTCACCCAATCTCATCCAAGACTTTCGATTCCGCGACACCTCGGCCGGGGTGTGGCTACCCGCCTGCCGGGCGCTCAAACTAGGCCCGCCTACGACATTACGGTCAGGGCCGCGGTCGGCGCCGCCGATCGCGGGGTGTGAACGCTGGCACGCGCACTGTTGAAACTGCCCCAACCCGGGTATAGGCGTTGTCGTGGTGCCTGATGACCTGCGCCGGCTGGCCGCGGCACACGGTGTGGCCACCGCCTACCGCGATGAGCGGCGCGAGTTGGTGCAGGTCGACGACGACGTCGTGATCCGGGTCCTGCAGCTGCTCGAGGTCGAGGCCGGCAGCGCCGCCGACCGCCGCCACGAACTGATCAGGCTGGACGAACCCGACCGCGCAGGTCTGACACCGCCGACGGTGGCGGTGCGGGTGGCCGGGCGAACCCAGCCGTTGCCCGGGGCCGTTGCGCTGGTAAGCGAGGACGGCGAACGACGCACGGTGCGGGACGAACTGCCCGCCGATCTGTCGCCGGGCTGGTATGACCTGGCGCTGTCCGACGGCCGGCAGGTCACCTTGGTGGCGGCTCCGCCTCAGGTTCGGCCCGCGCCCCTGACATGGGGATGGATGCTGCAGTCCTACGCGCTGCGCTCCGCCCGCTCGTGGGGCATGGGCGACCTCGGCGATCTGCGGGATTGGGTGACGTGGACGGCCGCCGAGCACGGCGCCGGAGCGGTGCTGCTCAACCCGCTGCACGCGCCGGGGCCCACGCATCCGGTGCAGTCGTCACCGTATACGCCGTCGAGTCGACGCTTCGCCAACCCGCTGGCGCTGTGCATCTCCGACCTCGCCAGCTATCGGCGCGCCGACCCGGCCACCCGGGCCGAGGTCGATGCGCTGCGGGTGGCCGCCGATACCTCGCGGATCGACTACGACCTGGTCTGGTCGGCTAAACGCGCCGCCTTGGAGTTGCTGTGGCGAGCTGACGGTCGCCCCTGCCCACCGGAGTCGGACGGCAGGGCGTTGCGTGACTGGGCGACCTACTGCGCGCTGGCCGAACGCCATGGCGGTCGGTGGCCGGCATGGCCTGCGCCGCTGCACGACGCGGCCGGTGCCGCGGTGGCGGCCGCGCGGCGAGAGCTCGCCCCCCGGATCGCGTTTCACGCCTGGGTGCAGCAGCGCTGCGTCGAGCAGTTACTGGCGGTCCAGGGCGCCGCAAAGGACTCGGGTATGGCGCTGGGCGTGTTGCACGACTTGGCCGTCGGCGTCGACCCCGACGGCGCCGACGCCTGGGCGCTGGCCGACGTGCTGGCCGGCGCAGCCAGCATCGGGGCGCCCCCGGACACCTTCAGCCCGCACGGCCAGGACTGGCGGCTACCGCCCTGGCGGCCGGACCGGCTGGCGGCCACCGGCTACCGCGCGGTGCGCGACATGCTGCGGGCGGTCCTCGCCCATGCCGACGGGGTCCGCATCGATCACGTCGCCGGCTTGTGGCGGCTGTGGTGGATCCCGCCCGGGGAGAGCCCGGACCGCGGTACCTATGTCCACTACGACGCCGATGTCATGCTCGCGGTATTGGCGCTGGAAGCGCATCGCGCCAACGCGGTCGTCATCGGTGAGGACCTGGGCACAGTGGAACCGGAAGTCACCCGGGCACTGGCCGACAACGCGATGCTGGGCTGCGCGGTCTCCTGGTTCACCCGCGACGAGGCGGCTCCCGGCCGGCCCTTGCTCCGGCCGGGACAGTGGCCCTCGCGGGTGGCTGCCAGCATCTCCACCCACGATCTGCCCACCGCAGCCGGATTTCTGCGCGCCGAGCACGTGCGGGCCCGCGCCGAGCGGGGGCTGCTCGACGACGTGGCGGCCGCGCGGTCCGCCGCCGAGCGGGAACGGGCCGAATGGCTGGCGCTGCTGCGTTCCGAAGGGTTTCTTGACGATGACGATCCGACTCCCGATGAGCCGCAGATCATCGACGCCATGCACCGCTTTCTGGCCGCCACGCCGAGCCGGCTCAAGCTGGTCTCGCCTTACGACGTCCTGGCCGAACCCTGTCAGCCCAATCTGCCCGGCACCGTCGATGAATACCCGAACTGGCGTCTGCCGCTGTCCGAGCCGCTCGAGCAACTGCGCACCGACCCGAGGATCGCAGGCACCGCGGCGTTGTTCTCCGATGGGCAAGCTCACCAGATATCCGGCCGGTAATCACGTCCGGATTGGGGTACATGTCGAGATATGGCCGCCGACGTTGACCGCGAGTTTCGCCAGGACCAAGCGGACCCCGCAGCGGGTAGCCATGTCGAGGGCGGCGTCGTGGAGCATCCGACCGCCGACGACTTCGCCGATGCGGCGGCCCCGCCCGCGGATCCCGTCTGGTTCAAGCGGGCGGTGTTCTATGAGGTGCTGGTTCGGGCGTTCTATGACTCCAACGGGGACGGCATCGGTGACCTGCGCGGCCTGACCGAGCAGCTGGACTATCTGGAGTGGCTCGGGGTCGATTGCCTGTGGTTGCCGCCGTTCTACGACTCACCGCTGCGCGATGGCGGCTACGACATCCGGGACTTCTACAAGGTGTTGCCCGAGTTCGGCACGGTCGATGATTTCGTCGAACTGATCGACGCGGCGCACCGGCGCGGCATTCGGGTCATCACCGATCTGGTGATGAACCACACCTCCGACAGCCACCCCTGGTTTCAGCAGTCCCGCCGCGACCCGGACGGCCCCTACGGCGACTACTACGTATGGAGCGACACCAGCGAGCGCTACGCCGATGCCCGGATCATCTTCGTCGACACCGAGGAGTCCAACTGGACATTCGACGCGGTGCGCAAGCAGTTCTATTGGCACCGGTTCTTCTCCCACCAGCCCGACCTGAACTATGCCAACCCGGCGGTGCAGGAAGCCATGATCGAAGTGCTGCGGTTCTGGCTGAACCTGGGCATCGACGGTTTTCGGTTGGATGCGGTGCCATACCTGTTCGAGCGCGAAGGAACCAACTGCGAAAACCTGCCCGAGACACATGATTTCCTCAAACGCTGCCGCAAGGTGGTCGACGACGAGTTCCCGGGCCGGGTACTGCTGGCCGAGGCCAATCAGTGGCCCACCGATGTCGTCGAATATTTCGGGGACCCCGAGACCGGCGGCGACGAATGCCACATGGCATTCCACTTCCCTTTGATGCCACGCATTTTCATGGCAGTGCGCCGCGAGTCGCGCTTCCCGATTTCGGAGATCATGGCGCAGACGCCGCCGATCCCCCATCTGGCACAGTGGGGCATCTTCCTGCGCAACCACGACGAGCTGACACTGGAGATGGTCACCGACGACGAGCGCGACTACATGTACGCCGAATACGCCAAAGATCCGCGGATGAAGGCGAACGTGGGAATCCGGCGCCGGCTGGCCCCGCTACTGGACAAGGACCGCAACCAGATCGAGTTGTTCACCGCTCTGTTGCTGTCGCTACCGGGCTCCCCGATCCTCTACTACGGTGATGAGATCGGAATGGGCGACATCATCTGGCTGGGCGACCGCGACGCGGTGCGCACCCCGATGCAGTGGACACCGGACCGCAACGCCGGTTTCTCCACCGCGAACCCGGGCCGGCTCTACCTGCCCCCGATCCAAGACGCGGTCTACGGTCATCAGTCGGTCAATGTCGAAGCACAGCGCGACACGTCGACATCGCTGCTGAACTGGACGCGCACCATGCTCGCTGTTCGGCGCCGCTACGACGCCTTCGCCCTGGGCGAGTTCCGGGAGCTGGGCGGGTCCAATCCGTCGGTGCTGGCGTATGTGCGGGAGATGTCGGGCGACGACGGCGCCACCGTCCTCTGCGTCAACAACCTGTCGCGGTTTCCCCAGCCGATCGAATTGAATCTGCAGCACTGGGACGGCCACACGCCGGTGGAACTGACCGGGTCGGTGGAGTTTCCCCGGATCGGAAAACTTCCGTACCTGCTCACTCTGCCCGGATATGGCTTCTACTGGTTCCAGCTGTGCGAGCCGAAGGAGGACATGTCATGACCGATGTCACCGGCGAGCCAGCGGGTCTGCCGTGGGCGGAATGGCTGCCGACACGGCGCTGGTACGCCGGGCGTAATCGGCAGCTGGCCGGTGCAGAGCCCGTTCTGGTGGTGCAGTTGGGCGACACACTGGATCTGGTGCTGGTCGACGTCACCTACACCGAAGGGCCCGACGAGCGCTACCAGGTGTTGGTCAGCTGGGATGCCGACCTGCCACCGGAGTACGCCCAGATCGCGATGATCGGAACCCATCGGGGGCGTACCGCCTATGACGCACTGTATGACGCTGCGGCCACCCGGTTGTTGTTGTCCCTGATCGATTCGTCGGCCCAACGCGGCGACGTCACGTTCACTCCGGAGGCGGGGGCGTCGCTGCCGATCGGGGCGAGCGCTCGGGTATCAGAAGCCGAGCAGAGCAACACCAGCGTGATCGTCGAGGAGGAAGTGGTCTTCAAGGTGTTCCGCCGGTTGAAGGAAGGCATCAATCCCGATATCGAGTTGAACGCGGCGCTGGGCCGGGCGGCCAACCCGCACGTGCCGCGACTGCTGGGCTCCTATCAGATCGAGTTGCCCGGCGACTCCGGCGTTTCGCCCTACGCGCTGGGCATGGTCAGTGAGTATGCGGTGAACTCGGCGGAGGGTTGGGCGATGGCCACCGCCAGCGTGCGTGACCTGTTCGCCGAAGCCGATCTGTACGCCTACGAGGTGGGCGGCGACTTCGCCGGTGAGTCCTACCGGCTCGGTGAGGCGGTCGCGTCGGTGCACCGGGCACTGGCCGGCAGCCTGGGCACCGCTGAAGCGGTCTTCCCGGCGCAGGCTCTGCTGTCGCGGTTGGCGGCGACCGCGGCGACCGTGCCGCAGATACGCCCGCACGTCGCCGCTGTCGAACAGCGATTCCAGGAGCTGGCCGGGGAGAAGATCACCGTGCAGCGCGTCCACGGCGACCTGCATCTGGGCCAGGTGCTGCGCACCCCGAACGGTTGGCTGCTGATCGATTTCGAAGGCGAACCGGGGGCGCCGTTGTCGGAGCGCCGCCGGCCGGATTCGCCGCTGCGGGACGTCGCGGGTGTGTTGCGGTCTTATGAGTACGCGGCCTACGGAAAACTGGCCGACTTGTCGCGGGACGGGCAGGACCGGCAATTGGCCACCCGGGCCCGCGAATGGCTGGACCGCTGTCGCAGCGCCTTCTGCGACGGTTACACAGCGGAATCCGGTTCCGACCCGCGTGACCAGGCGGCGCTGCTCACCGCCTACGAAGTCGACAAGGCGGTCTATGAGGCCGGTTATGAAGCCCGGCACCGGCCGGCGTGGCTGCCGATTCCGTTGCGCGCCCTGAGCCGGCTGATCGCTGCGTAGGCGGCCGGACGTCACTCGGCAGGTTCGAGCCACAGCGCCGACAGCGGGGGCAGCACCAGCACGGCCGAGGCCGGGCGGCCGTGACGGGGCTCGTCGACGGCCTCGACGCCACCGAAGTTGCCGACGCCGCCGCCGTTGTATTCGGCGGCGTCGGTGTTGAGAATCTCGCGCCACCGGCCGGCGGACGGCAGCCCGAGGTGGTAATCGGCATGCGCCACACCGGAGAAGTTGAACACGGCGGCCAGCACCGATCCGTCGGTTCCGTAGCGCAGAAAGCTCAGCACGTTGTTGGCGGAGTCGTTGGCGTCGATCCAGGAATAGCCGGCCGGGTTGATGTCTTCACTCCACAGTGCGGGATGGTTGCGGTAGACGAGGTTGAGATCGCGTGTCAGACGCAGGATTCCGGCGGAGAAACCGGCTGCCTCACCTTCGGAGTCGAGTTGGTGCCAGTCCAATCCGCGCTCCTCGGACCATTCGGCGCGCTGGCCGAACTCCTGGCCCATGAACAGCAGCTGCTTGCCCGGGTGGGCCCACTGGTAGGCGAGCAGACTCCGGACCCCGGCGGCCTTGGCGTGATCGTCGCCGGGCATGCGGCTCCACAGCGTGCCCTTGCCGTGCACCACTTCGTCGTGGCTGATCGGCAGTACGAAGTTCTCGGTGTAGGCGTAGAGCATCGAGAAGGTCATCTCGTGGTGATGGTAGGAGCGATGCACCGGGTCGTGCCCGAGGTAGGCGAGCGTGTCATGCATCCAGCCCATGTTCCATTTCATCGAAAAGCCCAGACCGCCCAGGCTGGTCGACCTGGACACTCCCGGCCAGGAGGTCGACTCCTCGGCAATGGTCGCGATGCCGGGAGCCGACTTGTGCGCGGTCGCGTTCATCTCCTGCAGGAACTGCACCGCCTCGAGATTCTCTCGGCCGCCGTGGACGTTGGGTGTCCAGCCGCCCTCGGGCCGTGAGTAATCCAGGTAGAGCATCGACGCGACGGCATCGACTCGTAGGCCGTCGATGTGAAACTCGCTGAGCCAATACAGCGCGTTGGCCACCAGGAAGTTGCGCACCTCGGGACGGCCGAAGTCGAAAACGTAGGTGCCCCAGTCCAGTTGCTCACCGCGACGCGGATCAGCATGTTCATACAGTGCAGTACCGTCGAACCGGCCCAGCGCCCACGCGTCTTTGGGGAAGTGCGCCGGAACCCAGTCCACGATGACGCCGATGCCGGCGCGGTGCAGTGCGTCGACCAGCGCACGGAAATCGTCGGGAGAGCCGAACCGGGCGGTCGGCGCATAGTACGAGGTGACCTGATAGCCCCATGACCCGCCGAACGGATGCTCGGCGACCGGCAGGAGTTCGACATGGGTGAATCCCTGTTCCACAACGTAATCCGTCAGCTCGGTTGCAAGCTGACGGTAGCTGCGGCCGGGACGCCAGGACCCGAGGTGAACTTCGTAGATGCTCATCGCCTCGAATACCGGGTTCGCGGTGGCACGCTGCTGCATCCACTCGTCATCGCTCCAGCTATAGCGGCTGGTGGTCACCCGGGAGGCGGTCTGGGGTGGGGTTTCGGCAGAGAACGCCATCGGGTCCGCCCGCTCGGTGACCACATCGTCCGCGCCGTGCACCCGGAACTTGTACAGGCCGCCGATCGGGAAGTCCGGCCAGAACAGTTCCCACACACCGGAAGAGCCCAGTGCCCGCATCGGTGCACCGATCCCGTCCCAGCCGGTGGCATCGCTGACCAGACCGACGCCCTTGGCGTTGGGCGCCCACACCGCGAACGACACCCCGGTCACCGTCCCGTCCGGGGTGGTGAACGTGCGCGGATGGGCGCCGAGCACCTCCCACAGCCGTTCGTGTCGCCCCTCGGCGAACAGGTGCAGGTCCATCTCACCCAGCGTGGGCAGGAAACGATATCCGTCGGCGACGATCTGCGGTTGTCCGGCGCCGAGATAGTCGATCTGCAGCCGATAGTCGATCAGATCGACGAACGGCAACGTCGCGGCGAACAACCCGCCGCCCAGGTGTTGCATCGGCACTCGGTCGCCCCCCACCAGCACCGTCGCGACAGCCGCGCCCGGCCGCAGGGTTCGGATCACGGTACGTTCACCGTCGTCGTGGGCGCCCAGGATCGCGTGCGGATCGTGATGCACGCCGGACAGCAACCGGTCGACGTCCGCGGGCGTCACCGCCGGCCCGGGGCCGCGCGTGTGCTTACTTCGCGTCATCGGGTCTTCACCTCCGAAGCAACCGTGCTCGCGCGTCGGCGTCGATCACCGGCATGTTGACGATATGAGCGACCGCTCGGCTCGGCTCGAGTCGGACGTAATTGTCCTGCCCCCACTGGTATTCCTCCCCGCTGATCTCGTCGCGCACCCAGAACCGCTCGTAGGGCTCCATCCCCAGCACCGCCATGTCCAGCGACAATGTCGCCTCCTCGGCGGCGAACGGGTTCAACGTCACCACCACCAGCACCGTGTCGCCGCTGATCGGGTCGAACTTGCTGTAGGCCAGCAGCGCATCGTTGTCGACGTGATGGACCCGCAGGGTGCGCAGTTGCTGCAGGGCCGGGTGCTGACGGCGAATGGCGTTGAGGCGTGCAATGAACGGCTCGAGCGATCCGCCCTCCTGCACCGCGGCGGCGAAGTCACGTGGACGCAGTTCGTACTTCTCCGAGTGAAGGTATTCTTCGCTTCCCTCGTGCAGTGCCTGGTTTTCGAACAACTCGTAGCCGGAGTACACCCCCCACGACGGACCCATCGTCGCCGCCAGCACCGCGCGGATCGCGAACATGCCGGGGCCGTGATGCTGCAGGCTGGCATGCAGGATGTCCGGTGTGTTGACGAACAGATTCGGGCGTCGAAAATCGGCCAGTTCGGCGATCTCCTCGCCGAACTCGGTGAGTTCGGGCTTGGAGGTGCGCCAGGTGAAATACGTGTAGGACTGGGTGAAGCCGAGCTTGGCCAGCCCGTACTGGCGCACCGGCGGGGTGAACGCCTCGGACAGGAACAACACGTCGGGATCGGCGGATTTGATCTTCGCGATCAGCCATGCCCAGAAGCCCGGCGGTTTGGTGTGGGGATTGTCGACCCGAAAGATCTTGACCCCGTGGTCGATCCAGTGCTGCACCACCCGGAGCACCTCGGCATACAACCCGGCGGGATCGTTGTCGAAGTTCAGCGGGTAGATGTCCTGATATTTCTTCGGCGGGTTCTCCGCGTAGGCAATCGTCCCGTCCGGCAACTCGGTGAACCACTGGCGGTGCCGGTCGGCCCAGGGGTGATCGGGAGCGCACTGCAACGCCAGGTCCAAGGCGACCTCCATACCGAGTTCGCCTGCGCGGCTGACGAAACGGTCGAAGTCGTCGAGCGTTCCCAGATCGGGATGAACGGCGTCGTGGCCACCCTCGTCGCTGCCGATCGCCCAGGGCGAACCGACGTCACCCGGTTCGGCGGCGACGCTGTTGTTGCGGCCCTTTCGGTGCACCTTTCCGATCGGGTGGATAGGCGGCAGATAGACCACGTCGAATCCCATCTCGGCGATGCGCGGCAGCGCCGACGCCGCGGTGGCAAACGTGCCGTGCACCGGATTGCCGGCAGGGTCTCGTCCGCCGGTGGAGCGGGGGAACATCTCATACCAGGCGCCGAACCGGGCCAGCGGCCGGTCTACCCAGACCCGGAACTGTTGGCCCCGGGTGAGATGGTCACGCAGGGGGTAGTGAGTGATCAGCTCACGGATCTGCTCCGATAACGCCGGCGCCGACCGCGTCACCGGGTCGCCCGGCTGACGCAAGGCCGCAGCCGCTGCCAGCAGGGTCTTCCGCATGCCGACCGGCATCGCTGCGGCGGCACGGTCGAACAGGTCGGCGCCGATCAACAGATCGTTGGACAGTTCGGCTTCGCCCTGACCGGCGTCCAATTTCGCGACCACCGCATCACGCCA
>Ga0182736_1001149_pt1 | contig 28726 bp, 29 predicted proteins | sample eDN5th30CKraftBY_FD_128882 | JGI IMG/M metagenome (GOLD analysis project Ga0182736, IMG submission 128882) | Enriched backyard soil microbial communities from Emeryville, California, USA - eDNA 5th pass 30_C Kraft BY (version 2) (version 2) | ecosystem: Environmental > Terrestrial > Soil >...
CGGGGATGGCGGCGAGCATCATCGCGTTGGTCGCGTCGATGTAGGCGCGGTCGTCGGTCTGCACCCACAGCACCGGCGCCACCGCCCCCGAGATGCTCGACGCCCGCGCGAAATTGATGCCGTCGGGACCTGAGAAGTCGTTGTCGGCGGTCAATCCGGAGACGTTGATATTGGTCGCGTCGAGGTCGGATCCAGCACCGAACAGATAGATGTCCCAGGCAAAGGTGGTCGCTTCCGGGGTGTCCCCGGTCTCGCGCAGGCGGATGATGTGGCCGTTGTGGTTGTTGATGCCGGCGTTGGGTGCGTCGGCATAGGCGCGCGGGTTGGCGGCGTCGGTGGTCGCCGGGGTGCGCAGCTCGCCGCGGTTCAGGGTGATGAAGACCTCGCCGGTGATCGGGTTGACCGAGGTCCAGCCCGCACGATCCATCGGCGTCGCCGCGAGCGCATCGCCGGCCAGGCGCGCGTTGGTGAGCACGTCGACCTGATCCGCGAAGGGATAGGCCGCATTCGCGCTGGTCAGTGGGGCGGTGCCAAACGTCAGCGGCAGCCAGGTGCCGGTGCCGTCCGCCTTGAATTGCGCCACGTACAGCGTGCCGCTGTCGAGATATTTGTCCCCGATCGCCAGTCGATCGGTCGCGGCCGCGTCGGCCGAGGCCCAGGCGGTGCCCGACACGAACTTGTAGAAATATTCCCTTTCGCCATTATCGCCCATGTAGAAGGCCGGCTTGACACCGATGAAGAACTTGCCGGGCCAGCACCCTTCATGGTCGAAGCGGCCGAGGGCGGTGCGCTTCCTGGGCGCTTTGGTCGCGTCATAGGGATCGACCTCGACCACCCAGCCGAACTGGTTGGGTTCGTTGCGGAAATCGGCCGTCGCGGAGGCTCCCGTCGCCTGGGCATCGAAACGACGAAACGCGGTGTTATTGGCGTCGGCGGGGACGACGCTCTCCCAGGCGTAGGTGGAGCCGGCCTGGGTCAGGCCGAAGCGCGCCAGCGCGGTGGCTTCCTTCGCGGTCCGCCGCGGATTGTCGAGCAAGGCGGGGCGCCGGAAATAGCCGGGCCAGTCGGCCTCACCGGTCAGCCCGGTACCCCAGGCGGTATAGCCGTTGCCGCGATTGCCGATCGTGCCGCGACCCTTGGTGCCGTCGGTGGAAAAGGCGGTCTGGAGATAGCTGCTGCCCTTGACCGGGCCGCTGAAGTCGACCGCAGTCTGTGCTGTCACGCGGCGGTTGAATGCGCTCGCCTGGACATAGCTCCAGCTGCCGTCGGCGGCCTTGATCGTCTCGACCACGCTCAGGCCCAGCGCCTCCATTTCCTTGACCGCCTCGGCCTCCGGGCGTGCGCTGCCGCTGCCGGTCGGGCCGTTGGCGTGGAGATAATATGGGTTGATGTCGGCGTGGTTCATCATCAGCAAACCGCGCGACGCCGCCAGATCGTCGCGCGCGCCGGCGCCGTCCAGCCCGAACCAGTAGAGCGCATCGTGTTCGTCGCCTGCGCGGGTGGCAAAACCGGTGTCGGTGCCGTCGTTCTTGTACGCCGGCGTCGTCGCGTCGAGCGGGTCGCCGGTCCGATAGAGGACGCTGACCTTGTAGTCGGCCGGGACCGTGACAACGTCGTTCTTGTTCTTCGCGACGGGGGCGAAGTTGAGCGCGACTGGGGTGACGGTGACGTTGGCGTCGGCGCTGGCGGTGTTGCCGCTATTGTCGGTCGCGGTGAAGCGGATCACGACGATCGCGTTGGAGGAGACGGCGGGCGCGAGGAAGCTGGTGGTGGTGCCGGTGGTCGCGCTGAGCGTCACGACCGGGCCGCTGACCTGGACGAAGGTCGAGCTGGTGATGCTGCCGTTGTCGGTGGCGGTGCCGGTGATCGTGACGAGGTTGCCCGACGATGCCGTGCCGGAACTCCCGACCGTGACGGTCGGGGCCGGATCCGATGGGGTGTCGTTCTTGTCGCTGCCGCACGCGGCGACGACCGATCCGCCGAATACCGCGATCGCCATCGCGCCAACGCCGCTGCGCAGCGTCTCGCGTCGGGAATAACGCTGGGCGACCAGATCGCCGAGAGTCGGGCCAGCGCTGAGGTTGGTGGCGACGTCGCCGTCGTCATAGCCGATGTCGGTGCGGATAACGTCGGTCATTCTAATCCCCATTGCTGCCCGTTCGCCGATCCGTCGGTGAGCGGTTCGTCCTGATTCTGCGTGGCCGGGGCGCCTGACGCGCCGGTGAAGTTGCGGTGACAGTTTTGTGCAGGGCGTTCCAGCGTCTCGTCAAGATTATGCGACAGGCTGTTCAGCGCCAGCGCCGCTGCCTAGGGGTGGGCGATGGAGTCGCCAACCGATCCCCTGCCGCCGCGACCCAGCCTTGCCGGCCGGTTGTTCGCGGCGGTCGTCCAGCGCCGTGCCGCCTCCGAATCGTTGGGCGACTGGCGAATGGCGCTGGGTGTGGCGGTGCTGCTGGCGGCGGGGCCGGTGGCGACCTTGCTCGGCGCGCGGGTGCTGGCGGCCGGTGCCCGCGCCGATGCCGCCGCGTTGAAGGCATCGGCCGAGCCGAAGCTGGCGGCGGCCGACGAACGCGCGGCGGCGCGGGCGACGCTGGCGCCGCTGCTCGCGCGGCCGACGCTGGGCGCGACGCTGGAGGGGATGGCGCGCATCCTGCCCGCCGAAAGCCATCTGGTGCGTGCCGAACGCGGCGCCGACGGGCGGCTGGCGATCGATGTCGCCGCGCCCGATCCCGATCGGCTGCGCGCCGTGTTGCGCCGCGATCCGGTGACTCAGGGTCTGCGCGACACCGGCCAGCGGCGCGGCGACGGCGCGATGATCGTGACGCTGGAGGACGGCCGGTGACGGGCGCGCCGCTGGCTTGGGCCACCGCCGCGGGGCTGGCGGTGATTCTGGCAACCGCGCCGATGATCGGCGACGCGCTCGGCGATCTGGCCGTCGCGCGGGCGGAGCGCGTTCGGTTGCGGGCCGTGATTTCTCAGCCGCCGGCATCGCACGCGGTGGTCGATCCCGGCCAGGCGATGGCGGCGGCGGATCGTGACGCCGCCAATGGCATGTTGGCGCTGCGGCTACGCCGGCTCGCGGGGCGCGGCGCGGTGCTGGTCGAGGAGGCGGTGCCCGTCGCCGACCCGGCCGGGCTGGCGCGGGTCCGCGTGCGGCTGTCGGGATCGAACGATGCGGTGATCGCGCTGGTCGATACGGTCGAGCGCGGGCCGCCGCTGGCGCGCTTCGCTCAGTGGCGGATCGACGCCAACGACGGCGCCGTGCGCTTGCAGGGCGAGGTGGTGGCGCCATGGCGATGACGCGCGTCGAGCGGATCGCGATCGTGCTGGCGATGGTGGTCGCGGTCGCGATGCCGGTCGGGCTGCTGCGCCCGCCCGCGCGCCCGGTGGCCGCAGAACCGCCGCCACCCCCGCTGACCGTCCGGGCCGGGCCGCCGCTCACCGCGGTGTTTACCCGTCCCTTGTTCGCGGCGGGTGCGAGCGAGGACGCCGCGCCCTTGCCGGCGGATGCGCCGCAACTGATCGGGGTCGTCGGGCGGATCGGGAGCGATGCCGTCGCGATGGTCCGCGGCACCGATGGCAGCAGCCGCACACTGGCGGTGGGGGAGGGCGTCGATGGCTGGACGCTCGAATCGCTGGCGATCGACGCCGCATTCTTCACGCGCGGCGGCCAGCGCCTGCGCGTACCGCTGCCCGCCGGGGACCAGTAGATCGCGCTGATGTCCGCCGGGATCAGTAGATCCCGTTGATTTCCAGCGTCAGCCGCGGGCCGGGCGGGTTGATGAGCAGGCTGCCCTTGCGCCTTAGATCGGTCTCGTGGCCGCGCAGCCGGGCATAGCGTTCCTCGGTCGCCGCCCTGGCCGCCACGCCGTCGCGCAGGATGGTCGGCTTCAGGAAGATGAAAAGCGTACGCTTGGTCTTGCCCTCGCGCCGCGACTTGAACAGCTCGCCCAGCACCGGGATGTCGCCCAGCACCGGCACCTGGCTCTTCGACTGGGTGCGATCGTCGGAGATCAGCCCGCCCAGCACGATCGTCTGGCCGTCGTCGGCCAGCACCGTGGTGTTGAGCGCGCGCTTCTGGGTGATGATGTCGGCCGCGGTAGACAATTGCGTCGGCGAGATCGACGACGCTTCCTGGCTGATCTCCAGCCGGATGGTGTCGCCCGCGTTGATGCGCGGCAGCACGCGCATGGTGATGCCGACGTCCTTGCGCTCGATCGTGGTATAGGGCGTCGCCTCGCTGCTGTTGGTCAGGATCGATCCGGTGACGAACGGCACCTCCTGCGCGACCACGAATTCGCCGACCTTGTTGTCCAGCGTGGTGAGCTGCGGCGTCGACAGCAGGTTCGACTTGGTCGAGGTGCTGAGCGCCTGCACCAGGATCGAGAAATCGTTGCCGAACGCGATGTTGCCGGTCACCCCTTCGCCCAGCAGGCTTCCGGCCGGGACGCCCAGCGTCCTGAGGATCGTGCCGAGCGAGGTCGTGCCCATCGTGCTGAACGACGTTCCCGCGCCCTCGACGTCGCTCAGCACCGCGCCGGCCGTGCCGAGCTGGACCGACAGCGCTTCGGCATCGTCGCCGACGATCTCTGCGATCGCCGCCTCGATCAGCACCTGAGGGCGGCGGACGTCGAGATCGGGGATCAGCCGCTCGATGCTGGCGATCGCGGCGGGCGTGCCGCGCACCACGATCGCGTTGATGTCAGGCGCGGGCTGGACGGTGAGGTCGGGGGTGGAGAAGCCCTGCGGCGTCGCTTCCTGCGTCTGGCCGACCGTCGAGATGCCGCTCGACGAGCCCAGCCCCGACGCGGATTGCCCGGTCAGGCCCGACTGGGCGTTGCTGTTCTGCGCGATCAGGTTGTTGAGCTGCGCGGTCGGGTTGCCCGCGCTGCCGGTGGTGCGGCGCTGGGTCAGGCTGCGCGCGACCGGATTGGTCACTGTGCCCTGATCGCCCAGGATTCCGCGCAGCACATCGGTGATCGATTCGGCGTCGGCATAGTTCAGCCGGAACACCCGCGTGACCGGCGTGGCGCCCCCCGGCGCATCGAGCGCCTGCGCCATCTTGCGCGCCTCCGCCACGGCGGCGGGCGTGCCGCGCACGACGATCGAATTGCTGCGCGCGTCGCCGGCGACACGCGCACCGCCGTCGCCCAGCACCGCCTGGAGCGACTGGGCGATGTCCGCCGCGTTGCCGTTGCGCAGGACGATGGTGGTGAAGGTCGAACCGCCGCCGCCGTCGAGCGAACGCGCCAGCGCCTCGATTCGGCGGACATTGTCGGCATAGTCGGTGACGACGATCGCGTTGGGTGCGGTCAGCGGCTCGACCGATCCGAAGCTGGCGACCAGCGGCCGCACGATCCGTGCCGCGTCGGCGGATGGGACGTTGGCCAGCCGGATCATCCGCGTCACCAGTTCCTGCCCGCCGATGCCGCGCGCGGGCACGCCGCCGTCGCGCACCGCATTCGCCGCCGGCACGATCCGCCACGCCCGGCCCGATCGCACCGCCGCATAGCCGTTGGCGCGCAGCACCGACTGGAACAGGTCCCACACCCCCGCCTGGCTGAGCGGCTCGGCGGAGGTGACGGTCACGTTGCCCTTGACCGCCGGGTCGAGGATCAACGTGCGACCGGTCAGCCGGCTGATCTGTTCGGAAACGTCGGCGATCTCGACGCCGCGCATGTTGACGACGATGTCGTTGGCCGATTCGGACGGCACCGTCTGCGCGGTCAGCGGCGCGCTGGTCAGCGCGAGCGCGAGCATGGAAAGGCGAATCGGATGGGCCACGGTGGCTGGAATTCCTAGCGTATCGGGACGGTGAGCGTGAGCCGCTTGCCGTCGCGAAGGATCTGGATCTGGGCGTTGCCTTCCTGCTGCGCTTTCAGGAAGGCGTCGCGCGCGACCTCGGGGTTGCCGAGCTGGGCGCCGTTGATGAGCTGGACCACGTCCCCCTGCTGCATACCGACCGGGGCGTTGGCGCCGACCTGATAGCCGCCCGATACCGGCCGCGCGTCGAATTTCTGCATCATCGCCACCGCCGCGCTGGTGCCGTCGGCAGGCGGCGGACCGGCGAGCGGCGGCGGTGCGGTCGACGGTGCCGGCGGCGGCGCGACCCCGGCGGGGCGGCCGGTCGCGGTCGGCGGGGCGGGGGCGGCGGGCGTCGCCTGCGCCAGCGGCTGGGGGAAACCGAGCGATTCGACGCGGCCACCGTTGCGCAACAGCACGCGCTTGGTCTCGATCGCCTCGATCGTGGCACCGGCCACCACTTCGCCGACGTGATAGGGCTTGGTCGCGCCCTCTGCCGCGATGAACGCGGTCGACAGCGATGCGGGGCGGGCGAACATCAGCCCCTTCAACTCGATCGCCAGAGTCGTCGCCGGCGCGCCCTCGCCGTTGGCGGCGGGCTTGCCGAACGGGGCCAGCGCCAGTGCCGGGGCGAGATCAGGCGGCGGCGGGGCGGGCCGCGCGGCGCGCGGAACGGTGACCGCGCCCGTGCCGGCATGGCCTAGCAGCCGCCAGGTCAGCCCGGCCAGCGCCACGCCGACGGAGACGATCACCAGCACCGTCAGCACGTCGAGCGCGCGGTTGATCCGGGCCGGGTTCCAGTCGGGCAGCGCGATCATGTGCGACGCGCCTGCGCCGGGCCAAGGTCGACGAAGCCGTCGAGCACCGCCAACGGCGTCTTTTCGCCGTCGGCCAGCACCTGCACGCGCACCTTCGCGATCTCGGGATCGTCGGTGGCGGTGCGGGTGACGCCGACCAGCCAGCGTTGGTCGAGCAGGGTCACCCGGTCCCCCTCCGCCGCGCCGGCGCCCAGCGTCAGTTCGGCCATGCGGTTCTCCGCGACCCACATCGCCGCCGCGCGGCGCTCCATCGCGCGGGTCGAATCGATATGCTGCTCGACCGCGCCGATCAGCCCGACCGTCGCGATCGCCAGCACGACCAGCGCGACCAGCGCCTCGATCAGCGAGAATCCTTCGGCGTCCGCCCGGTTCATGCGGCGGGCGCCGGGGAAGCGACGGCGGTGAGGCCATCGTAGCGGACCATCCAGCGCTGCCCGCCGCTCGACAGCGTCGCGACCAGCGGCCGGGCCGCGCCGTCCAGCCCGAGCACCATCGGCGGTGCGGCGCTGAGCGCCATCGTCATGCCGCCGGGCAGGCGATGCGGGTCGAGTGCGGCGGTGCCCTGTGGAATCGTGCCATCGGCGTTGACCGTGGCAAAGCCATAGCCACCCTTGTCGGCGGTCAGCGCGACCATGCGGTCGCCCAGCATCGCGTCGTCGGCGGCGGCCTGAAGCCGGATCGCGAATCGCCGCGCCTCGCTCTCGACCGACGGTGCGCGGGTGGCGGCGCCGATGCTGAGCGACACCGCGCCGGCCGCGACCCCGATGATCGCGAGCACGATCAGCATCTCGACCAGCGTCATGCCGGTGTCGCTGGCACGGCGCGGAATCACTTCCGGCCCACGATGTCCGCGTCGAGGCCCTCGCCACCCGGCTTGCCGTCCTTGCCCAGCGACGTCAGCGCGAAGCCGCCCGGCGCGGGCGACTGATAGACATAGGGGTGGCCCCATGGATCGACCGGCACCTCGGGCAGATAGCCTTCGGGATTCCAGTTGGGCGCCAGTGGCGGCGTTTCCGGACGTTCGGCCAGCGCCTTCAGCCCCTGCGCGGTGGTCGGATAGTCGCCGTTGTCGAGCCGATAGAGTTTGAGCGCGGCCGAAATGGTGTGGAGATCGGCGTTGGCGGTGGTCACCCGCGCCTGATCGGGGCGGTTGAGAATGCCGCTGCCGACGATCATCCCGGCGACGATCGCGATGATCACCAGCACCACGATCATCTCGACCAGCGTGACGCCGGCTTCGCCCGGCCGGGCGGCTCGCACCTTGCGGCAGCGCGCGCGCGCTGCCACGGTGTCACGAAACTGTCGGAAAAGAATGCGCATTCGCGGTCCCATGGCCCTTGCCCGTGACACATCCATTACAGCGGAAGCGATGGGGAACGCCAGCGCCCCCATTGCCGCGCGCAGCGGGGTGTGGCGGCTCGACGGCGAGAAGCCCGTTCCAGTCACCGCCGACGGCCCCGCGACGCTGCTGGTGCCGACCGAGGCGGTGCGGCTGATCGCGGCCGACTTGCCGATCGCCAGTCGCGCCAAACGACTCGCCGCGCTGCCCTTTGCCGTCGAGGATCTGATCGCCGAGCCGGTCGAGAGCGTCCATCTGGCCTTGGGGGCGGAGATCGCACCCAAACGCTATCTGGTCGGCGTGGTCGGCCGCGTTCGCATGGCGGCGTGGGTCGCGGCGGCTGACGCTGCGGGGCTGGGCGCCGCCGCGCTGGTGCCCGATGCGCTGGCGCTGCCCCTGCCCGATGCCGGCGGCTGGGCAGTCGGGCTGGAGCCGGCGCGCGCGGTCGTGCGGTCGGCCGACGGCACCGGATTCGCCATCCCGGCCGCGATGCTGCGAACCGCCTGGGAAGGGGCCGGACGCCCGCCCGCGACCGGCTATGGCGATGCGCTGCCCGAGGAGATGGGCGCGGCCGGCGCCGATCTCGGCGCCGATTCGGTGGCGGAACGATTGCGCGCGCCCGCGCTCGATCTGCGGCAGGGCGACTATGCCGTGCGCCGCCGCCGGGTGCCGGGGGTTGGCCGGCGGCTGGCGTTGATCGTCGGGCTGGGCGTGCTGGCGCACACCGGCATCGCCGCCGCCGACACGCTGATGCTGCGGCGGATCGCCGATACGCGCGCCGACGATCTCAGGACGCTGGTCGCGACGAAGGCGCCGGGCGCCAACCTATCTGGCGACGATCTGGCGGGCACCGTCGCCGACCTGATCCCCCGCGCCGCTGCCGGGGGAGACAATCCGTTCCTGCCACTGGCGACGCGCGTTTCGACCGCGCTGGCGCCGATGGCGGGATCGGTGCCGGTCAAGACGATGCGCTTTTCCGGCGGGGTGCTGACCATCGCGGTCGATTCGAGCGATCCGGCGCTGGCGGCGCGCATCAACGCCGCGCTGCGCGAGGGTGGGGTGGACGCGACCGTCGCCGCGCGGGGCGACGGCATCACCATCACCTTGGGGACGGCGGCATGATCGCGCCGCGCCTCACCGACAGCCCGGCCGTCCAGCGCATCGCCGCGTGGTGGAGCGGGCTGAGCCAGCGCGAGCGGATCATGGTCGGCGGGCTAGGCGTGGTGCTGACCGGGCTGGTCCTGGTGCTGGGCGTGATCCAGCCGCTGCACGCGGCGCGCACGCGCGCGCTGGCCGACATCCGCACCTATGACATGCTGAAGGCGCGCGTCGCCGCCGCCGGCGCGCTCGGGCCCAGCGGCCCGCCGCCGCGCACCGGCCCACCGGTCACGATCATCACCAACGCCGCGACGGGGTTCGGCCTGACCATCCAGACCGAAGCGGTGCTCGGCGGCATCCGCGCCACGGTGAGCGAAGGCAGCTATGACGCGGTGATGAACTGGCTGGCCGATATCGCCCGCAACAGCAGTTTGTCGGTGACGCGCGTCGATCTGGGCAAGGGCGGCACGCCCGGCACCGTGGGCGCCACCGTAGAGTTTCGCGAATGACCGCCGCGATCACCGCGCCGTCGCGGCTGCCTTATGCCTTTGCGCGCAACGGGGGCGTGCTGCTCGGGTCCGAGCCCGACGGCGGTCGCGTCTGCCTGCACCGCGCCGATGCGTCGCTCGATGCGCTGCTCGAGGTGCAACGGATCGCGCCGGGGGTCGGGTTCGTCCCGGTCACGCCGGCGGCGTTCGATGCCGAATTGTCGCGCGTCTATGGCGAAGGCGCCGCGCAGGCCGCCGAGTTCGAGATGGACGAGATGGACCTGGCCGCGCTGGCGGACAGCGCGGCGGCGGTCGACGACCTGCTCGACAGCCGCGACGATTCGCCCGTCATCCGCCTGATCAACGCGCTGCTGCTCGAAGCGATCAAGGAAGGCGCGTCCGACGTCCATGTCGAGACGACGGAAAAGAAGCTCGTGGTCCGCTTTCGTATCGACGGCGTGTTGCGCGACATCGTCGAGCCGCAGCGCGCGCTGGCGCCGCTGCTGGTCAGCCGGATCAAGGTGATGGCGAAGCTCGATATCGCCGAAAAGCGGGTGCCGCAGGACGGCCGCGTGACGCTGCGCATCGGCGGGCACGACGTCGACGCGCGCGTGTCGACCATCCCTACCCAGCATGGCGAGCGCGTCGTGATGCGCCTGCTGGAAAAGGGCTCGCTCAAGCTCGACCTGGGCGGGCTGGGGATGAGCGAGCGCGATGTCGAGACGTTCCAGCGCCTGCTCGACAAGCCGCACGGCATCCTGCTCGTCACCGGCCCGACCGGGTCGGGCAAGACCACCACGCTCTATTCGGCGCTGACCCGGCTGAACGATCGCAAACGCAATGTGATGACGGTCGAAGATCCCATCGAATATGAACTGCCTGGCGTCGCGCAGACCCAGGTCAACCCGCGCACCGACATGACCTTCGCACGCGGCCTGCGCGCGATCCTGCGGCAGGATCCCGACGTCATCATGGTCGGCGAGATTCGCGATCACGAGACGGCGGAGGTCGCGGTGCGATCGGCGATGACCGGCCATTTCGTGCTGTCGACGCTCCACACCAACAGCGCGATCGGATCGGTGACGCGGCTGGTCGACATGGGGGTGGAGCGGTATCTGCTCGCGCCGATGGTGGTCGGGCTGGCGGCGCAGCGGCTGGTGCGGCGGCTGTGCCCCGATTGCCGCTGGCAGGACAGCGCGAGCGAGGCCGATTCGCGGCTGCTCGGCGGCGCGCTGAAACCGGGCAAGGCGATCTGGCGCGCCGGCGGTTGCGACCACTGCCACGGTGAGGGCTATCGCGGCCGCGCCGGGCTGTACGAGGTGGTGGCGGTCGATGAGGCGTTGCAGGGCATGATCCACGACGGCGCATCCGAGGCCAAGCTGGAGAAGGAAGCGCGCAAGAAGAATCCGTCGCTGCTCGACGATGGCGTCGCCAAGATCCGCGCCGGCACCACCACCGTCGAGGAGGTCGCGCGGGTCACGCGTGAGGAGGGGTAGCCACATGCGATGCGCGCGCTTTCCGTTCGCACTGAGCCTGCCGAAGCGCCGCCTTTCTCTCCGGCACCCGGCAGAAGAAGAAGGGCAGGGCTTCGACAAGCTCGGCCCGAACGGATTTTAGGGGCCTATGCCCGCTTACGCCTATCGCGCCGCTGACAAGTCCGGCGCCACTCGCAAGGGTATCGTCGAGGCGTCGTCGCCCGCCGCCGCCCGCGCGGCGCTGCGTGAACAGACTTTGCTGCCACTGTCGGTCGAGCCTGCGTCCGAGGGGCGGGTCGGGGTCGGCCAGTTCCGGCTGCCGCGTTTTCGCAAGGGGATCACCGCGCGCCAGCTCGCGACGCTGACCCGCCAGATCGCGACGCTGGTCGGCTCCGACATCCCGGTCGAGGAGGCATTGCGGCTGGTCGCCGCGCAATCGGAGGCGGGGCCGGTCAGTTCTCTGCTGCTCGCGGTGCGCGGCAGCATCCTCGACGGGCGCAGCTTCGCCGCCGCACTGGCGAACCACCCCCGCGAATTCCCCGAATTCTACCGCGCGTCGGTGGCGGCGGGCGAAAGTTCGGGGCGGCTGGCGCATGTGCTGGGTCACCTCGCCAATTTCGTCGAGACGCGGCAATCGAACGGGCAGAAACTGCAACTGGCGCTGCTCTATCCGGCGTTGCTGGCGGTGGTATCGATCGGCGTGATCGTCCTGCTGATGATCTATGTCGTGCCCGATATCGTCCGCGTGTTCGTTTCGCGCGGCGCCGAACTGCCGTTCTTGACCCGCGCGCTCATCGCCATGTCCAGCTTCCTCCAGCATTACGGGCTGTGGCTGGGGATCGCGATCGTCGTCTCGGTGCTGGCGTTCGCGCGCTGGGCGAGCATCCCGGCGAACCGGCTGCGGATGGACCGTTTCTTCGTCGAGCACCGCCCGTTCCGGCGCTTCGTCCGCCAGCACAACGCCGCGCGCTTTGCCGGCAGCCTGGCGACATTGGTCGAAAGCGCGGTGCCGCTGGTCGAGGCGTTGCAGGCGGCGGCGGCGGTGACGCCCAACCTCTATGTCCGCACGCGCGCGGCGCATGTCGCGACGCGGGTGCGGGAGGGCGTCAGCCTGCGCGCGGCGATGACCGAGGCGCAGGTGTTTCCCACCATGCTCACCGCTCTGGTCGCCAGCGGTGAAAGTTCTGGCAAGCTCGCCCCCGCGCTCGGCCGCGCCTCGTCCGAACTGGAGCGTGAGCTGGACGCGCTGGTTGCGACGCTGGTCGCGCTGGTCGAGCCGATGGTGCTGCTGCTGATGGGCGCGATGGTGCTGCTGATGGTGCTGGCGATCCTGCTGCCGATCATCAACCTCAACAATCTGGTGACGCTGTAACGGGGAGGGCGGATGCGGCGCGGGTGGACAATATGTCCCACCGCCCCGCTCTGGTCAGGTCGGCGCACGCCGTCTAAGGCCGCGCCGTGACCGCGCTTCGCCTCTTTGTCCGTGACCATCGCGTGCTGGCCGCCTGGCTGGTCGTGCTGGCGTTGGCGATGAAGCTGGCGGTGCCGGCGGGCTTCATGACCAGCACCCAGGCCGGCGCGATCACGGTCGAGGTGTGCAACGGCACCGGGCCGATGACCATCGCCATTCCCGGCCTGCCCGACAAGCCGGCCGATCCCGGCACCAAGGAACAGCCCTGTGCCTTCTCCGGCCTGTCGGCACCGTCGCTGGCGGGAGCCGATCCAGTGCTGCTGGTCGCGGCGATCGCGTTCGTGTTCGCCTATGCGATCCGCCGCGAGACGCCGGTCGCGGCGCGGGCGCCCGCCTATCTGCGTCCGCCGCTCAGGGGTCCTCCCGCGCGCTGATGTCCGCCGCCGGCACCGCCGGCCGTGCCCCATCAGTCACAGGAAACCCCCATGCCCACGTCATTGCTGGGCGCGACGCTGCCCGCGCTCGCGCTGCTCTCTCCCGTTCCCGTCGAGGACGACCCCCAGCGCCCCGACATCGTCGTCACCGCCGGCCGCGAGGCGGAGGGCACCCGCGCCTCGATCGATGCCGAGACGATCGCCGCGAAGATCAACGCGATCAACGTCGAGGATACGATCAAATATCTGCCGAGCCTGATCGTGCGGAAGCGTCACATCGGCGATACCCAGGCGCCGATCGCCACCCGCACCTCTGGCCTGGGCGCCAGCGCGCGCAGCCTGATCTATGCCGACGGCGTCTTGCTGTCGGCGCTGATCGGCAACAACAATACGTCCGCCTCGCCGCGCTGGGGCATGGTCAGCCCGGAGGAGATCTCGCGGATCGACGTCAGCTACGGCCCCTATGCGGCGGCGCGGCCGGGCAATTCGATCGGCGCGGTGGTCGAGATCACCACGCGCCTGCCCGATCGGCTGGAGGCGACCGCGCACGGCGCGATCAACGTCCAGAACTATGAAAAATACGGCACCGACGAGACGCTGCCGTCGCGCCAGTTCAGCGCGACGATCGGCGACCGCTTCGGCTCGCTGACCTTGTTCGCCAGCCTCGATCACGTCGACAGCCAGGGGCAGCCGCTCGGCTATGTCACCGCCGCCGCCGGCACCGGATCGACGGGGATGGCGGCGACCGGCGGGTTCGCCGACCGCAACCGCACCGGCGGCGCGATCCGCGTGCTCGGCGCGACCGGCCTCGAGCATCAGCGGCAGGACCGCTACAAGCTCAAGGCCGCGCTCGACCTCACGCCCGGCGTGACGCTCACCTATGTCGGCGCGCTGTTCCTCAATACCACCGATGCCCGGTCGGAAACCTATCTGAGCGACGCCGCCGGCGCGCCCGCCTACGCCGGTACGTTCCTGATCGACGGGCGGCCCTACACCGTCGCGGCCAGCGCCTTTTCCAACGGCACCTACCGATCCGACACGCGCCACTGGTCGCATAGCCTGTCGGCCGGCGGGCAGGGCGGGCCGGTCGCGTGGCAGGTGATCGGCAGTTCCTATGCGTTCGACCGCGACGAACAGCGGATACCGGGCACCGCGCTGCCCGGCGCGGCGGCGGGCGGGGCGGGGACGATCACCCGGCTCAACGGCACCGGCTGGCGCACGCTCGATGCCAGCGCGTCGTGGCGTGGCCTGAGTGTCGGCGGCCATTGGGACGCGTTCCGGTTGGCGAGCGACCGCTTTGCCACGCGCGACTGGCGCTACGGGGATGCCGGGGAGGTCAACCTCGCCTCGCGCGGGAAGACCCGCACCATAGCGCTGTGGGCGCAACAGGTCGTGCGGCCGATCCCGGCGCTGAGCGTGACGATCGGCGGGCGGCACGAATGGTGGAAGGCGTTCGACGGGCGCAACTTCTCGCTCAGCCCCGCCATCGCCGCGCAACAGCCCGAATTGTCGGCGGCGCGCTTCTCGCCCAAGGCATCGCTGGCGTGGGATATCGGCGATCGCTGGACGGTGCGTGGTTCCTACGGCCGGGCGTGGCGCTTTCCGACGGTGTCCGAACTCTACCAGCTCGTCACCACCCCGGTGCCGGCGGTGCCCGATCCGAACCTGCGCCCGGAACGGGCGGATTCGCAGGAACTGGCGCTGGAGCGGCGCGACGGGCGCGGCACGATGCGGCTGGCGCTGTTCAACGAGGTCGTCGCCGACGCGCTGGTCGGCCAGAGCGGGCCGCTGAACGGCACGACGACGATTGCCACCTTCGTCCAGAACGTCGAGCGTACCCGCGCGCGCGGCGTCGAGCTGTCGTTCGACCGCCGCGATCTGGTGCCGCGGTTCGATCTGGCCGGCAGCGTCACCTATGCCGACGCGGTGACCAGCGCCAACGCCGCGGCGCCGGCGTCAGTGGGCAAGCTGATCCCCGGCGTCCCCCATTGGAAGGCATCGCTGGTGGCCACGTGGCGGCCGGACGACGCGGTGTCGCTCACCGCCGCCGGGCGCTACACCAGCCGCATCTTCGGCACGCTCGACAACAGCGATGCGGTCGGGGATACCTATCAGGGCTTCGATCGCTATCTGGTGGTCGATCTGCGTGCGGCGTTCCGGGTCGGGCGGCGGTGGTCGCTGGGGCTGGGCGTCGATAACCTGACCAACGACCGCTATTTCCTGTTCCATCCGTTCCCGCAGCGGTCGATCACGGCGGACGCCACGCTGAAATTGTAACGCGATACCGGCCGGGCGGCGCGTGCTTAAGCTTTGTTAACCAAAGCGCGCTAGCCCGGCAGGGTGAACCTTGGCCGTATCTTGCAATCGTGGCTTCCGCAGCGCCGCTCCGGCGATGCTGCGGCGTCCGCGCGCGGGATGGGCTGGCGGAAGATGCTGGCCTGCGCCGTGGCGGTCAGCCTGTTGGTCGGCGTTCTGGAGATCGGCCAGCCGATCGAGGATTACTACCGCATGGCGCGCAACGCTGTGCGCCAGCACCCGCCGTCGGGCGACATCGTCGTCGTCGGCATCGACGACCATAGCCTGGAACAGGTCGGCAGCTGGCCCTGGCCGCGCACGCGCCACGCCGAACTGGCGACGCGGCTGAAGGAGGCCGGCGCGCGCCGCATCTTCTTCGACGTCTTTTTCAATGCACCGAGTACGCCGGCCAGCGACCGCGCGTTCGCGAAGGCGATCGGCCGCGCTGGCAATGTTTCGCTGGCGGCGATGTATTCGCGGGATCGCTCGACCAGCGCGCTGCGCGCGAAGTTGCCGCTCATGGAATTCCAGCGCGTGAGCAAGACGGTCAGCGTCGCAATTTCCTATACGGGCATGCTGTCCATCCGCGAGATGCCCTATCGCACGCGATACGGGGCGATCACGATTCCATCGATGGCGGCGGCGCTGGCGGAGGTCGACGGCCCTGTCGGAGAGAGTTTTCCGCTGGATTACGCCGTCGATACCCGCAGGATTCCGACGATCAGCGCGGGGGACGTGTTGACCGGCCGGCTAAAGCCCGGCGCGATCGCCGGCAAGGACGTCGTGGTCGCGGCCACCACGGTCGAGATGGGCGATCTCTACTACGTTCCCGGCGTCGGGCAGGTGAACGGCGGCTATCTGAACGTCGTGGGCGCCGAAACGCTCAAGGAAGGGCGTCCGGTCGCGATCGGCTGGTTCCTGCCGCTGGTCGTCGCCTTCCTGCTCGCGCTCGCCTATCTGGCGATCGCGCGGCGCTGGGTCGGGCGGCTGGCGATCGCGCTGGCGCTGGCCAGCGTCACCGTCCTGCCGCTGGTCACCGAAGCGCGGCTGGTCTTCTTCGACGTCATTCCCGCGGTCCTGCTGATCGGAATCGTCACCATCAGCCGCGCCTGGGCCAATTTCCGCCAATCGTACAAGGTGCGCGGCAACATCAATCCGGTATCCGGCCTGCCCAACCTCAACGCGCTGCGCAGCGAGGGGCCGGCGGATGACGCCGTGCTGGTCGCCGCGCGCGTGCGCAACTATGCCGAGATCACCTCCGCGCTGCCGTCGGAGAGCGAGCGGGCGCTGGTCGGGCAGATCGTCGCCCGGCTGGCGCTCGGCGCGCGGGGTGCCCGGATCTATCAGGGCGACGAAGGGATCTTCGCCTGGGTTTCGCAAGCGGAAATCGCCGGCCCCGACCAGCTCGACGCGCTCCACGCGCTGTTCCGCAGCCCCGCGCTGATCGACGGTCGCGCGGTCGATCTGGCGGTGACCTTCGGGATCGACGGTGGTGGCGAGCGCGACCTGGCCAACCGGATCGGTGCCGCGCTGGTCGCCGCCGACGACGCCGCCACCGAGGGGCTGCGCTGGAAAGTCTATGATCCGGCCAAGCTGGCCGACGCCGAATGGAAGCTTTCGCTGCTCGGACGGCTCGACGCGGCGATCGGCAGCGGCGAGATCTGGGTCGCCTATCAACCTCAGCTCGAGCTGGCGACGGGACGGATCACCGGTGCCGAGGCGCTGGTACGCTGGTCGCACCCGGAAAAGGGCGAGATCAGCCCGCAGGAATTCGTGCTCGCCGCCGAACAGCATGATCGTATCGACAAGCTGACCGAGTTCGTCCTGTCCGACGCGATCAACGCCGCCGCCGCGTTCGAGGCGCGGGGCATCGCGTTCGACGTCGCGGTCAATATTTCGGCGCGGCTGCTCGAACGGCCGGGGCTGGTGGACGTGGTGCGGTGGCTGTTGCTCGATTCACGTCTCGAACCGGGACGTCTGACGCTGGAGGTGACCGAATCAGCGGCGATGACCAGCGGCCGCACATCGATTCGAACCCTTGAGGAACTTGGTTCTCTCGGCATTAATGTTTCGATCGATGACTATGGTACGGGCTTCTCCACGCTCGAATACTTCAAGCGGATTCCGGCGACGGAAGTGAAGATCGACCGCAGCTTTGTCGCCTCGATCGACCGTAACGCCAGCGACCGCGTCATGGTGCGATCGACGATCGAATTGGCGCATTCCATGGGAAGAACCGTTGTTGCAGAAGGGGTTGAGCGACCGGAAATACTTGCCGAGCTAACCAAATTGGGGTGCGATCGTGCCCAGGGCTATCTGATCGGCCGGCCGATGAAGTTGATCGGGCTGACCAAGCTGTTGTTGGAGCGGGCGAAATCCGATGCCGCCTGACTTAACAGCAATGGTAAATATCTTGTAAACCATCTCTCGCTTTGGTACAGGCTCCCTCGCGTGCTGTCTCGTGACGGTACGGGATGTTTCTTTGGGAGCTTTTCTATGAAGAAGATGCAGCGCCCGGCCCGTGGTCTCTGGGACTGGCTTTCGACCGGTGACTGGAATGGTGCCGCCGGCGGTACTGGCGTGAACGGCTAAGCCGACGCCAACCGACGTAAAGATAAAAAGCCCCGGTTCCGCCGGGGCTTTTTTCTTGCCTGCCAAATTCGTTGGCTGGCACAGCGGCTCGGCACCGGCCGGAACATCCTTCGCGCCGGATCATTCCCCATGGACATTGGGCCAGTGGTGGAAATTGGGAGATGGCGATGACCAGGATCTTGGCGATGACCGCGCTTCTCGTCGCGGCGGCCGGCTGTGCGAACGAAGGGACGACCCCGGCAGCAAGCCCGGCAGGGGCCTCCGCGGTGGCCGATCTGGTCGATGCGAGCGGCGCGACCGTCGCGCACGCCACCGCGATCGAAAGCGGCGGCGCGATCCGCATCAACATCGACGCCACGGCGGTGCCGTCCGGCATCCATGGTACGCATGTTCACACGGTCGGCCGCTGCGACGCGCCTGACTTCACCACCGCCGGTGGACACTGGAATCCCGGCAGCACGATGCACGGCGTCGAGAATCCGCATGGCCCCCATGCCGGCGACATGCCCAATCTGACGATCGGCGCCGATGGCCGGGGCACCCTGGCGATCACGCTGCCGGCGGGGACGCTCGACGCCATGCTCGATGCCGATGGCGCGGCGATCGTCATCCACGCGGCGGCGGACGACCTCAAGACCGATCCGTCGGGCAACAGCGGCGCGCGCATCGCCTGCGGCGTGTTCCGCCGCGCGTAGATCGCGGCGCTAGGCGGTGGCGGCCAGGGAGTAGCGCGCGACGGCGTCGTAGCGTGCACGCTCCCGGCCGAGGTGGCTTTCGAACAGCAGGAAATGGTCGAGCGTGAACGCCGGGGAAGCCAGCCCGGCGTGATCGGCGAGGAACCCGGCGACGCGCTCCATCGGCACGTTCAGCCGCGCCAGCGTGATATGCGGCAGGAACGCGCGCGGATCCGGGGCGCAGCCGGCACGAACCAGGGCCGCGTCGATCTTGCGGTGAAGCGCGGTGACGGGGCCGTGCGGGCGCACGCCGGCCCACAGGGTGTTGACCCGCCCGCGCGTGTCGAACGCGCCGACACCCTCCACCGCCAGCGCGACGGGTGGCGCGTGGATCGTGTCCAGCGCCGACGCGATGTCCTCTGCCTGCGGACGATCGACCTCGCCGATGAAGCGCAGCGTCAGGTGGAGCTGGTCGTCGTCCTGCCAGCGTGCCCCCGGCACGCCGCTCATCGTCGCGCGCAGGGCATCGCGGATGTCGGGCGGCGGCCGCAAGCCGATGAAGAGCCGGTGCATGGAATGTTTCTAAATGTTGCTGGCGCCGCAGGCGACCCGGTTTCGCTTGAAAGCCGGCGCCACAAGGGCGATATTCCCGCTATCCGGCACCGTTGCCGGGCAAAGGAGCTATTTGGAAATGGCAAACTGGTCTGACCCCCGGACGGGCGCCGCGACTTTCGCGCCGACCGCCGCGCGCGCTGGCGCGTACGACGAGGGGCTCCGGTCCTATATGCTGTCGGTCTACAACCGCATGGCCTCGGGCGTGCTGCTGACGGGCATCGTCGCGCTGCTGTTCGCCTATTCGGGCGCGGCGGCGACGGTGATGACCACGCCGCTGGCGTGGGTGATCATGCTCGCGCCGCTCGGCTTCGTGTTCGCGCTCAGCTTTGGCGCCAATCGCATGACCACCGCCACGATGAGCCTGTTGTTCTGGGCGTTCGCGGTGGTGATGGGCCTGTCGCTGTCGACGGTGTTCCTCGCCTATACCAACACCTCGATCGCCGGCGCGTTCTTCGCGACCGCCGCGGCTTTCGCCGGCCTCAGCCTCTACGGCTACACCACCAAGCGTGATCTGGCGCCGTTCGGCACCTTCCTGATCATGGGCGTGGTCGGCCTGATCGTGGCGAGCCTGGTCAATCTGTTCCTGCAGTCGGGTCCGATGGGCATGGTGATCAGCGCGATCGGCGTGCTGCTGTTCGCCGGCCTGACCGCCTATGACACGCAGAAGATCAAGAGCCTCTATTTCGAGGTTGCCGGCACCGACATGGCGGGCAAGACCGCGATCCTCGGCGCGCTCAACCTCTATCTCGATTTCATCAACATGTTCCTGTTCATCCTGCGTCTGTTCGGCTCCAGCCGCAACTGACCCGGTCGTCAGGATTGGTCCTGCAGAGGCCCGGCGGGGAGACCTGCCGGGCCTTTTTCGTGCGCGACTGCCGGAACGCCGCGCGCCGCCATCCGTTGTTCATCCGTAACAGCCAGGAGAGAGGCGATGACCGCCATCGACGACAAAGCGAAAACGCCCGCCGACGCCCCGGCCGACGCTCCGACCCATGCCAAGGACGCCGGTCAGGATGCGTCGATCGAGAAGCGTTTGAAGCGCGACCCGGAAAGCAAGGAGGCGCGACTGGATCGCGCGCTCGACGAATCGATGGACGCCAGCGATCCGCCCGCGTCGACCCAGCCGGTCCACAACCACGAACCGCCCGCATCATCGGGCTATGACGAACAGGCGGAAAAGGCGCGCCAGCGCGGCGACTGAGCCCGGTATTACCCGGCGGGCACCAGTTCGATGACGTCGAGTACCGATTCGAACGCCGGATAGGGCAGGGTCAGCCGCCAGCGTCGTTCGTCGATCCGCTCGACCAGCCCGGCCATGTCGCGCGCGCCGTCGAATCCGTAGCGCAGCGACACCGTCTCGTCGCCGAGCATCAGTGTGCCGAGGAAGACCGCGCGTGCGCTATCGTCGGGTAGGATCCGGCCCGACGGCCGTTGTTGCCCGCCGCGCGTGGCCAGGCGGCGTGAGTCGCCCTCGCCGTCTATCCGGCAATCGAACGCGGGATAGGCGGTGAAGGCGGGCGTCGCGGGCGCCTTGCTGCCCAGCTTGAACACCCGGCAGCGATAGTCGCCGGCCGGGGGCAGCGGGTCGGGCAGGGCATGGTCGGGGACGAACAGGTCACCCTCTGCCGTCAGATCGCCGCTCCGGTCGGCGGCGTTGACCTGCGCCAGAGCCTCCACCCATCCGCTGCGCCACCGACGCAGGCGATCGCGGTCGGCAGTGGTGGCGATCGCGCGCCAGGTGGCTGGGCTTGGCCGATGCTCCGAAACCAGCGGCTTGTCACCGCACGCGGCCAGCAGCGTGCAGGCGAGAAGGATGGCTGATGTCCGCATCGGCGCGACTGTGCCCGTCCGTGGCGCGGCTGCCAAGCGGTTTACCGATGGCAGACGCTGGCCGCTCGCCATTTGCCGGAAGCGGTTCGGCGGGGTGCCCCCGCCCGCGCGCCTGAACTCGAACGCGCGAGGGGCGGGGGTAGCCAGTGAAGGCGTAGGCGCGGTCGTGACCGCGGGTGGACCGACCCTCCCGAATATTGGCGACGTAGTCGCCCAATCCCGCCGTCATCCAGGCTCGACCCGGGATACACGTCACACGCCTGTCGCCAGGATGACGGTGGAATCGCGCGGAACGATGGGCGTGACGGAGAGCCAGCGCCATGCCGTCCTATGCGGCGGTCCAGCCGCCATCGACCGACAGGTTGGCGCCGGTGATCTGCGCCGCCTCGTCGCGGCACAGGAACAGCGCCAGCGCGGCCACCTGATCGGGCTGGACGAATTCCTTGGTCGGCTGCGCCTCCAGCAGCACATCGTTGATGACCTGCTCGCGGGTCAGCCCGCGCGTCTTCATCGTGTCGGGGATCTGGTTCTCGACCAGCGGCGTCCAGACATAGCCCGGCGAGATCGCGTTGACCGTGATGCCGAAGGTGGCGGTTTCCAGCGCCACCGTCTTGGTCAGCCCGGCGATGCCGTGCTTGGCGGCGACATAGGCCGATTTATTGGGGCTGGCGACCAGGCTGTGCGCCGATGCGGTGGAGATGATCCGGCCCCATTTCTTCGCCTTCATGTGCGGTACGACGGCGTGCATCACGTGAAAGGCCGACGACAGGTTGATCGCGATGATCGCGTCCCATTTCTCCGTCGGGAAATCCTCAATCGCGGCGACGTGCTGGATGCCGGCGTTGATCACGACGATGTCGGGCCCGCCCAGCTCTTCATGCGCGCGCTGGATCATCGCCGCGATCTGATCGGGCTTCGACATGTCGGCGGGATCGTACAGCGCGGGCGCGCCGCTTGCCTCGGCCAGCGCGGCGCGTTCGGTCTCGATCGCTGCGGCATCGCCGAAACCGTTGATCATCACCGCCGCGCCCGCGCCCGCGAACGCCTTGGCATAGGCGAGGCCGATGCCCGAGGTGGAGCCGGTGACGACGGCGGTCTTGCCCTTGAGGAACATGCGAGAGACTCCTGACTAGCTAACGGCGGGTAAGGTCGAATGCGGCGGTCTTGCCGTCGAGAATGTTGCGAGCGACCAGCTGGGCGTTGGCGATGGTATCCGTCACCGCCGCCCGCCCGGCGTCCCAATGCTCCCGCATGGTCCGGGCGGAGAACTCGAAGTCGCGCGCGCCCCCCTCCCAGGCATTGGCGCGATAGATCAGGTGGACGACGTTGACCGGCCGTTCGTCGGCGGCGCGGGCCAGCGCCTGCACGTCGGGATCGGCGGCCAGTTCCGCCGGCAACTTGGCGATCAGCTTGCGGATCTGTTCGCGTTCCTGGCGCAGCTTCAGCCGTTCGGTCGAAACCTGGCGGGTCCGGCTGGAAAAGCGGATTTCCTTCTCCCGCGCGGCGACGTCCAGAATGGTGCGCGGCATGTCCGCCGCCGAGGAGAACAGGTCGACCTGAAACACCAGCGTGTCGTCGACCTGATGGTCGAGCACATGCGTCAGCGGGGTGTTCGACACCAGTCCGCCGTCCCAATACCAGCGCCCGTCGATCTCGATCGGCGGCAGGCCGGGCGGCAGCGCGCCCGATGCCATGATGTGGCGCGCGTCGATGCGGTCGGTGTTGGTGTCGAAATAATAGAAATTGCCGCTTTCGACATCGACCGCGCCGACCGACAGCCGCATCGGCCCGTCGTTGAGCAAGTCCCAGTCGACCAGCGCGTCGAGGGTTCTCGCCAGTGGCGCCGAATCGTAGAAGCTCAGCGCCTGCGGCGTACCGGGCGTGGCGAACATCGGCGGCAGCGCGCGCGGGGTGAAGAAACCGGGCACCCCCGCCAGCATCACCGCGCCCGCCGACCATTCGTGGACGAACTCGCGGATCTGGTCCTGCGGAAAGATCGGGAAGCTGGGCAGCGACGAACCGGTCGCATCCCAAAAGCTGCGCAGCCGTTCCAGCCGCCGTTCGGGCGGGTTGCCGGCGATGATCGCGGCATTGACCGCGCCGATCGAGATGCCGGCGACCCAGTCGACCGCGACCGAGGCTTCGGCCAGCGCCTCGAATACGCCGGCCTGATAGCTGCCCAGCGCGCCGCCGCCCTGGAGCACCAGCGCCACGCAGGGCGGCAGCGGCAGCGCCGACGGCTTTCGGGCGGGGCGAGTCGCGCGGGGATCGGCGTCGGCCATGCCCGGTTCCATGACGCGCGGGGCGGGGCGGGGCAAATGAAATCCGGTTCAAAATTGCCCGGGGCAGGGGCGGTCCGGCGCAGCGCGCGCCGATTGCCGTCCGCACCGGGAAGGGTGGCCGGCCACCTTCCTCGACTTCGCGCGGCGGCGGCGGCAAAGAGCGGGGGATGGACCAGTTCGACACCCTCGAAGCGACGATTCGCGAGCGGCTGACCGCCGACCCCGCCTCCTCCTATGTCGCCAAGCTCGCGCACCGGGGCCGCGCCAAGATCGCGCAGAAGCTGGGCGAGGAGGCGGTCGAGACCGTCATCGCCGCGATGACGGGCGATCGCGCCGAACTGACCGGCGAGGCGGCGGACCTGATGTTCCACCTGATCGTCCTGCTCGCCGACGCCGGGGTCTCGCTCGACGACGTCCGCGCCGAACTGGCGCGGCGCGAGGGCGTGTCGGGGCTGGACGAGAAGGCCGCCCGCCCAAGCGCCTGATCCCGTCGTCTGACGCCATATTGGAGCCGTAACATGCCGATCGACGCCACCCAGCCCTATGACGACCAGAACATCTTCGCGAAGATCCTGCGCGACGAGATTCCGTCGAAGCGGGTCTATGAGGATGACTTCGCGCTCGCCTTCCACGACATCAATCCTCAGGCGCCGCATCACATTCTGGTGATTCCCAAGGGCCGCTATGTCTCTTGGGACGATTTCAGCGCCACGGCGTCGGAGGCGGAGATCGCCGGCTTCGTCCGCGCGGTCGGCCATGTCGCCCGCGCCGCCGGATGGGTCGCGCCGGGCTATCGCCTGCTCGCCAACACCGGCCCGGACGGGCATCAGGAGGTGCCGCACCTCCACGTCCATGTTTTTGCCGGCGGTCCGCTGGGCCCGATGCTGGCGCGCCCGCTGTCATAACGCTGCAATGAAGGGATTGCGCTGCCCGGTTTTGGGGTTAGGTTTCGGCCGCAACGACAATTGCGGCTCGCCCATCAGCGGCGCGGGCTGCCCCCGGGGGAATTGTTCATGATATTTGGGCGCGTAAAGCCACTAGACGCGATCCTGGCGACGGCGGAGAAGAAATCGCTCCATCGCTCGCTGGGGTGGTTCCAGCTGACCCTGTTCGGGATCGGTTGCGTGATCGGCACCGGCATCTTCGTGCTGACCGCCGCCGGCGCGCAAAAGGCCGGGCCGGGCCTGCTGCTCGCTTTCGCCATCGCCGGTGCGGTCTGCATCATCGCCGCGCTGTGCTATGCCGAGATCGCCGCGATGGTACCGGTCGCCGGCTCCGCCTATACCTATACCTACGCGACGATGGGCGAGTTGCTCGCCTGGACGGTCGGCTGGGCCCTGATCCTCGAATATGCCGTCGCGGCCAGCGCGGTGGCGGTCGGCTGGTCGGGCTTCTTCTCCGGCACCATCCTCAACGAGTTCCTCGGCGTCCAGCTTCCGGCATGGCTGTCGGGCGCGCCGCTGGCGCTCGGCGGGGTCGCGGGTGGCCTCATCAACCTGCCCGCCGTCGTCATCTCGCTGCTGATCACGTGGCTGCTGATGATCGGCACGACCGAGAGCGCGCGCGTCAATGCCGTCCTGGTCGCGATCAAGGTGACGGCGCTCGTCGCCTTCATCGGGATCACGCTGACATCGGCCTATTTCGATGCCGATCGCTTCAATCCGTTCCTGCCCGCGGGCGTGTTCGGCGGGTTCGGCACCGGCGTCGGCGCGGTTGGCGCGGCGGCGACGATCTTCTTCGCCTATGTCGGCTTCGACGCGGTCTCGACCGCGGCCGAGGAAACCAAGAACCCGCAGCGCAACGTGCCGATCGGCCTGATCGGCTCGCTGCTGTTCTGCACCGTCTTCTACATTCTGGTCGCCGCCGGCGCGATCGGTACGATCGGCGGTCAGCCGATCATGGGGCCGAACGGCATCCCGTTCCCCGCCGGGTCGGAAGAGCTGGCGCGCCAGTGCGCCACCTATCCCGCCGACACGCTGCCGCTGGTCTGCTCGAACGAGGCGCTGGCGCACGTGCTGCGCATGATCGGTTGGTCGGGTGTCGGCAACGCCGTCGGCGTCGCCGCGATGCTGGCGCTGCCGTCGGTCATCCTGATCCTGATGTTCGGCCAGACGCGTATCTTCTTCGTGATGAGCCGTGACGGCCTGTTGCCGGAGAAGCTGTCGGCGGTGCATCCGAAATGGCACACGCCCTATATCGTCACCGCCGCCACCGGCATCGCGGTTGCGATCGCCGCGGCGTTCCTGCCCGTGGGCCGGCTCGCCGACATCGCCAACGCCGGGACGCTGTACGCCTTCATGATGGTGGCGATCGCGGTGATGATCCTGCGCCGGACCGCCGCCGACCGCCCGCGCATGTTCAAGACACCGGCGCTGGCGCTGCTCGGCCCGTTGACGATCGTGGGCTGCGTGTTCCTGTTCTTCAACCTGCCGATGGACGCGATGCTGGTCCTGCCGATCTGGGGCGCGATCGGCCTGGTGATCTACTTCGGCTACAGCCGCCGGGCGAGCCATCTCGGTCGCGGCATTGTCGAGGTGCACGAATCCGAGATCGCCGACATTGCGCCTGACGTGCCCGGAACACATTGATCCCGGCGCAGGCGCGCCGGACCCAAAGGAAAAGGCCGGGGAGTGTCCTCCCCGGCCTTTTTCATGTCCGCGATGATCGGTTGGATCAGGCGGGGATCTTCTCCGCGATCAGCGCCTTCAGATCGGCGCGCGGGCGGGCACCGACGTGGCTGATGATTTCCGCCGCGCACACCGCGCCGATGTGCATCGAGCGATCGAGCGGCACGTTGTTGGTGATGCCGTAGAGCACGCCGGCCGCGAACAGATCGCCCGCCCCGGTGGTGTCGACGACGTCGACCGCCCGCGCCGGCACGTCGAAGCGGATGTCGTTGTACATCGCCAGCGCGCCCTGTTCGCTGCGAGTGACGACCAGCACGCCGACTTCCTTGTGCGCGCGCACCAACGCCGCCTCGAGATCGTCGGTCTGGCACAGCGCCAGCAGTTCCTTCTCGTTGGCGAACAGGATGTCGATCGTGCCGTCATCGACCATGCGGCGGAAATCGTCGCCGTGGCGTTCGATGCAGAACACGTCGCTGAGCGTGAAGGCGACCCAGCGGCCCGCGTCCTTGGCGACTTCGATCGCGCGCTTCATCGCCGCGCGCGGTTCTTCGGGATCCCACAGATAACCCTCGAGGTAGAGGATCTTGCTGGCGCGGATCATGTCCTCATCCAGCGCGGAGGCCGGCAGGAACTGCGACGCGCCCAGGAAGGTGTTCATCGTGCGCTGCCCGTCGGGCGTCACCAGGATCAGGCACCGCGCGGTCGACGGTTCGCCGGCGCGCGTCACGGTGGTGTAGTCGACCCCGGTCGCCTTGATGTCGTGCGCGAACACCTGGCCGAGCTGGTCGTCGGCGACCTGGCCGATAAAGCCCGCGCGCCCGCCCAGCGCCGCGACGCCGGCAACGGTGTTCGCCGCCGATCCGCCGCTGACTTCCTGGCCCGCCTTCATCTTGGCATAGAGCGCATCGGCCTGTTCGGGGGAGAACATCAGCTGCATCGATCCCTTGGTCATCCCCTCCTCGGCGATGAAGCTGTCATCGGCATCGGCAAGGATGTCGACGATCGCGTTACCGATCGCGACGACGTCGTACTTGGTATCCACACACATCTCCTGAACTCTAATGGACGGCCCCTAGGCATAGAGCGCGTCAGGCGCAACGTTTCGACAGCGCGGGCGCCGCACGATAGAGAGACGGAGATGATCGCGGCCTTCCTTCTTTCGCTTCGCCAGCTTGGCGATCCACGCGTGCTGCGGGTGCTGGTCAAGTCGCTGGTGGTGACGCTGGCGGCGATGGCGACGCTGGGCGTGGCGCTGTGGTTCGCGGCGCGCGCGCTGGCGCGGTGGATCGGCGCGGCGGCGGGCACGGCCGATCTGGCGGGCGCGCTGGCGGTGCTGGTCGGCGTGGCGTTTGGCTGGCTGCTGTTCCGCATCATCGCGATCGCCGTGATCGGTCTGTTCGCCGACGAGGTGGTCAACGCGGTCGAGGCGCGCCACTATCCCGCCGCGCTCGCCAGCGCGCGGAGGGTGCCGCTGGCACGCGGCGTGGCGATGGGGCTGCGATCGGCCGGCCGCGCGCTGATCGTCAACGTCGCCGCCAGTCCGCTCTATCTGATGCTGCTGGTCACCGGCGTCGGCACCGCGATCGGGTTCTTCGCGATCAACGCCTGGCTGCTCGGCCGCGACCTGGCCGACATGGTCGCGGCGCGGCACATGGATGCGCGCGCGATGGCCGCGTTCCGCAGCGATACCGTCGTGCGGCGCTGGACGCTGGGCGCGGTAGCGACGGCGCTGATGCTGGTTCCGTTCGTCAACCTGATCGCCCCGGTGCTGGGCGCGGCGATGGCGACGCATGTGTTCCACCGGAGACTTGAAGTATGAGAATTCCCGCCGTCGTCATCCTGGGATCGCTGGTCGGCGCCTGCGCCACGGGATCGGCGCCACCGCCGCGCCCGGCGAGCGCGATCCCGGTGCCGCCGCCGATCGCCTATGCCACCACCGGGCTGGAGCGCGTGGTCGGCCAGACCGCCGCCGGGCTGACCGGCGTGTTCGGCAAGCCCGACGTCGATATCGCCGAGGGCACCGCGCGCAAATTGCAGTTCGGCAGCCGCATCTGCGTACTCGACGCCTATCTGTACCCCCCGAAGGACGGGCGGGGTGACGCCGTGGTGACGCATATCGATACCCGCCAGCGCGACGGCAGCACCATCGACCGCGCCAGTTGCGTCGCCGCGCTCAGCCGGCGCGAGGGGGGCAAATAGCGCGCGCCCTTGCCCGTTCGTGCTGAGCTTGTCGAAGCACCGCTCTTTTCGGCGCTGGCAGAGAAGGACGATGCTTCGACAAGCTCAGCACGAGCGGGGAAAGGTGGTCGGTTCCAATCGCTCCAGCGCCCACTCCGCCGCTTCGGCGACGATGGGGTCGGGATCTTCGAGCAGCCTGCGCGCCGCTCCCGCCAGCGCCGCGTCGCCGCTGTTGCCCGCCGCGATCAGGCAGTTGCGGACCATCCGGTCGCGGCCGATGCGCTTGATCGGCGATCCCGCGAACACCGCGCGGAAGCCGGCGTCGTCCAGCGCGAGCAGATCGCCCAGCGCCGGCGCGACCAGTTCGGCGCGCGGCAGGAACGCCCGGTTCGCCGCCGCCTGATCGGCGAACTTGTTCCACGGGCACACCGCCAGGCAATCGTCGCAGCCGTAGATGCGGTTGCCGATCGCGGCGCGGAATTCGTGCGGGATCGGTCCCTTGTGCTCGATGGTCAGGTACGAAATGCACCGCCGCGCATCGAGCCGATAGGGCGCGGGAAAGGCATTGGTCGGACACGCCGTCTGGCAGGCGGCGCAACTGCCGCAGCTACCGGGCGGCACCGCGTCGGGGGCGAGGTCGAGCGTGGTATAGATCGCCCCCAGGAACAGCCAGCTGCCGTGGTCGCGGCTGACCAGATTGGTGTGCTTGCCCTGCCAGCCCAGCCCGGCCGCCTCCGCCAGCGGCTTTTCCATCACGGGGGCGGTATC
>Ga0182736_1001151_pt1 | contig 28698 bp, 25 predicted proteins | sample eDN5th30CKraftBY_FD_128882 | JGI IMG/M metagenome (GOLD analysis project Ga0182736, IMG submission 128882) | Enriched backyard soil microbial communities from Emeryville, California, USA - eDNA 5th pass 30_C Kraft BY (version 2) (version 2) | ecosystem: Environmental > Terrestrial > Soil >...
GCAGACCGGCAGCTCGGTGACGCTGCAGGCCGGTGCGACGATCCCGGCGGACGGCAGCTGCACGGTCAGCGTGCAGGTCGCCGCCGTGACGGCCGGCGAACTCGTCAACACGATCCCGGCCGGGGGCCTGGTCACCGACCTGGGCAGCAATGCCTCGGCGGCGGTGGCGACGCTGACGGCGCAGGCGCCGTAGCACTCCGCGTCCCGCGCGACCGCTGTGCGTGGCCGCGCGGGGCGCAGGCGGATTTTGCCGTCGTGGCGGACCGGACCGGGTGGTCGGATCGCGGCGGTGTCCCGATCGGGCCGGGCGGCGACACGTATGCACCGGTCGATCGGAATCGACCGTCACCGCGACCGGGCGCATCCCGATCGCGGCCTGTTCGCCTCGGCGGCCGCTGCCGGAGCGGCCGTCAGCGCGCGATCACCAGCGCCCGCGCGCGGCGTTCGATCAGCGCCGGCACGGTCTGGTCGTTCAGACGCAGATCGCGCAGCTCGAACGGCGCGTTCAGACCGGCCGCGCTGGCCGGAAAGACAAGGCGCAGTCGTCCGCTGCCGGGTTCGAACCAGGCCGCCGACTGTGCCGCGGCGGCCGGTACCAGCCGGCCCTGCGCATCGGTCCCGTGCAGCACGCCGCGCACCTCGTAGCGGCCGGCGCTGGCGACGTCGAGGTCGACGTCGACCGCGGTCTCCGCGCGTCCCGACGCCTTGCCGTCGCGCGTCGCGGCGGCGATGCGGGCGGTCGGCACGCTGACCGCGATCGCGGTGCGCGCGTCGCGCTGGAACGCCTGCGTGCCGTCGTTCGCGGCAACGCTCATGCGCAGATCCCAGAGGCCGGCCAACGAGGCCGCCGATTCCGGAATCCGCACGCTGCCGCGCGCGCGGCTGCCGTCGCCGCGCAGATCCAGATCGAGCGCGCTGCCGTCCGGCGCGACCAGCAGGCCGGCGGCGTGACCGATGCGGGCGCCGCCTTCGAGCGCCAGATCGACCTCGACCGTGTCGCCGGCGTGCAACGTGTCGCGACGCGACGCCAGCGTCAGCACCTGGCGGCTGCGCGGCTCGGCGACGTGCAGCAGGTACTCACCGCGCGCACCGTCCACCTGCAGCGCGGCGCCGGTCTCGTAGCCCTCGCGCAGGCGGAAGCCCAGTGCGCCGGTCGCGACCTGCATGCCGGCCGCGCGCAGCGCGGTCGCATCGGCCAGCGCCTCGCCGGCCTGATCGAGCGTCGCGCGCTCGGCGCCGCGCACGATCCGCACCTGGGCGGCATCCGGCGCCGCGGCCGACGGCGTCGGCGACAGCAGGATCAGCGCGCCGGCCGACGTCAGCGCCAGCGGATAGCCCTGGCGCAGCGCGGCAGCGTCGACGCGCTGCCAGTATTCGCGGCTCTCGGCACGGTGGATCGCCGGCTCGGCGGCTAGCGCCTCGTCGGCCGCGAGCGGCTGGGCGTATTCGAGCGGCGCGCGTTCGATCGAGGCCGGCACGACACGGTCGATCGCGCGTGCGCGTGCCGGCACCAGGTCGCCGGGTTGTGCCGGCAGCAGGCCGGCGGTCTGGGCCTGCACGGCCGTGGAGAGGAGCAGCAACAGCGAGGCCAAACGGTTCGTCTTCGTCATCGCGGCGGCTCCTACAGGTCGTTGCGCAGGATCGTGTCCAGGCCGAAGCACGGGCGCCGGCTCTGGTTGTGGTTCAGCACGTAGCCGCTCGCGCTGCGCTGATAGTCGTAGAACCAGAGCCGGCCGGCGGCGTTCTGGCTGGTGCAGTTGAGGAAGCCGTCGGAACACCCGGCCAGCCAGTTCTGCGTGAACTCGAGTCCGACGCTCTGCGCATAGCCGCCGCAGTAGGCGTTGCCGCTGAAGACGCCGGAGCTCACGTCGCTGCCGACCACGTTCCAGAAGCCCTTCGGCAGCGCCGGACGGCCGCTGGTGCCGGCCAGGTTGTTCTGGTTGTAGTAGGCCATCCAGCTGACCTGCTGCATGCGGACCGCGTCGTTCTGATAGCCCAGCAGCCAGCCGAGCGCGTTCTCGAACATGTTGCCGGCGATGACGGCATCGGCCAGCGGCGTGCCGGCGCTGGAGGGCGCCAATGCGTTGACCCAGCGCGTGCGCTGGATGATCGTCGGATAGCGGCTGTCGTAGGTCGGGTTCGACAGGATCCAGCGCATGACGTTGCCGCCGTTGGAATGCGTGATCACGACCAGGTCGGTGATGCCGCGGCTGGTGATGAACCCGTGCAGCTGCGCGGCGAGGCAGCCGGCGGCGCGGCTGTCCCACATGTACTGCTCGAAATCGCAGTTGACGACGAGATAGTTGGCGGTGTTCGGCAATCCCTGCCGTACCGAGTCGACGAAGTCGGCGGTCCAGTAATCGTTCAAGGCATTGGTCTGGCGGCCGGTGCCGTGGACGAAGGCCACGCCGGTCACGGCATGGACCAGTCCGGGCGATAGCAGACACACGCACAGCAGCAAGGCGGACACGGATCGGAACATCGGATTCTCCCCAGAGCGATGAGCGCAATCGCGCGGCGCGGTCGGTCCGGACGCCGGCGTATGGACGCTAGCGCCCCGGGTCGGCCGGTTCCATGACCGGGTCCGCAGAACGGGCCGGCGATCGCGGCCGAATCAGGACGATGCCGTGGCCTACGGCGAGGTCGATGCGCGTGCCGCGAACCTGTGCAGGTGCAGCACGTACGACGCCGACGGCACCGGCGCGCCGTCGGCGCAGCGGCCGCTGTGCCGCTGCCCTTCGCGGCGGAAGCCGAGCGTATCGAGCAGCCGGCACGAGGCGTCGTTGCGTGGATCGACGTCGGCCAGCAGCCTCTGCAGGCCGAGAGGGCCGAACGCATGGGCGATCGCAAGCCGCACGGCCTCGGTCGCATGGCCGCGCCGCCATCGCGCCGAGGCGATCGCATAGGCGATCTCGGCCTCGCGGCGGACCGCGTCGGCGCCGAACAGCGACACCGTGCCGATCATCGTGTCCTCGCCGCGCAGTGCCACGCCCCATTGCCAGAAGCGGCGGTCGCGACGGCCGGCTTCGAGATTGGCGAAGTACCAGGCCGCATCGGCCGGCGAAGCCAGCGGCGGATGGCTCCAGTAGCGCATGACGAGCGGATCGGAGAAGACGCCGTACAGGTCCGGCAGGTCGCGCTCGGCCAGCTGGCGCAGGACCAGGTGCGGGCCGGTCAGCGTCGGCAGCGTGGCGACCGCCGGCAGCGCCGCGCGAGGCGTGGTGTGCGGCGTGCGATCGGGACGGAGCGGACGCCGGCGTGCAATTGGCATATTTCCGAGTACTCCATGGTCCCGATACCATCGTCGGGCCGACCCGCGGGCCGGCGGCCGTGCCGCGTACCGGAGCCGTCCGGGGCGAGCCGTCCGACCCACCCGACGCAGGAGCAAGGGCCGGTGAGCATGCAGTCGCTGTCGCCATTCTTGCACGACGCCTACGAGACGCTGAGCCAGACGCTCGAGCAGGCGAGCGACGCGGTCGTCGCGATCGACGAAGGCAACCTGGTCATCCTGTTCAACGCGGCCGCCGAGCGCATGTGGGGTTACGCACGCGAGGAGGTGCTGGGTCGCAACGTCAGCATGCTGGTGCCGGCCGGACTGCGTCCACGGCACGACGACTACGTCGACACCAATCGCGTCAGCGGCATCAACAAGATCGTCGGCACCAGCCGCGAGGTGCCGGTCGCGCGCAAGGACGGCGCCCCGTGCTGGGGCGCGATGTCGATCTCCAAGGTCACGCTGGCCGGACGCATCATCTACACCGCGTTCATCCGCGACGTGACGTTGGAGCGGAGCGACCGCGAACAGCTGCGCCTGCTGTCGCTCGGCGTCAACGAGACCGACAACGCGGTCATCATCACCGACGGCGAGGACCGCATCGTCTACGTCAACACCGGCTTCGTGCGCCTGCTCGGCCACGCCGCGCAGGACGTGATCGGCCGCCACCATGCCGACGTGCTGCGGCTGCCCGCGCGCGCCGAGCCGGGCGAGGCGTCCGATCCGCACCACGCGTCGTGGGGCAGCCGTCACTTCGAGGAGCTGATCCACGATCGCGAAGGGCAGCCGCTGTGGTGTTCGATCGTGGTCAATCCGATCACCGATCCGGCCGGCACGCTCGTCAATACCGTCAGCGTGATCACCAACATCACCGATACCAAGATGCACGAGGTGCTGCAGCACAAGGTGCTCGAGGCGATGGTGCACGAGGTGCCGGTGCGCGAGGTGATGACCCTGGTCTGCCGCGAGGTCGAGCGGATCGCGCCGGAGGTGATCGCCTCGATCCTGCGCGTCGACGAGCACGGCCGGCTGCGCCCGCTGGCCGGGCCGAGCCTGCCCGACGTGTACAGCGAGGCGCTCGACGGCGTGCCGATCGGCCCCACATGCGGCTCCTGCGGCACGGCCGCGTATCGCGGCGAGCCGGTCATGGTCGAGGACATCGCGACCGACCCGCTGTGGGCCGAGTTTCGCCATCTGGCACTGCCGCACGGCCTGTGCGCGTGCTGGTCCAGTCCGATCAAGTCGAGCAGCGGCCGCGTGCTCGGCTCGTTCGCGTTCTACTACCGCCGACCTCGCGGGCCGAGCCGCTTCCACAAGCGCCTGGTCAGCGTCAGCGTGCATCTGTGCGCGCTGGCGCTGGAACGCGAGGAATCGCGCAGCCGGATCCGCCAGCTCGCGTTCTACGACGCGCTGACCGGTCTGCCGAACCGCAGCCTGCTGCATGCGCGCGCCGAGCAGGCGATCGCCGACGCGGCGCGGTCCGGCGACGCGCTGGCGGTGCTGTTCATCGATCTGGACCGCTTCAAGCAGGTCAACGATTCGCTCGGCCACACCGCCGGCGACGAGCTGCTGCGCCAGATCGCGCGACGGCTGCAGGATCTGGTGGCGCCGTCGGACATCGTCGGCCGGCTGGCCGGCGACGAGTTCGTCGTGGTGCTGATCGGCTGCGACGCACGCGGCGCGGCCGATCGCGCCGACCGGATCCAGGCCGCGCTGCATGCGCCGGTGCCGCTCGGCGGCGTCGGCGTGGTGCCCTCGGCCAGCATCGGCATCAGCCTGTTTCCGGACAACGGCGCCGACATCGACCTGCTGCTGCGCCGTGCCGACATGGCGATGTACCAGGCCAAGACCACCGGCCGCCACCGCTTCGCATTCTTCAGCAACGAGATCACCGTGCTCGCGCAGGAGCGCATCGCGCTGGAGGCCGCGCTGCGCGATGCGCTCGGCCGCGAGGCGCTGCGCCTGTGCTATCAGCCGCAGCTGCGCCTGGCCGACGGCCGCCTGCACGGCGTGGAGGCGCTCGCGCGCTGGCGCCATCCCGAGCTCGGCGAGATCGCGCCGGCGCGCTTCATCCCGCTCGCCGAGGAATGCGGGCTGATCGCGGAGCTCGGCGTCTGGGTCGTGCGCGAGGCCTGCCGCCAGCTCGCCGACTGGCGCGCTCGCGGTCTGCCGGTGCCGATGGTGTCGGTCAACCTCTCGCCGACCAGCTTTCGCGATGCCGACCTGCCGCAGCGGATCGCGCAGGTGCTGGCCGCCCATGCGCTGGCCGGCAGCGACCTGACGCTGGAGATCACCGAGAACGCGTTCCTCGACGCCGGTGCCGACACGATGCGCGTGATCCGCCAGGTGCGCGCGCTCGGCGTGCGGCTGTCGGTCGACGATTTCGGCACCGGCTACTCGAGCCTGGGCCTGCTGCGCAGGCTGCCGGTCGACGAGATCAAGCTCGACCAGAGCTTCGTGCGCGACCTCGAAGCCGACGCGGCCTCGCGCGAGCTGACGCGCGCGGTACAGCGCATCGGCGCAAGCCTCGGCCTCGGCGTGGTCGCCGAGGGCGTCGAGACCGACGATCAGCGCCGCCTGCTGCAGCAGCAGGGCTACCACGCCGTGCAGGGGCATCTGTTCGCGCCGGCACTGGCGCCGGACCTGTTCGAGGCTTGGCTGATCGCGCACGCGGCCGCGCCATAGCGCCGCGGCGGAGGCGACCGCCGGCGAGCCATCGCACGCTGGCACGTCGACCGATGCGGCGCAGCCGTGCCACGGCTGGCGAGACCTGAGTGCCACGCTGGCGAGCGGCACATCGGCGGCAGTGAGCCGTTGCCGGAGTGCCTGGCGTCGTGCGGTGTCCGCAAGGCTGATCGGCCTGCCGCTGCTGAAGCGCCCGAGCGCGCTGTACGGCTCGGGCTGTTGCGAGTGCATGCGCCGCGGACGCCCGCGCGGCGAGCCGTCGCGCGCCGGTCGATCGACCAAGGCCCTCATTCGCGGCGCGCGATCGAGTGGCGTGCCGCTCGGCTCGCGACGACGCGGCGGTGCATCGCTGCGACGGAGCCGGACGGTACACTGGCGCGCCTCTTCCGACGATCCGCCGACGATGACGACCGCTTTCATCCTCTATGCGCTGGCTGCCGCGCTGATCCTGGTCGGCCTTGCCGGCACGATCCTGCCGGCGCTGCCGGGCGTGCCGCTGGTCTTCGCCGGCATGCTGGTCGCGGCCTGGGCCGGCGATTTCGTCCACATCGGCTGGCCGACGCTGACCGTGCTCGGCGTGCTGACGGTGCTGGCGCTGGTCGTCGATTTCGTCGCGAGCATCCTCGGCGCCAAGCGCGTCGGCGCCAGCCGCTGGGCCTTGATCGGTGCGGCGGTCGGCACCGTGGTCGGCGTGTTCTTCGGCCTGCCGGGTCTGCTGCTCGGACCGTTCCTCGGTGCGCTGATCGGCGAGCTGGTCGCCGGCGGCACGCTGCGCCGCTCGACCGCGGTCGGCATCGGCGCCTGGCTCGGCTTCGTGTTCGGCACGCTGGCCAAGATCGCGCTGTGCTTCACGATGCTCGGCGTGTTCGCGCTGGCGCTGCTGCTCTGAGCGAGGCGCGCGCCGCTCAGTCCGCCGGCAGCACGTAGAGCAGTACCGCGAAGAACTGCAGGATGCTCCCGGCCAGCACGAACACGTGCCACAGCGCGTGGTTGTACGGCAGCCTGCGCCACAGGTAGAACGGCACGCCGAGCGTGTAGCACAGGCCACCGGCCAGCAGCAGCCACAGACCCGGCGCCGGCACGCTGTCGATCAACGGACCGGCCGCGACCACCGCGATCCAGCCCATGCCGACGTAGAGCGCGACCGACAGCAGTCGGTTGCGGACGCGGCGCATCTCCAGCGCGATACCGATCAGCGCCAGCGACCAGACGATCGCGAACAGCGACCAGCCCCACGGCCCGCGCAGGCTGATCAGCGTGAACGGCGTATAGGTCCCGGCGATCAGCAGGAAGATCGCGGCATGGTCGAGCAGGCGCAGCAGCGGCTTGGCGCCGGCATGCGGGATGCTGTGATACAGCGTGGAGGCGGTGTAGAGCAGGATCAGCGTGGCGCCGTAGACGCTGACGCTGACGATGTGCCAGACGTCGCCGCGCATCGCCGCGGCGGCTGCGAGTATCGCCAGGCCGGCGATGCTGAGCACGATGCCGATGCCGTGGATCAGGCTCGAGGCGATTTCCTCGCGCAGGCTGTAGTCGGACGTCAGCGGCGGAGCGTGGGCGGCCATCGGCATGTCGCAAGCGGCATGGTGCGCCGCAACGATGTCACGGTACTCCGGCGGACCGCCAAAACCAAGCCCGGTCGCGGCGCCCAACGTGGTCGCGAGGCCGATCGCGTGCGCCGGGACGCTGCGTGCCGGGCCGCCGAGCGGATCTCACCGACGATCGCGCACGCGGGTCTCGATGCCGCCGAGGCACTGCTGATGCCCGGTGGTCAGAGCCGCCCGGGCCGAGTCGTCGCCACCGAAGGCGGTCCGCGGCGCTGTCGTGAACGGGGCCGCGTGGGGATGTCGGCGACGGGCCGATCCGGACCCGGTCGTCAGGCGCGCGGCGGCAGGCTCGGCACGACCGGCGGTGCAGCCGGCCGCGATGCGCGGACCAGCAGCCAGACCAGAGCCGCGACCGCCAGCACCGGCACGAGCAGCGGCAGCAGCAGGCCGATGCCGAGCACGACGGCGAGGACACCGCCGGCGAGCGCCATCGTCAGCGCGAGCACGCCGCCGATCACGAGTCCGACGACGCGCAGGACCAGGCCGAGCACCGCGAACGTCAGCCAGATCGCGAAGATCGCGATCGCCAGCCCGACCACGGCGGGCAGCAGCGCCAGGCCGCCGGCCGCCAGCGTCAGCAGACCGATCAGCATCAGTACGGCGAACATCAGGCTCATCGCAGGTCCTCCGGCCGGGTGTATGGCGCCAGCGTGCAGGCGGCGACGGCGACGCGCGCGTGCGGAACGTCATGGCCGTGGCGCGTGTTCATGCGGCGGACGGCGATCGCCGCGGCGGATCATGCCGCGGACGGCGCGAAGCCGTATGCTGAGGCGGTCCGGTACCGGCCGAGGTGAAAACCATGCGTCACGTCGAGATCGTCACCCATCTGCGCCGCTACGGCGAGGACTCCCCGGCGGCCCTGGTCGGCCTGCAGCTCGCGCAGCGCCTGGATGCCTGGCTGCTCGGCCTGCATCTGGTGCCGATCGCGCCGGCGGCGTTCGCCTCGCCCGATGCGGTGGCCCTGTACGTGCGCGATGCCGAGCAGCTCAGCCGCGATGCCGAGGCGCACGGTCCGTGGTGGCAGGCGCGCCTGGGCGCCTACGGCGTCAGCGGCGAGTGGCAGGTCGCCCAGGGCGATCCGGTCGAGGCGCTGTGCCATGCCTCGCGCTGGGCCGATCTGGTCGTCGTCGAGCGGCCGATCCTCAATCCGGACGCGCCGACCGGCTGGGGCATCGTGTCGCGCACGGTATTCGGTGCGATGGCGCCGGTCCTCGTCGTGCCCGACAACGCGCGCATCGATCGCGTCGGCCGCCAGATCGTCGTCGCCTACAACGACAGCCGCGAAGGCATCCTCGCGCTGCGCGGCGCACTGCCGCTGCTGCGGCAGGCCGAGCGCGTCGAGGTGCTGGTCGGCGAGCCGGCGGCGAGTCCGTTCGGGCTGAACTATCTGCCGCGCTTCGACCTGCGCGCCTGGCTCGATCGCCACGGCATCGACGCCTCGTTCCGCGAATTTCCGGTCAGCGGCAAGGACAGCGGCCCGGCGCTGCTCGACGCGGCGCGCGCGGTCGACGCCGATCTGATCGTGATGGGGGCCTGGGGCCACTCGCGCATCGCCGAGCTGGTGCTCGGCGGTTCCACGCGCTACCTGTTCCAGAACAGCGACGTGCCGCTGCTGGTCGCGCATTGATCCGCGTCCCGGCGGGCCGCGCGCTGCGCGGGCCGCCGGGACGCGTTCGATCACTTGGCGGCGACGAGCGCCAGCGTCATGTCGAGCATGCGGTTGGAGAAGCCCCACTCGTTGTCGTACCAGCTCAGCACCTTGACCAGCGTGCCTTCCATGACGCGGGTCTGCGTCGCGTCGTAGATCGACGACAGCGGGTTGTGGTTGAAGTCGATCGAGACCAGCGGCTTGTCGTTGATGCCGAGGATGCCCTTGAGCGGACCTTCGGCCGCGGCCTTGACCGCCGCGTCGATCTCTTCCTTGCTGGTCGCGCGCGCGGCCACGAAGCTGAGGTCGACCACCGAGACGTTGATCGTCGGCACGCGCATCGCGAAGCCGTCGAGCTTGCCGTTGAGCTCCGGCAGGACCAGGCCGACCGCGGCGGCGGCGCCGGTCTTGGTCGGGATCTGCGAGTGCGTGGCGCTGCGCGCGCGGCGCAGGTCCGAGTGGTAGACGTCGGTCAGCACCTGATCGTTGGTGTAGGCGTGGATCGTCGTCATCAGGCCGTGCACGATGCCGATCTTCTCGTGCAGCACCTTGGCCAGCGGCGCCAGGCAGTTGGTCGTGCACGAGGCGTTGGAGATGACCTGGTGCGAGGCGCTGAGGCGGTCGTGGTTGACGCCGTAGACGAACGTGCCGTCCACGTCCTTGTCGCCCGGCGCCGAGATGATGACCTTCTTCGCACCGCCGGCGACGTGCGCGCCGGCCTTGGCCTTGGACGTGAACAGGCCCGTGCACTCGAGCACCACGTCGACGCCGAGGTCGCCCCACGGCAGCTTCGACGGATCGCGCTCGGCGAACACCTTGATGCGGTCGCCGTTGACGACCAGATCGCCGCCGTCGACCGAGACCTCGCCCGGGAACTTGCCGTGGGCGGTGTCGTACTGGGTCAGATGCGCGTTGGTCTCGGCGTTGCCGAGATCATTGATCGCGACGATCTGGATCTCGCCGTTGCGCTTGGCCTCGTACAGCGCACGCAGGACGTTGCGGCCGATACGGCCGTAGCCGTTGATGGCGACCTTGACTGCCATGGAACACTCCTCAGGATGGACGGCGACTGGCGCCGAAACGGGAAGGTGAGCGGCGCGCAGTTTAACGGCCCCGGCCGGTCGATGCTAAGAGCCATTCGGATGGAGCCATTCGGCGCGGCCGGCATGCGCAGCGCGAGTGTCGCGCCTCGAACTTCGTGCGTCTGATCCGCGAACGGCGCGGCGCATCTGCACTGCGACGGTATGGCACTATCGTCCGGGGGAACGACGCGCGTAGATTGCCGGGCATCGGGCCGGCTCCTGCAGCGAATCGCAGGATGTCCCCCGACAACCCAGCCGGACGCCGCGGGGCCATGCGCCCGTCCGGCTACCTGCGGGCCGGCCTGCGCGCCGGCCCGGATTGCGAGGTGAGAGGATGATCTCCGATACCGTCATCGAGCTGTCGCGCTGGCAGTTCGCGATCACCGCCCTGTACCACTTCCTGTTCGTGCCGCTGACGATCGGTCTGGCGATCATGCTGGCGATCATGGAGTCGGTCTACGTGATGACCGGGCGGCCGGTGTACCGGCAGATGGTCATGTTCTGGGGCAAGTTGTTCGGCATCAATTTCGCGCTGGGCGTCGCCACCGGCATCACGATGGAGTTCCAGTTCGGCACGAACTGGTCCTACTACTCGCAGTACGTCGGCGACATCTTCGGCACGCCGCTGGCGATCGAAGGCCTGATGGCGTTCTTCCTCGAGTCGACGTTCGTCGGCCTGTTCTTCTTCGGCTGGGACCGGCTGAGCCGCCTGCAACATCTGATGGTGACCTGGCTGGTCGCGCTGGGCTCCAATTTCTCGGCGCTGTGGATCCTCGTCGCCAATGCCTGGATGCAGAACCCGGTCGGCGCGCATTTCAATCCCGACACGCTGCGCATGGAGCTGGCGAGCTTCTCGGAGGTGTTCTTCAATCCGGTCGCGCAGGTCAAGTTCGTCCACACGGTGTCGGCCGCGTACGTGACCGCCTCGTGCTTCGTGCTCGGCATCAGCGCCTGGTACCTGCTGCGCAGCCGACATCGCGCGTTCGCGCTGCGCTCCTTCGCGATCGCCTCGGCGTTCGGCCTGGCCTCGGTGCTATCGGTCATCACGCTCGGCGACGAGAGCGGCTACGAGGTCGGCCACGTCCAGAAGGTCAAGCTGGCCGCAATCGAGGCGATGTGGGAGACCCATCCGCCGCCGGCCGCGTTCACGGCGATCGGCGTGATCGACTCGAAGGAGATGCGCACGCATTACGCCGTCGAGATCCCGTGGCTGATGGGCCTGATCGCGACGCGCTCGATCGACACGCCGATCGCCGGCATCCGCGAACTGACGATCGAGCACGAGGCAAAGATCCGCAACGGCATCAAGGCCTACGCGGCGCTGCAGAAGGTCCGCGAGAATCCGACCGATCTGTTCGCGCGCCAGGACCTGCTGGGCCTGCAGGGCGATCTCGGCTACGGGCTCCTGGTCAAGCGCTATGCACCGAACGTGGTCGACGCCACCGACGCGCAGATCGCCCAGGCCGCGCGCGACGCCATCCCGCCGGTCGGTCCGCTGTTCTGGGCGTTCCGGATCATGGTCGGCTGCGGCGTGTTCATGCTGGCGGTGTTCGTCTGGGCGTTCCTCGCGTCGGCGCGGCGCAGCGTCGGGCGCAGCCGGATGCTGCTCAAGCTCGCGGTCGCGATGATCCCGGTGCCGTGGATCGCCTCGGAGATGGGCTGGATCGTCGCCGAACTGGGCCGGCAGCCGTGGACCGTCTCGGAGGTGCTGCCGACCTGGATGTCGGTCTCGTCGTTGACGGTCGGCGACCTGATTTTCAGCCTGACCGGCTTCGTCGTGTTCTACACCGCGCTGCTGGTCGTCGAGATGTATCTGATGGTCAAGTTCGCGCGCAAGGGACCGGCCGAGGAGGTCGCGCCGAGCGGTGGGCCGATGCAGCCCGCGCCCGGCCGTGCCGCGATCGAAGCGGGAGAGCCGGCATGAGCGAGGCACTGACGTTCCTGATGAGCTACGAGACGCTGCGTGCGGTCTGGTGGCTGTTCCTCGGCGTGCTGCTGATCGGTTTCGCGGTCACCGGCGGCTACGATCTCGGCGTCGGCGCGCTGCTGCGCGTGGTCGCGCGCGACGACGACGAGCGGCGCGTGCTGCTCAATGCGATCGGGCCGACCTGGGAAGGCAACCAGGTCTGGTTCATCCTCGGCGGCGGCGCGATCTTCGCGGCGTATCCGCTGATCTACGCGGCGGCGTTCTCGGGCTTCTTCGTCGCCTTGATCCTGGTGCTGTTCGCGCTGATCCTGCGCCCGGTCGGCTTCGACTACCGCAGCAAGCTGCCGCAGCAGCGCTGGCGCGACGCCTGGGACTGGTGTCTGTTCATCGGCGGCTTCGTGCCGGCGCTGGTGTTCGGTGTCGCGTTCGGCAACCTGCTGCAGGGCGTGCCGTTCCACTATGACGAGTCCTTGCGCGTGCGCTACGAGGGCGGCTTCTTCGGCTTGCTTAACCCGTTCGGCCTGCTCGTCGGCGTGGTCAGCCTGTCGATGCTGGTGATGCAGGGCGCGGCGTTCCTGCTGATCAAGACCACCGGCACGATCCGCGCCCGCGCGCAGCGCTGGTTCGGCATCGCGGTGGCGACGTTCTGCGTGGCCTTCGTCGTCGCCGGCATCTGGGTCGCCTGGGGCATCGACGGTTACCGCATCGTCACGTTCGCCGGTGGCGACGCGCATTCCAATCCGCTCGCCAAGACCGTCGAGCGCGCCGCCGGCGCCTGGTTCGACAACTACCGCGCGCTGCCGCTGCTGTGGGCGATTCCGGCGCTCGCGGTGATCGGCGCGCTGGCGGCCTGGCGCGTCGCGCCGGCACGGCCGGGCATTGGCTTCGTGCTGAGTTCGATCGCGACCGCCTGCACCGTGCTGACGGCCGGCGTGGCGATGTTCCCGTTCATGATGCCGTCGAGCCTGCAGCCCTCGCACAGTCTGACCGCCTGGGACGCGACCTCGAGCCTGCTGACGCTGCGCTGGATGTTCTGGATGACCGTGCTGTTCCTGCCGCTGATCCTCGTCTACACGAGCTGGGTGTTCCGTGTGATGCGCGGACCGGTCCACGTCGAGCACGTCCGCGGTTCGGACGCGCACTACTGAAGGAGGACGGAGCATGTGGTACTTCGCCTGGATCCTCGGCGTGCTGCTCGCCTGCGCGGCCGGCATCGTCAATGCGATGTGGCTGGAGCTGAAGGGCTACCCCGAGGACGAGGACACCGAGTGAGGATCGCCGCCGCGGCGCGTGCGCGCCGCCGCCGCGGAGTCGCGGGCGGGTGGTGACCGAGGCGAACCGCGCGGTCGATGCGGCGGCCGGGCACTGGCTGCGCACGCACACGCGCACGGTGCGTGCCTGGACCGGACTGGCCGCCGCGGCCGGTCTGGCCGCGACGCTGGCCTGGATCGGTTTCGCCGCGCTGGTGGCCAGCGTCGCCGCGCACTGGATCGGCCAGCCGGATGTGTGGCCGTCGACGGCCGCCGCACTCGCGATCGCGCCGCTGCTGCTGCTCGCGCGCAGCCTGTCGCTGGCGGTCCGCGACTGGGCCGGCAGCCGCGCGAGCCTGCGCCTGCGCGTCGCGACGCGCGACGCGCTGCTCGACGCGCTGGCGCGGCTGGGTCCGCTGCGCGCCGCGGCCGGCAGCGACGGCGCCCTGGCCACGGTCGTCGTCGAGCAGGTCGATGCGCTCGACGGCTACGTCGCGCGCTACCGCCCGCAATGCGTGCTGGCGGTCGGCGTGCCGCTGCTGATCGTGATCGCGGTGCTGCCGCGCAGCTGGCTCGCCGCACTGATACTGGCGGGCACCGCGCCGCTGATTCCGCTGTTCATGCTGCTGGTCGGGCAGGGTGCCGCGGCCGCGAACCGGCGCCAGGCCGACGCGCTGGCGACGCTCGGCGGCCGTTTCCTCGATCTGGTCCGCGGTCTGCCGGCGCTGCGTCTGGCCGGCCGTGTCGAATGGGGCGCCGCCGCCGTCGACGACGGCGCCCAGGGCTATCGCCGCAGCAGCCTGCGCGTGCTGCGCCTGGCGTTCCTGTCCTCGACCGTGCTCGAACTGTTCGCGTCGCTGGCGATCGCGATGGTCGCGCTGTATCTCGGACTGGCCCTGCTCGGTCGCTTTCCGGCAGGCCACTACGGCGGACCGATGCAGCTCGACGCGGCCCTGTTCGTGCTGCTGCTGGCGCCGGAGTTCTTCGCGCCGCTGCGTCAGCTCGGCGCCGACTATCATCTGCGTGCGCAGGCGCTCGCGGCGGCCACGGCGATCGCCGGTCTACTGCGGCGTGCGCCGCCGCCGCGATCGCCGGCCGCTGCCGGATCGAAGGCGGATTCGCCGACTGTGCCGCCATCGAGCGTGGACGTACCGGGTGCGGATCGAGCGGGCCCGGCCGCGATCGAGTTCGACCGGGTCAGCCTGCGCCACGCCGACGGACGTCTCGCGCTGGACCGGATCAGCTTCCGCGTCTCCGCCGGCGAGCGCGTGCTGCTGCGCGGCGCCAGCGGATCGGGCAAGAGCAGTGTGCTCGCGCTGCTGGCCGGCTTCCTCGCGCCGACCGAAGGCTGCATCCGCGTCGACGGCCGCGACCTGGCGACGCTGCCGCGGCCCTCGTGGTGGCAGCGCCTGGCCTGGCTCGAGCAGCGTCCGGAGTGGTTCGCCGCGAGCATTCGCGACAACGTGCTGATCGGCCTCGACGAGACCAATCCGGCGCGGCTGTGGCGTGCGTTGACCGACGCCGGGCTCGGCGCCGACGTCGAGGCGCTGCCGGAAGGCGTCGACACCTGCATCGACGCCGACGGCGGCGGCCTGTCGGGCGGTCAGCTGCAGCGTCTCGCGCTGGCGCGCGCGCTGGTGCGCGATGCCGGTGTCTGGCTGCTCGACGAGCCGCTGGCCCAGCTCGATCCGGAGACCGCGGCCGATCTGCAGCGGACCCTGGCCGCGGCGAGCCGCGGCCGCACGCTGCTGATCGCCAGCCACGAGCGCACGCAGACGGCCGATGCCTGGATCGACCGTGCCATCACGCTCGCGGCCGGGCGCATCGTCGAGGATCGGTCGGTTCCGCGCGGCGAGCCGGGGCGGCGATGAGCGCGCCCGGCGAACGCTTCGACTGGATGCTCGCTCTGCGGCCGCATGCGGGCCGCTTCGCACTGGCATTCGTGCTCGGCGCGCTGACTGTGCTCGCCTCGCTCGGGCTGCTCGCGCTGTCGGGCTGGTTCATCACGGCAGCCGCGGTGGCCGGTACGAGCGCCGCCGCGGCCGCCGCGTTCGACATCTTCCGTCCGGGCGCGGTGATCCGGCTGTGCGCGATCGTGCGCACGGCCGGCCGCTACGGCGAACGGCTGCTCTCGCACGACGCGGTGCTCGGCCTGCTCGCCGACCTGCGCCTGGTCTGCTATCGCGCGTTGGCGCGGCTCGCGCCGGAACCGCTGGCGCGATGGTCCGAAGGCGAGCTGCTGCAGCGCGCGATCGCCGACGTCGAGGCGCTTGACGAGGCGCCGCTGCGCGCGTGGCAGCCGCTCGGCTGGATGCTGCTGGTGTTCGCGGTCGTGCTGGTCCTGATCGGCTGCGTCGCGCCGTCGCTGGCGCTGGTCGCCCTGCCGTGGCTGGTCGCCGCGGCGATCGGCGTGCCGCTGGCGTCGAGTCTGCTGGCCGCCCGCGCGATGCGCGATCTCGCCGCGCGCGCCGGTCGCCGCCGCGAGGCGCTGATCGACCTGCTGCGCGGCCTGACGACGCTGTGCCTGTACGGCGCGTTCGAGGCGCGACGCGACGACTGGCGCAGGCTCGACCAGGCGGTGATCGACCGGCGCCTGCGTCATCGCGTGCTCGAGTCCTGCGCGCAGGCGGTGGTCGTCCTGCTGGTCGGTCTCGGCGGCTGGCAGCTGCTGCGCAGCGGCGATCGGCTCGTCGCCGACGGCGCCGTGGCCGCGCCGGTGATGGTCATGGCCGTGCTGGCGAGTCTGGCGACGCTCGAGGCCTTCGCGCCGGTCGCCGGCGCCTTGCTGGCGCAGGCACGCTCGCGTGCGGCGCAGCGGCGCCTGCGCGATCTGATGCACGAGCAGCCGGCGCTGCCGTTCGACGGTACCGTTGCGACGGCGGCGCGGACCGGTGCGTTGCGATTGCGCGGAGTCGGCCGTCGCCATCCCGGTCGTGTCGACGGCATCGTGCCGTTCGATCTGGATCTGCCTGCCGGCGCGCGCGTCGTCGTCGAGGGGCGCTCCGGCGCCGGCAAGTCGACCGTGCTGAAGCTGCTCGCGCGCGTCGTCGATCCGGATGCCGGACGCATCGTGCTCGACGGCACGGCGCTGTCCGACTACCGCGAAGACGCGCTGCGCGCCAGCATCGCGCTGCTGCCGCAGCGGCCGCACCTGTTCGCGATGAGCCTGGCCGAGAACCTCGGCCTCGGCGATCCGCGCATCGACGCCTCACGGATGCGCGCGGCGCTCGAGGCGGTCGCGCTCGGCGATTGGCTTTCGCGGCTGCCGCAGGGACTCGACACGCGGCTCGGCGAGTACGGCACCGGTCTGTCCGGCGGCGAGGCGCGCCGCGTCGCGCTGGCCGGCGTGCTGTTGCGCGGCACACCGCTAGTGCTGCTCGACGAGCCGTTCGAAGGACTCGACGCCGAAACCGAAGCGGCCGTCGTCGCCGGCGTCGACCGCTGGATCGGTGCCGGCACGCTGATCGTCGTCAGTCACCGGCCGGTGCGTTTCGATCGGCCGGCCTGGTGTCTGCGTATCGAGGCCGGCCGGGTGTCGCTGCTGCAGCCCGCCCAGGACTGACGCGCGCTCTGCGAGGCACGCGTCGGGCGGAAGCCCGAGGCGACGAGCTTGGTCGTGCGGTCAACGCTATCGCGGTCTCAGCCGGCCGGACACGGTGCGCCGGCGGCGATCCAGGCGTCGACCGCGGCGACCGTCTGCGCATGCGTCAGCGGCGGCGTGCTGCGATTGCCGCCGGGCTGCCAGCCCCAGGCGACGAGCTTGTCCTCGGCGAAGTGGTGCCGCAGCTGCGCGAGATCCTTGCCGCCGTTGCTGACGGGATCGCGCAGACGCAGGCAGGCATCGCGTGCGTCGACGCCGACCCAGACCATTTCCTTCGGTGCCAGATGCCAGTTCGGCGCACCCGGCGGTGCATTGGGGCCGGCCGTGGTCGGTGCGTTCGCGCTCTGGTGGCAGGTCGAACACGGCAGTCCCGGCATGCCGCGGCCGTCGGGTCCGCCCTGGACGTTCTGGTTGTGCACGCGGCTGTCGTCGTACTGGCGTGGCCGTCCGTCGGCGACGTGGCAATTGAGACAGCGCGGATGCTGGATCACGCTGCGGATCGGCTCGAACAGGCCTTGCGTATCGGACGGCGCCTGCGTGGCCGGCGCTTCGGCGGCCACGGCGCTGACACCGAACAGCGCGAATCCGAGCATCGCGACGTGCAGGCATGCCGACGACAGGTGCAGGGCGTTCATGCGCGCAGCTCCGTCGGATCGATCGGCAGACGCCGTACGCGGCGCCCGGTCGCGGCGAACAGCGCATTGACGACCGCCGGCGCGGCGACCGCGGTACCGGGCTCGCCGACGCCGGTCGGTTTCTCGGTCGACGCGACGATGTGGACCTCGACCGCCGGCATGTCCTGCATGCGCAGCGGGCGGTAGTCGTGGAAGTTGGACTGCTCGACGATGCCGTCCTTGAGCGTGATCGCGCCGTACAGCGCCGCGGACAGGCCGTAGCCGATGCCGCCCTCCATCTGCGCGCGGATCACGTCGGGATTGATCGCCACGCCGCAGTCGACCGCGCAGACGATGCGATCGATCCTGAAGCTGCCGTCGGGCCGCACCGTGACCTCGGCGACCTGGGCCACGTAGGTGTCGAACGACTTGTGCACGGCGATGCCGCGGCCGCGGCGCAGGCCGTCGGCGGCGGGCGGCAGCGGATCGGACCAGCGCGCCTCGCGTGCGACCCGGTCGAGCACGCCGAGCTCGCGCGGATGCGCGCCGAGCAGGCCGCGCCGGAACCGGTACGGATCGGCGCCCGCGGCGCTGGCGAGCTCGTCGACGAAGACCTCGGTCGCGAAGCCCGAATGCGTGTGACCGACCGAGCGCCACCACTGCACCGGCACGCCCGGATCCGGCGAATGCAGATCCAGGTGCAGGTTCTCGACCGCGTACGGCAGGTCGTCGACGCCTTCGACGGTCGTCGCGTCGATGCCGTCCTTGACCATCATCGCCTCGAACGGCGAACCCTTGAGGATCGACTGGCCGACGATGCGATGGCGCCAGCCGGCGATCGCGCCGTTCTCGTCGAGCGCAGCGGCGACCGCATGCACGGTCAGCGGCCGGTAGTAGCCGCCGCGCGTGTCGTCCTCGCGCGTCCAGACCAGCTTGATCGGCACCTGCCGGCCGCGCTCGCGCGCGGCCATCGCCAGGGCGACCGTCTCGAGAATGTAGTCGGACTTCGGATTGGCGCGGCGGCCGAAGCTGCCGCCGGCATAGAGCTGGTTGATCGTGACATGGTCGGGTGTGATGCCGAGCTTCTTGGCGACGGCGCCCTGGTCGACCGTATGGAACTGCTCGCCGTTCCAGATCTCGCAGCCGTCCGCGCCGAGCGCGATCACGCAGTTGAGCGGCTCCATCGAGGCGTGCGCCAGGAACGGCACCTCGTAGGTGGCTTCGATCAGGCGCTTGCCGGCGAACGCGCGCTCCACATCGCCGCGTGCGACCACGGTCTTGCCGGGCTTGGCGGCCAGCGCGCGGTACTGCGCGGACAGTTCCGCTGAGCTGGCACGCAGCGCGCCGGCGTCGTCCCATTCGACCGTCAGCGCCTCGCGTGCGCGCAGCGCGGTCCAGGTGTCGCGTGCGAGCACCGCCACGCCGCCGGCGTACACGCCGGGCTCGCCGGGCACGACGAAGACGTCGGCCACGCCGGCGATCGTCTTGGCCTTGGCGGCGTCGAAGCGCGCCACGCGCGCGCCGAAGCGCGGCGGATGCGCGATGACCGCGACCAGCATGTCCGGCAGCTGCACGTCCTGCGTGAACATCGCGCTGCCGTCGGTCTTGGCGCGGCTGTCGGTGCGCGGCAGCTTGAGCTTGCCGATCAGCGTGTACTGATCGGCCGTCTTGAGCTTCGGCGGATCGGTCGGCACCGGCTGCCGCGCAGCGGTCGCGGCCAGTTCGCCGAAGCCGGCGCGCCGTCCGCTGCCGGCGTGGCTCAGCACGCCGCGGCTGACGACGATCTGGTCGGTCGGCACGTCCCAGGTTTCGGCGGCCGCGGCGACCAGCATCGCCCGCGCGGTCGCGCCGGCCTGGCGCATCTGATCCCAGGCCGCAGGCATCGCGCTGCTGCCGCCGGTGCCCTGGATCGCGCCGCCCCAGGCGAGGTTGCCGTAGCGTTTGGCATCGGCGGGCGCGCCGACGACGCGGACCTGCGACCAGTCCGCGTCGAGTTCCTCGGCGATCAGCGTCGCGATGCCGGTGAACGTGCCCTGGCCCATTTCCAGATGCTTGGAGACCACGGTGACGACGCCCTCGGCGTCGATCCGCACGAACGCGTTCGGTGCGAACGGCGTGGCCGACGACGGCGGAGAGGCGGCGGCCGCAGCGGCCAGTGTCGGCGTCGCGTAGACGGCCAGCGCCAGACCGGCGCCGGCCTTCAGGAATTCGCGGCGGCTCTCGTTGACGATGCATGTGCTCATCGCGCGCTCCTCAGGCCAGTGCCGCAGCGGCTTCGTGGATCGCCGCGCGGATCCGCACGTAGGTCGCGCAGCGGCAGACGTTGCCGCTCATCGCCGCATCGATGTCGGCATCGGTCGGTGCCGGCTTGGCCTTCAGCAGCGCCGCGGCCGACATGATCTGGCCGGACTGGCAATAGCCGCACTGGACGACGTCGAGCTTGCGCCAGGCCTCCTGCACGGCCTGTCCGATGCGATCGTTGCCGACCGCTTCGATCGTCGTGATCGTCTTGCCCTGCGCGGCCGCGACCGGCAATACGCACGAACGCACCGGCTGACCGTCGAGGTGGACCGTGCAGGCGCCGCATTGGGCGATGCCGCAGCCGAACTTGGTGCCGGTCAGGCGCGCCGCGTCGCGCAGCGCCCAGAGCAACGGGGTGTCGTCGGGCACGTCCAGCGAAAGGGATTTGCCGTTGACGTTCAATGCGATCATGGCGCCACTCCTGTTGCCGTCGGGTACAGGGCGGGCGGGAATGCCCGCTGGGCCGCAGCATGCACACGACGGCGCCCGGACGCCAGCGCGGCGCCGGAGGTTCGGCAGATCGGGCAAGAACGCCGCCGCCGGCGGCAAGCCGCTGCGAAGCGGCTCAGCGGTCGACGAAGGCGCGTTCGATCACGTAGTCGCCGGGTGTGCCGATCCGCGGCGACACCGCGAATCCGGCCCCGTCGAGCCATTGCGACAGCGAGGCGAGCATCGCCGGACTGCCGCAGATCATCGCGCGGTCGCGCGCCGGGTCGAGCGGCGGCAGGCCGACATCCGCGGCCAGTTTGCCGCTTTCGAGCAACTGGTCCAGGCGCCCCTGGTTGCGGAACGCCTCGCGCGAGACCGTGGGGTAGTAGACCAGCTTGTCGCGGACCAGCTCGCCCAGATACGGGTGGTTCGGCAGCTCGTGCTCGAACAGCTCGCGGTAGGCCAGATCGGCGACCTGGCGTACGCCGTGCGTGACGACGACCTTGTCGAAGCGCTCCCAGGTCGCCGGGTCGCGCGCGATCGACAGGAACGGCGCCAGGCCGGTACCGGTGGACAGCAGATACAGATGCGGTGCCGGCTTCAGATCGTGCAGCAGCAGTGTGCCGGTCGGCTTGCTGCCGATCAGCACCTCGTCGCCGGGCGCCAGATGCTGCAACCGCGAGGTCAGCGGGCCGTCCGGCACCTTGATGCTGAAGAACTCCAGGTGCTCCTCGTAATTGGCGCTGGCGATGCTGTAGGCGCGCAGCAGCGGGCGGCCCTCGACCATCAGGCCGATCATGATGAACTGCCCGTTCTCGAAGCGCAGGCCCGCGTCGCGCGTGGTCGTGAAGCTGAAGAGGAAGTCGTTCCAGTGCCTGACACTGAGCACGCGTTCGGTGTTGAAAGCTGCCACGGGAATACCTGTCGTGATAACGGGAGCCGCTCGCGGGCGGCGCCGCCAGGATCGGCGGTCCGCGCTCGGGGCGACTTGGCCCCGGTCAAGCGATCGGCCGATCGACGCGAACCGGCCCGCGGCGGTTTGCCGCGGGCACGCGGCCGCCGTCAGCGCAAGGCTGCGGCCGCGTCGGCGACGTGATCGGCGGTGATGCCGAAATGGCGGTACAGCGCATCGGCCGGGGCCGAGGCGCCGAAGCGGTCCAGGCCGACGACCGCGCCGTCCAGGCCCACGTACTTGCGCCAGAAGTCGGTCACGCCGGCCTCGACCGCGACGCGCTTGCGGCACCAGGACGGCAGCACGCCCTCGCGGTACTCGACCGGCTGCGCATCGAACACCTGGGTCGCCGGCATCGACACGACGCGCGCGGCGATGCCGCGGTCGGCGAGGATCCGCATCGCCTGCATCGCGACTTCGACCTCCGAGCCGGTCGCGATCAGGATCAGGTCGAATCTCGCCTCCGGCGGATCGGACAGCACGTAGCCACCGCGCGCGATGTCGGCCATCTGATCGGCCGTACGCGCCTGATGCGCGAGATTCTGGCGCGAGAACACCAGGCAGCTGGGTCCGTCGCGGCGTTCGATCGCGGCCTTCCAGGCGACCGCGGACTCGACCGCGTCGCACGGGCGCCAGACCGGGTTGTTCGGGATGTAGCGCAAGCTGGCCAGGTGCTCGACCGGCTGATGGGTCGGGCCGTCCTCGCCGAGGCCGATCGAATCGTGCGTATAGACGTGGATCGCACGCGTCGGGATCAGTGCGCTCATGCGCACCGCATTGCGAGCGTAGTCGGAGAACACCAGGAACGTGGCGTCGTACGGGATGAACCCCCCGTGCAGCGCCAGGCCGTTGGCGATCGCGCTCATGCCGAACTCGCGCACGCCGTAGTGCACGTAGTTGGCGCTGGCATCGTCGCTGTTGACGTCCTTGGAACCCTTCCAGATCGTCAGGTTGGAGCCGGCCAGGTCGGCCGAGCCGCCGATCAGCTCCGGCAGCAGCGGACCGAACGCGTCCAGCGCCATCTGCGAGGCCTTGCGCGAGGCGACGACCGGGCCTTCGGCCTGCAGCTTCGCGATCCACGCATCGGCAGCCGCCGCGAAGCCCTCGGGCAGGTCGCCGGCGAGGCGGCGCTCGAACTCGGCGGCGAGGTCCGGGTGCGCGGCGCGATAGCGCGCGAACATCGCGGCCCAGGCCGACTCGAGCTCCGCGCCGCGCTTCTTCGCATCCCAGCCGGCGTAGATCTCCGGCGGCACGACGAACGGCGCATGCGGCCAGCCGATCCGGTCGCGCGTGATCGCGATCTCGTCCTTGCCGAGCGGTGCGCCGTGACAGGCCTCCTTGCCCTGCTTGTTCGGCGCGCCGTAGCCGATGATCGTGCGCGCGCAGATCAGCGTCGGCCGATCCGAACCGCGCGAGCCGGCCAGCGCGGCCGCGATCGCCGCCGGGTCGTGGCCGTCGACGCCGCGGACCACGTTCCAGCCGTAGGCCTCGAAGCGCGCCGGCGTGTCGTCGGTGAACCAGCCGTGGACCTCGCCGTCGATCGAGATGCCGTTGTCGTCCCAGATCGCGGTCAGCTTGCCGAGCTTGAGCGTGCCGGCGAGCGACGCCGCCTCGTGCGAGATGCCTTCCATCAGGCAACCGTCGCCGAGGAAGACGTAGGTGGCGTGATCGACGATCGGGAAGCCGTCGCGGTTGAATCTCGCCGCCAGCACCTTCTCGGCCAGCGCCATGCCGACCGCATTGGCCAGACCCTGGCCGAGCGGGCCGGTCGTGGTCTCCACGCCGGGCGTCTCGCCGGCTTCCGGGTGGCCGGCGGTCTTGGAGTGCAGCTGGCGGAAGCGCTTGAGCTCGTCGATCGGCAGCTCGTACCCGGTCAGATGCAGCAAGGCGTAGATCAGCATCGAGCCGTGGCCGTTCGACAGCACGAAGCGGTCGCGGTTGGCCCATTTCGGATTGGCCGGGTTGTGGCGCAGGAAATCGTTCCAGAGCACCTCGGCGATGTCGGCCATGCCCATCGGCATGCCCGGATGGCCGGATTTGGCGGTTTCGACGGCATCCATCGCCAGCGCGCGGATCGCGTTGGCCAGTTCGGTACGGCTCGGCATTGATCGGACTCGACGGGAAACGGGAGCGACCGGGCGGCGGGCGGGTCGCAAGGGGGGCGCATTGTCGCCGATCGGGCCGGGCTTGTCCCCCTGCGAGGCGCCGGGTCCCAGTAGACACGCCGTACGTGAGCGGGACTCGGCAGCGGCCAACACCCCGATGAATATTTAGTAAACCATAGGGTATTGAAATGGGTGGGCTGAACCCCAGCTTAGGTCGCACGGAGCCGCGAGGAACGCCACGACAAGGCATCGGTCCAAGCCCTCCGATCGCATACGCCACCCCGACGTATGTCGCTCATCCTCTCGAAAGTTGGAGCAGAAAATGAAAACCTCGATTCTTGCCATCGCCCTGACCGCCGCCGGCCTCGTCGCAGTTCCGGCCATCGGACATGCTCAGGACAAGGGCGGATTCTTCATCAATGGCCAGGTCGGTCAGGCCACGCTCGACAAGGGCGTCTACGACGACGACGACACCGCATACGGCGTCAACCTCGGCTATCGCTGGGCGTTGAACCCGGCCGTCGCGCTCGGCGTCGAGGGCGGCTACACCGATCTGGGCACGTTCGATCCGAAGTCCTCGTCGCGTGCGGTCGGCCGCGCCGATCTGAAGGGCTGGACGCTCGGCGTCAACGGCCACTTCAACATCAACGACAACTGGTATCTCAGCGGCCGCGGCGGTCTGTTCCGCGCCGACATGAAGGGCGGCTACCCCGGCGTCGAAGCGCCGGTCTACGTCGACGACACGTCCAACGGCTGGTACACCGGTGTCGGCTTCGGCTACGACTTCAGCAACAAGGCCAGCGTCGGCCTCAACTACGACTACTACAAGGTCGACGAGAAGGGTCTGAAGCTCGATCCGGGCGTGATCTCGGTCGGCGCCGAAGTCCGCTTCTGACGCAACAGCTCTCCAACGGAGCCACAGGGCAAGGATGCCTTTTCGCCAGCCGGCCCGAACTTCGGGCCGGCTGTTCTTTTTTCCGGCGCACGTCGTACGGATAATGGAGCGGCGCGCCTTCGCGCCGACTCGAGTGGGAATCCGACGATGAACGACGCCGCCGTGCCCGGTGCGGACAGCCATGCCCTGATCGACAAGGGCCGCGATTATCTGGTGCCGGTCTACCGGCAGCGCGAGCTGGTCCTCGACCGCGGCCTCGGTTCGCGGCTGTGGGACCTCGACGGCCGCGAGTACGTCGACTTTGCCGCCGGCATCGCGGTCAGCGCGCTCGGTCACGGCGATGCCGACGTCCTTGCTGCGCTGCACGAGCAGGCCGCCAGGCTCTGGCACACCAGCAACGTCTTCTACAGCGAGCCGCCGCTGCGTCTGGCCGAGGAACTGGTCGCCGCCAGCGGCTTCGCAGAGCGCGTGTTCTTCTGCAACTCCGGCGCCGAGGCCAACGAGGCCGCGATCAAGCTTGCACGTCGTCATGCCGCTGCCGGCGGACGCTCGCCGGAGCGCCGGGTGATCCTGAGCTTCGAGGGCTCGTTCCACGGCCGGACGCTCGCCGCGGTCACCGCGACCGCGCAGCCGAAGTACCAGCACGGCTACGAGCCGCTGCCGGGCGGCTTCCGCTACGGCGCATTCAACGATGTGGACGCTTTGGCCTCGACGCTGACCGACGACGTCGCCGCGGTCATCGTCGAACCGATCCAGGGCGAAGGTGGCGTCGTGCCGGCGACGACCGAGTTCCTGCAGGCGCTGCGCGCGCGCTGCGACGAGATCGGCGCCCTGCTGATCTTCGACGAGATCCAGTCCGGCATGGGGCGGACCGGCCGGCTCTGGGCGCACCAGTGGCACGCGGTGTCCCCGGACGTGATGACGCTCGCCAAGGCGCTCGGCGCGGGTTTTCCGATCGGCGCGATGCTGGTCAATGCGCGGACCGCGCAGACGCTGCAGTTCGGATCGCACGGCACGACGTTCGGCGGCAACCCGCTGGCGGCGGCGGTCGCGCGCGTGGCCTTGCGCAAGCTCTCCTCGCCGGACCTGCTCGCCGACGTCGAGCGGCGCTCGATCACGCTGCAGATCGGCCTGCAGCGGATCGGCAACGAGCGCGGCATCTTCACCGAAGTGCGCGGCCGTGGCCTGATGCTCGGCGCGGTGCTGGCGCCTGCCTATGCGGGACGTGCCGGCGACATCCTCGACCGCGCCGCCCAGGCCGGTCTGCTGCTGTTGCAGGCCGGGCCCGACGTATTGCGCTTCGTACCGGCGCTGACGATCGGCGAGGACGACCTGCTCGAAGGGCTGGCTCGCCTCGACGCCGCGATCGGCCGTCTGGATTGAGGCGGCCGCGTCGCGTTCGAGCGACGCAGCTGCCGCGGCCAGGTGTCTCGCCAGGAGCGTTCACGGCCGGATCGCGCGGAATCGATCCGGTCGGGGACGATGGCCCCTCAGTGCTGCTTGACCGCCTTGAACGCCGCGCGCGCCGCTTCGAGCGTGTCGGCGATGATCTGCTCGTCGTGACGGCTCGAGACGAAGCCGGCCTCGTAGGCCGACGGCGCCAGATAGACGCCGCTCGCGAGCATCGCCTGGAAGAACCGGTTGAATGCGCCGATGTCGGCGGCGGTCGCCTGCGCGTAGGTCTCGACCTTTCCGGCGCTGAAGAACAGGCCGAACATCGCCCCGACGCGCTGTGTGCTGAACGCGATGCCTTCGCCGTCGGCGATGGCCTGCAATCCGTCGGTCAGCAGTCGCGTGCGGCGCGCAAGTTCGTCGTGGAAGCCCGGTGCCTGGATCAGCTCGAGCATCGCCAGGCCGGCGGCCATCGCGACCGGATTGCCGCTCAGCGTGCCGGCCTGATAGATCGGCCCGGCCGGCGCGATCTGCTGCATGATCTCGCGGTGTCCGCCGTAGGCGCCGACCGGCATGCCGCCGCCGATGATCTTGCCGAGCGTCGTCAGATCCGGCGTGACGCCGTAGTGGGCCTGAGCGCCGCCGAGCGCCACGCGAAAGCCGGTCATGACCTCGTCGAAGATCAGCAGCGCGCCGTGACGCGAGCACAGGTCGCGCAGGTGCTGCAGATAGCCCTCGCGCGGCGGAATGCAGTTCATATTGCCGGGTACCGGTTCGACGATCAGGCCGGCGACCTCGTCGCCGATCGCCTCGAACAGCGCCGTGGCGGCTTCAAAATCGTTGAACGGCAGCGTCGAGGTCAGATCGGCGAGCGCGGTCGGCACGCCCGGCGAGGTCGGCGCGCCGAACGTCAGCGCGCCGGATCCGGCCTTGACCAGGAACGCATCGCCGTGGCCGTGATAGCAGCCCTCGAACTTCACGATGCGCGATCGGCCGGTGAAGCCCCGCGCCAGCCGGATCGCCGACATCGTCGCCTCGGTGCCGGAGTTGACCATGCGCACCATCTCGATCGACGGGATCAGCCGCGTGATCGTCTCGGCCATCGTGACCTCGGCCGCACACGGCGTGCCGAACGACAAACCGTCGGCCGCTGCACGCTGCACGGCAGCGCGCACGTCCGGATGGTTGTGGCCGACGATCATCGGACCCCACGAGCCGACGTAGTCGATGTAGCGCTTGCCCTCGACGTCCCACAGATAGGCGCCGTCGGCCCGCGCCGTGAAGAACGGCTGGCCGCCGACCGACTTGAATGCGCGCACCGGAGAGTTGACGCCGCCCGGCATCAGCGTCAGCGCGCGTTCGAACAATGTCTGGTTGGAACTCATCGGATATCCGTAGCGTCGGTGAAGAGGGAGGCGTAGCGCGCGGCCGCCGATCGCACGTCGTCGGCTCCGAACACGCCGGTGATCGCGGCGACGAAATCGGCGCCGGCGTCGATCAGGCTGTGCGCATTGTCCGGCGTGATGCCGCCGATCGCCACCAGCGGCCGGCCGAAACGGCGTGCGGCCTGCAGCAGTGCCGGTTTCGCGCGGCGCGCGCCCGGCTTGGTCGGTGACGCGAAGAATGCGCCGAACGCCAGATAGTCCGCGCCACGTCTGGCCAGATCGGCCGCGCGTTCGAGAGAATCGTAGCAGGAGACGCCGATGATCGCGTCCGACCCCAGCCGTTCGCGAACGTCGGCCAGATCGGAGTCGTCCTCGCCGAGATGGACGCCGTCCGCTCCGACCGCCTGCGCGAGCAGGGCGTCGTCATTGATGATCAGCGGTACGCCGTGGGTGCGGCACAGAAGGAGCAGCGCCGTGGCTTCCGCGCGCCGCCGCGACGCGTCCGCGGTCTTGTCGCGGTACTGCAGCAGGGAGGCGCCCCCGGCGAGCGCGGACGCGCAGACGTCGAGCAGATCGTCACGCGGCCCGTCGGTGATCGCGTAAAGGCCGCGCCGTCGTTCCAGATGAGTGGGCATGCGCGCCAGTGTAGCGGCCACGGCCGGCCCTTCGGCGCGGCTTGGATCGATTTGAGTGCACTGCGACAATGCGCGCCGTTCACGTCGCATCGCAGAGCCGCATCCATGTCCTTCAATTCGTCCAGCCGCGCCGAAGAGCCGCCGTACCGAACCTTCATGTGCGTCGTGTGCGGGTTTCTCTATCACGAGGCGGAAGGCTGGCCCGACGACGGCATCGAACCCGGCACGCGCTGGGAGGATGTGCCCGACACCTGGACCTGCCCGGACTGCGGCGTCACCAAGTCGGACTTCGAGATGGTCCAGATCGGCTGAGAGGCCGATCGCCCGCGTCCGGCCTCATGCGGTCAGCGCGAAGGCATCAGCCGGTCATGGCTGAGGTTCAGGTCGGGGATGGAATACATGCACCCCGATCGTTCGACCCAGCCACAGCGAGGTGCCGTCATGCAGGTGTTCGTCCCGCTCGAGGAGATTCCGGAAGGCCTGATGTTTTCGGGCATGCTCGTGCCGTATCAGGTCGGCATGCGCCTGGCGGGCCGTACGGCGAGACTGCACGAGGCGCGCGCGTCGACGCCGCCGCCGTCCGACTATCCGCGCATCGAGCACACCGAGGCGCGCCGCGAGCTCGCTTGCTGCGAGGATTGACCCGGCGCTGCGTGCGCCGTCGAAAAATTTTTCGTCGTTCCCCCTTCCCGAAAGGTGGCGATGTGGTTAGGATGCGCGCCCCTTGCAGGGAAGGCCGGAGAGGCCGGAGCGAGGGAGTGCAGGAAGCACGAGGCGCGGTGGACAGGAAGCTTGAGGTTGCCGCGCAGAAGGGTGTTGACGGACGCGAAAATGGTTGTATGATGCGCGGCTCCCTCGGACGAAACGTCGTGAGGGGCGAGACGAAGAGAGTCTCGCAAGCGATTGATCTTTGACA
>Ga0182736_1001153_pt1 | contig 28618 bp, 23 predicted proteins | sample eDN5th30CKraftBY_FD_128882 | JGI IMG/M metagenome (GOLD analysis project Ga0182736, IMG submission 128882) | Enriched backyard soil microbial communities from Emeryville, California, USA - eDNA 5th pass 30_C Kraft BY (version 2) (version 2) | ecosystem: Environmental > Terrestrial > Soil >...
CCGCTCGCCGCTTTCGACCGCGTCCTGAAGCCGGGCCACCGTGGCGTCACGCAGCCCGTGCAGCGCACGCAACCGCACCCGCGCGTCACCGAGGCGGATCTGCGCGGCCGGTTGGTCCTTCTGCGCCGCACCGGAATACGCCAGCACCCGCCGGCTCAGTCGCTCGGCGAACAGGTCGGCGACCCGCTCGGCCGAGCCGAGGGCCGGCATCGCGGCGACCAGCGCCAGCGCCGGAACCATCGGCCACCGGTAGGCCGAGGCGTCGTGCAGCGCTGCGCCCGGGGCGGTTCCCGAATAGATATCGGCGACTTTGACCAACCGGTGCCGCGGCACCCAAACACCCTCGATCACCACGTCATTGGAACCGGTGGCCCGCATCCCGGCGGTGTGCCAGACGTCCTCGACGGTGATATCGGTCGCCGGCAGCAGGACCAGCGCCGGGTACGGCGCGTCATCGGGACCGCAGATCGCCCCGACCAGGATCCAGTCGGCATCCATCACCCCGGTGGCCCAGGACCATCGGCCACTGAGCCGGATCCCGTCGCCGTCGGGCACACCCCGGCCGGTCGGCGCCAACGGCGCGGGGCACAGCACCGGCCCGGACGCGAAGACTTCGTCCTGCACCTGCTCGCCGAAGAGCGCGAGCATCCAGTTGTGCAGGGTGTAGAACCCCAGCGTCCAGGCACTGGAGGCACAACCGTGCGCCATCCGCCGGATCGGGTCGAGAATCTCGGGGAACTCCGCCTGCGCCCCGCCGTAGCGTGCCGGCAGCAGCAGGCCGGCCAGCCCGGAGCGCCGGTAGTCGTCGATGGTGGCTGCCGGCAACCGGCGCAATTCCTCGGCATGCGCGGCGCGTTCGGCCAATCGATCGATGAATTCCCCGGTCAGTGTTGCCGACGTCGTCGTCATTTCAGGACCATACCATTTGGTATGGACTCAATGCCGCAGCATCACGTCCAGGAACTGTTCGCGGCGGCCGACGGCGCGAGGGCTGGGCCGCGAGCCGGCCAGGTGCAGGAATCCGATGCCCGCGGCGAACGTGGCGTTGGCGCGCATGTCCGCCTCGTCGGGGTCGAAGCCGTCGTCGAGAAAAACCTGACGGACGGCGTTGAGCACCCGCCGATCCGACGTGCGCACCGCCTCGGCGACGGTCTCCTCCGAGCGCGCCCATTCGCGCATCGCGCGTTCCAGCATCCAGTGCCGCGGCCCGACCAGCGAGGTCATCATCCGCGAGAGCCGTTCGCGGGGCGGCAACTCCGACAGTGCGTCGAAGTCGCCGCGGTCCTCGTCGCGGACGGCCGCCCACGTGTCGACCAGGGCCTGCCGGTAGGTCTTCATGTCGGCGAAATGCCAGTAGAAGCTTCCCTTGGTGACTCGCAGGCGCCGACAGAGTCGGTCGATGGTCAGGGCCTTCAGCCCGTCCTCGGCCAGGATGCGAAAACCGGCCTGCACCCAGTCCTGCACCGACAGTCGGGGATTGGTGGAGGATTGGGCCATGCCGAGTCAGGGTACTGACCCGAGACCGCGCTGCATAGACGTGTCCACGGTCGCCGGTGGCCTAGGCGCCGGTGTGCAGGCCGGCGTCCTGCAAGGCTCGGCGCGCGTAGGCGCGAACATCGGCGTCGCTGTCCTTCACCGCGATACTCAACGCATCCCGCGCGGCCGGATCCGTCCCGGCCCATCGTGTCAATCCCAGCACCGCCGCTTTGCGGACGTCGAGGTGGGGGTCGTCGAGCGCCACGGCCAGGCGGGGCACTGCCACCGCGGCGTGCGAGCCACCCAGTGCGCGTGCCGCCCCGACCCGTACCTGCCACGCCGACTCGTTCAGCGCCGGGTCGACCGCAGCGATATCGTCGTCGCTGCAACCGAGTTCGCCGAGTGCGGCCAGTGCCGCGGCACGCACCAGCGGGTCCGGGTCGCCGATCAGCAGACGGACCGTGTCGGCTCCGGCGCGCAGGGTTGCGCACGCGTCGGCGACCGCGATACGCACCTCACGATTGCCGTCCCCGGCGGCGGTGGCCACCGTGGACGCGTCGTCGACCGAGACCAGCGCACGCACCGCCTCGATGCGCACCCGATGGTCGGGATCGGCCAGCGCGGCGTGATATCGCGCCGGATCGCCAACGCGCCGACTGGACAGCAGATACACCACGCAGGCGCGCACCACCGGGTCCGCGGAGTCCAGCTGCGCACCGGCCGCCGCGGGATCGGCGATCACCTCGACCAGCTCCCGCACCCCCTCTGCGGCGACTCGGCGCACCGCGGCGTCAACGTCGGCGAGCGCGGCGAACAGGGCGGACTCGTATCCGCCAGGGGCGTGTTCGACCAGGGTGGCGACCGCGGTGCGCCGCACCCCGGGGTCGGGGTCGTCGAGGTACTCGGCGAGTTCGGCCAGCGTCGGCTCGTCCAGGGCGACGACGGTAGCGATCCGCGGCGACGGCGGGTGCGAGGCCCCCTGCGGTAAGACCCGCGTTTGTGCGGTGGCGGGCGCCTGGCCGCCCAGCAGCGGCGGCTGCGACACCGGGTGCACCGACTGGTCGGCCGGCGGCAGGCCGTCGAATTCGGGCACCGCGACGAAATACGGTGCAACCGGGCGTTTGAGGAACTCCATCTGTCCGTCGGCCCGCTTGCGTACGTTGAGGTGATAGCCCCACTGTTCGTCGTCGCGGCTGGGCAGATCGGCGCGCTCGTGGTAGAGACCCCAACGCGACTCGGTGCGTGTCAGTGACGTCCGGGCCGCCAGCTCCGCGCAGTCCCGGATGAACGACACCTCGACCGCCCGCATCAACTCGTGCGGGCTGCGCGCTCCCATCTCGGCGATCTCACCGCGCATCCGCTCGAATGTGTGCACCGCCAGCGACAGCTTGGCGGCCGTCTTGGGCGGCGCCACATAGTCGTTGACGAACCGGCGCAGCTTGTATTCCACCTGCGGCTGCGGCGGGCCGTCGGGGTGGCGCAGCGGACGATAGATCAGATCATGGGCGTCGGCGAGCTGGTCGGCCGGAAGATCCCGCGGGGCAGCGATATCGGCCAGGGTGGACGCAGCGTGCGCACCGGCCAGGTCACCGAAGACGAAGGCGCCGATCATGTAATTGTGCGGCACGCAGGCCAGATCACCCGCCGCATACAGGCCCGCGACGGTGGTGCGGGCGTGCTCGTCGACCCAGACCCCGGAGGCGGAATGCCCAGAGCACAGCCCGATCTCGGAGATGTGCATCTCCACGTCGTGGGTGCGGTAGTCGTGCCCCCGGTTCGCGTGAAAGGTTCCGCGGGTGGGCCGCTCGGTGGTGTGCAGGATGTTCTCCAGCGCTGAGAGCGTCTCGTCGGGCAGGTGCGACACCTTGAGGTAGATCGGGCCCCGCGCGGAGTCGATCTCCGATTTGACCTCTGCCATCATCTGCCCTGACCAGTAGTCGGAGTCGACGAACCGCTCCCCCAGCGCATTGACCTGGTAACCGCCGAACGGGTTGGCCACATACGCGCACGCCGGTCCGTTGTAGTCCTTGATCAGCGGGTTGACTTGAAAGCATTCGATGCCGGACAGCTCGGCGCCGGCGTGGTAGGCCATCGAGTAGCCGTCGCCGGCATTGGTCGGGTTCTCGTAGGTCCCGTACAGATAGCCCGACGCCGGTAGGCCCAGACGCCCGCACGGCCCGGTGGCCAGCACCACCGCCTTGGCGCCCACGGCGACGAATTCGCCGGTCCGGGTGTGCAACGCGGCCGCCCCCACCGTTCGGCCGCCCTGGGTGAGTACCCGTACCGGCATCAGCCGGTTCTCGATGCGGATCTTCTCGCGCATCGAACGTTGCCGCAGCACACGGTAGAGCGCCTTCTTGACGTCCTTGCCCTCGGGCATCGGCAGCACATAGGAGCCGGAGCGGTGCACACGCCGGACGGCGTACTCGCCGCGGGAGTCCTTCTCGAACTTCACCCCGTAGCGTTCCAGCCGCTGCACCATGGCGAAGCCGCGGGTGGCGGTCTGATACACGGTGCGCTGGTTGACGATTCCGTCGTTGGCGCGGGTGATCTCGGCGACGTAGTCTTCGGGATCGGCCTTGCCGGGGATGACCGCGTTGTTGACGCCGTCCATGCCCATGGCCAACGCGCCGGAGTGGCGCACATGGGCCTTTTCCAGCAGCAGCACCCGGGCGCCATGCTCGGCGGCGGTCAGCGCGGCCATGGTGCCGGCGGTGCCGCCGCCGATCACCAGCACATCGCAGTCCAGCCGCAGCGGGCGGGAAACATCAGGTATCGCAATCATGAATAGTCCAATGCGGCAAGGAGTTCGGTGCGCAGCTCGGGTTCGGCTCGGCCGCTGCGCGGAGCGGGCACGTCGACCAGGACCCGCAGCGGCTGCCCAGGGCGGCCCAGCACCGCCACCCGGTCGCCCAGCGCCAGCGCCTCGTCGACATCGTGGGTGACGAACACGATCGTGGTCGGATGCGTTTTCCAGGTGTCGATCAGCAGCGCCTGCATGGCGGCGCGGGTGGCGCTGTCCAGGGCGCCGAACGGCTCGTCCATCATCACCGCGCGTGGGGCGCCGGCCAGCCCGCGGGCCAACTGGACCCGTTGGCGCATCCCGCCCGAGAGGTTGCCGGGCAGGTAGCCGCCGAAACCGTCCAGACCCAGCTCGGCGATCCACCGCTCGGCCTGGGCCCGGCGCCCGTGGCGCGGCACCCCGCGCAGCCGCAACGCCAGCTCGATGTTGGAGCGCACCGAACGCCACGGCAGTAGCGCGTTGTCCTGAAACACCACCCCGCGATCACCGGAGGTGGTGGTCACCACGGCCTCGTCGGCCAGGACCCTGCCGCGCTCGGGTACCAACAGGCCCGCCAGTGCGCGCAGCACCGTGGACTTGCCGCACCCGGACGGTCCGGTCAGTACCAGGATCTCGCCGGGCCGCGCGGCCAGGCTCATCTCGTCGATGACCGGGGTGTCGGTGTAGGACAACCGGACCCGGTCCAGGGTCAGGCTCATGCCCGCGGTCATCGTGCGTCCTCGTCGCTGCGCGGCAGCCACCGGGTCAGCCGGCGCCCGAGCAGCTCCACTGCCGCCGACGTCGCGAATCCGAGCACACCGATGGTGATGATGCCGACGAACACATCCGGATAGGCCAGCACCGTGTAGGCCTGCCAGGTGCGGTAGCCGATGCCGAGGCGGCCGGAGATCATCTCCGCGGAGATCACGCAGATCCACGACACTCCCATCCCGACCGAGAGGCCGCCGAACACGCCGGGCAGGATTCCCGGAAAAACGACCTGGCTCAACACCTCCCACCGTCCGCCGCCCAGGGTGCGGACCGAGTCCTCCCACAGTGTCGGCAGTGCGCGCACCGCGTGCCGGGTGCTGACCAGGATCGGGAAGTAGGCCGCCAGGAAGGTGATGAACACGATGCCCTGCTCGCCGACCGGGAACAGCAGGATCGCCACCGGGACGACGGCGATCGCGGGGATGGGGCGGACCAGTTCGGTGAGTGGGCCCACCACGTCGGCCGCGACCCGGGATCGCCCCAGCAGGATGCCGGTGGCCACCCCGGCCGCCGCGGCCAGCCCGAATCCGGTGAGGATGCGGATCAGCGACTGCGCCAGGTCCAGCCAGTATTGTTCGGTGCCCAGCCGGCGCACCAGGGTCGTGAAGATCTCGTCGACGGTGGGCAGGGTGTCGAACCGCAGCCACCACCGCACGTGGGCGGCGGTCAACACCTGCCACAGCCCGATCGCGGTGGCCACCGACGTCAGCCGTAGCAGCCAGGCCCGTCGCGCCGACCGCGGCCGGCGTGGCCCCGCGCCGACGGGGACCGCAGCCGGTGGCGCACCGGCGATGGCCGCGGTCATGCCGCACCGGCCAGGGCCTGCTGGTAGTCCAGCGCGACGGCGCCGGGATGCGCGGCAATGTAGCGTTGCGCGCCCGCGGCGGTGTCGAACGGCAGGTAACGCCCACCGTCGCGCACCCACGCGGACTTGTCGGCGAACCAGCGGGTGCCCAGTTCGGCGTCGTTCGCATAGACCGCCCGGACGCGGTCGCCGCGGGCGTTTGCGGCCCGCACGGCTTGCAGCAGCGCCGTCGGATCGGCGAAGGTCGCGGTGGTCTCCGCTTTGTCCAGCCACAGCTCGCCACCGGTCTTCGCGGGCTCGTTGATGGCGGCGAGCGCCTTGTCGTAGTCGAGTTTTCGCTCGGCGAACGCCGCGCGCAGCGGTCCGTCGACGACGAAGTCATCCACGTCGAGGTCGGCGAAGTCGCCGATCGACTTCAGGTAGGGCACGTCGTTCTTCAACGCCTCGACCAGCGCCGGTTTGAGGGTCGGGTCGAACGACGTTCCGCCCGGTCCGTTGTAGAGGTAGACGACCTCGTGTGGCAGTCCACTGTCGGCTGCGACGATCCGGGCCGCCTCCAACGGTTTGCGCTTGAGGAAGTCGGTGGCGTCGAGCTGAGCCTGCAGGAACGCACCGAGCACTTCCGGGTGGTTCTGTGCGTAGGCGCGACGCACCACCACACCGTGCAGGGTCGGGTAGTTGAGCTCGGCGCCGTCGTAGAGAAGTCTCGCCCGGCCCTGGTAGACCAGCAGGCCGGGCCAGGCGACGAACTGCGACAAGCCTTGGACCTGACCGGATTGCAGCGAGGAGGCACCGACCTGTGGTTGTTGGTTGAGCACCTCGACCTGCGCACCGGTGTCGGCCAGCGCGCGCAGCAGGGTGCCGTGGCCGGCCGATCCCACACTGGCCGAGACTTTGGCCCCGGCCAGATCGGTCAGCGTGTCGGCCGGCGAATCCGGTGCCACCACCACCATGTTCAGCGCGCCGGCCGGGTGGTAGCCGGTCACCGAGACGATCTGAGTGGCGGCCTGCCCATTGGCCCGGGTCCGGACCCCGTTGACCAGCATCGGATAGTCGCCCATGGAGCCGATGTCGATCTTCGCGGCGAGCATCTGCGCGGTGATCGGCGCACCGGTGTCGTAATCCTGCCAGTCGACGCGGTATTTGGTGCCGGTGCGGGCGGTGATGTCGGCGAGCCGGCGCTCCAGATAGCCGCGGGCACGCAGCAGGGTGCCGGCGGTCGCGGTGTTGATGGTCTTGGACTGGTAGCCGATCACCACGTCGACGGAATCACCCGACGGCGTCGGGGCCAACGAGCAGCCCGCCGCGACGACGGCGGTGCAGGCCAGTACGATCACGGATCTCTTCATGAAACACCTTGGTGGTCATTGCATTCAGCGGATGAGGAAGGGCATGTTGACGGTGACCGCGCCGGTGGGGCACCGGGCAGCACACGGTCCGCAGTACCAGCACTCGTCGACGTGCATGAAGGCCTTGCCGTTGTCCGGGTTTATCGCCAGTGAGTCCAGCGGGCAGATGTCCACGCATAGGGTGCAGCCCTGGATGCACAGCGATTCGTCGATCGTCACCGGGACGTCCGAACGGCTGTTGACCAGCGTCATGGGGTGCTCCTTGTCAGTTTGCCGCGCATGGTGACCCGGTCACCGCGCATCCGGATGTATTCGAGATCGACGGGCGTGCCGTCGGCGAGGCTGGTGAGGCGTTCCAACATCAACAACGCCGCGCCGCCGGGAACTTGCAGGATCGCCGCCGAGTGCGGGTCGGCCGGAATCGCCTCCAGCGCCAGGCTGGCGGCGCCCAGCGGCTGCCCGCTGATCCGCTCGAGCAGCGGGAAGACATCGTGGGCCTCCAGCGGGTGCGCCAGGACGGCGGCGCCGATATCGGGCGCCAGGTAGGTCTGGTCCAGGCTCAGCGGCACGTCGCCGAGGTAGCGCAACCGTTCGATGAACACCACGTGCGCGCCGGCCTCGAGCGATAACTTCCGGGCGACCGACGGCGGCGCGGAGACCGTGGTGGCCACCCGCACTTCGTTGCGCACCCGTTGACCGTTGAAGGTCTCCTGCAGGCCGAGCAGCGCGTCGAGGTCGTGGTCGTATTTGTGCTGCGCCACATGAGTGCCGATTCTCGGTCCGCGTTGGATCAGGCCTTCGGCTTTCAGCGCGGCGAGCGCCTCGCGAATGATGTTGCGGGAGACGGCGAACTCGGCGGCCAACTCCGGTTCGCCGGGCAGTCCGTCGTCGTAGGCACCGCAATGGATCTGGTGCCGGAGCACGTCGGCGACCTGCCGTGCCCGATCCGCGCGGCGGATCGGGCGTGCTGCGAGACGGGCTTCGGCCATGCAGACACGCTAAAGGCGCGGCGACCGGCGACGGCGGTGCAGCGAATTCTGCTGATCAGCGGGTCAATTCATTGCGCCACCCCGATGGGCGCGACTGCCAGCGGATATCTGTCGCCCCCGCACGCATTGCGCCGCAGCGGCTCCGGTGGGCCGGTTAACAATCGCGGTGAGGCAAACCGTTCACGGCGCACGGGCGCAGCCACGATGCTGCCCGGCGCGACCGTGCACGGAATGCCACCGCGAACGGCGTGTCGGTGTGCAGACACGCACCCTCGCGGGAAAGAGAGGGCATCCTCGCGGGAAAGAGGGGCACCCTCGCGGTCAGCGGGGGGCTTGAGCGAAACGGGCCAGCGCCTCCGGGGTGAACACCGCCAACCCCAGCTCGGGGTTGTAGCCGTGGATCTCCTTGACGTCGAGTTCGGCCAGGAAGTACAGGATGTCCTTCGATATCACCTGCCCGGGAACCAGCACCGGAAAGCCCGGCGGATACGGCACCACGAAGGTGGTCGACACCAGGGTCTTGCCGTCGGCGACGCGGCGGCCGGCGTCACCGAGCAGCACATGCTCGCGGTCGGACTCCTCGTAGCCGCCGTAGAACGCCGACCGCATATCCCCGAATCGGCTTGTGCCGTCGGGCCGAAAGGCGTCATCGAACTCGCTGAAGTCGGGCAGCGGCGGCAGATCCTCGGTGATCTCCACGACACGGCGCTGCTGCAGCGCACGATCGTCGTTGCTGGCCGCAGCCCATGCGCGGTCCAGTTCGGTCGCGACCCGGCGCAGCGCATCGAGAAGGTAGTGCACGCTGGACCAGGTCACACCGATGGTGAAGATCAGCAGCACCGAGTTGATCGATGTCTTGTTGATCTGAATTCCGAATCTGTTCATGAGGATCTTCTCGCGGAAGTCGTAGCCGTTCATCCCGGTCTTGCCGACGAACAAGGTGACTCGGGTGGGGTCGAGCACGAACTCGTCGGACCGCCACGCCTCGTTCCACTCCGCCAGGGCACCCTGCCGGACCTGCCGGTAGGAGCTGACCGTCGATGCCCGGAACCGGTCGGGCACCAGGTCGTCCTCGTCGAGGATGCGGAACCACTTGCGGATCAGCTGGTCCTTGCGGACCCGGTGACGAAACACCAGCGCCATGTCGTAGACCCGCCGGACCATCTGGAAGCCTTCGATGTCGACCTGCCGGCGGGCCAGGTCCAGCGAGGCCAGCAGCTGCTGGTTCGGTGAGGTGGAGGTGTGAGTCAAAAACGCCTCGGTGAACGCTTCGCGGGCCAGCGCATTGAAGTCCTGGTCCCGAATATGGATCATCGACGCCTGCCGCAGCGCCGACAGCGACTTGTGAGTGGAGTGGGTAGCATAGACGCGCACCCGCGCCGAGGGGTCGGGCAGCAGCCGGTGCTCGCTCCACTGATCCCGGTCGATGCCCGCCATGGTGGCGCGCCACGCCCGGTACTCCTCGGCATAGCGGGGTGAGGACAGCATGGTCTCGAGTCGTTCGGCCGCAACCATCGCGGTGCGCTGCCGGGCCCACGGCACCGCGGTCGCAAACGCATACCAGGCCTCGTCCCACAGGAAACAGATGTCCGGCTTGATCGCCAGGATCTCCTCCATCACCCGCTGCGGGTTGTAGACCACGCCGTCGAACGTGCAGTTGGTCAGCAACAACATTCGGACCCGGTGCAGCTGCCCGGCGGCCTCCAGGTCGAGCAGCGCGCGTTTGATGGTGCGCAGCGACACCGCGCCGTAGATCGCGAACGGCGCCAGCGGGTATGCGTCCAGATACATCGGATACGCCCCGGCCAGCACCAGGCCGTAGTGGTGCGACTTGTGACAGTTCCGGTCGATCAGCACGATGTCACCCGGCCGGGTCAACGCCTGCACCACGATCTTGTTGGCCGTCGAGGTCCCGTTGGTGACGAAGTAGGTGTGGTCGGCGTTCCAGGTCAGCGCGGCCTTGTCCATCGCGACCCGGATGGTGCCGTGCGGGTCCAGCAGCGAGTCCAGCCCGCCGGATGTCGACGAGGTTTCGGCCATGAAGATGTTGCGGCCGTAGAACTCCCCCATGTCCTGCAGGGAGCGTGAGTTGAAGATGCTCGCGCCGCGCGCCACCGGAAGCGCATGGAACTGGCCGACAGGCTCGTTGGCGTAGGCCCGCAGCGCATCGAAAAACGGTGTGGCGTACCGCTTGCGGATTCCTGCCAGCACGGTGCTGTTCAAGTCGGTGACGTCGTTGAGCCGATAGAAGGTGCGGTCGTAGACGTCGGGCTCGTCCTCGGTGTCGGCGGCGATCGACTCGTCGGTGAGCAGGTAGAGATCGATGTGCGGCCGCAGCAGGCGCATCCACTCCCCGCATTCGATGGCATCGCGGCCGCAGTCGACCATCCCGCCGTCGTCGTTGGCGCCCAGCAGGGTGTTCATCAGCGGCACCCGGTCGCGCGACCGCAGCGGCAAGTCGTGCCGGACGATCGCGGCCTGGATCTCACCGTTGAGCGCGACGGCGGTGACGGCGTCTTCGACGCTGGACACCACCAGCAGCTCGATCTGCACCTCGTCATCGGGCTGGCGCAGTGCGCGCAGGTTCTCCGCGAGGCTTTCCGGGGCGTCCGCCGGCGAGTCGTCGGCCAGCAGCACGGTGTAGAACTGCTGCTGGCGGGCCTGGGCCACCAGCTCCTGCTCGGACAGCGGCGCACCGAGGTCGAACAGCGCCGCCCGGTCGCCGTAATCCGACAGCAGCCGCACCACCAGCGACACCTGATCGCGAAGCGACACCGTCGCCATCGTCTCCAGGTAGCCGCGGAAAGCGGCCAGGTTGGCGGCGCCGGGGAACAGCCAGTACCGCTCATAGGCGCCGAGCCGGTCCAGCAGCCGCTTCACCCGCGCGGCATGGTGGGCGGTGTCCAGCCCGGTCCGATTGGCCTCGGCCAGCTGCCGGCAGGCGTCATCGAGCAGATTCCAGGTGTCGACGCGCGAGTACGACGGGTTCGCCACCGCCGCCAGCGCCGAGACCCGCAACCGCCGGCGCTGCCCGTCGGTGCCCGAGCTCATAGGCCCAGTGTGGCCTCAGTCGCCTCCGGGCGAGGGGTTTCGCCCGACGTCGGCCCGCAAGGGTCTATGGCCCCCCGATTGGGGATCCAAATGCCATGTCGCCACGTCAGCACGGTGGGTAGCCTCGGTTTCGTGGGTGACATCGCCGAGGTCGACCTCTATACCGCCGCGCTGGCCGGCACGCAGACGGCCGAGGAGGCGTGTGAGCGCCTGGGCGCCGCCGGTTGCACGGCCACCGTGCAGGACGGAGCCGTCATCATCGGGGACGGCGAGGCGAAGGCCAGCCCGTTCGAGGGCGTCAATCAGATCGGCGACGCTTTTTTCCTGTGGTGCCTGCATGCCCGGGACGGTGAACTTGTGCGGTGCGTCCCACGCGGCCCGAACGGCAGTTGCCCGCCCCGGCACTGACCCCGGACACTCCCTTAGCCGCGGCGCGTAGCCCGACCGGGGCCACTGCCCGGCCCGTGCTCGGTGGCCTGCCGCACGCCATTCAATTTGTCTCAGAGTGAGACACAGAAGCGCCGAATCCATCGATTAGATCTGTTGTGCATTAACCCATCCGGCACCGCGCCGGTACGCACGCAGGAGGCGCAATTTTGAACGGGTAAAGCCCGATGACGGCTATTGCCGCGCTGCTCATCCCCATCGAAAATGGCTCCCCACGGATCGCCACCAAGTAGGGCATCGTCAGCGCACTCACGACCCCGCCAAACCTCCTGATTGCCGGGTTACCTCTTCCAACCGCCACCAAAGGAATCCACAAATGGCTGCACGCCCGCCCCTGCCCTTTGATTTTCTGCCCAAGGTACCGACGTTCACGGTGACCAGCACCGAGATCACTGACGGCCAGCCGATGCCCCAGCCGCAGGCATCGGGGAAGTTCGGCGCCGGCGGCGAGGACTGCTCGCCGCACCTGTCCTGGTCCGGATTCCCCGCGGAGACCCAGAGTTTCGCCGTCACCTGCTATGACCCGGACGCTCCGACGCAAAGCGGATTCTGGCACTGGGCGCTGGCCGACATTCCCGCCGACGTGACCGAGCTGCCCAGCGGCATAGGCCTGTTAGGAAAACGCGACTTCACCAACGGCGCGATTTCGCTGGCCAACGATGCCGGCCTCCCCGGGTATCTGGGTGCGGCTCCCCCGGCCGGACACGGTCCACACCGCTACATCTTCACCGTGCATGCCGTCGATGTCGCGAGCCTGGGACTTCCCGACGGGGCGACGCCGGCCTTTCTGGGCTTCAACCTGTTCAGCCACACCCTCGCGCGCGCGACGATCATCCCCACATTCGAGCAGTAGCGACCTGACGACGAAACCGAGGCAATAACGATGACCAACCAGAAATTGGCGGATCAAAGAGAATTGTTGTTCCAGGCGCTGGTTCCGGCCGAAGCGGCGAATCTCGTGGCGTTGATGCAGAATATCGTCCCTCATCAGGATCCCGAACTCCGCGAAATCGTCTTCTACACGGCCCTGTGCTTCGATGCGGGCTTGGCCACCGCCACGGCGTTACGGACGGAAGTGCGGGATCTGCTCAAGGAACTCGACCGGCAGGCCGTCACGAATGGGGCAGCGTCCTTCGCCGCGGCAACTCCAGAAGTCCAGAAATCATTGCTGACCGCAATAGAAGAGCGGCCGATTTTCCAACAGATCGTCTACGCGACGGTCAGCGATTTTTACAATCGGCACATCGTCTGGGAAGCCATCGGTTACCCGGGATTAGCCCAGCGGGATGGCAAAGGCTACGTCAACCAGGGATTTGATGTTCTCGATTGGGCCGAGGCTACGGTCTGACCGCGAAAACGCGAACGCATTTGCTTGATATCGAAAGAAGACATCACATGGCTAGAACTGCACTGAAAGTACCTCTGGACGAGGCCGTCGAGGTCGTCGTCATCGGAACGGGAGCCGGAGGCGGCAACGTCATCCGTGAGCTCTGCCTCGCCGGCGTACGGGTGGTGGCCCTGGAGGCCGGTCCGCGCTTGGATGCCGACAACGACTTCGAAGAAGACGAAGTCGGGATGTACCACAAACTGAGTTGGCTCGATCCGGTCGGTGTGAGCGGACCCGATATCAGCGGAAGCGCGGCCTGGATCTGTAAAACGGTCGGGGGCAGCACAACTCACTGGGCGGGCGCCGCACTTCGCTGGCAACCGCATGAATTCAAGGCCAAGACCACCTACGGCGACGTCGAAGGCGCCGACCTCGTTGACTGGCCGATCGACTACGACACCCTCGCCCCCTATTACGACAAGGCCGAAAAGCTGCTCGGCGTGGCGGGGGCTGTCACCAAGCTGCCCAAGGGCAACACGAATTTCCTGGCCCTCAAGCACGGGGCCGACGCCCTGGGAATCGACGCCCACGCCGGAAATATCGCGATCACCACGGAGGACTACTTGGGTCGCGGTATTTGTACGCAACGCGGCTATTGTTTCCAGGGCTGCCGCAACCAGGCCAAGTGGAGCAGCCTGTTCGAAGCGATTCCGACAGCCGAGGATACCGGTTGGCTCGATCTGCGACCGAATTGTCAGGCGCTCTCGATCACGACCGATGACAATGGGCGTGCAAGCGGAGTGGTGTACGCCGATCCGACCGGGCGAATCGTCGAACAGAAGGCCCAGTATGTCGTCGTCGCCGGCAACAGCATCCAGACTCCTCGACTGCTGCTCAATTCGGCCACACCGCGCTTTCCGGACGGTCTGGCGAACGGTAGCGGGGCCGTCGGCCGCTACTACATGCGGCACTTGACCGCCTCCAGCTTCGCCAAATTCCAGCAGCCGGTGCACGCCTACAAGGGCATCACCATGATGGGAATGGTCGATGCATGGCACGACAACCGGCCCGATGAGCGCGGGTTCGTCGGCGGATTCCATCTGGAGACGATCTTCCTCGGCCCCGCTTTCACCGCCGTTTTCGTCGCCCCTGGGCCGTTGACGTCGACCAGCGGTAGCCGCGCCCTCTGGGGTGAGCAGCTGGCCGACCTGATGGAGTCATACACCCACCTCGCCGGCCTGTGGATCGTCGGAGAAGACATGCCACAAGCCGACAACCGGGTCACCGTCGACCCGAACCGCAAGGACCAGTTCGGCATGCCGATTCCGGTGGTCAACTACGCCGACCACCCCAACGACACCGCCATGCGGGAATTCGCCTGGGGCAGGTCCCGCGAGATCTACACCGCCGGCGGCGCGACCAAGGTGTGGGACACGCCGCCTTATCCGGCCACCCACAACATGGGCACCTGCCGGATGGGCTCAGATCCCAGCACCTCGGTGGTCAACGAGTTCGGGCAAGCCCACGAGGTGCCCAACCTGTTCATCGCCGACGGCAGCGTTTTTCCCACGAGTGGGTCGGAGAATCCGACGCTGACGATCAGCGCTCTGGCGATCCGACAGGCGGAATACATCACGTCGGTGATGGCCGAGGAAATGGCCGGGTAGCCATGGCGTGTGCAGACCGTTGCCGGCGATCGACAACACGGACGGAGCTTCAGGTCAGGGTGTTTCATAATTTCAATGAGTCGCCCACTCCCTTTCGTTTCGACGACCAGCTCCGTCAGGTGGCGCAGTTCGGCATCAGCATGGATGCCGAGCCGACACCCGGCACAATCCAGACCTTGTTGTCGATCGTCACCGACCAACTCAATCGTGATGCGGCGACTGCGCTTTGGGGAAACGACCGCAGGTTTCGGCGCGATCACAACCTGTCCGTCGGAGATGTGGTGACCATCGGTGATCAAGCCTGGGCTTACGAGCCGACGGGTTGGCGCCGGGTGACGGTGCTCGACGACCAGATCTGGGTGGAGGTAGGGCGCACCCGAAGCGGCGATCCGCTGCTCTCTCGGGTGTGAGAACAACACCGTAATGCCTCACGAAGCTCCGATGAGCACCACGGTGGCCGCAGCGACCAACGATCGAGCACCCGCCACACCCACTCGATCCGTTGAACCACTCGCCGATGTCGAGCGCCGGGTGCTCTGGCTCTCGACGGCGATGATCCACCATGCCAATCGGGTTCGCCCGAACCGGTCGGGGATCAAGGTCGGCGGCCACCAGGCGTCGTGTGCATCGCTGGTCACGATCATGACGTCGCTCTGGTTCGACCAGCTGCGGCCGGACGACCGGGTGTCGGTGAAACCGCATGCGGCGCCGGTGCTTCACGCGATCAACTACCTGCTGGGAAGACTCGACCAGAAGTACCTGACCACCCTGCGGGAGTTCGGCGGCCTGCAGTCCTACCCGAGCAGGGAGAAGGATCCGGACCCCGTGGACTATTCCACCGGATCGGTGGGCATCGGTGCCACCGCACCGATTTGGGGTGCCGTCGCCCGGCGCTATGTCAACACCGTGACCGGTCAGATCGGCTCTGGCCGGCAGTATTCCCTGGTCGGAGATGCCGAGCTGGATGAAGGGGCGGTGTGGGAGGCGATCATGGATCCCTCGATCGCCGAACTCGGCGAAATCGTGTGGATCGTCGACCTGAATCGACAGTCGCTGGATCGCGTGGTTCCCAGCATCGCCGCGGGGCGGCTGGAGGCGATGTTCGCCGCCGCGGGCTGGCAGGTCATCGTGGTGACGTTCGGCAGGCTGTTGCGGAAGCTCTTCGCCCGACCCGGCGGCGCGGCGTTGCGCACCCGGCTCTTGGAGATGCCCAATCCCGAATACCAACGACTGCTGCGCTGCAGCGCCGAGACGTTGCGCATCCGGCTGCCCGGGACCGGGGCCGACGCCGGCGCCATCGCGGGACTGATCGCCGACCTCGACGACGCCACCCTCGCCAGCGCCATCAGCAACCTCGGTGGCCACGACCTTGAGGCGCTCCGAGCCGCCTACGCGCAGATCGACGACACGCGACCGACGGTGATCATCGCCTACACCGTGAAGGGTTACGGGCTGCCGTCGCAGGGCCACCCGCAGAACCACTCCTCCCTGCTGACGGTCGAGCAGTTTCAGCGACTGGCCGCCGATCTCGACGCGAACCCGGAGAAGCCCTGGGACCGTTTCGAACCGGACTCCCCCGCGGGACGTCTCTGCGCCGCCACCGCGGCACGGTTGCACCGCAGCCTTCCTGATCCTGTCGCACCACCGAAAGCGCCCACCGACATCGGCCGGACACCGAAGGGAATCTCGACGACGCAGGCCGCGCTGGGCCGGGTCCTCCTCGACCTGACCAGGGATGCGCCGCAGGTGGCCCGGCGGATCGTCACCATCAGCCCGGACGTCAGTTCCTCGACGAACCTGGCCGGGTGGCTGAACAAGGTGGGCGTCTGGTCGCCCACTGAGCGGCCGGACTGGTTCGCCGACGATCCCGAAACGATCATGCATTGGCGTGAGAAACCCACCGGCCAACACGTCGAACTCGGTATCGCCGAGGTCAACCTGGTCGGGCTGATGAGCGAGCTCGGCGCCACCTGGAGCCGGTGGGGGCACGCCCTGTTCCCGATCGGCGTCCTCTACGACCCGTTCGTCGAACGGGCCTTGGAACCATGGTCGTTCGGCATCTACGCCGGCGGTCAATCGATCCTGGTGGGCACACCCTCCGGCGTCAGCCTGGCCCCGGAGGGCGGTGCCCATCAATCGATCAAGACACCGTCGATCGGGATCGAGCAGCCCGGTTGCGTCAGCTATGAACCGGCGTTCGCCATCGAGGTGGAGTGGACGGTGCTGGAGTCCATTTCTCGGCTGGGGCGTCCCGACGGCAGCTCTTCCTATGTCCGGTTGTCCACTCGCCCGGTGGACCAGAGTCTGGCTGCTGTGCCGTCGGATCCCGCAGCCCGAGAGCGACGCCGGCGCCAGGTATTGGCCGGAGCCTATACGCTGCGGTCCGTCAAACACCCCGACGTGCAACTGGTCGGTATGGGGGCCATGATCACCGAAGCGCTCGAGGCCGCGGACCGGCTGACCGAGTCGGGAGTCCATGCCGAGGTTGTCTGCGTCACCAGTGCGAGCCGGTTATTCGAGGCGATTCAGGCGCGACGCGGCCTGTGCGACGCACCGACTTGGGTGCTCGATCAGGTCTTCCCCGCCGCGCGGTCAGCGCCGATGGTGACGGTGCTCGACGGCCATCCGCATACCCTCGCCTTCCTGGGCACCGTCAATCAGGTACCCAGCGTGGCCTTGGGCGCCACCAGGTTCGGCCAATCCGGCGATCTGGACGACGTCTACCGGTATCAGGGCATAGACACCGATTCCATCGTTCGTGCCGCCCTCGACGTCATCGCGTGATGCGTGCTCAGGCAGGCGGTGACGGTTCCGGGAGAAACTCGGCGCGTAGCGCGGCCAACTCCTCATCACGACGCCGCGTACTGCGGGCGTCGGGGATGGGAGACGAAACGACGCCCAGCGCGGCCAGCAATTCACCCGCAGGTTGCGAGGGATCCCGCTGACCGATCACGGGCCCCAGCCCCTGTTCGGCCAGATGCTTGAACACCAGGTCGACGATCGTCCAGGGGTTGTACGAGACGGGTATTGGTTCCGCTGGCACGTTCACGATCCGACCTCCATCGACTGCTTCTCGCCGGCGGCACGGCCCACAACGGCACCCGGGCAGACCGGCCCGAACACGGTCCCGGTCATCTGCTGCCTCGCCACCACTTTCTTCACCGCGACGCTTTCAACGGTAGGCGATGTAATACCGGGCGCGACGTCTCATATTAAGACACTCGAACAACGGTCGCTGTTCCATTCTGATCCCGGTAGACGCGAGCGGACTTCGCGCTCAGGCGACTACAGCCCAATCAATAAAAGGAGAGGCGATGACACGTCAAAGCGTGGCGAGGGCTCACCAGAAGATACAAGAGTTGTCCTGGGACCCCCTGTATCACGAGCCGGTGTCGCAGTACGGGACCGACTACAAGTTCCACAAGGCAAATAAAAAAGATCCTCTCAAGCAGGTGCTCCGGTCCTACTTCCCGATGCAGGAAGAAAAGGACCACCGCGTCTATGGTGCCGCCGACGGCGCCATCCGCGGCAACATGTTCCGGCAGGTTCAGGAACGCTGGATGGAGTGGCAAAAGCTGTTCTTGTCGATCATCCCGCTTCCGGAGATCTCGGCCGCCCGGGCCATGCCGCTGCTGGTGGATACGGTTCCGAATCCCGAACTGCACAACACCCTGGCGATCCAGATGATCGACGAGGTACGGCACTCGACGATTCAGCAGAATCTCAAGCGCATCTACATGAACAACTACATCGACCCAGCCGGCTTCAACTCCAGCCTCCGGTGCTTCCAGAACAACTATGCCGGCACAATCGGTCGGCAGTTCGCGGAAGGGTTCATCACGGGCGACGCGATTACGGCGGCCAACATCTACCTGCAGCTCGTCGCCGAAACCGCGTTCACCAATGTTCTGTTCGTCGCGATGCCCGGCGAGGCGGCCGCAAACGGCGACTACCTGCTTCCCACCGTGTTCCACTCGGTGCAGTCGGACGAATCGCGCCACATCAGCAACGGCTACGCGACGTTGCTCATGGCACTGTCCGACGAGGACAACCGTGAGCTTCTCGAGCGGGACCTGCGCTACGCGTGGTGGAACAACCACTGTGTCGTCGACGCGGCGATCGGCACCTTCATCGAGTACGGCACGAAGGACCGGCGTAAGGACCGCGAGAGCTACGCCGAGATGTGGCGCCGCTGGATCTACGACGACTACTACCGCAGCTACCTCGTTCCGCTGGAGAAGTACGGCCTGAAGATTCCGCACGATGTGGTCGAAGAGTCGTGGAATCGGATCTGGAACAAGGGCTATGTCCACGAGACCGCCCAGTTCTTCGCCACCGGCTGGATGTGGAACTACTGGCGTATCGACCCGATGACCGACAAGGACTTCGAGTGGTTCGAGTACAAGTACCCGGGCTGGTACGACAAGTACGGCGCCTGGTGGGAGAACTACGCACGACTGTCGAAGCCGCGCGGCAATCTGCCCATCGCCTACGAGGACGTCAACTACTACTACCCGCACCGTTGCTGGACGTGCATGGTTCCCTGCATGATCCGCGAAGACATGGTGTGCGAGAAGGTCGACGACCAGTGGCGGACGTACTGCTCGGAGAACTGCTACTGGACTGATGCGGTCGCGTTCCGACCCACCTACAACGGACGTCCGACGCCCAACATGGGCCAGCTGACGGGCGCCCGTGAATGGGAGACGCTCTACCACGGGTGGAACAACGCCGACCTCATGGCGGACGGCGGATACGTACGCGCCGACGGAAAGACCTGCACGGCACAGCCTCATTTGAGTCTGGACCCGAAGGACATGTGGACGCTGGACGACATCCGAAAGGCCCCGCCGGCCCAGAGCCCCAATGTCCTGATCAACGAAATGACCGACTCCGAGCGTGATCTGTGGGCTCAGGATTACCGACTCGGTGGCCCCGGCGGCCGCTACGCAGACCCGGCAGTTCCGGGCGCAAAGCGCACGGCGTAGCGGCTCGACGGCGGGAGGGATGTTTCGGCGCCAGCGCGGTGCCGAACATCCCTCCCCCTGGGCCAGTAAAGGAATTGAAGGAGAAAACGATGGCAGACGAGCATCTCGTGCGCTTCGAGCCGGTGGACCTCGAGATCAAGGTGCCCGAAAACAAGACCATCCTGCAGGCCGCATTCGACCAAGGCATCATGCTGATGCACGGCTGCAAGGAGGGACAGTGCGCCGCGTGCAAGTCGTTCCTCCTCGAGGGCGACCCGGACGATGTCGAGCACGACAAGTATTCGACATTCGCCTTGCCCGACTTCGAACGCGACGAAGGACACGTCCTACTGTGCCGTGCGCACGCCTACGGCGACCTGACGATCGAACTGCTCAATTACGACGAGGAAGTCATCAAATCGGGGATACCGATCCAGGACGCGACGGTCGAAGTGGTGTCGAAGGAGAAGGTCACCCGCGATCTCTGCAATCTTGTTCTGCGACTGGTTGATCCGCCGGCGCTGAAGTTCTTTCCGGGACAGTATGTCGATTTCAAGATCCCCGACACCGACACATTTCGGTCGTTTTCGATGGCCAACACCTGCAACGGTGAGAGCGACCAGCTCGAATTCGTCATCAAGATCTACCCGGACGGCTTCTTCTCGCAGATCCTCGAAAATCAGATCGCGGTGGGCGACCGTCTGGAGATCAGCGGCCCCTACGGCATGTTCACCCTCCGGGACAATCCCGGCGCCGATCTGCTCTTCATCGGCGGAGGTGCCGGAATGGCTCCGATCCTCTCACTGCTCCGATCGATGACAGAACGGGGCATCGATCGGCCGGCGCGCTTCTACTACGGCGCCCGTACCGAACGCGACCTGTGCTTCGAAGACGAATTGCGTGGATTTGAATCGACCTTTGCCGATTTCCGTTACATCCCCGCGCTTTCGGAGGCAGGAGATGACAGCGCTTGGGAGGGGGCTACCGGTTTCGTCACCGATGTCGTCCGCCGTGACGAGACGAACCTGGACGGCACCGACGTCTACATCTGCGGCCCTCCGCCCATGGTGGAGGCGGCTCTGGAGATCCTGCCCTCGCTCGGAGCCAACGAGAAACGCATCTTCTTTGACAAATTCACCACCACCGGTGAGCTCGAAAACTCCTAACCCACCATCAACCAAGGAGAAATTGATGACCGTCACGTCCGAACGCAGCGTGCCTCGACTCGAATTCACCGACGCCGAGGCCGGCGCGAAGGAGTTCCCCGACTCCGACGCGCGCAGATACAACTACTTCGAGCCCAGTAAACGCAAGCAGTCGCATTACGAAGACGTCACCGTCGACGTGCAGCCCGACCCCCGTCGCTGGCTGGCGCAGGGCTGGCTGTACTCGTTCGCGGACGGCAAAGGCGGATATCCGCTCGACTGGACAGCCCTCAAGGCGTGGGGATCCGACCGCAGCGAGCCGGTCCGCAGCCCGGGATCGGGCGGGCAGGGCCACGGCTGGCCGGCGCACGGCTGGCATGAGTTCCGGGACCCGAACGAGGGCTGGGAGCTCACGATGTACCGCTACAACGCGAGCGTGGTGCGGCAGCTGACCCAGAACATCGACGCCGCCCGCCAGACCAAGGCATTCGAGCAGTGGCGCACCAACTGGATCGACTTCGTCGCCCGCCACGTCGGCGCGTGGATGCACGTGAACCACGGGCTGGGTATGCACGTCTTTGTCCAGAACAATCGGCGCGGGCCGACGAACATGCACAACACCGCATTCGCCATCAACGGCATGCACCGACTGCGCATGGCCCAGGAACTGGCGCTGTACAACATGACCCTCGCGGACGAACTCGAGGGCTTCGACGGGGCGGCGCACCTGTCCGCGTGGAACACCGACAGCGCCTGGCAGGGCGTGCGGGAGACCACTGAGCTGCTGACCGCGACCAATGACTGGGCAGAGGCGATCTTTGCGACCAACATCGTGTTCGAGCCGCTGATCGGCGAGCTGTTCCGCAGCCACCTGGTGCAGCAGGCCGCTCCCGGCAACGGGGACTTCATCACCCCGACCCTGATGGGCGCCGAGGAGTACGACTTCGCCGAGCGCGACTTATCCTACACGACGCACCTGTTCCAGCTGCTGGTCGACGACAAGGAATTCGCGGCCCACAACAAGGACACCATGCAATCCTGGCTGTCCGCCTGGGTGCCCCGGTGCATCGCCGCGGCCCGGACCCTGCAGCCGCTGTGGTCCCAGCCGGATGTGAAGCCGACACGGTTCGAAGAGAGCCTGGACCGCGTCAAGAACAGGTTCAGCGAACTCGTTTCCGGACTTCACCTTTCCGTCCCCAAAGAACTCGCCCAGTGAACACCGAACACCCGGCCGAACAAGCCGCCCAACCCGTGAGGAGATTCCCGATATGAGCCCGACAACGCAACGCGAGAACCCCTTGAAGAAGAAGGTGCCCACGACCTACAAGGTCGACAGCACCCCGTCGAACATGTGCGGGTTCACGCTGATGAACAACCAGGTCGGTGAGGTCATGGCGGAGGTCATGCGCGGCAAGGACAACGTCAGCGTCACTTCTCCGCTGCCCTCGCTGATCCGGGTCGACGGCAAGGACCGAATCGAGGTCCTCTACGCGGAGATAGACGAGGCAGCCGGTGAGGAGGCCGGCTGGTTCGACCAAGCGGAGTTCGAGGCCAACATGTCGACCCACTATGGGCGGATGGTCTTCCTGGACGACCGCGCGATCGTATTCGCCAACCCCGAGGACGCAGCCGAGTACCTCGACTTCGACCTGGTCGCCCGCGACTAGGGCGTTTGTGGGTGGGCCGCGACGGCCCCGCCGGCCCACCCACAACCGGCCCCGGCAAGTCACAACCATCCCCCGCCAACTGCCAGATCTTAGGAGTCACCATGGCCAAGGAATTACGCTTCGGTCCCACTGCACGCGCGTTGCTGCAATCCGGCGTAGATCAGCTGGCGGATGCGGTGAAGACCACACTCGGCCCCAAGGGCCGCAACGTCATTCTGGAGAAGATCACCGGCTCGCCGGTGGTCACCAACGACGGTGTCACGATCGCGCGTGAGATCCACCTCAAAGACCAGTTCGAGAACATGGGCGCCCAACTGGTCAAAGAGGCAGCGATCAAGACCAACGACGTGGTCGGCGACGGCACGACAACCGCCACGGTGATCGCGCAGGGCATCGTGCGCGAAGGCATGACCGCGATCGCCCGAGGGGGCAATCCGGTACTGGTCAAACGCGGCATCGATATGGCCGTGGGCCGGCTGGTCGAGCATCTGAAATCCGTGGCGCAGCCGGTACGCACCGAACATGACCTGGCTCGCATCGCCGCGATCTCGGCCAACGACGACGATGTCGTCGGCGCTGTGATCGCCAAGGCGTTGCACACCGTCGGCGAGTTGGGCGTGGTCACAGTGGAGGAAGCCGGCGAGCCCGGCATGAGCGCGAGCTTCGTCGAGGGTTTCCAATTCGACAACGGCTATCTGTCGCCCTACATGGTCACCAATCCGGCCGGCATGGAGGCTGTCGTCGACGACCCTTACATCCTGCTGTGCAGCGAGAAGATCTCCAAAGTCCAAGAGATCATGCCGCTGCTGGACAAGATCATGCGCGCGCCCCGGCCGCTGGTGATCCTCGCCGAAAGCCTCGAGGGTTCCGCGCTGAGCATGCTGGTGCAGAACCATGTCAACGGCCTGTTCCAATGTGTCGCCGTGCGCGCCCCGGGCTTCGGGGATCGTCGCCTCGAGAAACTCGAAGACATCGCAGCACTCACCGGGGGCGCGGTGTTCAGCCGGCACTCGGGGTTCTCGCTGGAATCGATGACGGTCGAGCAGCTCGGTCGCGCGAAGCAGGTGCGGGTCACCGCCGACAACACCACCATCATCGGTGGGGCGTCGGCTGACCAGGTGGATTTCCGGCTCACCCAGCTGCGGGCCGAACGCGAGCGGGCCACCTATTTCCGTGACAGCGACGTGTTGACCGAACGAATCGCCGCGCTGTCAGGCAAAGTCGCGATGATCACCGTCGGCGCACCGACCCCGGCAGAGCTCAAGGAATTGCAGCATCGCGTCGAGGATGCGCTGTCTGCCACCCGGGCAGCGATGGCCGAGGGCATCGTCGCCGGCGGCGGTGCCACGTTGTTGCACGCGGCCCATGTTTTGGATGAGCTCGACGTCAAAAACGATTACGCCACCGGTGTCGACATCGTGCGCCGTACCCTGACCGCGCCCGCGTATCTCATTGCCGCCAATGCCGGTTACGATCCCGACGAGGTGGTTGCCCGCACCCTCGAGCTCGGCGCCGACGAGGGATTCGACGCGCTTGACGGCCGCTTCGGGAACATGATCGAATTCGGCATCATCGACCCTCTGCGGGTAGTCCGTTCTGCGCTTCAGAACGGTGCATCGGTGGCCGGGCTACTGCTCACCACCAACACCCTGGTTGCCGAGGAACAGACCTCCTGGGGTGGCAGCGCAGCCCTGATGACCGAATTCGGGCCCCTCGATGAGGGTTTGCGACAGCCCTCCCCAGACGCCAGTACCCCACAGTCCCTGGGTCTGGGCCCGTCGACCAGCTGATCATATCGACCACCCCGGTGAAGACGTTCCGGTTCGGCCGGCGCTCCTCCCCCCCTGGCGCCGCCGGGCCGGAACGTCACCAACTCCTTTGTGTGCGTGTCGGATCGAGCTGAACAATCTCACACTGAGACGTCCCGGCCAGGTGATCGGATTATCGTCATCAAGACAGGTAAAGCGGTATATGACACTCCCTGTGAGTCGTCACACGGACCCACCCTTCGGGGTGGAGGCGAGACTCTACCTGTACTGGAGCACACCTCCGGGGTATTTGACCGGACGGCCCGTTTGAGTCGGGCGTGTGCGCGAAGTTGCCGGCGGGCCCACTCGATGCTGTTGCGCATCACCGGATATCCCCGCCGATGCGGGTAGCCGGCACATAGACCTGGGTGGTCCGAGGGGTGGCGCGGCCTCCTCGGATCACCCACTCAAGGCTGCGCGATCCGACAGCGGAATGGAGGTCCGGTGATATGAGCGAATCCACGATGTCATTGGAGGCACAGATACTGGCGGTACTGTCGACCCTCCCCACGCCCGAATCGGATCAGACGATTGCCGAACTGGGATACGTGCGAACGGTCACCGTCGACGACAACGGCGTCACCATCAATCTGAAGGTGCCGCCGGTATCGAGCTCGGAGAGTCGCGCCTACCTGAGTGCCTTCGAGATTCAGAACGCGCTCCGGGAAGTCGAAGGTATCGGTGCGGTCGAGGTCGTCGTGGACGACCATCCCGACAGCGACACGCTCAACGCCGACCCGGCTTTGCTTCGCCAGGTGTACCGGGCAGCGCTGGAACGGTGCATCTCGGCGCTCGTGCAGCGGGACTCACTGGCCCCCTCAGCGGTCCGGCGTCTGATCCTTCGCGATCTGCCTGAAGGCCGCGACAAGACGCGATTGCTCCACTGCCGTTACGCCCTTGGCCTGAGCATGTGCCTGAACAGCAGGCTCTTCGTCGACCACGACGGTAAGCCGTTGCCGGCCGACGAGTTCCGCATGCCCGCGTGACCCCGATCCCGGCGTAGCGCAGCGCGCGCCCCCATCCGGGCTGTCAGATGAGCCTACGTCGCCGCGTCGGCCCGGCGGGACGTCTGTCCGGCCGGGCCGACCACGGCATTTGGGCGGTATCACGGGATGAGGATCGCCCTTCCCTGCACCAGCCCTGCATCGAGATCGTCTAGCGCACGCTGGAATTCATCGAGTCGGTACTCGGTTGTGTGCAGCACGACCTTGCGCTGCGCCGCCAGCACCATCAGCTCCTGCAGGTCGTTGTAGGAACCGACGAGATTTCCGATGAAGTTGATCTCTTTGGAGATGATCTCGATGGTGGGTACATCGATATTCTCCCCGTACCCGACCACGAAGTAGTTGCCGGCGCGGCCGAGCATGGCTATGCCCTCCCGGGTCGCGCCGCCCTCGCCGACGAAGTCGAGCACGGCTTCGGCCCCACGCCCTCCGGTCAGGTCGAGCACTCGCTGCACGTGGCCGCCGTCGGCCACGATCCCCTCATCGGCTCCTACCGACACGGCCAGCTCGACCGCCGACGGGTTGCGATCCACCACCACGACCGTGACGCCCGAGATCGCCTTCAGCACTTGGATTCCGATATGCCCCAGCCCGCCCGCGCCGATGACGACGCAGACATCTCCTGGGCGAGTCACCCGGGCGACCTTGGCAGCGGCGTGGTAGGCGGTCAGCCCCGCGTCCGCAAGTGCGGCGACATCGGACGGTTCAAGGCTGTCGTCGAGCTTCACGACGCTACGCGCGCTGGTTCGCAGGTACTCGGCGTAGCCTCCATTGGTATCCACGCCCGGAAATTGACTGTTCGCGCAGTGCACGTCATCGCCGAAGCGGCACGCACGGCAAAGCCCGCAAGTCAGCAGTGGGTGCAGGATCACCTTGTCCCCCACCGCGACATTGGTGACCGCATCGCCGACAGCGTGGACCCACCCTGCGTTCTCATGGCCGATCGTGTACGGAAGCCCGACGCCGGTGATTTCCGCCCACTGGCCTTCCAGGATATGAAGGTCCGTGCGGCATACTCCGGCAGCACCGACACGGACTATCACATCCAGCGGTCCTTCAATCGCGGGATCCGGTACCTCAACAAGCTGCGGCTTGGTGTGGTAGCCGACGACCTGGACTGCCTTCATTGCGAACTCCTCGCCATGGGTCTGATGGACTGGTGTACCGGTGCCCATGATCGCCACGCGAGTGGCACCGCCATGACGTATTGAATCGCGTGCCGGCGCGCATAGGCGTCTCAGTCTGAGACCTGCAACCCGGGCGGCAGCACCCGGTTTCAGCGCATCGCGCGGCCAGCGTCAGACGATGCCGAACTGGTTGATCTTGCGGTAGATGGTGGCACGCGACATGCCCAGCGCCCGAGCGGCAGCGGCTTTATCGCCATTGGCTTCGAGCAGACTGCGAACAATCGCATCTCGCTCCAGCGCCTCGAGAGCGGTCAACCTGTGCCGAGCCAAGGAGCGGCACTCTGCCGGCAACCGGTCCACACCGATGACCCCCGACCGCTGCAAGGCGACGGTCTCGGCCAGCACTCTGCGCAGTTGCGCCACATTGCCCGGCCATGCCAGTTTCGCCAACTGATGCATGGCTTCAGGGGCGAGACGCACCTCCGCGCCGCGGGTCAACTCGCGCAGCAACATTGGCACCAAATCCTCGATATCGTCGATACGGTGCCGTAGCGGTGGAACGACGGCGGTGTGGGTGAACAGCGGCACCACCAGCATGTGCACCAGCGACGAGGGCTTCCCGACGTCTCTGGTCACGGCGACCCAGCCATGCCCCGCACGGGCCTGCAGGATCGCCGCCAGATGCTCAACCGAATTGTCCGGCAGATCGTCGATGTCGGCGAGTACCAGGGCAAAATCGTCGTCGGCGGTTTGGGTTTCGACTTCAGCGACGAAATCCTCTGCGCTGCCGCACTTATCCAGACGGACCACGCGAACAGCCCGTTGCGGCATCACGTATTGGGCAACCGCTTGACCCAGCTTGGCGCGTCCCGATCCGCGCTCTCCCTCGATGACCACCCAGTTCCGTTCGCGGCAACACTGTTCAACCAGTTGGCAACAACGCCGCCACGAACTACTGCGTCCGGCCAGCCCGGGAATGTGGCGGGGAACCGCACGCGCCACAACGCGTGCGGCCACCGACTGAATCTGGACCTGAAGCACGGCACTGAACGTCAGGATTCGTTCGACCATGGATATCCGCGCGACGTTGCCGCTCGGCAACGCGACCAGAGTTGTCGGGGCGTCAGCAGCCTGGATCATTTCCAGGGCGTTGCTCAGCAACGCCATCTGATCCGCCGGGTCCAAGGCCTGGCGCAGATTCTGATTCATCAGCACGATGTCGCCACCGACGGCCAGCACATGGCCGGGGTACCGCCGTGACTGTTGACGGTAGGCCTCCAGCAGGGCGATCTCGCCCTCGGTTTTCAGGGTGCTGAGTCGGCCTTCTATTTGACTGCCGACATTCTTGGCCAAGGTGAACTGCATCGGATCGGATTCGTCGGCCCAGCAGGTCAGGTTGACAACACCGAGCACCCGGCCGGTGATCGGATCCCGGACCGGCCTGCCGGCGCACGCCAACCCGGTCAGCGCACCGACATAGTGTTCGCTACCCCGGATGAACGTCGGCCTGCCGCACTCCAGACTGGTGCCGATACCGTTCGTCCCGGTGAATTCTTCGGCGTAGGAATAGCCCGGGGCCAACTGAACCTCGTCGAGCACCCCCAGAATCGTCGGGTCGGTGACCAACCGGTCGAGCACCAGCCCGTCGGCCGACGTCAAGACGATGCCGACCGCGTGAAGTGCCACGTCATCGGCGAGCCGCAGCAGCACCGGATTCGCAGCACGCAGCAGCGGGGCCTCCGCATCGACGTCACGCGGACGTTGCTCATTGAGTCGATCGGGAGCGACCTTGCGCTGCTTGGCCCGCTGCCACGAGTTGATCACATAGGGCTCGACCAGTCCGGACTTGACAGTACCCGTGGCGAGGAACTCGTCCCTGGCCTGCTGTTTTGTCTCTCGATCTTCGGCCACCGCCACTGCCGCCTCAGACATCGACCTACCCCTTGACATCAGCGAACGCCCACCTTTCGCGGGCGTAAGGAAAGTATTTCGCACGTGACACGAGGTGTGGCGATTATCTCAGATTGAGACACCCTCAAGTTGAACCACAGCGTTGCATCTATCTCCATGTCCGGTCTGCCCGCTCAGACCCCAAGTAGATAGGTGGTTGCAGTGGATTTTGGTGTGTTGCCTCCGGAGGTGAACTCCGGGCGGATGTATGCCGGGCCCGGTTCGTCGCCGATGATGGCGGCAGCAACAGCCTGGGACAGGTTGGCAACCGAACTGAGTGCGGCAG
>Ga0182736_1001155_pt1 | contig 28585 bp, 21 predicted proteins | sample eDN5th30CKraftBY_FD_128882 | JGI IMG/M metagenome (GOLD analysis project Ga0182736, IMG submission 128882) | Enriched backyard soil microbial communities from Emeryville, California, USA - eDNA 5th pass 30_C Kraft BY (version 2) (version 2) | ecosystem: Environmental > Terrestrial > Soil >...
ACCTACGTCGCCGCCATGCTGGCCCACGACCCTGCGCGCCTTCCCCTCGCGAAGGGCGCCCGCTTCACCGAGAACGGCGTCGCAATCCCCCTGGGCGAGGGCCTGTGGACGGGCATCTCCGAAGCCAAGGGCTACCGGTACGACTATCTGGATCCCGAGGCGGGACAGGCGGCCTCGCACATCGCCTTCGTCGAGAACGGCAAGCCCGGCCTGCTGGCCCTGCGCCTGAAGATCGTCGGCCGCAAGATCACCGAGATCGAGACCGTGCTCAATCGGGGCGCGCGAAACGCGGCCGCGATGGCGCCCGCCGAGCCCCTGTGGGACGAGGTGGAGCCGGCCGCGACCCGGCTGTCGCGCCGCCAACTCGCCGCGGTGGCCGAGAGCTACCTGCACGCCATCGCCAGCAGCGACGGCTCCCTGGCGCCCTTCGACGAGACCACCTGCGTCCGGCTGGAGAACGGCGGGGTGATGGCCATGACCGCCAACGACAAGCCATCCGCCCCCCTCCCCGCCGCAGAGACGGCGGACCCGTGGCTGCGCTTCGTGGCCTCGACCATGGGGATGGACTGCTCCAAGCAGGTCAGCACCGGCATCTACAAGTTCATCACCAGCTACAATAACGCCCGCTTCCCGGTGATCGACGTCGAGCGTCAGGTGGTGTTCGGTCAGTGGAATTTTCGCCGACGTGGCGACGTGAAGGGCATGACCTGGAACGGCCAGTTCGTCCCCTTCATGGCGTCGACCCAGTTCCCGAACGAGAATCTGCTCGGTCAGGCCTTCAAGATCCGCAACGGCAAGATCGTGCGGGTCCAGGGCGTGTTCTTTAACGCCAATGTCTACAAGGCCGGGACCGGTTGGGGACCGGGCAAGGACGGCCCGGTCGCCGGCCCGCGGTGACGGACTCCGGCCGCGCCTGACGAGGCTCAAGACGCCGTCATGTAGGAGGCCTATTATCGCCCCTGCCGCGCGGGAACCTTGACCGCCGATCTGAATTCGGTCCGCCCTTCCTCATGTCGCCCACCGACGAGGCCCTTTCTTCCGCCGCACCGCCGATCCTGACGGCGCGCGCCCTCGTCCTCGGCGATCGGATCGACACCGTGGGGCTGGAGCGCCGCGACGTCATCTCGACCTCTCCCCTGTCCTTCCGGGTCGGCGGCGGGCTGGCGGTGGTGTTCCGCTACGGGGTGGTGGTGATGATCGGCCTCGATGCCGCCGCCGAGGGGGAGGTTCTGGCCGCCGTCCTGCCGCGCGTGCTGGGCGCCATGGCGGATCGCGAGGAGGAGACCATCCAACTCGCCGCCCGCGACGATCTCGACGAGGGGGTCGGCCCCGACGGGGTGGTGCGGATCGGCGCGCTGGCGCCGGACAAGCTGCTCGTGGTGGCGGACGCCCTGGCCAAGAGCGCCGCCCTGGCCCAGGACGAGCGCCAGGTGGCCAAGGTGTTCGACACCGTCGAGCCTTGGGCGCGGCGACTGGCTGAAACAGGGCGCAGTCCTGGCGGACGGCGCGACATGATCCGCCTGATCGGCGCCTCGCTGCTGGTCCAGCACCGGGTGGCCGAACGGGTGGCGGTGCGGGAGAAGCCCGACATCCTCTGGGATCGGCCGGATCTTGAGCGGCTCTACGCCCGGCTTGAAGACGAATACGAACTGATCGAGCGGGCCGAGACCCTCGCCCGCAAGCTCGACCTCATCGGCGAGACCGTCACGGTGACGACCGATCTGATCGACACCCAGCACGCCTTGCGGCTCGAAACCATCATTGTCGGCCTGATCCTGGCTGAAATCGCCCTCACCCTGTTGCAGATGGCTCGGGGCTAGCCGTGCCCCTTGGACCGGCCTTGCGCGAGGCCGCCGGATATCGCGCAGCGGCGCCTAAAGTTTCATCGCCCTGTCAAGAACCCGTCATCGAACGCGCGCACAGCCCCCTCGCCAAAACGAGGGGACTTTGCATGCTTACCGCCCGATCCAAGACGCACCTGTTCGCTTCCGTGGCCCTCGCTGCCTGGGCGATCGCCGCCTCCGCCTCGGCCGCCGAGCCGGTGGACGGCGCTGTCGAGGAACTGGTCGTCACCGGCACCCGCGACGCCGGCCGGACCCGCTTCACCACCCTCGTCCCCGTCGACGTGCTGAGCAAGGAAACCATCCAGGCCTCCGCCACCGCCCAGCTCGGTGAGAATCTGGCCCAGCAGATCCCCTCCTTCATCGTCCAGAAGCTGCCCACCTCGGACGGGCTGCAGTTCATCCGCCCGGCCACCTTGCGCAACCTGTCGCCGGACCAAACCCTGGTGCTGATCAACGGCAAGCGGTTCCATCGTTCGGCCTTCCTCGGCTCCCGCGGCGCGCAGGGGCCGGACCTCGCTCAGATCCCCAGCTTCGCGGTGAAGCGGATGGAGGTGCTGCGCGACGGCGCCTCGGCCCAGTATGGCTCCGACGCCATCGCCGGGGTGCTCAACATTCTGCTGGACGATTCCAAGGGGTTCGCCGCTTTCGCCCAGGCCGGGCAGTTCTATGAGGGGGACGGGGCGACCTACCGCCTGGGCGGCCGCGCCGGCATTGGCATCGGCGACGGCGGCCACCTCACCGCCACCTTCGAATGGTCGGACGCGGGCCTGACCTCGCGCACCCGCCAGCGCCAGGACGCCATCGACTTCCAGCGGGCCAACCCCACCATCAAGGTGGACAACCCGGTGCAGCGCTGGGGCAATCCGGATCTCACCACCTATCAAGGCGCCCTCGACGCCGCCCTGCCCCTCGGGTCCTTCGCCGAAGCCTACGGCCTCGCCACCTTCACCAAGTCGGACGGGATCAACGACATCAACTGGCGCAACCCGTCGCAGAACCCGGCCATCTACAAGATCACCCCGGTCTTCCCCGGTTTCGACCTGAACAAGATCTATCCGGGCGGCTTCACCCCCCGCGAAGGCATCCACGGCCGGGACTTCCAGACCGTCGCCGGGGTGCGCCATCAGGACGACCAGACCTTCACCTGGGACCTCAGCGTCGCCTATGGCCGCAACGCCAGCCGGTTCTTCCTCGAGAACTCGATCAACGCCTCCCTCGGCCCGCAGAGCCCGTTCGCCTTCAACCTCGGCCGGCTGGTGCAGAGCGAACTGAACTTCAACGCCGACGGGGTGTATCGCGTGGCCGTGCCGGGTCTGGCCGAACCGCTCAACATCGCCTTCGGCGCCGAGACCCGGAAGGAAACCTATCGGATAGAGGCCGGCGATCCCGCCTCCTACGCCGTCGGCCCCGGCGCCGCCGCGGGCCTCGCCCCCAACTCCAACGGCTTCCCCGGCTGGAGCCCTCAGCAGGCCGGCGAATGGAGCCAGCGCAGCTACGCCGGCTATGTCGACGTCGAGGCCCAGTTGACTCAGCGATGGAGCGCCGGAGGCGCCGTGCGCTACGAACATTTCTCGCAGTTCGGCGCCACCTGGAACGGCAAGCTCGCCACCCGGTTCGAGGTCGTCCCCAACCTCGCCCTGCGCGGCTCGTTCTCCACCGGCTTCCGCGCGCCGACGCCGGCCCAGTTCAATTCCACCAGCACCTCGCAGGGGCTCGACACCGTCACCCTGCAGCTCTTCACCTCGGGCCGCCTGTCGCCGACCAGCCCGGTGGCCCAGTTCCTCGGCGCTAAGCCGTTGCAGCCCGAGAAGTCCAGGACCTTCACCGGCGGCCTGATCTGGCGCACGGACTTCGGCCTGTCGGGCTCCATCGACGCCTACCAGATCGAGGTCGACAAGCGGTTCTCCACCTCGCCGACCATCACCGTGACCCCGGCGATCCGCGCGCAGCTCGTCGCCCTGAACGTGCCGGGCGCCTCGTCCTTCACCTCGATCAGCTGGTTCACCAACGACTTCGACACCCGCACCCGCGGCGTCGATGTGGTGGCGACCTACACCCGCCCGGTCGGGCCCGGCCGGCTGGATCTGACCGGCGCCTACAACTACAACCAGACCAAGGTCACGGCCGGATCCCTGAACACCAACACCACCCAGCGGATCCTGTTCGAGGAATCCCGCCCCAAGCACAACATGACCGCCTCGGCGACCTATAGCTGGGGGCCGTTCGAGCTGCTCGGCCGGCTGCGCTACTACGGCAAGTGGACGGACTCCACCGGCAACGCCACGGGCGAAATCTACCAGCCCTTCGGCGCCATCACCTTCTTCGACATCGCCGCCACCTGGCATGTGAACCGCCAGATCGCCATCCGCGTGGGCGCCGAGAACGTGTTCGACAAATACCCGGACGAGGCGGTGTTTCAGGCCAGCCGCGGCCTCGTCTATTCGCGGAACTCGCCCTACGACACCAACGGCGGGCAGTATTACGCCCGCGTCAACTTCACCTACTGAGGCGGGCGTGAAACAGGGCGGAACGGACGGCGGCCTCTCGCGGCGATCCTTCATGGTCTCAGCGGCGGTGGCGCCGGCGGGCGGGGCGATGGCCGCCGCCCCCATCACGGCGGGGGCGAGCGTCAGCCCCGCCGACGCCGCCCACTGGCGCAAGGTCGCCGCCCTGTTCGACACGCCCCCGGCTGGTGTGATCCAGTTGGAGAACGGCCAGTTCGGGGCCATGGCCCGCTCCGTGCGCGCGGCTTACGAGGGCTACACCGCCCGTATCAACCGGGAGACGACCCTCTACACCCGCGGCGCAGTCAACCGCGACCTGCAGGCGGTGCGGATCAAGACCGCCGCGCTGCTCGGGGTCGGCGCCGACGAGATTGCCTTCACCCGGGGCGGCACGGAGTCCATGCAGACCCTGATCGGCGGCTACAACCGGCTGCGTCCCGGCGACACCGTGCTCTACGCCGACCTCGACTACGACAGCATGCAGGCGGGCATGGACGCCCTCGCTCGCCTGCGCGGCGTACGCGTCGTGCGCATCGACCTGCCGGAGCCCGCCACCCGGCAGGCGGTGATCGACGCCTACGACCGGGCGCTGACGGCCAATCCCGACGTGCGGCTGGTGCTGCTGACCCACCTCAGCCACCGCACCGGCCTGATCCCGCCGGTCAAGGAGATCACGGCGCTGGCCCGCGCCCGCAAGGCCGACGTGCTGCTGGATTGCGGCCACGCCCTGGGTCAGACCGAGTTCTCGCTACGTGACCTTGGCGTCGATTTCGCCGGGCTGAACCTGCACAAGTGGATCGCCGCCCCCCTGGGCGTCGGCGTAGTCTATATCCGCCGCGAGCGGATCGGCGACATAGACCCCTCCCCCCTGGAACATGCCAGCGACCGGATCGACGCCCGGGTCCACACCGGCACCGTCAACTACGCCGCCGTGCTGGCCGTCTCTGACGCGATCGACGTGCACAACAGCATCGGCCCCGCCGCCAAGGCCGCCCGCCTGCGCTACCTGCGCGGCCGCTGGGTGGACGCCGTCCGGGGCCGCCCGGGGATCGAGGTGCTGACCCCCGACGATCCGGCCATGCACGCCGGCATCACCTCGTTCCGCCTGACCGGCCGGACCAGCCCCGCGGACAACGCGGCGATCAAGGCAGCCCTGTTCGACCGCTGGAAGATCTTCACCGTTGAACGCACCGGGCCGGCCAGAGGCGCCTGCATCCGCGTCACCCCCTCCTTCGTCAACACCGCGGACGACGTCGACGCCCTGGCGCGCGCCCTTCTCGACCTCTCCGCGCGCGCCGCCTGACCGGAGCTCCGGCGCCCTAGGACGGGCACCTCTGGCCAAGGTCGACACAATGGCCGTCGACCGCCGGGGCCTTGATGCCGATCACCGCGGCCAGGGTCGGGGCGATGTCGACGGTCTCCATGGGCTGCGGTTCGGCGGCGGCCGCGACGCCGGGCCACCAGAACAGGATGGGGACCCGCCGGTCGTAGTCCCAGGGAGAGCCGTGGCCGGCCACCGTATCGCCCTGCGCCGCGGGCATGCCCAGGGTCGCCCCCTCGGCATAGGCCACCAGGATGTCGCCGCTCCGCTCGGGATCGAAGCTTTCGTAGAAGCGCTCGGCCAGGGTCAGGTCCTGCACCGGCTTTCCGGCCGGCGGCGCGGACTGGACGATCTCTGCCGCGGTGAACGCGGACCCCACCTCCGGCCGCGCCTTGAGCCATGCCAGGGCGTCGGCCGTGATGGCGTCGCGCCGCTGATTGTCGATTGGCGGCAGGTTCAGGACGATCTGGCGCGAATCATCCCCCGCCACGGGATCGTAGCCGAGGCCGAACGCAGTCCTCAGATGCCCGTTCAGGCTGCCGACCAGGCCGCCGGTGTTGACCCGCTGCGCCGAACCGCCGAGCCGCTCGGCCGCATCGGCGGCGCCGTGGTCTGCGGTCAGCATCGCCACATAGGGGACGCCCAGCCTGTCCAGCCGGTCGAAGAAATCCCCCAGCGCCTTGTCCAGCGCCGCCATTTGCACGCAGGTCTCGGCCCCGCCGTTGCCATAGCGATGGCCGATGTAGTCGGTGGACGACAGGCTGACGGCCAAGAGATCGGTCTTCGGGCCGCGCCCCATCCGGTTGGTCCTGACGAGTTGCTCGGCGAAGGCCAGCGCCAAGGGATCGAAGATAGGCGAGGCGCGCAGTTCCTCGGCGAAGCGGCTGCTGCCGAGATAGTCCTTCCCCCCCGTCACTCCGCTCGAGGATTGCGGCGGGACCTCGCCGGACAACTCCAGGCGGCCGAAGCGGTGGGGCTGCTGCAGGGCGGCGCAACTTGCGGAGATCTTCTCCGGCCAAAGCTGCGGCGGCTTGGCGCGCCAGGCGGCGAACAGCGACCGGTTGAATGCCCGGGCGGGGGCCAGGGTCTTGGCGGTGACCGGGCCGGCGTAGCGCGAGGTGGAGAAGCCCTGGCCGTCGTTCCACCAATAGACCGCGTCGGGATGGTGGCCGGCCATCATGATCGCCGCCCGGTCCTTGCCCGAGACCGCGATCGACCGCGCCCCCGGCTCCGCGCGCTTGAGCCAATCGCCCAGGGTGTCCACCTTCAGCATGCCGGAGCCGCGCGCCGAGGGATCGGCCGTCCCTGGAACCGAAACGCAGTAGACGTTGGAGGCGGTCTTCCGATCATACCAGCCGTTGGCGACGATGCCCGTCCGCGCCGGGTGATCGCCGGTCAGGATGGTGGAATGGCCAGGACAGGTCTCGGTGGCCCCATGGCTCTGGTAACCGGTGAAGGCGACCCCCTCGCCCATTCGTTTCAGGCCGCCCGTGAAGGTTGGCCGGTAGCGCTGGAACAGCTCCAGCGAGAACTGATCCACCGAGATCGCCACCACCAGCTTGGGCCGAGGCGGCGCAGCGGACGCCGGGGTCGAGGCCGCCAGGAAGAGGCCCAGCAGTCCAAGGCCCATCGCATATCTTGTTCTCACCGGCGGCTCCGCTTCGTGTTCATCACAGGCCGCCGAGCGTTATCAGCGGAGCTCGACAGTCTGGCGACAGGCCGGGAGTTTCGCGCAAAACAAATCTAGTCGCGACGGGCGCCAATCTGCCGGTCCCAATAGGGCGGATCGCCGAACGCCCGACGCAGGCATTCCGTCAGGGCGGTCACCTTGCGCGATCCGCTCCGATCACGCGGATGGGCGATATAGATTTCGGCGCCCTTCGGGTCCACGCCGATGTCCAGAATGCGGAGGGCGCCGCTCGCGACCTCGCGGTGGACAATGAAGGTGGTCAGGAGCGTGACGCCAAGCCCGGCGAGGGCGGCGTCCCGCATGACCAGACCGTTGTTGACCCGCAGCCCCGCCTTCGGGCGGACGCTGACGAGCCCGCCCGCCCCCTCGAACCGCCAGTCGGTCTCGCGGTTGGCGTAGAGGATGGCCCGGTGCGTCACCAGATCCTCAAGCGAGTGGGGCTCGCCATACCTAGCGAGGTAGTCGGGCGACGCGACAAGCGCCCGCCGGCTGGGAGCCAGGCGCCGGACGATCAGCCGGTCGTCGCGGATCGGCCCGCTGCGGACCACCGCGTCGTACCCATCGGCGGCGATGTCGATGAAGCGATCGTCGAGATCCAGCGACAGATCGATCCCCGGATTGTCGCACAGGAAAGGATAGAGGGCGGGCCCGAGGTGTAGCGTGCCGAAGCTCACCGGGCCGGCCAGCCTCAGCCCCCCAACCAGCTCGCCGCGCCGTTCTGCCACCTCCGCGGCGGCGTCCTGCACATCCTGAAGGATGCGACGCGACCGCAGCAGGAAGGCCGCGCCATCCTCCGTCAGGGACATCTTGCGCGTGGTCCGTTGCACCAGCCGGGCGCCAAGCGCGCGTTCCAAATCGGCCAGCCGTTCGCTCACCACCGACTTCGAAACGCCGATCCTGCGCGCCGCTTCGCTGATCGAGCCTCCTTCGGCGACGGCGACGAAGGTGGCGACCCCTTCCAACTTGAGCATTGTTCGGAAACCCCGAAAACCGGTTTCGACCCAGGGCCACTACTCCGGACAATGGGTTGGAGCCAATCTGATGTCGAGACGGCTTGGCCACCGTGGGATGAAGGGGACGTCCATGCTTCGCGCCTTAAGTATCGCTGCAGCTCTTTTCGCCGTGGCCCAACCGGCGGCCGCCCAGGCGCCGTCGTTTCCACCCGGCTTCCACACGCAGGAGATCGCCACCAACGGAACCACCCTGCATGTCCGCATCGGCGGCAAGGGACCGGCCGTGGTGCTGCTTCACGGCTATGGCGAGACGGGGGACATGTGGGGGCCCATGGCCGCCGATCTGGCCCGCGACCACACCGTCATCGCCCCCGACCTGCGCGGCATGGGCCTGTCCGCCCATCCGACGGGGGGCTACGACAAGAAGACCCAGGGCGTGGACATCGCCGGGGTGATGGACGCGCTGAAGGTCGAGCGGGCGGACCTCGTCACCCACGACATCGGCAACATGGTCGGCTACGCCTTCGCCGCCCAGTATCCGGCCCGCGTCACCCGCTTCGTGCTGATCGACGCACCGCTCCCCGGCGTAGGGCCGTGGGAAGAGATCCTGAAAAACCCGCTGTTGTGGCACTTCCGGTTTGGCGGCCCCGACATGGAGCGGCTGGTGGCCGGACGGGAGCGGATCTACCTCGACCGATTCTGGAACGAGTTCTCCGCCGATCCCAAGAAGTTCAGCGAGGCCGCCCGCGCCCACTACGCCAAGCTCTACGCCCGGCCCGGAGCCATGCATTCGGGCTTCGCCCAGTTCGCCGCCTTCGATCAGGACGCGGTCGACAACAAGGCTTTCCTTGCCGCCAGGGGTAAGCTGTCCATGCCGGTGCTGGCCGTGGGGGGCGAAAAGTCGTTCGGCCTGACCATGGCCGAGGTGATGCGCTTCGCCGCCAGCGACGTGCGCCCGGCGGTGATCCCCGCGTCCGGCCACTGGATCATGGAGGAAAACCCCAAGGCCACCGTGGCCATCGTCCGCGCCTTCCTTGAGGCCGGATCATGACCACGTCTCTTCCCCCAGCCGCCCTCGGCGCGGAGCCGCAGGCGGAGCACCGGCTGACGCCGACCATGGGCGGTCTGTAAGTCTGTCGCCCGAAGTAAGGCGCGCCGCCATGGCGGGCCGTCAAGGCCCAAACCCGGTCAGGCGCCGTGGTTCATCAGTGTCCGGGCCACGGCGTCACGCCAGCCGGAAAGCATCCGCGCCCGCTGGTCCGAGGCCATGCGTGGCTCGAACCGTCGCTCCAGGGTCCAGGTCGCCGCGACCGCGTCCAGACCCGGCCAGACGCCTACTGCAAGACCGGCCAGGAAGGCGGCGCCGAGGGCCGTGGTCTCCACCCCCGTCGGCCGCTCTACGGGCGCCTGCAGCATGTCAGCCAGGAACTGGCAGAGCCAGTCGTTGGCGGCCATTCCGCCATCGACACGAAGGGCGGCGGCCCCGGCGCCCCCATCGGCCCGCATGGCGTCGGTCAGGTCCAGGGTCTGGTAGGCGACCGCCTCCAGCGCCGCTCTGGCAAGGTGGGCCGCTGTGGCGCCCAGCGTCAGGCCGCAGATCAGGCCTCGGGCATCGGGGTCCCAGTGCGGCGCGCCCAGGCCGACGAAGGCGGGCACCATGTAGACCCCGTGGCTGTCCGGAACCTGGGTCGCCATGTCGTTGGTCTGCGAGGCGTTGGTGATGACGCCAAGCCCGTCCCGCAGCCACTTTACCGCCGCCCCGGCCACGAAGATGGAGCCCTCGAGCGCATAGGTGGTGCGCCCGGCGAGGCGGTAGGCGGGGGTGGTGAGGAGCCGGTTTTGCGATGTCACCGGCGCTTCGCCGATATTCATCAGCATGAAGCACCCGGTGCCGTAGGTGGACTTGGCCATCCCCGGGGTGAAGCAGGCCTGGCCGAACAGGGCCGCCTGTTGATCGCCGGCCATGCCCGCGACGGGAACAGGCGCGTCCAGAACCCCGGGCGCCGTGTGGCCGAAGACGCCGCTGTTGTCGCGCACCTCCGGCAGCAGCGCGGCCGGGACCCGAAACAGCCGCAGCAGATCCTCGTCCCACTGCTGCCGCGTGATGTCGAACAGAAGGGTGCGCCCCGCGTTGGTGGGGTCGGTGGCGTGGACCTCTCCCCCCGTCAGGCGCCAGAGGAGAAAACAGTCGATGGTGCCGAAGGCGAGTTCCCCGCGCTCGGCCCGGGCCCGCGCGCCGGCCACGTTGTCCAGAATCCAGGCCAGCTTGGTGCCGGAGAAATAGGGGTCCAGCAGCAGGCCGGTACGCTCCCGCACCAGAGGCTCCATCCCATCGGCCTTAAGCCTCGCGCAGACGTCGGCGGTCCGCCGGTCCTGCCAGACGATGGCGTTGTGGATCGGGGCCCCGGTGACGCGGTCCCACACCACCACGGTTTCCCGCTGATTGGTCACCCCGATCGCCGCGACCTTGCTGGCCGAAACCCCGCCCCGTTCCAGCGCCTCCCGCAGGGTGGCGATCGTATCGCGCCAGATATCCTCCGGATCGTGCTCCACCCAGCCGGGCTGCGGATAGTGTTGGGGGAACTCCCGTTGCGCGACGGCTACCGGACGCGCCGCCACGTCGAAAAGAATGCTGCGCGTCGAGGTGGTGCCCTGATCGATCGCCAGGACATACTGAGCATCAGCCATGCGGCCTCCCTTACCTTTGACGCGCAACGACAGTCATACCCCATAGGGAAATGACAACTCTCGCCAAAGGTGCGGGTTCGACAGCGGCCAGTCTCACCTGGCCGGCAAAATCATCTGGGTCCGACCTGCGGCCGGACCCTACCTCCCGCAGGGATGCGGCTCAGCCCCCCGGGCTGCCGCCGACCGTCTTGCCGTCGATGGTCACGCTGACGATGCTGCCGCCGGCGGAACCGTCGCGCAGGGGATTGGCCTTCACGATCGCCTTGTCGCCGACCTTGATCGAGCTACGCTTCCAGCCCTGACGCGCCAGGGCGCCGGGGCTCAGCCCTTCCAGCGACCAGTCGGTTTCCACACCCTTCGCATCCTTCACGGTGACCACCAGCCAGCTATGCGGATTGGTCCAGCGGAAGTCCTTAATGGTCCCGTCGAGGGTTATCTCCTTCTTGGTGTCGAACATGGCGAAGGAGTGGTGCGCGAACGCGCCTCCGGCGAGCACCGACAGGGCGAGGGCGCAGGCGGCGATACGGATCGGGGACATGCTATTGGTCCTTGTCGAAAAAGAAGATCAGCGGGCCGAACGGGCGCTGGGCAGATTGGCCATCTCCGCGGCGATGCAATGGGCCTCGGTGATGTCGGCGTCGTCGCGGATGTTCCAGCGCTTGGTGTCCACCCACTCCCCCTCCCAGTTGACCGGGTCGGTCATGGTGAACTTGATCTCCAGCACCTTGCCGCCCTCGATCAGCTTCCAGCGTTCGATGATGCGAAGCTGGTCGCTGTTGGGCACGCCGTTCTGGATCCAGCTATGGGTCCCGTCGAAGTTGCGGGTGTCGATGACAAGTTCGGAGCCTTCCCAATGGCCGATCGACTCGCCGTTCCAGGTCGGCAGCACGATGTCGGGATCGGAATGCTCGCGGCCATCGAGGTAGATCCAGCGCACCTGATTGGTGAAGCCGCTGATCATGACGATCGCGGTGGGGAGCTGGATCATCTGGTGCAGCCAGACCCGGGTCATGATCCGCGGCATGCCCACGGGATAGCACTGGGCCACGTCCTGGTCGGTCATCGACTGGCGGTTCTCGGCGATCGCCTTGTTCCGCTCGTCAAACACCTTCTGGCCGGCCGGCGTCAGCTTGGGCATGGGACGAAACTCCCAATCGGGCGGGGTGTTGGTCTCCGTCCTCTGCAACTTCCACATGCCGGTGAAGTCTACAGGCGCCTTGGGGCGCGCCTTCTTGAGATTAGCCTCGGCCACGATGCTGAGCTTCTGGCCCGGCGTAGGCTTGGTGATTTTCACGGCGGGTTCAATGCGGCTCGCCTGGGCGGCGACGGCCGGGTTGATCGCTATCGCGGCGGCGATGAAGGCGCCTGCAAACAGTCTACCGCCAACCTCAAACGCTCTTGAGCTCACTTAAAACCCCCCGGACATTATCTTGTTGCGGACTGCCCGACATCCAACTGACGCCGGCGGCGCCACGTAGATCTCGAGCCATAAATCTCAGTTTTCACACATCCCGTGAAAACATATGGAACATAAAATTCCACGAAATATGACGATTATGGAATCGATCGCGGCGAGAACGTCATGGATACAGTGGAACAACCAAGCCTTTTGGGACCGACTCCAGAACGATCATTCGTTGCGTAAAAATTATGCCGGCTCGTTGACGGCGTCAACAAATATCAACAGATGATGGACGCTGATCTGGGAAATATCACGGCCGCCTGCCCCTTCCTCCCGGCGCTGCCCGACGCCAGCGGCCGGGCGGCCCAGACCAAGACGGCGGGACGCTCAGAACTGACTAGGGACGCCGCTCAAGATTACTTGTCGACGGCGTTGCGATTATTTTCCTCGCAGACGTACTCCATCATCTTCCAACCCGCTTCGCGCTTGTAGGTACGACGCACGACCCACGGCTTGGTGAAGGCGACGGGATCATCCAGGGTCATGACATTCTCGATGGTGTCGGCATCGAGCTTGCGCAGCCTCATGGTGACCTTCAGCGCGGCGGAATGAGGCGCCATGCTGCGGTCGTAGACGGTGTCTTCCCGCATTCCGACCGTCTCGGAGACCAGGGTGTCGCCTTCCCAACGGCCCACGGAGCTGCCGTTGAACGACGGCTCGGGATCGGCCGGCAGCTTGGAGCCGTCGGTGTAGATGCGTACGACCTGGCTCTGGTATTCGCGAATGATGGTCACCTTCTCCGGCTCGATGATGAACTCGAGCGCGAAGGGCGAGGTCATCACCCGCGGCATCCCCGGCGGCACGCAGGCCGCGGTGGGATCGATGGACTTGCCCGACGCGGTGATCGCCAGTTGCTTTTGGTAGCGGGCTTCCCACTCCGGATTATAGGGCGGATGGTTCCTGACCGCGGCGGCGCCGGGCACCCCCACCCGATTTCCCGCGGAAGGGTCGAACATATTGCCCTCGCCGGGGCTCCAGACACCACGCCAGTCAGGAGCTGCGTGAGCCGAAAGGGCGCCGAGAAGCGCGGCTGCGAGCACCCCGGCGCCGATCATGCGACGACCGGTTAGCGGGGAACGGACTCTTGGGAGGTGCATAGGCCGCCTCAATGCATAGGGGCACGACAACGACGATGGCCGGCTCCATCCCAAAGAGCCGGCAGGCCCCTTGGGATGGATCAGTTCAAGCGACGGCGGCCTCGAGCACGAGGCCGGAGATCCGAGCGCTAGTAGTTGAAGCGCGCGCCGACGCGGAACGCGCGGCCCACGAGGTCATAGAGGCTCGGACCCGTCTGGTTGCCGGGCGAGCCCAGCGGCGGGTCGAGATCGAAGACGTTGTTCACGACGCCAAACAGCTGGAGCTTGCGGTCCGGGGTGTCGATCAGGCGGTACTGGACCGACATGTTCCAGTAGGTGAAGGCCGCGCGGCGGTTCACGCTCGTGCTGTTGGCATTGGCCGGGTTGTAGTCCGGATCGCCGGGCTGACGCAGAGTCACGTCGATCACGGTCGGGCCGATATAGCGCGACTGGATGTTGAAGCCGAACTTGCCGATGTCGTAGTTGGCCGACACGTTCCAAGACCATTCCGGCACCGTCTGCTTGGCGCGGTCGATAATGCCGGTGGCATCGGTGGTGGTCAGGTCGGCGACGAAGCTGCCCAGGGCGCGGAAGCTGAGGTCGCCCCCGAACACCGGCTTCGGCATGCGGTAGGAGAACTCGAAGTCCCAGCCGCTGGTGTCCAGCGAAGCGAAATTCTGCTGCTTGTTGCGAACGCCGGTGATGTTGCGCCCGTTGGTGAAGGTGATGTCGTCGCAAAGCGACTGCACACCCGCAAAGCAGCGGTCGACGATCACCTGCGCCGCCAGCTGGGTGATCACGTCGTTGATCTTGATGTCGAAGTAGTCGGCCGAGAACCGCAGGCCGGGGAGGAAGCGGGGCTGCAGCACGACGCCAGCGGTGAAGGTGTTGGCCCGCTCGGGAACCAGGTTGATGTTGCCCGACGTGAAGATGTCCTGCTGGGCGGTGCCGCCGAGCCAGGGGTTGGAGATGTTGCCGCGGGTCTGCACCACGCCGGTGTAGAGTTCACGCAGGTTGGGCGCGCGGATGTCGCGGGACTTGGTCGCCCGGAAGCGCACGTCCGGAACCACGTCCCAGGTGCCGCCGACCTTCCAGGTGGTGACCGGGCCGGAGGTGGAATAGTCGGTCCGGCGCACGGCGGCGTTCAGGTCCAGAGAGTCAAACAGGGTGACGTCCCGGAGGATCGGCACCACGACTTCGCCGTAGACTTCCTTGGTGTTGTAGCTGCCGTTGATCGGCTTGTAGTTGTTCAGGTCCCAACGGCCAGCAAGGCTGAGATCGTCGACGGTCGAGTGGACTTCTTCCTTGCGGTATTCGACGCCCGCGGCGACCGACACCGGGCCGGCCGGCAGGGTGAAGACGTCGCCCGAGACGTTGAAGGCGGCGACCTGCTGCTTGGTGGTCACGTCATTGACCATGGTGCCGAGCACATAGTCGATAGCCGCCGCCGAGGGCGAGCCCTGGCCGAAGATGTTGAACGGCACGCAACCCGGGTCCGCGGCGTTGAGCGCGGGGCCAGGACGGCAGACGATCTGGCCGTTCACCGACACCGCGTCGATGGCGGCGGCGTAGTTGCTGTTCAGGGTGCCGTCGTTGTGCTGGATGTAGTTGTTGCGGCCCCACTGGTAGTAGGTGTCCCACTTCCACTTGCCGAACACCGTGCCTTCGAAGCCGACTGCGAGGCGGTCGCCCTTCTGGGTGGTGCGTGTGGGGTAGTTGCTGTAGCCCGGGTCGTTGGCGACGCGGCCGACCGTAATGGTCTGCAGGTTATTGGCGACCATCGCGGAGCGGACCGATTCCGGCAGGAAGGCGTTGTCCCGCTGGATGATCAGGGAGGCGTCGTCACGCCGTTGAGCGGTGGTGCCGTGGAACTTGGATTCAGCGTGGGAAAATTCGGCGAAACCCTTGACGGATGGGCTGAATTCCCATTCCGCCCGGGTCAAGCCCGAGAAGCGCTCGATGGGGTTGATAAGGTTCGAGCCGCCCAGCAGCGTCACGCCCACGTTGGAATTATTGGCCCCGAAGCCGGACATCTGGTTGCCGCCGACAAAGGCGCCGGGCGTGAAGATGCGAGTCCCTTGCCCGCCGGTGAACTCGATGTTGTCGAGCGGGCCGCCGACAATGACGCCCCCCGGAGCCATCCGGTCGGACGCGACGACGTTGGGCAACAGCAGGCGGGCGGGCAGACCCGCCGCGCGCGGGGTGTTCAGGGTCAGGCTGGAGTAGTTCATGCGGCCCCAGCCGCGCGAGACGCTGGCGTCGGGAATGCCCTTGTTATCGACATATTCGAAGCCGGCGATCACGTGGCCCTTGCCGCCGCCGAAGGACGAGCCCGCGGCGAGGTTGAAGCTGTACTCTTGGAAGTCGCCCTCGGAGGCCTGGCCGTAGCCGACCGCGCCCTCGATGCCATTCAGACGGTTCTTCAGGATCAGGTTGACCACGCCCGACACCGCATCCGAGCCCCAGGCCGCGGAGGCGCCCCCGGTGACGACTTCGGTCCGCTCGATCAGGCTCGAGGGGATCATGTTGATGTCGACCACGCCGCCCGGGTTGGCCGGCACGTGGCGGCGACCGTTCACCAGCACCAGGGTGCGGGCCACGGTGGTGGCGCCCTGGCCGTTCAGGCCGCGCAGATCAAGGAAGCTGCCGCCGCTGGACGAACCGCCGCGGGCCGCCGCCGCCGCCGTGGCGCTGGGGCGGAAGGCCGGGGTTTCGTTGATCACGTCGGTGATGTTGGTGGCGCCGCGCTGCTGGACCAGTTCCTGGCCGAGCACCGTGGTGGGCGTCGGGGCGGTAAAGCCGGAACGGGCGACACGCGAGGCGGTGACAACGACTTCGCCGACGTCGGCGGAGTCGTCCTGGGCGAAGGCCGCGTGGCTCGACAGGCTCAGGGCCAGAACCGACGCTGTCAGAAGCAGATTGGAGTGTTTGGTTCGCATTTCAGTATCCCTCGATTTTTTTGTTTGGTTGAACACAGCGGGCCGGGAGGGCTAGCGCCTCCTCAGCCCAATCGTCGCCGCGCCATGGTCGGCGCGTCCCCCTGCGATTGAGGCCGACGCCGCGCGTTAAACGCGGCGTTGTGGGGAAACTTCAGAAACGAAGAACGACCGTGCAGGCGCGCAGCGGGGCGATCACGGAGCGAAAAGGCGAGCGGCGCGGCGGCGTGAACCCCCTGCGCATCCCTCGTCAAACCGAAAAGCAAAGCCCCGCCAGTCCGAACGGAACGCATGCACCCCCCTACTTAGCGAGCGCCGGTCATGCCTGGGGGCAGATCGGCTCGATTCCGCTTTCGCGGTCGCCGTCTATTTCGTTGATTTTTGCAACGCTTAATCCCTCAAGTCAACGTCGCCGACTCCGACGACCGCCAACTTGCCCTGATTTTTCAATGGATTTGGCAGGATGTGATTGGGACGTCACACGCAACACCCCCTCCTGCACACCCCAGGAAGGGCGCTGGACTACTGCGGAAAAGGCCGTCGCTGCAAGCCGGAGAGGAGCAGATTACAGTAGTCATCCGCGACTTCGCCGGCTGATTTGCCCGCGCCAGGCCTGAACCAGCGGGCCATCCAGTTCAGCATCGACAAGACGGCGCGAGCGACCATGTCAGGATCGGCGTCCCGGAAATCGCCCAGGCCCGCCCCCAGGGCGACAATTTCACGCAGTCGTTGCTCGTGGGCGTCGCGCAGCAGCATCGCCTCCCGGCGAAACGCTTGGCTCATGCCGCTGAAGCCGACCAGGGTGGCGACAAAGCCGTGATAGTTGGCCTCGAAGGTGTCGGCGTGGGCCCACATGAAGGCGCGCAGCTGGACCGCGGGCGGGTCCGCCGGGCGGATCGCCGCCCGGCCCGCCCCCTCCAGGCGGGTCAGAGTCTCTAGGATGACCGCGTCATATACCGCCTGCTTCGAGGCGAAGTAGTTGTAGATGGCCGGCTTCGACAGGCCGGCCGCCACCGACAGGTCCATCAGGGACGTCGCCTCGAACCCCTGCTCGGCGAACAGGCGCGCCGCGTGGCCGAGGATCATCTCCCGCGGATTGGGTACGGAGGGGGGCCGCCCGAGCCTGCCCTTCCGTTCCGGATCGGCCGCGCTCAAAAGAAGGCCTGCAGACCGGTCTGGGCGCGGCCGAGGATGAGGGCGTGGATGTCGTGGGTTCCCTCGTAGGTGTTCACCACCTCCAGGTTCGCCATGTGCCGCATCACGTGGAACTCGTCGGAAATACCGTTGCCCCCATGCATGTCCCTGGCCATGCGGGCGATGTCGAGGGCCTTGCCGGTGCTGTTACGCTTGATCAGGCTGATGGCTTCCGGCGCGAGGCGGCCCTCGTCCATCAGCCGGCCAGCCCTCAGGCAGGCCTGGAGGCCGAGGGCGATCTCGGTCTGCATATCGGCGAGCTTCTTCTGGAATAGCTGATTGGCCGCCAGCGGCCGGCCGAACTGCTTGCGGTCCAGGCCGTAGCTGCGCGCCGCCCGCCAGCAGAACTCCGCCGCCCCCAGCGCGCCCCAGGCGATGCCGTAGCGGGCCTTGTTGAGGCAGCCGAACGGACCGCCCAGGCCAGACGCATTCGGCAACAGGTTGGCCTCGGGCACGAACACTTCGTCGAGCACGATCTCCCCGGTGATGGAGGCCCGCATCGCCAGCTTGCCGTGGATGGCCGGCGCCGAATAGCCGGGGCTGCCCGCCTCGACGATGAAGCCGCGGATCCTGCCGTCGAGCTGGGCCCAGACCACGGCGATGTCGGCGATCGGGCTGTTGGTGATCCAGGTTTTGGCGCCCGAGAGCCGGTAGCCCCCCGCCACCGCCACCGCCCGCGTCTCCATCGAACCAGGGTCCGAGCCGTGGTTGGGTTCGGTCAAACCGAAGCAGCCGACGAGGTCTCCCCTGGCGAGGTCCGGCAAATATTTGCGCCGCTGCGCTTCGGTCCCGTAGGCATGGATGGGGTGCATCACCAGCGAGGACTGCACGCTCATGGCCGAGCGGTAGCCGCTATCCACCCGCTCCACCTCCCGGGCGATCAGGCCGTAGGCGACATGGTTGACCTCCGCCCCGCCGTAGGCCGCCGGCAGGGTCGGGCCAAGGAAGCCCAGGGCCCCCATCCTGCGAAGGATCTCGCGGTCGAACCGTTCGGTGCGGTTGGCCATCACCACCCCCGGCATCAGTTCGGCCTGACAGAAGTCGTGGGCCGTCTCCCGCACCATCCGCTCCTCGGGCGTGAGCTGATCGTCCAGGCGCAGAGGATCGCCCCAGTCGAACGCCACCTTGCCGGTCATCTGAACCCTCCCGCCTTCGTGCAACCACACCCGCATATTTACATTCCGACCGACCGGAATAAAATAGATTTCGCAGGGAAAAGCGGTGGGCGCGCATGATCGACAAACGATGGCCGTCGGCCGCGGACGCGCTGGCCGATGTGGCGGATGGGGCGACCGTGCTGATCGGCGGCTTCGGCGAGGCCGGAACCCCGACCGAGCTGATCCACGCCCTGCTCGATCAGGGCGCCCGCGGGTTGACCGTGGTCAACAACAACGCCGGCAACGGCGAGATCGGCCTGGCGGCGCTGATCCGCGAAGGGCGGGTGCGGCGAATGATCTGTTCCTATCCGCGCACCAGCCACTGCCACGTGTTCAACGAATTCTATCGCGCGGGTCGGATCGAGCTTGAGCTGTCGCCCCAGGGGACACTCGCCGAACGCATCCGGGCCGGCGGCGCGGGCATTCCCGCATTCTACACCCCGACGGCCGCGGACACCGATCTCAGCGCCGGCAAGGAGACGCGGATGTTCGCCGGCCGACTGCATGTCCTCGAAGAGGCGATCCAGGCCGACCTGGCTTTGATCAAGGCCGAGACGGCGGATCGCTGGGGCAATCTCATCTACCGCAAGGCGGCCCGTAACTTCGGCCCGGTGATGGCCACTGCCGCCCGCACCACTGTGGTCCAGGTCCGCCGGGTGGTCGAGCCGGGCGACCTCGATCCCGAGGCCATCGTCACCCCGGGGATCTTCGTGCACCGCGTGGTCGCTGTGACCGATCCGATCAGCGAGGCGGCGCACCTCGCCCTGCTGCCGAGGGTGGGCGCATGACCGGCTGGACGCTGGACGAGATGGCCGCGCTGGCCGCCGGGGAGATCGAGGACGGGGCCTGCGTGAATCTCGGCATCGGCCTGCCCGAACGGGTCGCCGACCATCTGCCGCCAGGGCTGGAGATCGTACTGCACAGCGAGAACGGTATCCTGGGCATGGGCCCTCGCCCCGGCGCGGGGCAGGAGGACTTCGACCTGATAAACGCCGGCAAGAAGCCGGTGACCCTGCTGGCCGGCGGCAGCTATTTCCACCATGCCGACAGTTTCGCGATGATGCGCGGCGGCCATATCGATCTCTGCATCATGGGCGCCTTCGAGGTCTCGATGGCCGGCGATCTGGCCAACTGGTCGAGCGGCGCCGATGGGGTTCCCGCCGTGGGGGGCGCGATGGACCTTGCGGCCGGCGCGCGCCGGGTCCGCATCCTCACCACCCACCGCACCAGGCAAGGCGCGCCAAAGCTGGTGCGTGCGATCACCCTGCCCGCCACCGGCCGGGGCGTGGTGGACAGGGTCTATTCGGATCTGGCCATCCTGGACCCCGCCGGGGACCGGTTCCTGGTTCGACGCCTCGCGCCCGGCGTGGACATGACCATGCTGGCGGCGGCCACCGGCGCACCGGTGGAGCGGAGAGACTAACCCTCCATCTCCTCGCGAATGGTCTTGCGGGCCATCCAGAACAGCACCGACGCGACCAGCCCGAAACAGGCCGCCACCATCAGCGCGAACCGCACTCCCTCGGCGACGCCCAGGCCAAGTCCCTGGGCGAAGAAATCGCTGCAGGCGCCGATCAGCAGCGGGCCGAGCCCCAGGCCGATCAGGTTAATGACGAACAACAGAATAGCCGCGGCCGTGGCCCGCAGATGCGGCGGCACGATCCCCTGGATGGTGGAATAGACCGGGCCGTACCAGAAGTAGTTCAGGAAGCTGGGGATCACGAGCAGGGCAAGGGCGACGGCGGCCCTGTCCACCAGCAGCACCGCGATGCTGACCGGTACGGAGACCAGCATGGCCGCGGCAGGCGCGATCATCGCCCGGCGCTCGTCCCTGGCCGCGGACTTGTCGGCGATCCAGCCGCCGGTGATTGACCCCAGGGCGCCGCAGCCGCCCGCGATCAGCCCCAGCGCCAACCCCAGAAACCCCACCGGCTGCAAGCCGAAACCGCCGGCGATGCGGACGATCTCCTGGCCGTGATTGCGCAGGAGGAAGGAGGCGGTGAAGGCGGCCTGTCCGTAGGTGATGAAGGCCTTGAGCGCCGCCGCGAAGGCGAGCAGCCAGAAAGTCCGCTTAGTGGCCAGCACCGCCATCGCCTGGGCGAAGCTGGGCTGGCGGGCCTTGGCGGCGGCCATGTCCGCCTTCAGTTGCGAGCGGGTCTCCTTGAGAGAGACGAGACAGACGGCGGCCAGCAACAACCCGGGCGCCCCGGCGATCAGGAAGGCGGCCCGCCAGCCGTAGTGATCGGCCACCATCCCGCCCATGGCCATGCCGAGCAGGGTCCCGATCGGCACCCCCATGGAATAGAAGGCCAGCGCCGAGGCGCGCCTTTCCTTCGGCACATAGTCGGCGATCAGCGAGTGAGCGGGCGGCGTGCAGCCGGCCTCCCCCACCCCCACGCCGATCCGATAGAGGCAGAGCTGGAGGAAGGTCTGCGCGGCGCCGCACAGCACGGTGAAGCCGCTCCAGGCCACCAGAGCCGAGGCGATGATGAGGGGCCGGTTCCGGTGCTCCGCCGCCCGGGCGATCGGTATCCCCAGCACCGAATAGAAGATGGCGAAGGCGAAGCCCGACATCATGCCAATCTGCCAGTCGGCAAGACCGAGGTCGTTCTTGATCGGCTCCGCCAGGATGGTGACCACCTGCCGGTCCAGGAAGTTCACCGTGTAGACGCACAGCAGCAGCACCAGCGCGTAGCGCGCGTGAGCCGGCGGCAGCGGCGTGGCGGCGGCCGGCAAGGCGCCGACCGACGGCGGCTTGGCTGCGTCGACAGCAAGCTCGGTCATTCTGCAGCTTCCTCAGCCAGAGAAAAGCGCGCCGCGCGCGCCGGAAAAAGCACGCAAAATCAGTTATATGACGGCTATTTTGCCGGCAGGGGAATCTGGCTCAGCACGTCCTTGCGCAGCTTGGCGACGACATGGAACTTGGGGTCGACGACCTCGGCGATGTCGTATTCCAGCGAGGTGCCGAGCACGGCCGCCACCTCGGAATCGTCAAGCTCGTAGGTCCGCTTCAGCCACCGCGCCAAACCGGTGGTGGCCCGCTGCATGGCGTCGTTGAGCGAGCCGTCGATGCCGGACACCATGATGTGGTCGGCGTTTTCGGCCCAGGGCTGCTGCAGCGGCTGGCCCTTGATCAGCGTCACCTTGAACTCGGCGGCGAGGGTGGTTTCGAGGCCCTGACCAGCGACCTCCCCATGGCCCTGGACCGCATGGCCATCGCCCATGAAGATCATCGCGCCGGCCTGGTAGACCGGCAGATACAGGGTCACGCCCGCCTTGATCTCCGTATAGTCGAGGTTGCCGCCCCATTCGCCCAGGTCCCGGTTCGGCGTCGACAGGCCGCCGGGGAAGGCCACGCCGACAACCCCCATCATCGGCTTGAGCGGAACCTTGAAGTTCTTCAGCTTCTCGCTGGGGGTCCGCAGAGCTGCGGCGCCCTTGGCGGGATCGATCAGCCAGACATTGTCGCGGACGGCGCCCGCGCTCTGGCTATAGCCGGGGAACAGCACGCGCCCGTCGAGCTGGGTGTTCATCCTGGCCGTCGCCCGGTTGGTCTTCAGGCTGATGAAGTGGATCGCCACCGTATCGCCCGGCATCGCCCCTTCGACATAGAAGGGCCCCGTCCCCGGATTGCCGGGCATGGAGGCCTGCACGTCCTTCTCGTCACGCCCATAGGTGTCGACGGTTCGCGTCCTGACCGTATCCCCCGGGAAGATCCGTAACGCCGGCGGCGGCATCGCGGACATGATGGGGTGGAACTGGGTGGGGTCGTGATCGATGGTCCGCGGAACGTGGCCGCTGATGTCGACCGGGCGATGGGCCGAGATGGCGACATCGGTGCCGAACAGGCGCCCCTTGCCGCCCATGGTCTGCCCCTGAAGGCCAAGGTCCAGGGTTCCTAGATCCAGCCCCATCGAGCGGGCGGTCAGTTGCAGCCGGCCGCCGACCACCCTGCCGACATATTCGAGAGGCCGGAAGGCGAGCGTGTCCAGCGCCCCGGACTTGCCGGTGTAGCCGTCGCCTTCCCGCTTCAGCTCCATGCCGGTGGAGACCGGCCCCTCCACCAGCCCGGCCGTGATCACCCACGGCCCTGAAAAGTCCGGTTCGGCCGCCCTGGCCGCCAAGGGCGAGACTGCCGCCGCAAGACACAAGGCCATCGCGGCCGGGAGATGAAGGCTCATCGGGAAACGGGTCATCGGCGATGTCCTGAAAAGCGAGGCGAGCTTGCATCTCGACTTATTGTTGGAAATCGACTATTCGTCAACACGGTTACACAATGGAAATCGAGCTGCTAGGATTGAGTCGCTGATGCGGGAGAGACCGGTCCTGGACCGGCGCCGAAGGAGCAACCGCCCCGGAAACTCTCAGGCAAAAGGACCGCTCAGCAGATAACTTCTGGAAAGTGGCGCCCGGAGCGCCCGCCGACGGGATAACGATCTCAGGCAAACAGACAGAAGGGGCGCAACTGGCCGACGCCGTCGGCCGAAGGAGCGCTCATGCCTGTCGACGCAGCCCTGCTGCACACCCCGCTTTTCGATCTCCACATCGCCCGCGGCGGTCGGATGACCCCGTTCGCCGGTTATCAGATGCCCCTGCAATACGCGCCGGGCATTCTGGCCGAGCATCTGCACACCCGCACGGCGGCGGGGCTGTTCGACGTCTCGCACATGGGGCAGATCGAGGTCCGGCCCCGCTCGGGCCAGGTCCGCGACGCCGCCCTCGCCCTTGAGGCCCTGGTTCCGGCCGACCTCGTTTCGGTCGGCATGGGCCGACAGCGCTATGGCCTGCTGACCACCCCGGACGGGGGCATCCTCGACGACCTGATGATCGCCAACCTGGGGGACCGGCTGTTCCTGGTGGTGAACGCCGCCTGCAAGGCCGCAGATCTCGCGCACCTGCAGGCCCATCTGTCCGCGACCTGCGAGGTGACCGCCCTCCCCGGTCGCGCCCTGATCGCGCTGCAAGGCCCTGCCGCCGGGGCTGCGCTGGCGGCCCTGGCGCCTGACGTCCTCGGCATGCGCTTCATGGACGTTCGCGAACTGGACATCCTGGGCGCCGCCTGCACCGTCTCCCGCTCCGGCTACACCGGCGAGGATGGTTTCGAGATCGGCGTTCCGGAGGGCCGCGCCCTCGACCTCGCCACCGCCCTACTGGCCGCCCCCGGGGTGCTGCCCATCGGCCTCGGCGCACGGGATTCCCTGCGCCTGGAAGCCGGGCTCTGCCTCTATGGCGTCGACCTCAGCCCCACCACCACACCGGTCGAGGCCGGGCTGGAATGGGCGATCCAGAAGGCCCGGCGCCCCGGCGGCGAGCGCGCTGGCGGCTATCCCGGCGACGAGGTCATCGCGGCCCAGGTGCTGTCCGGCGCGCCCCGGCGGCGAGTTGGCGTCAGGCCTCAGGGCCGAGCGCTGGTTCGCGGCGGCGCGCCCTTGTTCGCATCGGAGACGGCGTCCGAGCCTATCGGTGCAATCACCTCCGGCTGTTTCGGCCCCAGCCTGAACGCCCCCGTGGCCATGGGCTACGTCGACGCCGCGCATGCCGGCCTCGGCGCCGAACTGTTCGCGGAGGTCCGGGGCGCCCGGCTTCCCGTCGCCGTCGCCCCCACCCCCTTCGTCCCCCACGCCTACAAGCGCTGAACCCGAACGAGCGAGCATCCCCATGAAGCACTTCACCAACGACCACGAGTGGATCAACGTCGACGGCGACACCGCCACAGTGGGCATCACGCGGTTCGCCGCCGACGCCCTCGGCGATCTGGTCTTCGTCGACGTCAAGCCGACCGGCACGACCATGCGTCCGCAAGACTCCATCGCCGTGGTGGAATCCGTCAAGGCGGCCTCGGATATCTACGCCCCGGTCTCCGGCGAGATCGTCACGATCAATCCCCGCATCGCCGCCGAGCCCGAGCTGGTGAACGCCGATCCGGAGGGCGAGGGCTGGCTGTTCACCATGCGCCTGTCAGATCCGTCGGAGCTGAAGGGGCTGCTGGACGCTGCGGCCTACGCCGCACTGGTCGGCGCGCAAGGCGGCCAGGCATGAGCGCCCCGCGCCCCGCCCCGGCCCCCTTCGCCGCCCGCCACATCGGCCCGTCGGCGGCCGAGATCGCGCAGATGCTGGACGCCCTGGGGGTCGCCGATCTCGACGCCCTGATCGACCAGACCGTGCCCGCGGCCATCCTCGACCGCGCCCCGCTCGGCTTCGGCCCCGGGCTCGACGAGGTGGAGGCGCTGGCCCGGCTGCGCGCCATCGCCGGCCGCAACCGGCCGCTGATCTCGCTGATCGGCCAGGGCTATCACGGGACGGTGCTGCCGCCGGTGATCCAGCGGAACATCCTGGAGAACCCGGCCTGGTACACCGCCTACACCCCCTATCAGCCGGAGATCAGCCAGGGCCGGCTGGAGGCGCTGCTCAACTTCCAGACCCTGGTCTGCGACCTGACCGGGCTGGACGTGGCCAACGCCTCCCTGTTGGACGAGGCGACGGCGGCGGCCGAGGCCATGGCCCTGGCCCATCGCACCGCCCGATCCAAGGCGGACGGCTTCTTCGTCGACCGGGACTGCCATCCCCAGACCCTTGCCGTACTGCGCACGCGAGCCGAGCCGCAGGGCTGGCGGCTGATCGTCGGCGATCCGGAGAGTGACCTGCGGCCCTCCGAAGTGTTCGGCGCCCTGCTGCAATATCCCGGGACCTTCGGCGACATCCGCGACCCCCGCGCCGCCATCGCGGCCTTGCACGAGGCCGGGGCGGTGGCGGCGATGGCCGCCGATCCCCTCGCCCTGACCCTGCTGCTCCCGCCAGGAGAGCTCGGCGCGGACATCGCCGTCGGCTCCATGCAGCGCTTCGGCGTGCCCATGGGCTATGGCGGTCCGCATGCCGCCTACATGGCCGTGCGCGACGGGTTCAAGCGGTCGATGCCCGGCCGCCTCGTCGGCGTGTCGGTCGATAGCCACGGCCGCCCCGCCTACCGGCTGGCCCTGCAGACCCGCGAGCAGCACATCCGCCGCGAGAAGGCGACCTCCAACATCTGCACCGCCCAGGTGCTGCTGGCCATCATCGCCTCCATGTATGCGGTCTATCACGGCCCCGAGGGGCTGACGGCGATCGCCGAGCGGGTCCACCGCCTGACAGGAATTCTGGCGAATGAATTGAAGCGGCTGGGCTTTTCGCTCTCACCCGCCGCCTATTTCGACACCCTCGCCGTGGAGACCGGCGACAAGACCGAGGCCATCCATGCCCGGGCCGTCGCCGCCGGCGTCAACCTCAGGCGGGTCGACGGGCGGCGGATCGGCGTCGCCCTGGACGAGGCCACCACCCTGGAGGCGGTGCGCACGGTGCTGGCGGCTTTCGCGGGCGAGCCCGTATCGCTGGCGGATGAAACGACCGCCTCGGCGATCCCCCCGGGCCTGCGCCGCACCAGCGCCTTCCTGACCCACCCGGTGTTCCACCGGCATCGCTCCGAGACCGAGATGCTGCGCTACATGCGCCGGCTGTCGGACAAGGATCTGGCCCTCGACCGCACCATGATCCCCCTAGGCTCCTGCACCATGAAGCTGAACGCCACTGCCGAGATGATCCCGATCACCTGGCCGGAGTTCGCCGCTCTGCATCCCTTCGCCCCCGCCGATCAGGCGGAGGGCTACCGGGAGATGTTCGACGACCTGGAGGCGCGGCTGTGCGCTATCAGCGGCTATGACGCAGTGTCCCTGCAGCCCAACTCGGGCGCACAGGGCGAATACGCCGGTCTGCTGGCGATCCGCGCCTATCACCGCAGCCGCGGGGACGAAGGGCGCAACGTCTGCCTGATCCCCGCCTCCGCCCACGGCACCAACCCCGCCTCGGCCCAACTCGCTGGCATGACCGTGCGGGTGGTGGATTGCGACAGCGAGGGGAACGTCGACCTCGACGATCTCGCCCGCAAGATCGAGGCGACCGGGCCGGCCCTGGCGGCGATCATGATCACCTATCCGTCCACCCACGGGGTGTTCGAAGAGGAGATCCGGCAGATCTGCGACCTCGTCCATGCGGCGGGGGGACAGGTCTATCTCGACGGCGCCAACCTCAACGCCCAGGTCGGCCTCGCCCGGCCCGGCCGCTACGGCGCCGACGTCAGCCACTTCAACCTGCACAAGACCTTCTGCATTCCCCACGGGGGCGGCGGCCCCGGCATGGGGCCGATCGGGGTGCGCGCGCACCTCGCCCCCTTCCTCCCCGGCCGGCCGGAGACGGGAGAGGCCGGCGCGGTGTCTGCGGCGCCGTTCGGCTCGGCGTCCATCTTGCCGATCTCTTACGCCTATATGCTGCTGATGGGCGACGAGGGGCTGAGGCGGGCGAGCGAGGTGGCCATCCTCAACGCCAACTACATCGCCCAGCGGCTGGAGGACCACTATCCGGTGCTCTACCGCGGCGCCCGGTGCCGGGTGGCGCACGAGTGCATCATCGACCTGCGGCCCATCCAGGCGGCGACCGGCGTCACCGTAGAAGACGTCGCCAAGCGCCTGATCGATCATGGTTTTCACGCCCCGACCATGAGCTTCCCCGTGGCCGGCACCCTGATGATTGAGCCCACCGAGTCCGAAGCCCTGGTAGAGCTGGACCGTTTCTGCGACGCCATGCTGTCCATCCGCGCCGAGATCGCCGCCGTCGAGCGGGGGGAGCTGACCGCTGACGCCAGCCCCCTGCGCCACGCGCCGCACACGGTGCAGGATCTGGCGCGGGACGACTGGAGCCGCGCCTATAGCCGCGGCGTCGCCTGCTTCCCGAACGCGGCCGCGAGCGAGCACAAATATTGGTCGCCGGTGAACCGCATCGACAACGTCTACGGCGACCGCAACCTGGTGTGCTCCTGCCCACCGCTCGAGGACTATCTGGAAGCTGCGGAATAGGCCGCAGCCCGTTGACGCCCACGCCCGCTTGCGCGGGTGTGGGCGGTCATCGACGCGTCGCCCCAGCCCCGCCCAGATAGTCCACCGCCAGATTGGTCATGACCCGCACCCCCTGGATCAAGGCGGCTTCATCGACATAGAACTGCGGCGAGTGGTTGGAAGCGGCGTCCTTCAACTGGTCCGGCGGCGTGACGCCAAGGTGGACGAACAGGCCCGGGACCTTGTCCTGATAGAAGGAGAAGTCCTCCGAGCCGGTGCGCTTGTCGGGATCGTCTTTCCAGCGGCCCGGCCCCATCACACGCTTCAGCGTCGGCGCCATGCGCGCGGTCAGCGCCGGGTCGTTCACCGTGGCGTGGAACAGCTCCACGATGTTCACCTGGGCCGAACCGCCGCCGCTCTGCGAGATCAGCTCGGCGGTGCGTTTGATCCGTGCTTGGATGTCCTGCTGCATCGGCCGGTCGTAGGTGCGGATGGTCCCTTCCATGTCGACGACGTCAGGGATGATGTTCTCGCGGGTCCCGCCGTGGATCTGACCGATGGTGATGATCGAAGGTTCCTTGGTCACCTCCACCTGACGGCTCTCGATGGTCTGCAGGCCGAGCACCACCTGGGAGGCCAGCACGATGGGGTCGACGCCCCCCCAGGGGCGCGCGCCATGCCCGCCCCTGCCCCGCACCTGAATCTGCATCATGTCGGCCGACGCCATGGTCGGGCCGCTGCGCCATTCCAGCGTTCCCGAAGGCGAGCCAGCGATCACATGCAGTCCGAAGATGGCCTCCACCTTGGGATTGTCGAGGGCCCCCTCGGCCACCATCTGGCGGGCGCCCCAGAAGCGCTTGCCGTCGGGGGTGAAGTCGGCGGGGCCTTCCTCCGCCGGC